>ERZ808252.125-NODE-125-length-82946-cov-7.876452_pt1 | contig 82946 bp, 76 predicted proteins | sample MGYA00521242_ERZ808252 | MGnify/ENA primary metagenome ERZ808252 (study PRJEB31516, sample SAMN03275581) | gut metagenome | biome: mammalia-associated habitat; material: feces | host: Papio cynocephalus | place: Kenya | collected 2012-08-07 ... | reverse complement strand
GGGGGGGGGGGCAAGAATACAAAAAAACGGAGCGATCGCCCCGTTTTTTATCGTTTGTCGTTCGTTTTACCCTCAGTTCCGGCGGTCGCCGAAAAAGCGCAACAGGTAAATGAACAGGTTGATGAAATCCAGATACATATCCAGCGCGCCGAAAATCGCTTTGCTCGTCATCGCGTTTTCCGTGTCGCCGGAATTGTAGATTTCGCGGATTTTCCACGTGTCCCACGCCGTCAGCCCGACGAAAATCGCGACGCCCGCGACGGACAGCGTCAGGTCCAGCGACGTGCTTTGAACGAAGATGTTGACGATCGACGCCAAAATCAACCCGATCAGCCCCATGAACATGAACGACCCGACACCGGTCAAATCGCGTTTGGTCGTATAGCCGTACAAACTCATCCCCAAAAACATTCCGGCGGTGATCAGGAACACGCGCAGAATGCTGGTTCCCGTGTAAACCCAGAAAATCGATGTCAGGGAAATCCCCATAACGGCCGAATATATGACAAACAAAGCAAACGCTCTGGCCGCGTTTCCGGATGTGACGGCGGAGCCGATCATAAACACCAACGCCAGCGGCGCGATGATGGCGATCCACCCCAACGCGTTCGGCTGCATGGTTTCTTGCGAAAAGAAAAAGAATCCCATCGGCGTGTGCGACAGCAGATAGCTGACGCCCGCGGTGATCAACAAACCGATGGTCATATAGTTATAGACCTTCAGCATATACTGACGCAGACCTTCGTCGATTTCAACGGCGGTTGAACGGGAAACGACAGTGTCCCTGTTTGTGCCAAAATCCATGGTTTTTCCACTCCCATAATTAAAACTTGTTTTTTACATATAGCATAAAATAATCCCGAAAACCAGACAATCAAGAGTCCGCCCCGCTTTAAGCTTTGTTAACCTTTTTATGCTTTCATCAAAGTATGTTTAAAGTCCTGTTCGTATGCACCGGTAACATTTGCCGATCCCCGACGGCCGAAGGCGTTTTCAAACAGCTGGTTGAAAAGGCGGGTCTGGGGGACGAAATTCTGGTGGATTCGGCGGGAATCAGCGGTTGGCACGCCGGCGACCCGCCGGACGCCAGAGCCGTTGAAACAGCCTTGGATAACGGTGTGGACATCCGGTCCCTTCGCGCAAGGAAAGTGGTTCGGGACGACTTCAAGGATTTTGACTTGATCGTCGCTCTGGATTCGTCGCATTTGGCGGCTCTCGAAGAAATGCGTCCGGCGTTTTCGCCGGATCATGACAGGGCGGGGCTGGAATTGATGATGCGATTTGCGCCGCGTTTCGGATTAAAGGATGTCCCCGACCCTTATTACGGGGGAAGCGAAGGTTTCCAAAACGTGTTCGACATGATCGAATCGGCGTGTCGGGGGCTTTTGGATCACATACGGAAAGGACGCCATGCAGGTTGAAAACAATCCGTTGTCCGGACCGGTCACGCGCATCGTCGAACGTTCGACGGGCAAGCTGATCGTATCCGTCGCGACGTTGGCCGGCGGTTTCGCCGACGCCAAAATCGTCGTGCTGTCCGACGGGACGCAAGTCGTCGTCAAATTGCCCAAGGACGCTTCGGGCGATCTGGCGGTCGAAGGCGCGACCATGGAATACCTGCAGCGGCACACGCGCCTGCCCGTGCCCGAATTGTACTATTCGGGGCCGGACGCCCTGGTGCACGAATACATTATCGCCGACGGGACGCTGGGCGTCGATTCCGAACCGCAGGCCGCCGAACATCTGGCAAATCTGCACGATATCACTTCGGACGCTTTCGGCTTCGATTACGACACCCTGCGCGGCGGCGTCCGCCAACCCAACGCGAAAAGCGAAAAATGGGTTCCCTTTTTCACGCAGAACCGCTTGCTTTACATGGCGCGCCAAGCGCTGGACAGCGGCAACTTGCCCGTTGAAATGATGAGCAGGATTGAACGGTTCGCGGAAAAAACGGACGCCTATCTGGACGAACCGCCGAAACCGGCTTTGCTGCACGGCGACATCCGTTCCAGCACGGTTCTGTGCCACCACGGACGGATCAAAGCGTTCGTCGATCCCGCGATTTACTTCGGCGATCCTGAATTTGAATTCGTTTTTGCCGGCGAACAACATTCGCTGACAAAGGTGTTTTTCGACAAATACAACGAATTGCGCCCGTTCCGATCCGGATTTTTTGAATACCGGCAAAGCATCTACAACCTGTACCCGATGTTGCTGCGCGTCAAACTGTTCGGCGCGGAATGTTTGGGACGCATTGACGCCGTGTTGTCGCGCTTCGGATTTTAAAGCGATGAAACCGGCGGATATCAGGGCTTTTTTCGCCCGTTTAAAGGAAAAAAATCCCGAACCGAAATGCGAATTGAACTACGATTCGCCCTATTCCCTGCTGGTGGCGATCGTTTTGTCGGCGCAAACGACGGATAAAAACGTCAACAAAGTCACGCCCGAATTGTTCAAATCCGCGCCGACGCCCGAAAAAATGCTGGAATTGGGCGAAGAAAACGTCAAAAAAATCATCCGGTCGATCGGCCTGTTCAATTCCAAAGCCAAAAACATCATCGCGCTGTCTCGCGATCTGGTCGAAAAGTACGGCGGCACCATTCCGGCGGACTTTGACGAACTGCAAAAACTGGCCGGCGTCGGACGGAAAACGGCGAACGTTTTTTTAAACACATATTACGGCGCGCCGACGTTCGGCGTTGACACGCACGTTTTCCGGCTGGGCAACCGGACGGGAATAGCCGGGGGCAAAACCCCGCTCGAGGTCGAAAAAAATCTGGGAAAGGCCGTCAAAGGCGTCGTTCCGGACGACGATTTGAAATACGTTTCCCATTGGCTGGTGCTGCACGGCCGTTACGTCTGCACGGCGAAAAAACCGGATTGCGCCGCGTGCCCCGTTGCCGACCTGTGCCAGAAAAACGGCGTTTAAACCTTTATCGCTGATTCTGCCGCCGCGTCATCATTTCGCGGATGACGGCGTTTTCGGCGAATCCGGTTCGCGCGGGCGACGGCTTGATCTGCCGCAAGACCATATGCAACCCCTGCTTGGGCGATTCCGCCGTCATGATTTTGGTCATCAGCTGACTTAATTTTTGCCGCCGCGCCTTTCTGTTTTCCTTTCGCTCCGCCCGTTTTTCGGCCAATCTTTCCGAAAGGTTTTCCACCGCTTGGCGCAAATTGTCGCCCCTGCGTTCTTTGGCGGGCGGCAAATGCCCCGCGGCCTCGCGCGCCAAATCCTCCGCCGAATAGCAACAATCGCATCCGCATTCCAAATCGTGCAAGTGTTTGTGACAAACATAGTCGGCGGCTATATTCTTGGCTTTGCAAATCGTTTCATAGCGGTCGATTTCCTCGTGCAGCTTTTTATGCAAATCCTCCGGCAACTTCTTAAGGGGGAATTTTTCACGTTCCCGCGTCTGCTTTTCCGTCGGCCGTTCCGATCCCAGCCCCATCTTTTCCACCAAAGCCAAAACGTTTTTCTGTTCGGCGGTCAAAGGTTCGCCTTTGGCCTGCGCCCGCCCGATCGCCCCCGCCTGTTGAACCAACCGGTCGAAATATTCCTGTTTCACACGTTCTTTGGCGCGATCCAAAACGAATTTCAAATAGCTTTCATTGCGCATTTTCTGTTCTTGCGCCGCCATTTTCAAAGCCGACGGCGTGGCGATGGAACCTTCCGGCCACGGCATTTGCCAAGCGGCGTCCCGCTCTTTCACGCCGCCGTTTCCGACATCTTTGGAAAACGCGGGAACATCACGGTCGCCGTAAAGGTTCGACGTGTTGACGCGCGCCGTTTTCGGATTTCCGGACAGCGATATGCCGCACCGTTCGCACGCCTTTAACAACAAGGCTTTCATTTCCGGCGACAACCCCGCCGCGACGGCATCGTACCCGTACAGCCGGACGGCGTTCAACAGCGAAATGATCCGGCCGATGTTTATGCTTTTCTGCGGAATCATCGACTGAAAAGCGTCGCGCCGATCACCGGCGTCCATCACTTTTCCCCCGCCGACCAAAGCGACTTGAACGGAAGCGTTGCCGTTTTCATCCCTGACAATGCCGACGGAAGAAATCTGCCCCGCCGTTTTGCTTTTTCTGCTGCGGCCGGCGATTTCCGTTTGTTCTTTCATCAAACGTTCCCACGCGCCCAAAATCCGGTTCAAATCCTTGGACGGGGCTTTTTTTTCCGGTTTCGCGTCCTTTTTTCGGTCTTTGTTCTGCGTCATGGCTTCGTTCCGCTGTTCAAGTGTGTAAAAAAAGAACGCCCGAAATCAATCGGGCGTTCCGGCTCAAGCTATTTCGTTTTGTCTTTTTGCGACGCGCGGGCGATCGCCGTTTCCTGTTGATGATGCTGCGTCAACGCCAACTGCGTGTTATTGCCTTTGGCGCGGTTCGCGATCTGCCCGACAACCCGCAACCTGTTGGCAATGCCTTTGGTCGCCGCAACCTGCGTCGCCATCTGCCGCGCCATAACCGGATCCGTTTTGGCCAAAGCCGTCGTCGCGCCGCCCGCTTCAATAGCCAGCTGCGCCCTGACTTTAGCCGTCACGGGAACAGGCAGGTTGTTTTCCGCGCCTTTGACGGGCGGAACCTGCTCCGGGGCTTCGTTTGTATTGCCGCCCTTGTCAATCGTCGCGGGCAAATTCGGCGTTTCGACAGAACGCGCGCCGGATTCCTTATCGATCGTCGCGGGTAACGCCGTCGTTTCCGCTTGGTTTTCCGCCGTCGGTTCAACGTGCGGCGTTTCTTCGTCGTTCAGATTGACGGGCTGAGGCTGCTCGACGGTTTCATTGCCGACATTTTCCGCCGTCGGTTCAACGTGCGACGTTTCTTCATCGTTCAGGTTGACAGGCTGAGGTTGCTCAACGGTTTCGTTGCCGGCATTCTCGTCTTCGACATTCTCAGCTCCGGCGTTCTCCGTACCCGTATTTTCGGCGTCTGTATTTTCCGTTCCGCCATTCTCAGCTCCGGCATTTCCGACACTTGTATTTTCGGCTTCAGAGTTTTCCGTTCCCTTATTCCCGTCGCTGGCGTTGGACACCACTCGACCGCCGAAACCGTAAGTCACCGTTGATTTGGACGTATTGCCCTCACCGTCGTTCTGGTATGTGGTCACGGTATAGTTGCCGTCTTTCGTCAACTTCACTTCCTCTTCGGCCGGATCGTATCTCATGCCGTCCATATCGTTCATTTTGTTGACGAACGATTCGCCGATCTTTTCCGGCTTCGACAAACCGTCGGCCTTGCACTGCGCGCTGATGGCGGGATAACGCTGATCCGTGAAATCGGCGTGGCGGCGGTCGGCGACATACTGCGCGGCCAATTCGTCGCCTTGCTTCTGCAATTCGGCCGACGGCTGATAACCGACGACTTTCATCCCCATGGCGCGCATGGCCAGATACATCTGTTCCTTATACGCGTCGGGACCGTTCAAAGTCGCCGAAGTCCACCCCTTTTCCATCCCCAAACGGACGGCGGCCATGCAATCTTCAAACGAAACCTGCGGCGAACGGATTTCGTTGCCGCCTTCGTCGTAATCCACTTTGGTGGTGTATTTGATGTGAACGCGATTCGGACGGTTGACCAACGTCGCGCCGGTATTCAACTGCATGGAAACGCGCGGATCGTCCTTGTCGTCCGATTCGTCCTTGACCGTGTTGGATTTCAGCTGGCCGAACGGGCAAAGGTGATTGGGATCGTTGTTCACGTCTTCAACCATCATATACCGGTTTTTGAACGCCGTATCCATCATTTGCGCCAGCAAATCGCCGCTGTCCGCCTTGCCCGCCGTTCTTGCCGCTGTTTTCCCCGCCGTGCCGGCGTTCGCATTGTCCGCCGTATTGTCGTTAGTGTTGGCGTTGCCGTCATCCGCCGCCATTGTAAATCCGCCGTCGGCCTGCTCGGCCGCGTTGCCTTCGTCGGCGTTTCCGGCAGGCGGAACAGTATTGTTTCCGCCATTGTCATTGCCGTCGTTGGCATCCGCCGTCTTCGATTCGTTGCCTTCGTCGGCGTATTCGTCATCAACCTTGGCGTCCGCCGTATTTTCTTCGGCCTCAACGGCTTCAGCAACACTCGGAGCATCCTCGTAATCAACATATTCGGCGTCGCCGGAATCCGATTTCACATTCTCAGGCGCAGAATTGCCGCGGTCGGCGGACACATTTTCCGCATTCACATAGGCGGGATCGTTCGTCACGTCTTCATATTCGGCGTCTTTGACGTTTTCCAACCCCAATTTTGCGCCGGCATTCGCTTTGTCATCCAAACGCGTCGCCTTCACGGTCGCCTGTTCCGCAGCGTGTTCCGATCCGTCCAATGCGGCATTGAACCGCTGTTCAAACTGTTTGATTGTCTGTTTCAAATGATCGGCGTCAACCCCTTGCTCAATCCCCATATCATAAGCGACAGACATGATATCCGCCATTTTTGACTTGATCTCTTCCGGACTTAATCCCTGACGCCGGTAATCGGAAAGCAGATCGCCCATGCTTTGCGCAACGTTCGTGGCGTTGTTCTTATCATTTTTTTGTGTGAATTTGACAAAACCGTCCGCAAACCGCCGTTCACGCGCCGCCGTGTCGTCGCGCGCCTTTTCGGGAAAAGCTTCGTTCGCCGTGTGTTCGGGAAGTCCGAGGTTTATTTTATCAGCCATGGGATAGTTCTCCTTTCAGAAATCCGACAGGACACTTTTCTAATAATATAGCGCGTTTTTAGAAAAAAAGAAACTCCCTTTTTGCCAAAACGCACTCGGCCTGAATCCGCCGTTTTCGCCGTATTGTGACATTTTTTTGACAAAAAAGACCGCCCCTGTCATCCAAGGGCGGCCTTTCGGTCAAAACGGGAAAATCACTTTTCCAGAACTTTGACGCCCGGCAGAACTTTGCCTTCCATCCATTCCAGGAAAGCGCCGCCCGCGGCGGACAGGTACGACAGCTTGTCGGCAACGCCGGCGTGTTTCAACGCGGAAACCGTGTCGCCGCCGCCGCCGATGGATTTCAAACCCTTGGAGGTCAGATCGGCAACCGCTTCGGCGATCGCGAACGTCGCTTTGTTGAACGGCTTGATTTCAAACGCGCCGACGGGGCCGTTCCAAATCACGGTTTTGCATTCGCCCAGCTTTTTGACGATTTCGGCGACGGATTTCGGACCGATGTCCAAAATCATCATGTCGGCGGGAACCGCATCGACGTCAACCGTTTCGTTTTCGGCGTTTTCGGCGAATTCCTTGGCGACAACGACATCAACCGGCAAAATGATTTCGCATTTCGCGGCTTCGGCCTTTTTCATGATTTCGCGCGCGGTATCCGCCATTTCTTTTTCACACAAAGACGTGCCGACGGCAACGCCTTTGGCGAACAGGAACGTGTTGGCCATGCCGCCGCCGATGACCAGCTTGTCAACCTTGGCGACCAGATTGCCCAACAAATCCAGCTTCGTGGACACTTTCGCGCCGCCGACGATCGCGGCGACCGGACGGACGGGGTTGCCCAAAGCGGCGTCCAAAGCTTCCAATTCCGCCTGCATCAGCAGACCGGCGGCATTCGGTTTCAGCCTTGCCATGCCTTCGGTGGACGCGTGAGCGCGGTGGGCGCACGAAAACGCGTCGTTGACATAGATGTCGATGTTTTTCGCCAATTTGGCGGCGAATTCGGGATCGTTCTTTTCTTCTTCGGCATAGAAACGCAGGTTTTCCAGCATGATGACATCGCCGTCTTTCATCGCTTTGATCGCGGCTTCGACTTTCGGTCCGATGCAGTCGTCAACGAAAACGATTTTCTGGCCCAGAGCTTTTTCAACGTCGGGGACAATCTGTCCCAGCGACATTTCAGGAACAACCTGACCTTTGGGACGGCCGAAGTGCGAAGCGATGACGACTTTCGCGCCTTTGTCCGTCAAAGCTTTGACGGTCGGGACGAAACGGTCGATGCGGGTGGTGTCGGTGACTTTGCCGTCTTTGAACGGGACGTTCAAATCGGCGCGGACGAAAACGACTTTGCCTTTGGCGTCCAAATCTTTAATCGTATTGAATTTAGCCATTTTTTATTTTCCTCAGCAGATAAACGAAAACGGCTCCCTCCTTTGAGGGAGGAAGCCGCTTCGCGGTAAAAAACCTTAGATGAATTTCGACATCGCGACGGCGGTATCGGACATACGGTTGGAGAAACCCCATTCGTTGTCGTACCAGCTCAGGATGCGCAGGAAGTTGCCGTCGATGACTTTCGTCTGGTCGGCGTGGAAGATCGAGCTGAACTTCGTGTGCGTGAAGTCGGAAGAAACCAGCGGCAGATCGTTGTAACCCAGAATGCCTTTCAGACGGCCTTCTTCGGACGCGGCTTTCATCGCGGCGTTGACTTCTTCTTCGGTCGTGTTTTTCGCCAATTCGACTTTCAGGTCAACGACGGACACGTCAGGCGTCGGGACGCGGATCGCGGAACCCTGCAGCTTTCCGGCCAGTTCCGGCAGAACCAGGCCGACGGCTTTCGCGGCGCCGGTGGTTGTCGGGATCATCGACAAAGCCGCGGCGCGGGCGCGGTACAGGTCTTTGTGCAGCGTGTCAACCGTGCGCTGATCGCCCGTGTAGGAGTGAATCGTCGTCATGTAGCCGCGGACGATGCCGAATTTGTCGTTCAGGACTTTCGCGACCGGCGACAAGCAGTTCGTCGTGCAGGACGCGTTGGAAACGATTTTGTGTTCGGCCGTCAGCTTGTCGTCGTTCACGCCGTAAACAACCGTCAGATCGGCGCCTTTGGACGGAGCGGAAACCAGAACGCGTTTCGCGCCGGCTTCCAGATGAACTTTCGCTTTTTCGGCGTCGGTGAAAATGCCCGTGCATTCATAGACGATGTCGATGTCCATTTCTTTCCACGGCAGATTGTGCGGATCGCGTTCAGCCAAAACTTTCACGGTTTTGCCGTTGACGGTGATCGAATCGTCGGTCGCGGACACTTCGCCGGGGAAGGGACCGTGAACGGAATCAAATTTCAACAAATGAGCGTTGGCTTTCGGCGAACCGAGGTCGTTGATCGCAACGACATCGACGTCCGTACGACCGGATTCCGCCAAAGCGCGGAAAGCCAAACGGCCGATACGACCGAAACCATTAATCGCAACGCGAACTGCCATGTTATTTTCTCCTTAGAAAATTGTAACGAATGCGCCCCGCATCGGGACGCGGAATTTTTTTCAAGCAGAAATATATTTGCCACATTTTGAAACAAAAAGCAAAGCCTTTCCCGCACCGGCGCGTATTTTCTTTTTCTCCGCCCGAATCCGCGCGGCGTGTGACGGCGGGGGTATCATCCGGCCGCAAAACGTGCTATCCTATTGCGACATTTTAACGACAGGAGACGACCATGAACGCAAAATCCCTTTCCGTCCTGCCTTTTCTGGCCGCATTGTGCGGCTGCGCCCCGACTCATTATAAAAGTCTGGATCAAACGCCCGACACCGACATTGTAATCACCGCCCGCGTCGCCGTCGAATTGTGGGAAAACGGCGAAAGAATCGCCCCCGCGGCCAAGGAGCACACCCTGAAAAACGCTGAAATGCGCCGCCTGACCCTGAAACGCGACGGGTATCACGATTTGGATATGATCGTGTGGCGCGACCAACCCGAAAAAAGAAACGTCACCTCGCATGACAGCTCGGTCAGCTGGACGGGCGGACAGGTTTCGGACATCAGCTCCGATTTGTCCGAAACGGGGGCGGACGCGGCGACGACCAGCCCGACCTCGACCGTGATGTTGCCGGTCAATCTGGTCAAAACGGTGTTGCGAATCGTTTGGGTGCCGTTCGATTTCACGACGGAATACAACCCGCTCGGCTATTACTACGCCTACGGCAAAAACCAGTTCCGCGCCGATATGCGGCCGGCGAACAAACCGTTTTCGCCGCAGGACGCGTACAACGCGCAAATCGAGGAATTCGTTTTGAAAAACTATCCGCCGCTGGCCGGACGGGACGCCGGATATTTGTCGGCGCTGGCGCAATTTTCGGGCATAACGGTCGCGGACATCGAAAAACTGCTGGATGAAAACCGGTCGCCGGAAACCATGGCCGACGCCGTCATCGACAAAATGTCAACCGTCCACGGAAACTAAGCACGAAAAACGGAGCCGCGGCTCCGTTTTCTTCAAGCTTTCACCAACCGGCGTTTAAAGAATCTGAACGGCCGTTGGAGCTGGCGGATGCACGATCCGACCATTAAAACGGCGATCAGCGTACCTTCGCGAATGCCGATGATTTTTCCGCAAAAAACAAGGGATGTCGCGAACGACAAAACGACCAGAGAGGCGTCGAAAGCGATTTTCGTTTTTCCGAAATCCAGCCGCCAACGCTTGGCGATGACGTTGATCAGCCCCTCGCCGGGCATATAGGTCACGTCGGCGATCAGCTCGAACGAAATGCCGGCGGCCAAAATCGCGCACCCCGCGACCTGTTCCGCCGCGCGCGCGGCATAACTTTCCAACGGCATGAATCCCGCCAACCACATCCCGAAATCAATAAAGAATCCGAACACTATCACGGCCGGAATCTGCAGCAACTGCGCCCACCCGAACTTTTTGCCCAGCAAAACGGCCTGCATCACGATGAACAGCCCGTTGACCAACACCGTCCACGTCCCGAAACTGAGCGGATAAATGAACGTCATCACATACGGCAGCCCCGAAATCGGGCTGGTTCCCAAATCGGGATAGGTGCTGAACGCGACGCCGAACCCGCTGACCGCCAGCCCCAGCAGACAGCACAGGCATTTTTTTGTCAAACTGAAATGATATTTCACGGATTTTTCCTCCGCCCGATATTTACGCTTTATCCGTTTGCGGAACAAGGAAAAATAACGCTTGCAATCGAACGGATTCCACCGTATAAAGAAAAGCCCTTGAAAAAGGGAACCGCGTTTTTCGGGCTATTGTTTCAGGGCAGCCTGAAAACGCAGAACCGTTAAATCATTATTGTTAAGGAGACGGAAATGCCCAAACTGAAAACAAAAAGCTCGGTCAAAAAGCGTTTCGCCCGCACGGGTTCCGGCGCTATCAAGCACGGATTCGCCTGCAAACGCCACCGTTTGATTTCCAAAGGAACGAAAATGAAACGCCACGCGCGCGGAACGACACTGTTGCGCGAATGCGATTTCAAGATCATTGATCGTTTCATGCCGTACAACTAAGGAGTAATTGAACCATGGCTCGTGTAAAACGCGGTATGACCGCCCATTTCAAACACAAAAAAATTCTGAAACTTGCCAAAGGCTATCGCGAAAGCAATTCCAAACTGTACCGCATCGCCTTGGAAAAGGTTGAAAAAGGTCTGCAGTACGCCTACCGCGACCGCCGCAAGAAGAAAAGCAACTTCCGCGCTTTGTGGATTCAGCGCATCAACGCCGGCGTCCGCGAATACGGATTGACCTATTCTAAATTCATCAACGGCTTGAACAAAGCCGGCATTGAAATGGACCGCAAGATTCTGGCGGACTTGGCGATGAACCAGCCCGCGGCTTTTGCCAAAGTCGTCGAACAAGTCAAGGCGGCTCTGAACTAAGCAACGGATTGCATTAACGAAAGGGGCGCGTCGCGCCCCTTTTGCATAGAAACACAAAAGGATATCGGCAAAATGAGTGAACTGGACACACTTCAAACACAGCTGCTGGAACAGGTAGAATCGGCGGCGACGCTGGCGGATCTGGACGCCGTGCGCGTTTCCGTTCTGGGTAAAAAAGGCGTCATCACCGAAAAAATGAAATCGCTGGGCGCGATGGCCCCCGAAGAACGCAAGGCCGCGGGACAGCAGTTCAACACGATCAAAAACGCTTTGGCCGACGCGATCGAAGCGAAAAAAGCCAAATTGGAAGAGGATGAAATCAACGCCCGTCTGGCGCGCGAAGCCGTGGACGTCACTCTGCCCGTCCGTCCCGAAACGCAGGGACGCGTCCACCCGCTGTACCAAACGTATGACGAGGTCGTCGCCATTTTCGGTCAAATGGGATTTGATGTCGCCGAAGGCCCCGATATCGAAGACGATTTCCACAACTTCACCGCTTTGAACACGCCGAAAAACCACCCCGCGCGCCAAATGCAGGACACGTTCTACCTGAAAGGCGAAGAAAACGGCGACAAATTCATCGTGCGCACGCAAACGTCCGCCGTGCAGATCCGCACGATGGAAAAACAGCGCCCACCCGTGCGCGTGATCGTCCCCGGCCGCACCTACCGCTGCGACTACGACGCGACGCACGCGCCGATGTTCCATCAGGTCGAAGGGCTGATTGTCGATACCGAAACGAATATGGCACATTTAAAAGGCTGCCTGATCGAATTCGTCAAAACATTTTTTGAATTGGACGATGTCCCCGTGCGTTTCCGCCCGTCGTTTTTCCCGTTCACGGAACCGTCTGCGGAAATGGACATCGGGTGTTCGCGCAAAAACGGCGAATTGAAAATCGGCGCGGGCAGCGACTGGCTTGAGATTCTGGGATGCGGCATGGTTCACCCGAACGTGCTGAAAGCCTGCAACATCGACCCCGAAGTCTATCAGGGCTTCGCGTTCGGAATCGGGCTTGACCGTCTGGCGATGCTGAAATACGCGATTCCCGACCTGCGCACGTTCTTTGAATCCGATCTGCGCTGGATCAAACATTACGGATTCGTTCCCTTGGACATTCCCTCGACGGGATCGGGCTTGAGCATGACGGGAGGAAACAAAAGATGAAATTCACGCTGAGCTGGTTGAAAGATTTTTTGGACACGGACGCGGGCGTTGACGAAATCGCCGAACGCCTGACCGCCATCGGCTTGGAAATCGAAGAGGTTGTCGATCCTTTGGCCGCGGTCAAAAACTTGATCGTCGTCAGCATTGACGAATGTGTCCCGCACCCCGATTCCGACCACCTGCACGTTTTAAAGGTCAACACAGGCAAGGAATTGCTGCAAATCGTGTGCGGCGCGCCGAACGCCCGCGCGGGAATGAAAGGCATTCTGGCGCGTCCGGGGGATTACGTCCCCGCTTTCGGCGACAAGCTGAAAGCCGGCAAGATCCGCGGTGTCGAAAGCTGCGGCATGATGTGCGCCGAAGACGAACTGGGCGTCGGCCCCGACCACACGGGCATTATCGAATGTCCCGAAAACGCGGTCGTCGGCGCGTCAATCACGACCGTCTATCCGTCCGATCCCGTTTTCGATGTATCGATCACCCCGAACCGCGGCGATTGCATGAGCGTTTACGGCATCGCGCGCGATCTGGCGGCGGCGGGACTGGGCGCGCTGAAAACGCCCAAACGCGAATCCGTCGCCCCCGCTTTCAAAACCGGCGTCAAACTGGTCAACGAAGCGACCGACATCGGCGCGCCGTTCTTCACCTTGCGCGAAATCCGCAACGTGAAAAACGTCCAATCCCCGAAATGGATGCAGGATCGCCTGACCGCGGTCGGATTGCGTCCGATTTCCGCCTTGGTTGACGTGACCAACTATTTCAACATCACGTTCGGCCGCCCGTTGCACGTTTTCGACGCGGACAAGGTCAAAGGCCAAATCACCGTGCGTTCCGCGCGCGACGGCGAAAAACTGCTGGCTCTGGACGGCAAGGAATACGCGCTGAGCGACGGCATGGTCGTGATCGCCGACGAAAACGGCGTCGAATCCATCGCCGGCGTCATGGGCGGCGAAGTATCGGGGTGCGAAGATTCTACCACGCGCGTTTTGCTGGAATCCGCGTATTTCGACCCCGAAAGCATCGCCAAAACGGGACAAAAACTGATCCTGACATCCGATTCGCGCCAACGGTTCGAGCGCGGCATCGACCCCGCTTCGACAATTCCGGTCGGCGCGGAAATGGCGGCGCAAATGATTATGGAACTGTGCGGCGGCGAATGCTCCGATATCATCGTGACAGGTGCCGAACCCGCCGCGCCCGCGCCGATCTTTTTCGACCCGAAACGCGTTGAAAAGCTGTGCGGCGTTGACGTTCCCGCGGACACCTGCAGGGAAATCCTTGAAAAACTGGGGTGCTTCGTCAAACCGGAATCGAACGGATTTTCCGTGATCCGCCCGACGTGGCGTTCCGACATTTCCGGCTCGCACGATCTGGTCGAAGAGGTGCTGCGCATTTACGGTTACGACAAGCTACCGGAAATCGCCCTGCCGCGCCCGAACGGCGTCCACGGCATTTTGCAGCCCAAACAACGCCGCGAGGTTTCCGTCCGCCGCGCCATGGCCAACCGCGGCGGGTGCCAGACGATCACATGGTCGTTCATGTCGTCCAAGGACGCGGAACCTTTCCGCACAAAGGGCGCCGTCCTGATCGCCAACCCGATCAGCGCGGATCTGAACGAAATGCGCCCGAACCTGTTGCCGAACCTGCTTTCGGCGGCGCGTTCCAACATCACCAAAGGCACGTTTGACGGCTGCCTGTTCGAGGTCGGCCCCCAGTTCTTCGGGTTCAAACCGATGGAACAGGAAACGGTCGCCTGTCAGTTGCGTTTCGGACAAATGACGCCGCGCCATTGGGCGGTCGCCCAGCGTCCGGTTGACGTGTTCGACGCCAAGGCCGACGCCCTGTCCGCTTTGGACGCGGCGGAAGCCCCGCGAAACGCGCAGATCGCGCGCGAAGCCCCCGCCTGGTACCACCCCGGCCGGTCTGGCGCGATTAAAATCGGCAAAACCGTTCTGGCGTACTTCGGCGAACTGCATCCAAAAGTGTTGAAAGCGATGGATTTGAAAACGCCCGTTTGCGCGTGCGAAATCTTCCTTGACCGCCTGCCGCCCGCGAAAAAGAAAAACGGCAAAGGCGTCAAAACGCTGAAACTGTCCGCGTTCACGCCGATTTTCCGCGATCTGGCGTTCTTGGTCGATCGCAAAGTCGATGCGGAAAAGATCGTTTCCGCCGCCAAAAACACGGACAAAGCGCTGATCGCCGACGTTTCCGTTTTCGATTTGTACGAAGGCGACAATCTGGGCGACAAAAAGTCGATCGCGATCCAGCTGACGATCCAACCCGTCGAAAAAACGATGACGGACGAGGAAATCGAAAGCGTCTGCCGCCGCGTCGTCGGCGCGGTCGCGGCCGCCACCGGCGCAACGTTGCGGGGGTAGGATGCGCGAACCTTTGTTAAGCGGCGCGGTGCTGATGCCCGCGGACGGCGCAAAACCGGAACAGCTGGTCGTCTATCTGCACGGCATGGGCGGAACGGGCGAATCGAACGCTTGGTTCGCCCGTGAATTGCAGCGGGTGATGCCGCGCGCGGTGTTTTACGTCCCCGACGGACTGGAAGCCATGGACGGCAATGAAGAAGCCCGCCAATGGTTCGGCATTCCGCCGAAATTCAACGACAACTGGTTCACCCGCCACCCCGATTTGCTGTCCAAACGGGCGCGGCTGAAACTGAACCGGATGTACAAATGGTACGACGCCGCGGCGTTAAAGGTGGCGGATTACATTCGCGACCGCATGGACGCGCACGGCATCGGCGCGCAAAACACTTACGTTTTCGGCGTGTCGCAGGGCGCGATGATGGCGGTGCAGATGTGCGCCGAATCCGACATTCTGGCGGACAGGGCGGCCGACGGGTCGTTGATCCCGCTGGGCGGCGTGATGATCGTCGCGGGCTGCCTGCTGAACGCCGCAGAGGTTGAAAAACACCCGTCGCAATCCAAGCCGGAGTTTATTCTGGTTCACGGGGAAAAGGACACGACCGTCCCGTTCCGCGGGCATCTGCTGACGGACAAGACTCTGTTTCAATGCGGTCAGAAGACCGTTTCCAAAGTCGTTTGGGGACGCGACCACACGTTTTTTGAAAAAGAGGCGCTGGGCGAAATCCTGCGGCTAGCGAAACCGTGGGGCGACCGCCGCGCATAAACATTACGGAAAAGGCTTCGGACAACCGAAGCCTTTTTTCATTCCGCGGCCGCTTCTTTGACGCGTTCCACCATGGCGAAAAAACCGTTGCGGCGCGTCGGGCTTAAATGCGATTCCAACCCCAGCCTGGCAAAGATCGCATCCACGTCGGTATGGCGGATCTCGGCCTTCGTCTTCCCCGACAGGATGATACGCAAAACGGCGATCAACCCGCGGACGATATGGGCGTCGCTTTCCCCGTCAAACGTTAAAACGTCGCCGTCCGTTTTGATTTTCAACCACACCTGACTCATGCACCCCTCGACCTTGTTTTGATCGTTTTTATCGGCCTCGTCCAACGCGGGCATATCCCTGCCCAATTCGATCAAATAGGCGTAGCGATCCTCCCAGTTGTCCAAAAAAGAAAAATTTTCGATCAACTCAGCCGTGTCCATTTGCGCGCCTTTCCGGTTCAAAGGTTTAATTTCGTTTATATTTACGCCTTATCCGGCCGGACTGCCAAACAAAAAATTTTCCGCCCCGATCGAAACCGGAGCGGAAAATCAAACGCCGGCGGCGATTACGCCTGCAAAATGCCCAGACGCTGCGCCGTGACGACGGCTTTCGTCCTGTTTTCGACGTGCAAATGACGCAGCAAAGCGTTGATGTGCAGCTTCACCGTCGCTTCGGACACGCTCATTTCATACGCGATCTGCTTGTTTGACAATCCGTTGCTCAGGTGCTGCAGCACTTCACTCTGCCGCCCCGTCAAATTCTTTCCGTCCGGCAGGGCGTGGGACAAAATGCGGCCGCTTTCCCCCGTCCGCCGCATCCCGTCCAACACCGCGGGCGGCACATACGCGTTTCCGTCCACGATCAGACGCAGCGCGTTGATGATCAGCGAATCGGACGATTTTTTCGGAATATAGCCGGACGCCCCCAACCCGAACGCATCCAAGATGTCGCCGCGGCTCTCGCCTTCGCCCGTCACGATCAATCTGGCCGCGGCGAACATCGCGCGCGTCTTTTTAAACGACTCTTTCCAATCCGCCCCCAACACGTCGCGATCGACAAAGATCAGATCAAAACTCTTTCCCTCTTGCGCCAGCTTTTCGACCGCGGCGAAATCCGTCACCTCCTGCAATTCGGTCAGCGCGCCGAAACGCTGCAACTGACGGCTGAACCCCTCACGAAACAAAGTATGATTGTCGGCTACCAATATTTTCATGTCTTTTCCCCTTTTGTTGTGAATGTTTCCGTACCTGTATTCAACGTTAGACGGGGCGTTCCGGCAAAGATAGATACCTGAACGCATTAAATCCGGCGGCCTAGGCCGGACGGTCTAAACCTTTCGGCCAAAATCGGCTTTATTTTGTCGCACAAAGCACACATGAACAACATATGGTGTATCCGGCCTCTTTTTATATAGCGGCCATATAACGGACTTCTTAATCAAAAACGGCGCGTTTTATTTTATTGAAAAAACGAATCCGCATTTTACTTTTTCCGTTTTTAATCCTATATTCCTGTCGCGCGAAAGGATAACGGATGATACTGAAATCGAAAAAAATTGATATGCTGGACGGCGCGCTGCTGCCGTCGATGCTGCGTTTCGCCCTGCCACTGATGGCGTCCAGCGTTTTGCAGCTGCTGTTCAACGCGTCCGACATCGCCGTCGTGGGGCATTTCGGTTCAACCCATTCGCTGGCGGCCGTCGGTTCGACAACGACGCTGGTCAGCCTGCTGACAAATTTCTTCATCGGACTCAGCATCGGCACAAACGTGCTGGCATCGCGCTGTCTGGGGGCGAACAATTTCAAATTGTTGCGCCACGTCGTCCACACCTCGCTGGCCTTGGGATTGATTGCCGGCGTTTTTTCGGCGACCGTCGGACTGACGCAATCCGAACGGATTTTAACATGGATGCAAACGCCCGACAGCGTCCTGCCGCTGTCGCTGACCTACACGCGTATTTTCTTTTTCGGCATGGTTCCGACGGCAATCTACAACTTCGGCGCGGCGATTTTGTACGCCAACGGCGAAACGAAAAAACCGCTGATTTTCCTGATCATTTCCGGCATTACGAACGTCATTTTGAATCTGGTGTTCGTCATTTGCTTTCATATGGACGTGGCCGGCGTCGCGACCGCCACCGTCATCGCCCAGACGCTGTCCATGACGCTGGTTCTGATATCGCTGGGCAAACGCCGCGACTCGTCCAGAATCTTCATCAACCAGATCCGTTTGAACTGGAACATCGTCTGGAACATTTTGAAACTGGGCGTCCCCGCGGGATTTCAAAGCATCGTTTTCAGCCTGTCCAACATGGTGATTCAATCCGCCATCAATTCGTTCGGCCCTGTGTATATGGCGGGCGCGGCGGCGTCGCAAAACGTCGATTGCTTCATCTGGATCAGCATGAACGCGTTCCAGCCGACCGCCACCACGTTCATCAGCCGCAACATCGGCGCGAAACGGTATGCTCGCATCAACAAAATCACGCGCTGCGCGCTGGCCTGCGCGTTTGTCACCGGCATCATCGTCGGCAGCATCGCCGTCTTTTTCGGCACGTTGCTGCTGGGCGTTTATACCGGCGATCCGGCGGCGATCGCGGCGGGACTGCTGCGCTTGCGCACGGTCGGAATTCCCTACGCCCTGTGCGGATTGATGGACGTGATGACGGGGGCGTTGCGCGGATTGGGGTCTTCGTTCATCCCCGCGGTGATCGCCCTGCTGGGCGCGTGCGGATTGCGTCTGGTCTGGATCGCCACGTTGTTCCAGATTCCGAAATACCACACGTTCACCCTGCTGTTTCTGTCTTATCCCGTTTCATGGACGGTGACGGCGGTAGTGCTGGCGATTGCTTATCTGATCGTGCGGCGCAAATATCCGGCGCATGACGAACCCGCCCCCGCGCCGGTGTTTTAAAGGATCATTCCACCACGTCAAAGGTGAAAACGGCTTTTTGATCCGTCTGCTTGTTCAACTTTTCCCACGGCCGGTAATAATACCCCGTGACCGTGACCTTCCCCGCGCGCACGGCGGTAAAGGACAACTCTTTCGTTCCGCCCGCGCCCAAAAACGGCGAATCGGACGCGATATAGCTTTCATCCGCGCCCGTCAAAACGTTCTGGTCGTGCGGGAAAAAGAAAAACTGCCACGAATAACCCGTGGTCGGATTTTCCGGCAACCGGACGACGACGCGCCCGCCGGCGGGAATGACGAAAGTTTCCCCGTTGTTCTGCTCCGTCACCTGAAACGGCGCGGCGGCGCAGGCGGACAAAACGGCGCACAAAGCGGCGATCAAAGCTTTTTTCATCTCACACCCCCAATTTCCGATAGGCTTCCAGCTCTTCAATCGTGTTAATGTCGGCGGGCGCGTTTTCAATCAGCTTGATCTTGTCAACGATCAACGCCTGAACGAGGTATCCGTTTTGCAAAAACCGCAGCTGCTCCAACTTTTCGCGCTTTTCCAAAACGGCCTCGCCCATTTGCGGGAATTTCATCAAAACGTTCGTCTTGAAAACGTAAATGCCGATGTGGTGGTAGTAATCCTGATACGGGCATTTTTCCACGTCGCGGACATAGGGCGCCAGACTGCGCGTGAAATAAACGGCGCGCCCCTGCGTTTCGCCCTTTTCCAACCCCATGACGATTTTGACGTTGTTCGGGTTTTCGGCGTCCTCCCGCGTTTTAAAGACCATGCCGCACGTCGCCAGATCGCAATCGGTTTCCTCGATGATTTTGATCAGCCGGTTGTTGATCGCGGGATCGACGTTGATGTTGTCGCCCTGAAAATTGACGGCGATGTCGTATTTTGTTCCGTCTGGGTCGATTTCTTTCAAAGCGGTCGCGATCCTGTCCGTTCCGGACGGCAGGTTCGGGTCGGTCAGAACGCACGTCGCGCCGAAACTTTCGGCAACGTCCCTGATTTCCCGATCGCCGGCCGCGATGCACACGTCGCCTTTGATCGCGGCTTTGACGTGTTCGTAAACGTGCTGGATCAACGGCTTTCCGTTAATGTCGCGCAAGGGCTTGTTCGGCAGACGGGTCGCCGCCAACCGCACGGGAATCATCGTAATCACTTTGCTCATTTTATCCTCGCTTTATTTTTGTTGTTCCAGCCATTGTTTGAATTCGACCACGTCGCGCACCTCCGGCACGTCGCGCAGATCGGCGGGGGCATCCGTCGTGAATTCGCTGCGCATCCGGACGCATTTCGCGCCGACGGCCTTGGCGGCGTACAGATTGTAGATCCGGTCGTCCACCAACACGGTTTCGTCCGCTTTCAACCCGTATTTTTCAAAGCATTGACGCAGCATATCCTCTTTGGCGGTGTCGTGCATGAATTTGCCGTGCCGCACACATTCGATCGTCAGAAAATCCGTCACGTCTTTCAACAAAACGTTCAGCAGCCGCTTTTTCGTTTCAACGTCGAACGTCGCGGACAAAGTGAACTGCCGGTATCCCGCCGCATTCAGATCGCGCAAAGTTTCGACGACGCGCGGATACAGCGGACGGTTGTTGAAAAATTCGGGCGAAGCGCAAAAATCCCTGTCCATTTGCACACCCTTTGTCGGGTGGGTTTTCAGCTCCAAAGCCCCGTATTCCGGCGCGACGGGCAGGACTTTCGGCAAATCGTCCCATTGCAGACCGGCGTAATCGTTTTTATAGTTCGGATGGTTCGTCAAAAAATGGTAATAGGCGAAATTGATGTTCGCCAACACGCCGTCCACATCCCAGAAAATGTTTTTAATCACCGCATCATCCTTTAAAAAAGTTTGATACAGGATAAACCGCCCCGTCCCGCGACGCAAGCCCTTTAAACCAAACGCCCGAACAGGTCGTATTCGGTCACGTCGGTGATTTTGACTTTGACGAACGTTCCGGCTTCGACGAAATCCTTTGACGTGAAATAAACCTTGCCGTCAACGTCGTATCCGTTGGAATAGTCGCGGCCGAAAAACATATCCTCGTCCTCGTCGAACCCCTCGCACAAAACGTCGCAGGTTTCGCCGACACGCTTTTGCTGCAGCTCGAAACTGATTTGCGCCTGCGCCGTCATCAACGCGTCCAACCGTTCGCGCTTGACCTCGTCATCGATCTGGTCAGGATAGTCATAGGCGGGCGTCCCCTCTTCGCGCGAATAGGCAAACGCCCCCAAACGGTTCAGCTTCTCTTCCTTGACGAAATCCAGCAATTCCGCGAACTGCGCGTCCGTTTCCCCCGCGAACCCGACAATGACGGTCGTGCGGATCACGATGTCGGGCATCGCGCGGCGCAATTTTTCAATGACGGACTTGATCTGCGCCTTGTCCCCGTGACGGTTCATCCGGCGCAGCACGGCGTCGGAAATGTGCTGAACCGGCATATCCAAATAATGCAAAACGCGCGGATTCGTCCGCATCTCCTCGATCAGCTCGTCGTCGATCTTGTCGGGATAGCAATAGAAAATCCGGATCCACGGAATGTCCGTTTCCGCCGCCAACCGGCGTAGCAATTCGGCCAAAGCGGGCTTTTTATACAGATCGATGCCGTAACGCGACGTGTCTTCGGCAATCAGATTCAACTCTTTCGCCCCCGCCGCCGCCAGATCCTGCGCCTCTTCGACGATGCTTTCGATCGTGCGGGAACGGTACCGGCCGCGGATTCTGGGGATCGCGCAATAGGAACAACGGTTGTCGCATCCCTCGGATATGCGCAGGAAAGCGGCCGGCGAATCGCCGGACAGCATCCGTTCGCCCTCGATGGACGTTTCCTCGTAATTTTTGAAATCGGCGTACTTTTCGGATTCAAGGGATTTGCGCACCGTTTCAACGATATCGTGAATGCCGCCCAAACCGGTCACGGCGTCGATTTCGGGCAGACGTTCCAAAATTTTGTCCCGCCACCGTTCGGCCAAACATCCCGTGACGATCAGTTTTTTCAGCTTTCCCTTTTTTTTCAGCTTGGCGACCTCTTTGATCGTGGCGACGGATTCGTCCTTGGCGTCGCCGATGAACCCGCACGTGTTGATCAAAATCACCTCGGCTTCGTTCGCGTCGCCCGTGATTTCATAATGCGCGTCGTCCAAATGCGACAACATCATTTCGGTGTCGATCGTGTTTTTGGAACATCCCAAAGAAATAAATCCGATTTTCATAGCTTTCCCGCCGTGGTTAAAAGATCAGGACGCCATAATGAAACGGCGGGCGTTCGATGTCAAACCGATAAACGATCCAACCGCTTTTTTTCGGATTTCAGCACGTCTTTCAACGTGATTTCGGCCATGGCCTTGCGGATTTTCTTGTTCAGCCCCGACCACATTTTGCACGCCGAACAATCGTTTGATTTCGGACAGAACGACTTGTCGATCACACATTCGACGACGGAAACCGTCCCCTCCATGGCCTCGACCACGTCTAACAGAGTGATTTCCTTAGGCTGTTTCAACAACCGCAACCCGCCTTTCGCCCCGCGCAGGGATTCGATGAATCCCGCTTCGTTCAACGGCAGAATCAGCCGGCTGATGTATTTTTCGGAAATCTGCTGGGATTCGGCGATTTCTTTCATCAACCGCGGATTTTCCCCCTCATGCAAAGCCAGATCCAGCAAAATCCGCCAGCCGTAACGTCCTTTTGTCGATATTTTCATCGCGTCATCCTTTCCGTTTGATCCCTTTATACCATAAAACGGCGGAAAATAACCTGAAATTTAATCACTACCAAACAGGTTGACATTTTTGAAAAACGGATGTAGCTTAAATAGTGTTTTCACTCTGACAGGAAAGGGATTAACATGAAAAAGGTTTGTTTGCTGGCTTTCGCCTGTATGCTGTACGCCTCCGCCGCGTTTGCGGCTTGCGGATGCGGACATCAACCGTGCGGCTGCGGATGCGGCGCGACGGCTGAATGCAACTGCGGAAAGTAACGGATTGAAACGCGATTCGGGGCTTTCCGCGACGGAAAGCCCCCTTCTTTTATGAAAGAAAACGAGGAATAAAATGAAAGTGTTTAAAACTGTTTCGGAACTGGTCGGCCACACGCCCCTGATAGAACTGGCGCGCTTTGAACAGGCGGAAAATCTGGCCGCGACCGTTCTGGCCAAACTGGAAATGTTCAATCCCGCCGGATCTGTCAAGGACAGAATCGCCAAAGCGATGATCGACGACGCCGAACAAAAGGGGCTGTTGAAACCGGATTCGGTCATCATCGAACCGACCAGCGGCAACACGGGCATCGGGCTGGCGGCGATCGGCGGATCGCGCGGCTACCGCGTCATTTTGACCATGCCCGAAACGATGAGCGTCGAACGCCGCAACCTGTTAAAGGCTTTCGGCGCGGAACTGGTGTTGACGCCGGGGGCGAAAGGCATGGTCGGCGCGGTCGAAAAGGCCGAGGAACTGGCCAAGGAAATTCCGAACGCCTTTATTCCGGGGCAATTCGTCAACCCCGCGAACCCCGCGGCGCACATGGCGACGACCGGCCCCGAAATCTGGCAGGACACGGACGGCAAGGTTGACGTCTTTGTCGCGGGCGTCGGTACGGGCGGCACATTGTCGGGCGTCGGCGGCTATTTGAAAAAGATGAATCCCGCCGTCAAAGTCGTCGCGGTCGAACCCGACGCCTCTCCGCTGCTCAGCGAAGGCAAAGCGGGCCCCCACCCGATTCAGGGCATCGGCGCGAACTTCATCCCCGAAACGCTGGACAGGACGGTTTACGACGAAATCATCCGCGTGACGGGCGAACAGGCGTTCAAAACCGGCCGTTTTCTGGCGCGCAAAGAGGGGCTGCTGGTCGGCATTTCGTCGGCGGCCGCCGTCTATGCGGCGTCCGAAATCGCCAAACGTCCGGAAAACAAAGGCAAAACGATCGTCGCTTTGCTGCCCGACACCGGCGAACGCTACCTGTCCACCCCGATGTTTTCGGAATAAAGGTTAAAAGGTCGATTTTTCCAAAACGACCGACGCGTCCAGCCGCAACAGCAAATCTGTCATCCGGCGCAGAAAAGTCCCGCTCAGCACCCGTAGCGGGACTTTTTTTCCCGCCTTTGACTGAAACGTGATCCTGTCCGGCGCATTTAAAAACGCGGCCAAAGTCTTGGCGATTTCGGCGTTGCGCTGACGGTGGGCGTTCGCCATCGACAGATAGCCGGCGATCGCCGGAACGATCGTCCCGTTTTCCGCGTCGGCGGCGTCCCCGCGCCGCAGGTACAGCGTGTCGATGTACCGTTTGTACCCGCGCACCAACCCGCTTTCCGTATAGGACGCCGAAAACGCCGTCACCGTCGCGCCGTTCAAAAAGTTTTTAACGTCTTTCAACGGATCGCCTTTGCGCAAAAAATGCTTGAACGCCAAAACCAGCTGCCCCTGCTGCGCGTTTGAAACGCCGGACAGGGAAACGTCAACCGACCACGCGCCCAAACACCTGTCCGAAATTCCGGCTTTCAACCTCATGTTCCCGTTTGACGGCGAATAGGAATATTCCCCCGTGACGTTCGCGCTGATCCGGTCGCATCCGGCCAGCATCAAAGCGTACAGCGGACGGTTCAAAACGTCTTCGACCGGATTGAAAGAGGCCAGCGCGTCGATCACGCTTTCGTCGTCGCCTTTCAGCAACCGCGCGACATCCGTCAGCCGCAGGGAAACCTTTTCGGCCTCAAACGCGATTTTGGACGGGACGCCGCCGCTTTCCCGATAATCGCGCACGGTAAACCGCTTGACGTCGTTTTCCAGCGACGGCAAAGCGTTCAGCCGGACGGAAACGCCCTTTAACACGGCGACATCCGACACGGCCAGCGAAATGCCGCGGTACGAAACGGCGGTGTTGATCCCGTTGCGCGTCAAAAAGGCGTGAACGTTTTTCAGCTCTTCGTCCTTTTGCAATAAAACCATGAAAACGCCGCAAGCCGTGAACAGCAAAAACAAAATCACGACGGCAACCCACATACTTTTCGTCACGGTTCGTCCTCCCGCCGGTACGGGGCGTGATACGGACGCCAGTTCGGCTTTTCATGCCGCCGCCGGATCAACCCGACCAAATCCGCCACTTCGCCGCAAGCCTCCTGTTCACAAGCGGCGGCGGCGGACAATTCCAGCACGCCGGCGGTGAAAGGGTCGTCCTTTTTGTATTTCCTTCTTTCCTCGTCGGTCATGGCGCGCAAATTCCCGCTGACGATGTGCCATCCCTGCCGGTTCAACAACCCGCTAGCCTGCGTGATCAAAAATTCGGACGGCCATTCGACCCACGCCTTGTCCAACCCTGACGAAGCGATATTGACCAGCAGGTTGACGCGCACGGGCTTTTGAATGATCGACGCCGCCGTCAACATCGCGGGCAGGTTGTCGATCCTGTCCACCCCGATCATATAGGCCAACCGCCCCAGATAATCCGCCTGCGTCAATTCGTTGTAATCGGCCATCATCAACTGATGTTCGCGCAAATCCTCGTTCCGGCGGATGTTTTCGCGCAACCGCGCCAGATTTTGCGTTTTATCAGACGCGATTTTCCATTTTTTCGCGGGCTTTCGTTCCAAAACGGCGGCGTAGATCAGCTTTGAATCCGCATCCGTCCCCTCGCTCCCTCCGGCGTTTTCCGGCATATCCATACCGGCGATCCCCTGCGGCACGGTCGTTGCGAAAAAACGCATCCGCGTCGCGCCGGAACAAAAGATGTCGGCAAAGCTTTCCGCCGTGCGCAATATGTTGTCCGTCACAGCCTGTTCCAAAAACAGCTCCTCGTTTTCCGTCACGGCGGCGATCGTGAACGGCGCGCACCCCGCCCACGGCGAATACAGCCCCGTTTTACGGTTGCGGCGGCTTTTCAAATATCCGACATAGTGGATTTTCAATTCCGGATCCGAATCGATCAGATAGCTGGCCACCTGTTCGTCTTTGTTCGCGCCGTACCGGTTCAACAAAACGACGTTCAGGTTTTTGCGCCCCGTAAAACGTCCCTCGGTGAAATATCCGTCCAGCGTCGTTTCCAAATTGTCGCGGTCGTTGAAAACGGACACCTCGGCGCGGCCATAGACCAGATTTTCGGAACACGAATTGCCGCCGACGCTGATGAACCAGTTTTTCATTTTCGTCACGGGCTTATCGGTCGTGTAAAGGATCGAACACCGCTTGTCCTTGGAATAAATGCGGTGTTCCAGCGCGCTTTGGTCGATATGCGCCATGATCTTCTGCTTTCCGGCGGGCGGCGTCCATTCCCTGACCGGAAACCCGTCTTTCGGGCGGGCGGACGCGACGGCCGCGGCCTGCAGCTGACGGATTTTGACTTTCAGCGTCCCCTTTTCCGGTTTCCATTTATCCGATGCGGACGCGGAACCCTGATACACCAGCGTGTTGGAACTGTATCCGTCGATCACGGCCTGTTGGGCGGCGGAACATTCGCCCTTTAAAACGACGGCCACTTTCGACATCAGCGCGTTCAGCGCCGGTTCCTCGAACGCGGCTTCATCCTGCGCGAAAATTTTCAAACTCAGGATGTCGTCGCACCACTTGCCGTCTTCGGCTTCGGCGAAAACCTCGACACCGGCCTTTGCGGAATAGGCGATCCGCTTCATTTCATGCCCCGTCGGTATGTCAAGCGTCTGCGCCCCCGCCACGGGTGTCAGGAAAAAAAATAACGCCGCCGTTTTGAAAAAACTGTTCATACCGCCAACTATAAAATATAATTTCGGAAAATTGTAGCTTTAAAACAAAAGGAAAAAAGTTTGATCGTCCCCGACAGAAAAACGGAAAGCTATCTGAACGAACCCGCGACGCCCAAAGCCGTCGCCCGCCTGTGCCGCGCGGGCGTCATTGCGCCGACCGCTTTTTTACAAGCCGCCGCCCTGTGCCGCATCGACGGCGGATGGGAAAAGGGCGTTATCGCTTTTCTGCGCCTTTCGACCGCCCTGTTTTTTGCCGCCGTGCTGTTTTTCCTGACGCTTGCGCATTGGGATTTCCTGTATCAAACGGGCGGGTTCGCCGCCGCGGCCGTTTTGTTCGGGGGTTGCGCCTGCTTGCGCCGCCGCCATGCCGCCGCCGATTACGCCGGCATCGGTCTGATCATTTTAATGTATTTTCTGCCCGACACCGTTTTCATGTCGGGGGCGTCCGCCCGCGCCGGCCTGCCGGCCTGCGCCGTCCTGTCCGGCGTGTGGGCGATACCGTCCGGCCGCGTCGGCGTCCGGCTGTCGCCTTTCGTTTTGCTGAACGCGGCTCTTTTCCTGCCCCGCGACGACACCCTTTTCCTGTTCGCCGCCGCGCTGAACGCCGCCATGTTGATCGCACGCGAGGTTTTCAGGGAACGCGCCGCCCTTTCTCCGGCCGTTTTCCGCCTTTTCCCTTTGGCTTCGACGCTCGCTTTCCTGTTCGCCGCGACGACCGGAAACTCCGGCGTTTTCCCGTTCCTCATCTGCTTGGCCGCCTCTGCGACGGCGGGATACGTTTACACCGTCCGCCTGCCCGACGCCGGATCGCGGCGTCTGGTCGCCGTGTTCAACGTGACGTGGATCGTTTGGGGGCTTTTCCGCCTGCTGACCGCCGCGCAGGTTTCGCCCGAAACGACGCGCGCCCTGACCGGAATCGCCGCGTCCGCGCTGATCGCGGCGGAACTGATCGCCGACCGCCTGAGAGTTTCCGCAACAAAGGAAAACGAAGATGCCCGCTGATTTTTCATTGCGCCAAACGCTGGCCTGCCTGAACGTTTCCGTGTTCAACCCCGCGGTCGAACCGGCGCTGAAACAAGCCTGCCGCATCGACGCCGAACGCAAAACCGCCAAAAAAGACCCGTTTCACGGCCTGTTTTCGCTGATCGTTTTACAGCTGGCGGCGTTCGCCTGCTTCGTCGGCCTGCGCCCCTATGCCGTTTGGGCGGGAACGGCTCTGACGCTCGCGGGACTGGTCGCCGCGGCCAAAACGAAAAACGCCGCTTTTCACCGGTTCGCCACGGTTTATTTGTGGGCGGGATTGATGCTGCTGGGGGAAAAGCTGTTTTTCCTGCTGCCCGCTGCCGTTCCCGTGCTGATTTTACCCGTTTTATCGTCCGGCATGACGAAACCGTCCCGCCGCGAACGGCGGATACTCGGATCGTTTTGGCTAGCCGTAACGACCTTTGCCGCCGCGTTTCACCTTGCCCCCGCCGCCGTTTTTCCGATCGCCGGACTGTTTTCGCTGATCGGCGCGGCCGGATTGCTTTTCCCGTTGAAAAACGTTTTCGACCGCGAACCGGCCATTGTTTTCATCCTGTCCCCGCTGTTTTTGAAACTGGGACTGGAAGCGGCCGCCCTGACCGGTTGGACGCCCCCCGTTACGTCCGGCTGCGTTTCGGCCGCGGCGTTCGCGCTACAGGGCGTTTTGCTGATCCTGGCCTTGCGCAAAGATTTGGAAAGCGGGGAAAAAGCCCTGTTCTGGCTGTCAACAGCCGCGCTGTTCGCTTTCGCCGCGCTGGTGTCGGACGGCATGGCCGGCGCGGCCGTCCTGCTGGCCGCCGCCTATTTCACGGACGCGCGTTCGCTGGCGAAAACGGCGGCCGCCCTGCTGATCGCCTTTCTGGCCGTTTTCATTTTAAACCTGCCGGTTTCCCTGTCGTCGGCCGCGACGCTCTGCGCCGTCGCCGGATTGCTTTCCGCCCTGCTTTGCCGATGCTTGAAACGCCGTTTTGCGTCAAAGGAATAATCCCATGCGCCGATTGATCATCGCTGTTTTGTGCCCCGTTCTGATTTTAACCGTCCTGACCGCGCGTTACGCCGCGTCCGCCCGCACCGCGAAAAACGGGGTTCAGCTGCTGCTGCCGGTATCCGTTTTGGAAACGGGCGAAGACGCATTTTCCCCGTTCGTCCGCCTGCGCTATCACAATTTCATTCCGATTGACGCCATGCTGGAAAAAAAGGGAACGATCGTCGTCAAACGGCCGGACAACGGTCGGGCGGAATTTTCGTCCCTGCCGTCGAAACGGCCTTTGCGCCCGCGCGAAACACTGCTGAAATACGTTGTGACGGACAACAACGGCGCCGACGCGTCCGTCCGTTTTTCCGCCACATTCCTACGCTTTGCGAAAACAAAGGGCTTCCGCCCCGAATCCGCGCGCTTCGCCGTCGTCACGGCGGACAGGTCGGGCGACGCCCTGCTGACGGGATTGGCGGACGCCAACGGAACCCTGCTGGTCAAAGGGATCGCGCAGACGAATCGCAACCGCTGAAATCGACGTGAAAGATGTGGTATTTTTCCGCGCTCTTCGCCGGAACGCCTTGCGCCCGCTTGACAAAGCACGGCAGCTTTCCCGTCACCAGCAACCGCCCGATCAGCTTCATCGGATCAATGGACACGAACGGCCGTAACTCCGGCTTTGCCGTATAGTACGGATCGTCCAGCAAAATCGTTTTGACCTGATGCTTTTCCAACAGGCGGCGCGTTTTTACCATATCATAGCCGTGCAACATCGCCGCCGTGTCCAAAATGCCCTCGGCGTTGGAATGGTACGGCGACCCGACAACGGGAATTTCCGTCAGCCACGCGATTTCCGGCCCGCGCGAAGACGCCGCCAGGATGCTTCCTTTTTCCTTGGACAGATACGGAATGAAATCCTCCGGCGTCGTTTTGCTCTGCCATTCGATTTGGAAATCATAGGACAGCGTCGCGAACGCGAAAAACAGCGACACGGGGAAAAAGACGGCCGGCACCGCCAAAACGCTGCGGACGCTTTCCTTTTTCCAAAACCGCGCCCGATCGTACCAAACGCGCAAAGACAGGACGACGATCACCGGCGCGAACGCCCCCGCCGGACGGCCGAACCGACGGCTGATCAACGTCAGAACCGCGAAAAACACCAGCGCGGCGCCGAAAGCGAACATCATCTTTTTCTGCCGGAACGAAGCGAAGAAAAACGCAAAAACCAAACAAGCGCACGCGACCAGCGGCAGTCCGTCAAATTTGACCAGCGCGCTCATGGTCAGCACGGCCGGCCACAGCTCGGTGATGTATTTCGCCCACACGTCGTACAGTTCGGGCGCGATGGGGGATCCGAACACCGCCCGCGCGCCGAACAGATACAGCGTGAACCCCATTGAAAACAACGTCAGCAAAGCGATGACGGCCAGCCGCCCGACAACGGACGAAACACCGGCCTCGCGCTCGAAATATTCCGCCATGAAAAAGGACATGGCCGCAAATCCGGCGACCGCCGCCAACAACACGGACAGCCGCCCGTTGTCCGCGAACAAAAATCCCTGCATGGGCGGATTGACGGCCAGACACGCCAGCATTGACAAAAAGAAGCACAGCGTGAACAAAAAAATCTGGCGCATATTCTGGTATCTGAACACCCACGCGACGACCATTCCGCCGATGATCGCCATGGTTGCCAGGAACCCCTCCGGCGACACCCACACGGACAGCCCCGCGAAAACGCCGGCCGCTTTGAAATACGCGATCCTTTGCGTTTTAAACCCGCGCGCCAGCTCGCCTATGATCAGAATCAGAAACAGGTTCAGCAACACATGATGATCCGCGCGGCCGGCGGTAAACAGCGCGTAAGTGGCCAGCGGCATGAAATACAGCGCGGCGGCGGCGGCTCTTAAAAAAGCACCCGCGAACGGCCGGCACGCCCACACGACCGCGACGGCCGAAGCGACCGCCATGACGGGCTGGTACAGGAAACAACCGTAAAAAACGGCCTGTTTCAACGGCAGGAACGGCAAAAACGGCAGCGTCGTCAAATACAGGAAAACGTCCGTCGCGCGCGTGAAATGCAAAATCTGCCCGAACGGATAGTTGTCGTGCCTGTACATGATTTCCGCCCACGATCCGGATTGGATGAAATCAACCAACCGCATGGCGTGCGTATAGTTGTCCGTTTCCGGCATCAAGCCGTTTGAACCGGCGATCAACACGATCTGCCACAGCAGCACCGGCAGGGCGATCAAAAGGTATTCGTATCTTTCATAGCGCGTTTTTTTTCCCGCGCCTTGATCACAAATCAAACAAATCCCCCTGTTTTTCACTGGCGTTTTCCGGTGTTTCGTCCGGTTCGTAAACCCCGCTGAACGGATAGTGTCTGGCGCATCTGGGTTCGTAAATGTCCGCCGCGCCCAATTCGATGTCGGCTTTCGACCCGCCGCGCTTGTAGGTGTAGATGGCTGGTTCGCCGCACAGGGCGCATCTGGCCTGCAGCGGCGTGTAACGGTCGGCCGCACCCTTTAATTTTGAAATGATTTCAAACGGTTCGCCTTTCCAGTTCATGTCCAGCCCGCAACACACGACGTGCAGCCCCCGCCCGACCAGCGTTTTGATGCACGCGATGATGTCGCCGCCGAAATAGGGTTCGGTGAAAAACTGGATCTCGTCGAAAAACACGGCCTGCGCCTTTTCGATCGCGCCGGATTCCAGAATTTCGGACGTGTTGGTCAGGTTGAACGCGGCGGCGGCGACTCCGTCGTGCGTTTTGATTTCGCAAATGCCGTACCGCGTGTCGAACGACGGTTTGATCAGCACCATTTCCCCGTCGAACGCCCGCGCTTTTTTCAGTAAAGCCGACGTTTTTCCGGCGAACATGGGACCCGCGATGACTTCCAAATACCCTTTTGACATAACCAGCCGTCCCGAATTTAATGACAAACGATTTCATGTAGGTTTGCCCGCAACCGCTCCGCCTGTCCAGCAAAAAAGCGAAACCGGAATGTTTCCGCGCCTTTCACGCGTCTATAAAAAGTTAACGGGCGACGGAAATGCTTTGAAAAAAAAATCGGTTCAATATATAACTGGAACAAGCAAGATTTAGTGTAACAGGACAGAGGTTTTCATGTTTGCTCAAGGATTGGAACTGACGCTGATCGGTATGTCCGGCGTCTTTTTGTTTCTGTTGCTGCTGATCGCGTCGATGTACGCGCAGGCGGCGATTTTCAAATATCTGGGTGTTTCGGACGAATCCGGAAAAACGGACGCCGCGGACGACGGCGATTTGATTGCCGCGGCTATCGCGGTCAAGCTGAAAAACGGCTAACGGTAAGGTGAAAGAATATGGCTAAAAAAGTTATCAATTTTATGTGTACGGCGTTTCGCGACGGTTTTCAATCCGCCTACGGAATGCGCGTTCTGCCCAAAGACTACTTCCCCGCTGTGGAAATGGCGCGCGACGCGGGCATCCGCTATTTTGAAGCCGGCGGCGGCGCGGCGTTCCAATCCGCTTTCTTTTACTGCAACCAGAACGCTTTTGACGTGATGGACAAATTCCGCGAACTGGCGGGACCCGACGCAAACCTGCAGACGCTGGCGCGCGGCATCAACGTCGTCGGATTGGATTCGATGTCCACCGATTTGATCAAATTGCACGCCAAACTGTTCAAAAAACACGGCATGACGACGATTCGCAACTTCGACGCCCTGAACGACCCGAACAACCTGATCGTTTCGGGCAAAGCGATCAAAGACGCCGGATTGCAGCACCAGATGACGATCACGATCATGTCGCTGCCCCCCGGATGCACGGGCGCGCACGACGCCGATTTCTACGAACAGCGCCTGCGCGCGGTTCTGGACGCCGACGTTCCGTTCGATTCCCTGTGCCTGAAAGACGCGTCGGGCACCTGCACGCCCGCGATCGTCCATGAAACGATCAAACGGATGCGCAAACTGACGGACAAACCGATTTCGTTCCACACGCACGAAACGGCCGGCACATCGGTTCTGTGCTGTATGTCGGCGATCGAAGCCGGCGCAGACACGATCGACCTGTCTTTGGCGCCCGTTTCCGGCGGCACCTGCTCGCCCGACGTGCTGACGATGTGGCACGCCCTGCGCGGCACGGATTACGTTTTGGACGTCGATCCGCAAAAGATTCTGGAAACCGAGGAATTTTTGAAAAACGCGCTGTCCGAATACCTGCTGCCGCCCGAAGCGACAAAGGTCGAACCGCGCGTTCCCTGGTCGCCCCTGCCCGGCGGCGCGCTGACGGCGAACACGCAGATGCTGCGCGACAACGGCATCATGGACAAATTCCCCGCGATCGTCAAAGCGATGGAGGAAGTCGTGCGCAAAGGCGGCTACGGCACGTCCGTCACGCCCGTGTCGCAATTCTATTTCCAGCAGGCGTTCAACAACGTCATGCAAGGCCCGTGGAAAAAAATCGCCGCGGGATACGGCAAAATGGTTTTGGGCTACTTCGGCCGCACGCCGCATGAACCCGATCCCGAAGTCGTCAAAATCGCGGCCGAACAGCTGGGATTGGAACCGACGAAGGAATCGCCTTTGGCCATCAACGACCGCAATCCGGACAAACAGATCGCGCATTTCCGCGACGTTTTGAAACAAAACAACCTGCCCGAAACGGACGAAAACATCTTTATCGCGGCAGCCTGCGGCGAAAAAGGCATCGCGTTCCTGAAAGGCGAAGGCAAGATCGGCGTCCGCTACAAGGAAAAACCGCGCGCGACGACGGGCGATTTCGACGTTGTCGTGAACGGCAAAAAACACAACGCGACGCTGAACGGCGACACGGTCGTCGTTGACGGCAAATCCTTCACCGTCACGGTCGGCGCGGCCGGCAAGGTCGAAGCCAAACCCGCGGCGGCCGGAAACGGCGCGGCGGCGGACGTGACCTCGCCCGTCCCCGGAACGGTGGTCAAGATCGTCGCGAACGCGGGCGACCGCGTGACCAAAGGTCAGCCCATCATGATTTTGGAAGTCATGAAAATGGAAAACCCGATTCCCGCGCCTGCGGACGGCGTCGTTGACAAAATCGCCGTTCATCAGGGCGATCAGGTTGTCACGGGTCAGCTGCTGATGACGCTGAAATAAGGGGGCGGACATGGAAAAACAATTTTTCAAAGCCGAACGCCGCCACAAATTCATTATGTGGTCGGTCGTCGGTCTGTGCGCCCTGTTTTCGCTGGTCAACATTGTCGCGGCGGCTTCGGGCGGACGGATCGGCCAGATGTTTTCCGACTATATGGCCAATCACGAATCGTTCGCCATGCTGGTGAAATCGACGGGTCTGTACGGCTTCCTCGCCGATTCCGGATCGACGGTTTCCTCAACGGGCAAGGAAATGCTGCTGTCCATGGGCATGGGACAGCTGGTCATGATCGGCATCAGCCTGATCCTGATCTATCTGGCGATTGCCAAAGGATTTGAACCGCTGTTGCTGATTCCGATCGGATTCGGCGGCCTTTTGTCGAACGCGCCTGGCGCCGGCGTGTCCGAAGTCATGGACGGCGTGACGGGATTTTTGCTGTATATCTATAACATCGGCATCGCCCCGCCCAGCATTTTCCCGCTGATCATCTTTATGGGCGTTGGCGCGATGACGGATTTCGGCCCCATGATCGCCAACCCCAAAGTCGCCCTGCTGGGCGGCGCGGCGCAGTTCGGAATTTTTGCGACCGTTCTGGGCGCGCTGTGGCTGACCGATCTGGGATTGGTGAACTTCACGCTGAAACAGGCGGCGTCGATCGGCATCATCGGCGGCGCGGACGGCCCGACGGCGATTTTCCTGACGGGACGTCTGGCACCCGAACTGATGGGCGCGATCGTTGTCGCGGCGTATTCCTATATGGCGCTGGTACCGATCATCCAGCCGCCGATCATGCGCGCGCTGACCTCGGTTGAAGAACGCAAAATCAGAATGAAACAACTGCGCGAAGTGTCCCGCAAGGAAAAGATTGTCTTCGTTTTTCTGGTCGTCCTGCTTTGCATCCTGTTCGTTCCCAGCGCGGCGCCCCTGATGGGGATGCTGATGTTCGGCAACCTGCTGCGTGAAAGCAAAGTCGTTGACCGTCTGGCGAAAACGGCGGCGAACGATTTGTGCAACATCGTGACGATTTTCATCGGCTTGACGGTCGGATCGAAACTGTCCGCGGATAAGTTTCTGGCCAAAGAAACGCTGGGGATTTTGTTCCTCGGTCTGGCGGCATTCTCGATCGCGACGGCCACGGGCGTTCTGATGGCGAAACTGATGAACGTGTTCAGCAAAGAAAAACTGAACCCGCTGATCGGCGCGGCGGGCGTTTCCGCGGTTCCGATGGCGGCGCGCGTCGCCGACCGCGTGGCCAAGGAAGCCGACCCGACGAACTTCATCCTGATGCACGCCATGGGGCCCAACGTGTCCGGCGTGATCGGCTCTGCGGTCGCGGCCGGTATTCTGCTGGTGATGTGCAACTGATGGAATCCGTTGTTTCAAAGGAAAACACGGCCGGCGGAGCGGGCAAATCCCGCGCCGTCGGCCTGTTTCTTTTAAAGCGGTACGAAGAGGCGGCCGCCGCGTTCGACGAATTGTCGATGCGCGACCCCGACGACACGGCCAGCTGGACGAACGCCGTTCTCTGCCGGCTGCAATATTCCCGTCCGGACGCCGTTTTTTTCGACGAAATGCGCAAAAGGGTCGGCCGCCTGCCTGCGCAGGGCTACCTGTGTCTGGCCGAAGTGCTGAACTCTTTTGACCGATACGGGGAAGCTCTGGTCTTCGCGGACAAGACGCTGTCCGTCGATCCGAACAACGCGGACGCCTGCCTGTTGAAAGCGGGACTGCTGGACGCGCTGAACCGGACGGATGAACAATACGCGTTTGTCAAATCGTTTTATCCGCGCTTGAAACGGGACGAACGCGTTTTATGCTACGCGGCCTATTACGCCGCTTTGTTCTGGAACACGCGCCAAGCGTCGTTTTTTCTGAAAAAAGCTTTGAAGGCCAATAAAAACGCGGCGTTGCAAAACACGTTTTTCTACGCCGCCCTGACCTCCGGCCATATGGAAAAGGAAATCATCGCCTATGGCGCGGACGCGTTGAACGACCGCGCGGACAATCCCGTCGTCTGGATGGCGGTGGCCAACGCCGACGCCGCGTTGGGGGAATACGACGCGGCGGACGAAGCGTTCGGCACGCTGGCCGGATTGACGGATATTCCCGACGACGCGCGGCTGAATTGGGCGCGGGTGCTGATTGCAAAGAAAAATTATGACCGTGCCGCCGGATTGCTGGAACACGTTTCCGGCTATTCGGACACGCTGTTTTCATTGATCCGGACGCTGTTGTTCGCGATGCGCGCCGACGGCTTGAAAGAAACGGCGGATCAAAAAGCGGCGGCGTTCCGCGCGGCATACGGAAATATGCCGCAAATAGACTATTTGTGCGCAGCGTTTTCCGGCGACGAAATCAAACATTCCGCCCCGATCGAATTTATCGACGCCGCCAGCGAACTGCCCGATCCGGACGCTTCGCCCGACCGGAAATCCTTTTTGGCGAATGTGCTGGACAAAGCTTTTCAAACCGCCGGCCTGTCCGTCGCGAAATCCATGGCCGTTCTGGACATCGGATGCGGCACGGGCGACGCCGCACCGTTTTTGCGGGATTACAGCCGTCCGGACGGTTCGCTGACCGGTATTGACGTATCCGAAACGGCACTGGCCGCCGCGCAAAATACAAACGCCTACGACCGATTGGAGGAAAGCGATCTGCTTGCGTTCTGCGCGACGTGCGAAGACCGCTACGACCTGATCGTTTGTTCGGACGCGCTTTACTGGTTCGCCGATCCCGCGCCGGCATTCGCGGCCGTCGAACGCGTATTGAAACCGGACGGCGTTTTCATTTTCACCGTAACGCCGCAAACGCGGCAACCGGAGTTTTCCGCGGATGTTTACGGCCGGTTCAGCCACAATCCGGCCTATGTGTCCGCCCGCCTGTCGGCATCCGGATTGGTTGAAACCGGCCGGTCGCAGGAAAAGCTGTATAAAACGGATGATCGGGATTACCCCTGCGTCCTGTTCACGGCGCGGAAAAAACCGCAATGACGGACATCGTCGCGCAAATCAACGACAAAAACGGACGGGCGGAATACGACGCCGCTCTGAAACTCGCGTTAAACGCCTTGAAAAACAATCCGGACGACTACGCTTTGCGGGTGGCGGCCGGCAACGCGTATTACGGCCTGCGCGATTTCGCCAAAGCGGAACAGTGTTATCTGTCCGCCGCCGCGTCCTGCCCGCAAGACGCCGTCTGCTGGTCGAATCTGGCCGGCGTCCGTTATGAAACCGGCCGTTACGCAGACGCTTTGGACGCCTGTGACAAAGCTTTGGCCGCCCAGCCCGATTACGCGAACGCGCTGATCCACCGCGGCAACGCGCTGTCCGCCCTGAACCGCTTTGACGAATCGGCCGCCGCCTATGAACGGGCGCTGCGTCAAACGCCCGACGATTTGCTGGCGTTGTTCAATCTGGCCTACGCGCTGTCCATGGCCGATCAAAACGAAAAAGCCGCCACCATTTACCAACATCTGCTGCGCCGGTCGCCCGATGATCCCGAATACCTGTTCGCCGCCGCCGCTTTGGCGGAAAAGACCGAGGATTACGAACAGGCCGCGGAATTGTACCTCCGCCTGTTGGCGGCACAGGAAACGCCGACCACGCACATCATGCTCAGCGGCTGTTTGTACAATCTGCAGCTGCGCGGCGACACGCAAACCGTATGGCGGCTGACGGACGAATGGCTGACCGCCTTTCCCGATAACGCCGTCGCGCGGCACACGCTGGAAACATTGAAAAACGAACACGGCGTCAAACGCGCGTCCGCCGAATACGTCAAGGAATTGTTCGACGCTTTTGCCGATTCTTTCGATTCCGTTTTGGCCGGCCTGTCCTACCACGCGCCGGAATTGGTGGCGGCGGCGGTTCGGCGGCTGAACTTTCCGACCCCGCCCGACGTTCTGGATCTGGGGTGCGGCACGGGGCTGTGCGCCGCGGCTTTGGCGGAACAAGGAATTGCGACAGAAACGCTGACCGGCGTTGACCTGTCCGCCGGTATGCTGAAAAAAGCGGCGGCAACCGACCGCTACACCCGCTTGGAACAAAGCGACATTTTATCCTTTCTGCCGGAAAACGAAAACCGTTTCGACCTGATCATCTCGTCGGACGTTTTCACCTACCTCGGCGATCTGTCGGAATTGTTTTCCGGCATGGCGGCCGCGTTGAAAACCGGCGGGAAAACAGTCTTTACCGTCAGCGAAAACACGCAAAACGAAACGGAATATGTCATGGAACCGTCCGGCCGGTTCGCGCACGGCGCGGCCTATGTCCGCGCACAAATGGAACAAAGCGGCCTGTCCGTCGCGAACATTGAAAAAACGGAACTGCGTTTTGAAATGGGACAACCCGTCCGCGGCTTGCTGGTAACGGGGGAAAAGAAATAAAACCTTGATATTTTCCGCCCCTTCTTGTTAAAAAACATAAGAGATTTATTTTTATGGAAAAGGAATCCCATGACTGAAATTGCGGAAGAAACCGTCGAAGTGAAAATCGACGAAAAGACAAAGCCCCGCCTGTTTTCCAAAGCGTGGTTTGAAAAGCTGATCAACAACGAAGCCACCAGCGGTCTGGTGATGATTTTCGCCATGATCGTCGCGATCGTCTGCGCGAACACGGCGGCGCGCGAACCCGTGCACCACTTTTTGCAAACGACGATCACTTTGGGCGTCGGGGAACAAATGTTCCCGCGTTCGATCGAATGGTGGGTCAACGACATTTTGATGGTTTTCTTCTTTTTGCAGGTCGGTTTGGAACTGAAACGCGAAATGAAAGAGGGTTTCCTGTCCGACATCCGTCAGGTTTTCGTGCCGTGCATCGCGGCGTTGGGCGGCATTTGCTGCCCCGCGATCATTTACGCGATCATCAACAACGGCGCGCCGGAATATATGCACGGCTGGGCGATCCCGACGGCGACCGACATCGCGTTCGCCGTGTGCGTTTTGATGCTGGTCGGCAAACACGTTCCGCAGGCGGCCAAAATCTTTTTGCTGGCGATCGCCATTTTCGACGATTTGGGCGCGATCATCATCATCGCCCTGTTTTACAATCAGGGCGTCTATCTGTCCCTGCTGGGCTACGCCTGCATCGCGACGTTCGCGCTGTACCTGCTGAACAAAATGCAGGTCACGTATTTCCTGCCCTACCTGCTGCTGGGCGTCGTTCTGTGGTTCTGCTTTTTGAACGGCGGCATTCACACGACGATCGCGGGCGTCGTCGTCGCCATGGCCTATCCGATGCGCGTTGACGGCGAAAGGGAATCGCCGCTGAACAAATTGATGAAAGTGCTGAAACCGTGGGTTGATTTCTTCATCCTGCCCGTGTTCGCATTCGCCAGCGCGGGACTGTATTTCGGCGGCGTCACGGTTCACACGTTCACGCACACGCTGACGCTTGGCATTATTTTCGGCCTGTTTTTGGGCAAACAGATCGGTATTTTCCTGACAACCTGGGCGCTGATCAAAATGAAGATCGCCTCTTTCCCCAAAGCCGTCACGATGCTGGATCTGTACGGCGTCGCGGTCGTCGCGGGGATCGGGTTCACCATGGCGCTGTTCGTCGGGAAACTGGCTCTGCCCGGCGAAACCAGCCAGCAGGAAATCCGTCTGGGCGTCATTTGCGGATCGGTCATCTCCGCGTTGTGGGGCGCCGTCGTGTTCCATTACGGCCGCCGCTGGAAAGAATGGTTTGTCACCAAAGTTTTGAAAAAGGAAAACAAACCGCTTTAACCGTCCTGTGAAATATAAAATATGAAAAAGCCCCCGTATCCGTCGGGGGCTTTTTTATCGCGCCGTCAGATTAAATCGCTGGATTGCGCCCACAAAACGGCCTGTATCCGGTTGCTGACGTTCAAACGCATATAAATTCCGTTCAAATGGATTTTAACCGTCGCCGTGCTCAACCCCATCGCTTTCGCGATCTGCTTGTTTTGCATCCCTTGCGACAGATACCTTAAAACTTCGATTTGTTTCGGTGTCAAATAACGTTGTGCCATGATACGTCCCCCTTTTCATTCTTGTGATGAAAGAAATCCGGTCTGCGACATAAAAAATTCCGTCAACATTCGCTTCGTTTCAAAACCGCACGCGTCGGGACGCTTGAAATTCCGCCGGAACTTTTGCAAACCAATGCACGTAAAAATAAGTCACCGATTGACTTTTGTTCAATTTTTCCCTTATAATTTGATTATATGTAATGACAGCCTCTTTGAAAAGACACTGTTTTTATATAAGGGGTATATAATAAATGACAACATTGAAAACGAACCTGTCACTTTTACGGGAACTGTTCGCGTTGAAAGAGGTCATGGACGCCGGACAAATTCAAGGCGCAGCACAACGCAACGGAATGAAGCAATCCAACCTGTCCAAAATGATCAGCGATCTGGAAAGCGAAATCAACGTCAAGCTGCTGAACCGTTCGTCAAAAGGCGTCGAACCGACCAACACGGCGCGGCTTTTATATGCGGACATCGACAACATCGTCAAAAGTCTGGACAAGATCAGCGCGACGTTTGTTGATTCCGACGAATTGACGGGGTATGTCACCGTTTTTGTCGGCGACGGGTTTATCGGTCACCGCCTGCTGACGGAATTGTCCCTGTTTTACGCCCGCCATTTGAAAATCCGGCTGGATATTTTAACAGACAAACGGACGGCGGAATCCGACATTGATCTGGCAATCGTTGACGACTTGTCGTCGCCGGTAAAGGAAAAAGTCCTGTTCAAATCCACAGGCAAACAACACCTGTATGCCAGCCGGTCTTATCTGGCCAAACGCGGCGTCCCCAAAGATATGAAAGACCTGCTGCAAAATTTCGACCTGTGCGTCCAACAACGCCATTTGAACGAACCGGAATGCCAGATAATCTTAAAAAAGGCAAAACACTTGAACACCACATCCGACGCCGAATCGATCGTCCTCGGTCTGGTTTTGTCCGGCGACGGCATTACCATGCTGCACGATTGGCGGGCGCGTTACCTGCCCGATTTGGTGCGTTTGGACCTGCCGTTTGAATTGACGCACACCTATTTCGGCGTATGCAACGCCGCCGTTGAAAAAACGTCAAAGATTCAGGCGATGCTGCATTATCTGAAAAGCCTGCCGGACACCGGCGAGGATCCCGTTGAACTGTATTGAATCGGCCGTCATTCGCCGATCAGCTCGAACACGTCGTCTTTAAAGCAAAAATGAAACGGGCGGCCGTGCGGAACGGTGTAAAGTTTTAATCCGAACATCAGCGCGAAACACCGCAACACCGCGCTGTGCGCCGAAACGCCGATCACCGTGTAATCGTTTTCGCAGGCGATTTTCCGCAATGTTTGCAACACGCGCTGCTGAATTTGCCGCTTGGTTTCCCCGCCGTCGAAACAAACGTCCATATATTCGGATTCCAAACTGTGCCATGCCGGCGCGATATCGGGATACAGCATATGGATTTCCTGCTTTGTCTTGCCCTCGGCGACGCCGAAACACCCTTCGACCAACCCGTCTTCGATTTTCAGCGGCACGCCCAAAGCGTCCGCGACCGTCCGTCCGGTCTGCAACGCCCGTTTCAACGGCGACGAAAACACCGCCTGAATGCCTGAATCCGTCAATTCCGCCGCCAACGCGCGCGCCTGTTCCAATCCCGTTTCGTTCAACGGCATATCGTGACTGCGCCCTTGCCACCGGCCGGCCAGATTCATATCCGTCTGCCCGTGGCGGAAAATGTAAAAATCCTTTTTCACCGCCATTTTCCTGTCAATACCAGGACATTCCGCCTTTTTCGCGTTTCAGGAATCCGAACCATTCGCCGACCTGTTCGCCTTTGGCGTCGGACAGGATCAGCATGACGCTCAACGCCTTTTCTTCGGCCATATCGTCGTTTTTAATCGGGATCTCGCCCAATTCGACATCCAAAACGTAATCGTAGGGGATCGACCCGTCCGTCACCCACAGGGATTCAGTATTCATCAATTCGTGTTCGACGGCTTCGTGAATGATGGCGGGACGCAACTGCGCGGACGGATGATAGTTCAGCACGTCCCGCAGCGCGACGCGCACGCGCTCCGGCTTTCCGGCGATCAGGTCGGAACGCACCATATCGCCGATGACGCGATAGGCCAGCAGGATGTAATCCTGATCCAGCGGCCCCGCGCCCTTTTTCAAACGCAGGTAGGTCATATAGTCGGCAACATCCTCGCGGCGCAGATCCGCGTCCGATTTCACAATGATGCCGTGACGGGCGTCAACCGTCGAATTCACGCACGAAACCAGCAACAGCGCGGCCAAAGCCGGCGAAACGGTTTTAAACAATCGCCTCATCGCCCCTTGCCCGTTTTTCAAAACGTCGATCCGTTATAACCCCACAAAATCCCCGGCACGGACGCGAATTCGATGTAAACGCGGTTTCCGGGGACTTTCAATCTGGATTCGACCATTTTGGTCAATGCGTCCGACAACAGGGGAATCTGTTCTTTAGTCATACCGACGCTTTTCATTTCCATATAAACCGTCGGCATGGTCGTCGCGCCGAAAATCATGTGTTCGTTGGCGCAAACGTTGACCATGACATAGCTTTCGGGCTTTCCGACCGTTTCCGCCACGACGCGGGACGCGTGGTTCAGCAAAGCCAGAATCGTCGTTTTTTCCAAATCCAGATTTGTTTTAATCATCAAAAAGGGCATCTGTGCGTTCCTTTCCAAAACATTCCGTTTTTACGGACAAAAGGAATGAATGACGGATCAAACATTCCTTTCGTCGTTCAATTTATTCGGCGGCGTTGTCCGGCGACGGGTTTTTGCGCCGGCGGTTGTATCTGCGCCGCGGACGTTTTTCCTGCTTTTCGCCGTCCTCGGAGGGGTGTTCGCCCGCCTGTTCGGCCGACTGTTCCCGCGGTTCGGATTCGGGCGCGTTCCCCTCTTCGCCGTTTTCACCGTTTTCGCGGCGGCGGTTGGGAAAACGGCGGTGGCGGCGCGGATAGCGGTGACGGCGGCGGCCGTTGCCGTTTTCATCGCCGCTTTCACTTTCACCGGCCTGTTCCTCGGCGGATTCGCCGGCCGGACGGTTCGCTTTCAGCCCCTCTTCAAACAAAGCATCGGCCTGAATGACCTCGCCTTCGCCCAAGGAAACGTCCTCTTCCGCTATTTCCGCGGCCTGTTCTGTCTGTTCGGCCTGTTCCTGCCCGTCGTTCCGGCGTTCCCCGCGATTTTCACCCCGATTGCGGCGGCGGCGGCGACGGCGTTCGCGCGGCGGGCGCTGTTGCTGGGCGTCGTCGGACGTTTCGCTTTCCTGCGCGTCCGCTTCGACGCTTTCAGGTTCTTCGACAACGGTGGACGCCGTTTCAGCGGGAACGTCCGTTTCCACACGCACGACGCGTTCCATGCGGTAATCCGTCGGGAATTGCAACGAATCGTCCGCTTCCAAGAAAATCTTGACGTTGTAAGCCGTTTCAATCTTGTGCAGATCGTCGCGTTTACGATTCAAAACGTACAAAGCTGTCGCGGTCGGCACCGTCATATGCAACTCGCTGAACCGGCGTTTCAGGCTTTCCTCCTCCAACACGTGCAACGTATGAATCGACACGGATTCGGTGGAACGCATCATACCTTTGCCGCGGCAATACGGACACGGCGAATAGCTGGTTTCGATAAAGCTGGAATGCAGACGCTGGCGCGACAGCTCCATCAACCCGAAACCGGTGATGCGCCCCATTTGGACGCGGGCGCGATCGCGTTTCAACGCCTCTTTCATCCGGCGTTCGACAGCGTGGTTGTTGCGCGCCTCTTCCATATCGATAAAGTCGATGACGACCAAACCGGCCATGTCGCGCAAACGCAACTGGCGGGCGATTTCGTCGGCGGCTTCAAGGTTGGTTTTCAGAGCCGTTTCCTCGATATTGCGTTCCTTTGTCGCGCGGCCGGAGTTCACGTCGATCGCGACCAACGCTTCGGTCTGATCCATGACCAGATAGGCACCGGATTTCAGCTGAACGATATTGCTGTGCAGGGCTTCCAGTTGCCCTTCGACCTGATAACGGAAAAACAGCGGCATAGCGTCGTCTTTGTACAGCTTGATCTTTTTGGCGTGGCTGGGCGTCAGGATCTTCATAAAATCGCGCGCCATCTTATATTCGGCCTCGCCTTCGATCAAAACCTCTTCGATATCGCGCGTGTACATATCGCGCAAAGCCCGTTTGATCAGGTTGCCTTCTTCGTGGATCAGCTCCGGCGCGGACGATTCCATCGTCTTGTCGCGAATCTGCACCCACGTTTTGATCAAATAATCATAGTCGCGCTTGATTTCCAAACTGGTGCGCTCTTTGCCGGCCGTGCGGACGATGACGGACATTCCGGCGGGCAACGGCAGCTTCGCCACAATGCCTTTCAGCCGTTTCCTGTCCGCGGCGTTCGTGATTTTGCGGGACACGCCGCCGCCGCGCGCGTTGTTCGGCATCAACACGCAGTAACGTCCGGCCAGCGACAGGTACGTCGTCAACGCCGCGCCTTTGTTGCCGCGTTCCTCTTTGATCACCTGCACCAACAACACCTGACCGCGGTGAATGACCTCTTGGATTTTATATTTTTTGATTTGACGGTAACGGTTGCGGCTGATGACCTCGTCGCTTTCGTTTTCGCTGACGGTTTCGACGATTCTTTCCTCGCCGTCCTCGGATTCGTGTTCTTCGGCGGTTGATTCGCCTTCGGCCGCCTTTTCGGCGGGGGCGCGCCGGTCTTCGTCCTCGTCGTCATCGTCGCGCATCATGGATTCTTTCAACGCTTCGCGGTCGGCGACGGGAATCTGATAATAATCGGGGTGGATTTCGTTAAAGGCCAGAAAACCGTGGCGGTTGCCGCCGTAATCGACGAAAGCGGCCTGCAGGGACGGTTCGACCCGCGCGACCTTGGCCAGATAGATGTTTCCTTTTAACTGTTTTTTCGTTGATGTTTCGATGTCCAGTTCATCCAGACGTGTTCCATCGACGATCACGACCCTCATTTCTTCGGAATGAGTGGCGTCTATAAGCATTCTTTTGGTCATTGACAATAAAACTCCACGCCGCGGAACCGTTGTCCGGCCGCGGCAGATTGTTGGATACGGATGCGGAAAGGACGCGAAAGGACGAAGCGCAAGCTGTCAGATTCATATTTGTACGAACATTTTGCACGAACGGCGTCTTTCAAAAAATCCCAGTCATCTTTCCGCAAAAAACTTTGAGGAAGCTGTTTACCGCTGTTCGCCGTACCGTTCGCCCATCGCCCGCGGGCGGCGCGAAGGAGGCCGCGATAAAAAAAATCTTTTTCAGCGCGCTTAGAATAACCATCTATTAACCAAAGGACAATCATATTTTACTATGTTATGTCATATTTTTTGAAACCAACAGGGACGCGTGGCACAAAAATGCTTGTTTTTCGCCGGATATGCCGTTTTTTGACCGCATCGGGAATCGCGATTTTGTGCGCGGCGCGTCCGGCCGCCTGCGCGTCGGTGCAGGACATCCGGCTGGGGGCGCGGGACGGGGCGAACGTCCGCGTCGTCATTGACTTGTCGGAAAAGGTCGCCTTTAAAACATTCGCCCTGACCAACCCCGACCGCGTCGTCATTGACCTGCCGTCCGCGAATTTTGCGGTCAAGGAACGCGACCTGCCCAAAAAAGATTACCTGAACGGCGTCCGTCTGGGCAAAACGGATCCGAAAACCGCCCGCGTTGTTTTGGAATTCAACCGCAGCGTCGCGATCAAACGGTCGTTCACCCTCGCGCCGCAAAGTGGTTTTCAATGGCGTCTGGTGGTGGATTTGGAACTGATGGCGAAAACGGACGGGCTGAAACAAGTCACGACGGAATGGTACGACAACTCCGTCGCCGAGGAAAAGAAACCGGCGGCCGCCCCCGCGCAACAGGAAAAGCCGCTGGTCGTCCTCGACCCCGGCCACGGCGGCAAAGACCCCGGCGCGATCGGCGTTTCCGGCGTGTATGAAAAGCATTTGACGCTGGCCATGGCCAAACAGCTGCGCGCCCTTTTGGAAAAAACGGGACGCTACCGCGTCAAACTGACCCGCGAAACGGACGTTTTCATCGCCTTGTACGCGCGCCGACGGTTCGCGCGGTCGGTCAACGCGGATCTGTTCATCTCCGTCCACGCGGACAGCATCAAAAAACCGCAAACCCGCGGCCTGTCCGTTTACACCCTGTCCGAAAAGGCGTCGGATAAAGAGGCCGAGAAACTGGCCGAATCGGAAAACAAGGTGGATTTGATCGCGGGCATCGACCTGTCGGGTGAAACGCAGGAAGTCACCGACATCCTGATTGATCTGGCGCGGCGGGAAACGAACAACCATTCGTCGTTTTTCGCGGAACGCCTGATGGACGAGATTCGCAAGGAAATCACCGTCCTGCCCAATTCGCACCGTTTTGCGGGATTCGCCGTTTTGAAATCGCCGGACGTGCCGTCCGTTTTGATCGAAATGGGATACCTGTCGAACAAAGACGAAGAACGCCTGTTGCGTCAGGCGGGATACCGCGAAAAGCTGGCGAAAGCCACCGTGCGCGCCATTGACGTTTATTTCGCGCAAAAACACAAAGCGAACTTTAATTGAACGTGGACAAATCGGACGGCGGCGGGTAAACTGCCAACCGGAATTGATACGGAACGGAACAATGTCTAAATTTTTTTCAACGCTTGTCAGCTACGCCCTGTTTTTGGCGATACTGGGACTGATTGTGCTTTTGCTGATTTTTTCGCATTACGGCAAAAGCGTTGACGATTACCGCCGTCTGGCGACTTACGAACCGCCGGTCACCAGCCGCCTGTACGCGTCCGACGGCCGTCTGCTGGCCGAATACGCGTCCGAAAAACGGGCTTTTGTCCCGTACGAAGCCATTCCCAAACAGCTGGTGCAGGCGTTCATATCCGCCGAGGACAAGAAGTTTTTCTCGCACGGCGGGGTCGATTTCATCGGCATCATCCGCGCGATCGGACAAAACATTAAAAACATGGGTTCCGGCCGGCGCATGATCGGCGCGTCCACGATCACGCAGCAGGTGGCGAAAAACTTCCTGCTGACGAACGAAGCGTCGTTCGAGCGCAAAATCAAGGAAGCCATCCTCGCCATCCGCATTGAACGGGCGTTTTCCAAAGAATACATCATGGAATTGTATCTGAACCAGATTTATCTGGGGCATTATTCCTATGGCGTCGCGGCGGCCGCGTTGAACTATTTCAACAAAGCGCTGGACGAACTGACCGTCGCGGAAAGCGCGTTTCTGGCCGCTCTGCCCAAAGGGCCGAACAACTACGACCCCGAAAAACATTACGACGAAGCCGTCGTGCGCCGCAACTGGGTGCTTTCCCGCATGAAAGAGGACGGCTACATCACGGACGAACAGATGCAGGCCGCGATCGCCGAACCGATCACGCTGGTGACCCGCCCGCAAAAAGAGGTCGCGACCGACGGCGAATATTTCGCCGAAGAGGTGCGCCGCTTCCTTGTTTCCAAATACGGCGAAGAGGCGCTGTATCAAGGCGGTCTGGCCGTCCGCACGACGGTTGATCCGGATATGCAGAAATACGCGACGCAAGCGTTCCGCGAAGGCCTGATCCTGTACGACCAGCGTCACGGTTTCCGTGAACCGATCGCCAAAGTCGATCTGTCCGAAGAGGAATGGCTGGACGTTCTGCTGTCCGTTCAAACGCCGAATTACGCGCCCGACAACTGGATGCCGGCCGTTGTTCTGGCCGTTGACGCCGAAAAGGCCGACATCGGGCTGAAAGACGGCGCGACGGGAACGATCCCTCTGGCCGAAATGAAATGGGCGCGCAAAAACTTGCCCGATCAGACTCTGGGTCCCGAAATCACCGCCGCCAATCAGGTTTTGACCGTCGGCGACGTCGTTTGGACGGAACACGTCACGCGCAGCACCAAAAACCAGAAATACCCCGAAAACACTTACGCCCTGCGCCAAATCCCCGATGTCGAAGGCGCAATGGTCGTCCTCGACCCGCACACGGGGCGCATTCTGGCGATGGTTGGCGGCTATTCGTTCAAACGGTCGCAGTTCAACCGCGCCGTCCAAGCGAAACGCCAACCGGGGTCGTCGTTCAAACCGTTCGTCTATCTGGCGGCTTTGGACGAAGGGTTCACGCCGTCGTCGCTGGTTTTGGATGCGCCGTTCGTCATGGAACAGGGCAACGGCATGGGCAAATGGAAACCGAAAAACGTATCCAAACGCTTTTACGGCCCGACCACTTTGCGCGTCGGCATTGAAAAATCCAGAAACCTGATCACCATCCGGCTGGCGCGCGCGATCGGCATTCAAAAAGTCGTCGAATACGCCAAGAAATTCGGCATTTCGGACGACCTGCCCGACCAGATGTCCGTCGCGATCGGATCAGGGGAAACGACGGTTTTGCGATTGGCGACCGCTTACGGAATGCTGGTCAACGGCGGCAAAAAGATTTCGCCCGTTTTCATTGACCGCATTCAAGACAGAACGGGAGCGACGGTTTACAATTCCGATTCCAGACCGTGTGAAAAATGCAAATCGGACGGCGGATGGGACGGACGGGGCGCGCCGAAAATCCCCGACATCCGCGAACAAATCGAAGATCCGCGCAGTGCCTATCAGATTATCAACATCATGACCGGCGTTCTGCAACCCGGCGGCAGCGCGTCAAGTCTGCGCCGTTTGGGACGGACGTTCGCGGCGAAAACGGGCACGTCGAACAATTCGCTGGACGGGTGGTTCGTCGGGGTCACGCCCGATCTGGTCACCGTTGTGTTCGTCGGCTTTGACGATCCGCGCACGCTGGGCAAAAACGATTTCGGCGGCACGGTCGCCACGCCGATATTCAAACGTTTTGTCGATACGGCGTTGAAAGACGTTCCCCGCGTTCCTTTCCGCGTTCCCGCCGGCATCCGTTTCGTCCGCGTGAATCACAAAACGGGCAAGCCCGCCTCTTCCAAAGACCGCGACGTTGTGATGGAAGCGTTCAAATCCGGTGAAAGCTGGCAGGGCAAGGTCAAAGGATACATTGACGGTTCGGACGAGGAAATTTCACCCGTCCACACCGGCGACACGCCCGCCGAACAAACGGACGGCAGTACGGCCGAATCCGGCCAAACCGAGGAACCGGACGACAACATCCCCGGAATCGGCGGCATTTTTTAACTTGCAAGGAAATCACACATGAAAGCTGAATTACAAGCCATCATCAATGACATCGAGCAGTCGCTGGCACTGCTGAGGAGGCATCTTTGACTGGGACAACGCCTTAAACCGTCTGGATGAAATCAACTCGCTGACCGCGGACGCGAATTTATGGGACAACCCCCAGCGCGCGCAAACCCTGCTGGCCGAACGCAACCGGCTGGAGGAATCCATTCAAACCTTTTCCAAACAGGAACAGGATTTAAAAGACACCGTCGAACTGCTGGAACTGGCCGAAGCCGAAGACGACCAAGCCGTTTTGGATGAAGGCCGCCAAGCGTTGGAAAACCTGCGCGCGCAGGTGCAAAAGGCCGAATTGGAAGCTCTGCTGTGCGGCGAAGCCGACGCCAACGACACGTTTTTGGAACTGCACGCCGGCGCGGGCGGCACCGAAGCGCAGGATTGGACGGATATTTTACTGCGTATGTACACCCGCTGGGCGGAAAAGCACAATTACAAGGTCGAATTGTTGGAACAAAGCGACGGTGAAGAGGCCGGCATCAAATCCGCCGTCATCAAAATCAGCGGCCACAACGCTTACGGCTGGCTGAAAACGGAAAGCGGCGTGCACCGTCTGGTGCGCATTTCGCCGTTTGACGCCAACGCCCGCCGCCACACCAGCTTCGCGTCGGCGTGGGTCTATCCCGTCATCGACGACACGATCCAGATCGACATCAACCCCGCGGATTGCAAAATCGACACTTACCGCGCGTCGGGGGCGGGCGGACAGCACGTCAACAAAACGGAATCGGCCGTCCGCATCACGCATTTGCCGACCGGCATCGTCGTTTCGTGCCAAACCCAGCGTTCGCAATTCCAAAACAGGGACACCGCGTGGGGGATGCTGCGCGCCCGTTTGTACGAACTGGAATTGAAAAAGCGCGAGGAACAAAGCAACGCTGTGGAGGACGCGAAATCCGAAATCGGATGGGGGTACCAGATTCGCTCTTACGTTCTGCAACCCTATCAGATGGTCAAGGATTTGCGCACGCAGGTTGAAACGTCCAACGTCCGCGGCGTTCTGGACGGCGACATCGACCTGTTTTTGGAAGCGTCGCTCGCATCGAAAATCAAGGAATGACATGAAAAGACTCCTGCCGCTTCTCTTCGTGTTTTTAACGGCCGGCTGCATGAAGCCGCTGTACGAAACCGATTATCCGCTGTACAGACAGTACAAATACTGGGAATCGACGGACAAGGATTGGCAGGAGGTTGATCAATTCCAAATACAGGTGTTCCGCGTTCAAACGGGCGACCGCACGGATCTGCGGTTGATCGCGCAGCGCGACGGTCTGCCTTCGACGGAACGGGGATACATCCGCGCGGCGCAAAAAGCGGCGTTCAACCTGATGACGCAGGCGTGCGGCGAGTCGATTCCCGCCGTCGCACGGGCGCGGCCGCCCGAAAAGGGACGGAAGATCGACCGGTTTTTCTATCAATACGCCGACGGATCGCTGGGCGTGACGTTTTCGTGCCGCGCCGGAAAGATTCGCGGCATGGATTTGGCCGCCGAACAACAGAAATGGTCGCTGGCCGACCGGCGGTGGGAAAGCATCAACGGCCGCAAAGCCTTTGTTGACGTTCTGCCCGCCGCGTCGAACGGCCTGCGCCAAATCAGGATCAGACTGTTTGACGGCACGGTGTCGGACAACCGGCGGCTGGCGCGCAAAATCGTCGAAGACATCTGTCCCAACACGAATTTCAGAATCCTGTCCGACAAAGCCGGATTGGACATCACGCCGGCCGGACACGCGCCGGACATTGTTTCGGATGAAAACGTCAGAATCTATGATTTCACTTGCACACCTTAGGACGAAAATGCCCCTTTCTTTGCAAATCATCGCCGGTCTGCTGTTCCTGTACCTGCTGGCGACGGCGGCGGTTTACGTTTTTCAACGCCGCTTGATGTACAACCCTTACACGCACGTTAACACGCCGCACCGCGGCAAATCCCCGAAAATGGAACAGGTGAACATTGAAACGCCCGACGGATTGACACTTATTTCCTATTACACCGCGCCGAAAACCGGCAAAGACGGCCGGTTGATGCCGACCGTCCTGTACCTGCACGGCAACACGGGCGAAGCCGGCGACGCGGCGCACAAGCTGATCCCGATCGTCAACACGGGATACGGCGCGCTGTTGCTTGAATACCGCGGATTCGGCGAAAACGCCGGAAAACCGACGGAAAAGGGGCTGATCACGGACGCCGCGGCCGCTTTGGATTTCATCAACCGGCGACAGGACGGCAAAGCGCGCGTCGTCTATTACGGAATGTCCATGGGAACGGGCGTCGCCAACGGGTTGGCCGCGATCCGCCCGCCCGCCGGATTGGTGCTGGAATGCGGATTCACGTCCATGACGGCCGCCGCGCAGTATCACTATAAGATTTTCCCGATCAAATATCTGATCAAAGATACGTTCGATTCCAAAAAACGGATCAAATCCCTGACCGCGCCGGTGCTGTTCCTGCACGGCGAACGCGACCGCACCGTTCCCGTCGAACAAGGCCGCGAAATGTACGAAACCGCCCCCGTCGCCGACAAAACGTTGAAACTGTATCCGGACGGCGGACATATCAATTTGTACGATTTCGGCGCCAGCGACGACGTGGTTGACTGGCTGAACCGCCATTATTCATAAATGAACCAAGAAAACGAAAACCCCGCCTTTCAACGAAAGACGGGGTTTTTAAGACGTGTTTTTTTATCCTCTCGGCATGATTTTTGCCGGATTTCCCGCGACCATCGAATTGTCGGGAACGTCGCTGACCACAACGGTGTTTGCCCCGATGATGCAGTTGGCGCCGATTTTAACGGGTCCGATGATAAACGCCCCCGGATAAACGATCGCATTGTCCCCGATTTGCGGATAGTTGTCGGGGTTTCCGACGCGGTTGGGATAGTCTTTGCCGCCGATCGTCACGTTTTGATACAACACGCAGTTTTTCCCCAATCGGGCGTATTTTGAAATCACCAGCCCGACCGGCAGGATAAAACGCGTTCCCTGCGCTTTCAACGTTTCCGGATCGCCGATATAGCACATTTCCCGCATCATCCGTTTTTCGGCGTCGGTCATTTCCACCTTGCCCGCCTCTTCGTTTTTCAACACGTTGATCGCGCTGTGAATCTTGTCCAGAATATTAGCCATACCGATTCTCCCGTTTTATTTTTAAATGAAAGGCGGCCGTTCGTGCGGCCGCCTTTGCCTTATTCGTTTGCGGAACCCGTAACGGCCGCCGCTTCCTTTTCCAGCTTTGATTGCCGTTTTGCGTGGAATTTTTCACGCCGGTTGACGAACACGACGAACAGCATCGGAATGACGAAAATACCGAACGCCGTCGCGGCGATCATGCCGCCGAACACCGTCGTGCCGACGGAACGGCGCGCCATAGCTCCCGCGCCCGACGCGATCACCAACGGCAACAACCCCAGAATAAAGGACACCGCCGTCATCATCACCGCGCGGAAACGCAAGTGAGCCGCTTGAATGGCCGCCTCCTGCGTATCAACACCCTCTTCGTGCAGAACCTTTGCGAATTCGACGATCAGAATGGCGTTTTTGGACGCTTGGGCGATCAGCAAAATCATACCGATCTGCGCGTAAACGTTATTGACCAGCCCGAACGTGTACAGGAAAATCAACGCCCCCAGCAAAGCCACCGACACCGACAGCAAAACGGTGATGGGGATCATCCAGCTTTCATACAACGCCACCAAGAACAGATAGGCAAACAGGAAAGCCAGCACCAAAACGACGGCCGTCTGACCGCCGGCCTCTTTTTCCTGCAGGGACATCCCCGTCCATTCGTATTCATACCCTTTGGGCAGCACCTCTTTGGACAGGCGTTCCATTTCGTCCATAGCCTGCGTCGAACTGACGCCCGCGGCAGGCGAACCGTTGATTTTGACCGTCATCATGTTGTTGTAACGCGTCAACTGCTGGGGTCCAAGAATGGATTTCACCGTCAACAGCGAACGCAAAGGCACCATTTCGCCTTTGTCGTTGCGTACATGAATGCGGAAGATGTCATCCTGTTTGCTGCGGTCGTCTTCACGCCCTTGCAGGTTGACTTCGTACACGCGGCCGGCCAACGTGAAATCGTTGATGTAGGCATACCCCAGGGTCGATTGCAACTGCGAAAACACGTCTTTGATGCCGACGCCCAGCATTTGCGCCTTTGTGCGGTCAAGCTCGACGAACAGCTGCGGCGTGGCCGTGTTGAACGTGCTGTAAACCATGGACAGCTTCGGATCCTGATTCGCGGCCATCAACAGCTTGTACATCACCTGTTCCATATTCTGCGGCGTTTCGCCCTGACCGTTCTGCAAACGGTAATCGAAACCGTTGGCCATGCCGATGCCGGGAATGGCGGGCATATTGAACGCACGGATCAGCGCGCCCTGAATCTGGTTGAATTGCGGCTGCAACTTCGCCAGCAACGCCTGCACCTGCATTGACGTGTCGCGGCGGACTTCATAGGGTTTCAAACCGGCGATCATCATGCCGAAATTCGACCCGTTGCCGCCGATCATGCTGTGACCGGCGACGCCCATCACGTTTTCAACGGCCGGATGAGCGTGAACGATCTCGAACACCTGTTTCAAAACAGCCAAGGTACGATCTTGCGACGCGCCTTCGGGCAACTGGACGTCGATCATCGCGACGCCCTGATCTTCATCGGGCAAGAATCCGGACGGCGTGATTTCGTTCATTCCGACCGCGGCGGCGATAACGCCGGCGATGATCAAAACGGACAGGGACGAATGACGCACCAAACGTTTGACGACGGCGGAATACCCGTCGCGCCCCTTGTCGATCTGACGCATCACCCACGGCACCAACCCTTTCTGGCTTTTCTGGCCGCGGCGCAACAAAATCGCGCACAACGCCGGCGACAGCGTCAACGCGTTCAACGCGGAAATCAGCATTGAACACGACACGGTCACGGCGAACTGCTTGTACAGCTGTCCCGTAATGCCCGGAATGAAAATGACCGGAACGAACACGGACAAAATAACCAGCGTGATCGCGATAATCGGCGCGGTAATCTGGCTCATCGCCTTTGCGACGGCGTCCGGCACGGAAAGGTCGGGTTCCTCGTCAATCACGCGTTCGGTGTTTTCGACGACCATGATCGCGTCGTCCACCACGATGCCGATGACCAGAACGATGGACAGCAGGGAAATCGTGTTGGCGGAAATGCCGAACGGTGCCATGAAAATGAACGTGCCGATCAACGACACCGGAACGGCGATCGCGGGAATCAACGTCGCGCGCCATGTGCCCAAAGACAGGTAAACGACCATCAAAACCAGAACGAACGCTTCAAAAATCGTGTGCAACACTTCGTCAACGGTCGCTTCGATGAAAACGGTCGTGTCGAAAATGGTGACGTAGTCCACCCCTTCGGGGAAGAACGGCTTCATTCTTTCCAATTCCGCCTTGACCTTCGTCGCCACGTTCATCGCGTTCGCGCCAGGGGCGAGGTTGATCATCGCGCCGGACGCCGGACGGCCGTTGTATTGAATCGTCGAAGCGTACGTCGTCGTTCCCAGTTCGATTTTGGCCACGTCTTTCAACCGCAGCAGACCGCCGTCTTTGTTCGCGCGCAAAATGATGTTGCCGAACTCTTCGGGCGTGCTCAAACGGCCGGACGTTTTCAGCGTCAGCTGCAGCTGCTGATCCTTGGGGGCGGGCGAAGCGCCGACGGAACCGATGGCGGGCTGGATGTTCTGCGACGAAATGGCGGAAATGACATCCGCGTTCGTCAACCCCAGATTGGCCAGACGCTCCGCGTCGATCCACACGCGCATACTATAGTCGATGTCGCCGAACGTGTTGACTTCGCCGACGCCGGTGATACGCGCCAAATCGTCTTTGACGCGCGAAGTCATATAGTTCGCCAAAAAGTTCGACGCGCGAGATTCGTCGGGTGAATACAAAGCAAACGCCATCAACATGGACGACGTGTTTTTCTTCACCGTGACGCCCTGCTGCTGCACTTCGGAGGGCAGTTTTGTGGACACTTGGTTGACGCGGTTCTGCACGTTGACCGTGTTCATGTCTGGATCGGTGCCCAACGCGAACGTCACCGTCAGGGAATACGACCCGTCGTTGGAGCTGGTCGATTCCATGTACAGCATATTGTCAACGCCGTTGATCTGCGATTCCAGAATCTGCGCGACGGTTTGTTCGATCACTTCCGCGGACGCGCCGGGGTAGGTCGCCGAAACGGAAACCGACGGCGGAACAACGTCCGGCAACTGCGCCACCGGAATGGTTTTTAACGAAATCAACCCCGCGATCGAAATCACCAAAGAAATAACGATCGCCAGACGGGGTCTTTTAATGAAAATACGCGAAAACATGGGCGCAATCCTTATTTCTTAGCCGGAGCGGCGGCTTTCGCCCGTTCCTTTTTCGCCGCCGTTTTTTCGGGCGCGGCGGCCTGTTTTTTCGGCGCGGCGTCAATCACGACTTCCTGCCCCGGACGAACTTTCTGCAAACCGCTGACGATGACGCGGTCACCGGCTTCCAACCCGTCGGTGACGACGATGTCCTTGCCCTGTTCCGCGCCGACGGCGACGGGTTTGTTGACGACCTTGTTCTGCGCGTCAACGACGTAAACGTATTTGGACGTGGCGGACGACATCAGGGCGGCCTGCGAAATGACGACCTTTTCCTCGGGCGCTTCGTATTCCAGCAAAACGGAAACGAACTGGCCGGAAACCAGCTGTTTGGACGGGTTCGGGAACACGGCGCGCAATTTGACGGTGTCGGTCGAATCGTCAACGATGACGTCGGTGAAGTTGATCTGACCGCCGTAACGGTAAACCGACGAATCCGCCATGATCAGGGAAATCGCCAGATTGTCGTTGCCGGATTTCAGCATCCCCGCGCTCTGCATGGCCAGCAATTCGCGTTCGGACACCGAAAACAGCACATAGATCGGATCGTAGCTGACCATCGTCGCCAACGTGGAATTGACGGACAGGTATTCGCCGGCGGAATAGGCGGACAAACCGATTTTTCCGGTGAACGGCGCTTTGATGTCGGTGTAGCTCAAATCCAGCTTGGCCAGTTTCAAAGCGGCCTGCGCCTGCGCGACGGCGCCCTTGGCGATGCTGTTTTGCGCTTCGCGCGTATCGACGGTCGATTGGGAAATATTCCCCGTTTTGCGCAATTCCAAGGCGCGATCCAAATCCAGCTTGGTGTTTTTGGCGTCGGCTTCGGCTTTAGCCAGATTGGCGGCGGCCTCGGCGACCTTTGCTTCAAACGGTTCGCGTTCCAAAACGAACAGGATCTGACCTTTTTTAACAATATCACCTTCTTCAAACAGGCGATCTTTCAAAAATCCGGCGACGCGGGCTTTCAACGTCACGGAATTAACGGCGTCAACCCGTCCGGGGAAACTGAAACGTTCGGTATAGGCTTTATAGCCCGCCTTTTCCACGGTGACGTGCGGTTTTTGCACGACCTGCACGGCCGCGTCCTTTTTCTTCAGACAGCCGTTCAGCATCAAAACGGACGCCACGACACAGGCAAAAAACGACAAAGAGCGATTTTTTAACATACAAACATCTCCCGACTAGGGTTCAAACGACCGACCGCCTCTGGCAATCAACCTTTTTTTATACATAAGTCGCCGTATTCCTACAAGCGCTTTTTATCAAACGCGCGTATTTAAAAACCACCAATCAGGGTGTTTTTCGCGCATTTCGTACAAACATGATGACGCGTCCCGATCCGTTTTGAACACGCCGAAACACGTTCCGCCACTGCCGGACATCCGCGCCAAACGGCACGCGGGGGCGGATTCCAACGCCCGCAACACCTCTGAAACGGCGGGTTCCAAGCGACAGGCGGCGTCGCTCAGATCATTATGCCGCTTTTTCAATTCCGCGACAAAAGCGTCGAAATCCGTCATTTTTTCCGTGAAAGGGGCGGGATCGGAAAACACGGGATCGCGCGCCTTAAAAACGGCGGGCGTGGAAACCGGACGGTTCGGATTGACCAGCAGCAAACACAGCGGCGGCAATTCCGGCGCGGGCGTCAACACTTCGCCGATTCCGGAAACCTGCACCGCTTCGGCCGCCAGACAGGACGGCACGTCCGCCCCCAACGCCAGCGCGATTTCATCCAAATCCCCGCGCGCGACATCGCATTGCCACAGCTTTGACAACGCTTTCAGCGCCGCCGCCGCGTCCGACGACCCGCCGCCGATTCCCGACGCGACGGGCAGATTCTTTTCCAGCGTGATCTCGGCCGCCGGTTCGCACCCGCATTTTCGCGCCAACATCCGCGCGGCTTTCAACACGATATTGTCGCCCGTGCCCGGCAACGCGCCGGCGTAAGGTCCCGTGATCCGCAAACTCAGCTTTTCCGCCGGACGAACCGTGACGACATCGCCGTCCGCGGCGAAAACAAACAGACTGTCCAGCAAATGGTATCCGTCCGCGCGCCGCCCCGTGACGTGCAGATACAAATTGACTTTGGCCGGAGCCTTTTCACAAACGGCGTTCATTTCGACTTTCTCGATTTTTTGGCTTTTTTCAACGTTCCCGCGCGCAGATTCAACCGATCGCCGACACGGTCAAGCCCTTGCTCCAACTTCATTTCCACGCGCGCGCGCCCGTCGCCGGAAAAATCGTCCTTCATCGCCAAAGCTTTCGCCCATTGGAACCGCGCCTCGCGTTTGCGACCGACGCGCCAATAGGCGTCCCCCAAATGGTCGTTGATCACGGCACTGTCGGGATCCAAACCGACGGCGTTTTCCAAAATACCGACGGCTTTCGGATATTCCTTTAAAAGGTAGTACGTCCACCCCAAACTGTCGATGACGAACCCTTCGCGCGGTGCCAAAAACGCCGCCGTTTCCAACATTTCCTTGGCTTTCCGGATATTTTTCCCGCGTTCGATCCATGAATACCCCAAATAGTTCAGGGTCAGCGGCTGATCCGGCGACAGAATCAGCGCCTGCAACAAATCCTGTTCAGCCAAATCCCACTGTCCGTTGCGTTCATAAGCGACGCCGCGGCTGTAAAACAGCCCCCAATGCGAACGGTTCGGGAGGGGAATTCTTTCAACCGCCTGCGAATAGGCGTCGATCGCCTGCGGAAATTTTTTGTTTTTCAAGAAAATATCGCCCAGTTCGATCCACGGAAAAGCCAGATCGGGGCGTTTGACGGCCATTTCTTTCAAAACCTTTTCTGCGGCGCCCAAATCACCCTTTTCGGCATAAATGATCCCCATGCGAATCCGTCCGGCAAAGTAGGTTTCGGAGTTTTCCCCCTCTTCGGCGTACAGTTGCAACGCGGCGTCGTAACGCCCCTGTTTTTCGTAAATCTCACCCAACAACACCCGCGCCAGGGACAGCGACGGATCAAGCGCCAACCCGAAGCGGATGAAAAACAGCGACACGTCCGCATTCCCCTTTTCCGCCAAACTGCCCGAAACGTCGAAAAACGCCTCGGCCAGACCGGCCTTGGGCGACGCGATACTTTTAGGCACTTTGCGATCGGCGTTCGCCGCGCCGGCGGTAAAGAACCGTTCGTCCGTCAACGGATAGGACTTCGCCCCTTTGCGGTAGGCTTCGACCAAAGCGTTAAACTGCTTCGTCCGCCCTTGGCGCAGTAAAAAATTGCCATATACCTGCGACGCGCGCAGGGACAGCCCCCCCGGCTCGCTCAACAAAGCTTCGTAATTCCGTTCGGCCTTTTGCGTTTCGCCCCAATAATCGTACAGGGCGGCCGCGTGGAAATAATACAGGGATTCCAAACCGTCCTTGTTCAGCTTTTCCAACGCTTTCAACGCCTTTTTGCGATCCCCCGCGCCGGCCTGCAGCCACACTTCGATCAAGGGGAACAGGAAATTCCCCTCCTCCCCGCCGTGAAAGCTTTCCAGCTGGCGCAACGCGGCGGCATAGTCGTTTTTCTGCGCATGGTACGACACGGCGACCAGCGACGCCAACAGCGAATCGGGCGCGTGTTCCAATTCTTTCATCGCGTAGGGATAGGCTTCGGCGATCCGGCCGTCCACGGCCAACAGGGCGAACATCTCCGATTGCAAAGCGCGGTTGTCCGGATCGGCGTCCAACGCTTTTTGCAAATACTTCGCCGCCGCGGCGAAATCCTGATCCTGCCGCGCCTGCAAATACAGCAGGTAATCCCCCGCCGCCGGCAACGCCCGAACCGCCGTTTCCGCGTTTCCGGCCGCGGCGTCCGGCGCGGCGCCCGTGTGGTGCGGGACGCAGGCCGCCAGAATCAAAATCAACAAAGCGTATATTTTTGAATGAATGCGCATGACCGGTATTCCTGAACAAAGTTGGTTCATTGTGTTCTGTTTCGCTTAAAAAATCAAGTGCGACCTCGATTCGCGGCCGGATTATCCGATTTATAAGAAAACGGTTCGCTTTGACCGGCGAAGTGTGATATCCTCGCCGTCATGACAGAACAAATTCCGGCAGAAAAACTGTTGCAATGGCAAATCACCGCGGGGGTTGACGAAACGATCGGCGACACCCCCGTCAACCGTTTTGCATCGGTTGAAAAAAACGACGCCCCCGCCGACGCCGTCGAATCCGTCCCCGTCGTGTTCGCCCCTGCGCCGCAAAAAACAGAATCCGCCCCTTTGCCGCCCCCGCCGACAATCGCTTTGGCCGGACAGGCGGCGACTTTGGACGAACTGCGCGCCGCCATCGCCGATTTCGACGGCTGTTCGTTGAAAGAAACGGCGACCAATATGGTTTTCGCGGCCGGAAATCCGGACGCCCGCCTGATGATCATCGGCGAAGCCCCCGGCGCGGAGGAAGACCGGCAGGGATTGCCCTTTGTCGGCGCCAGCGGCCATTTGCTGGATCTGATGCTGAAATCAATCGGATTGGACAGGACGCAAGTCTATATTTCCAACATTCTGCCATGGCGTCCGCCGGCCAACCGCAAACCGTCCGAATCGGAAATGGCGTTGTTCACACCGTTCGTGCGCCGCCACATCGCACTGGTTAAACCGGATGTTCTTCTGCTGCTGGGCGGCAGTGCCGTGTCCGCCCTGATGAATACCAACGCCGGCATAACGAAAACGCGAGGCCGGTGGATGAGTTATCGCGACGGCGAAACCGTCATTGACGCGCTGGCGTCTTTTCACCCCGCGTTTCTGCTGCGCACCCCCGCGCAAAAAAAACTGGCGTGGCGCGACCTGCTGACCGTAAAAAAACGGTTGGCGGTTCAATCCTGACCGCTCCTTTTCTTTGCCGGATTTGAATTTTCGATAATGATTTGAAGCTTGCTACCATTCGGCAATTCGGTTCCCAAAACAAAGGATTCACGGTTCAAATCCTCTTTGTCCAAAGCCGACAGATACGCCAGAACCTCTTTCAGCTTCACCCTTTTCATCTGTTCCATTTTAGGAATCTCGTCCAGATATTCCGTATAAACCGTTTTCATCCAACGGGATACCGTTTGCACGCTGACGCCGATCAATTTGGCGATCATGCTCATCGACATTCCGGACGCATACAGCATAACCGCCGTCCGTTTTTCCTGATCGCTACGGCCGTGCGGTTTCGTTTTCGTGTACTGATAACCGCATTTTTTGCATTTATAACGTTGCAAACCGCCGACAAAACCGTTTTTCACCGCCTTGTCGCACCCGCATCTTAAACATTTCAATTCCATGGCCGAAACCTCTTTTAAAACAAACGCCCTTATTGTGCCGCCCCGATCATTAAAATCAAGAAAAAAATATGATATCATCTTTATAATGATAAAACACATTCTTTTAAAGATTTCTCATAATTACGTTTTTGAAAATCTGAAATAAAAAACGATCCGTTCACTTTTCATCGCGCCGGAAACGATCTCCGCGCGTTCCGAAAAACAAGCGCATCAAAAACAACATTCACTTTTATACAGATAGAATTTTATTTTAAATCAAACAGATATTTACACATCTGATATTAATAAAAAAATCAATCATTATATCAGAACAATCTGAAAAATACACATTGACCGGAATTAAAAAACATTCATATAAACAAGAACGATTATATACAAACGGTGATAAAAATGAAAAAACTTGCAAATAAATTTTATATCTCAGCCGCACTGACAATGATTTTCCTTTTATTTTCATACGCGGCCGCGTTTTCTTTTTACGCGGACGACCTGACGGCGTGGACGGCCGATTTCGGCGCATTGGACTGGATCACCTATTTTTGCTACGCGTCCCTGCTGACCGCCCTGTTCCGTTTCAGGACGGATTTCCAATCGGCGCGTGAAAAAAGGATGTTCGCGCTGTTTTGCTTTTTCGCCGTCGCCGCCCTGTTGCGCGAATCCGGCATTCAGCACTGGTTGGCCGGAACGGACACGACGGCGTTTAAGATCCGTTTTTTTACCAATCCGGACAATTCGCCGATTTTAAAAGTCGTTTCTGCTCTCTGCCTGCTGACGATTGGCGCGGCGTTCGCCTACGCCATGTATGTGTACCTGATTCCGGCATTCAAGGGATTTTTCGGCAAAAAAGCGGGTTCATGGACGATCATCACTTTGCTGTCCGCCGGCGCGATGTGCAAAATTTTCGACCGCCTGCCCGCGAATTTGGCCAAGCGCGGATTCCCGCTCGACCGTTCGGGGGTCTGGTTCGGCGCGTGCCAAATCATGGAAGAAACACTGGAAACCTGCCTGCCCGTTTTGGGCATCGTCGCCCTGATCCAGTTTCATCAAAACAAAGCCCTGTTCTTCCCGTGCAAACAGGCGGAAAACGACCGCTTATAACATAAAAAGAGGGGCGAAAACCCCTCTTTGAATTTGCGCTGAAACAGGATCAACCGGCCAACTGCAGAATATCGCACAGTTTGACGGTGGCTTCCTGTGTGTTGATTTTTTCCAACGCGGCCAGCTCGTTCGCCAAACGATCCAACGCCTGTTCATAAATTTGGCGTTCGCTGTACGACTGGTCGGATTGCGACTGCGACCGGTACAGGTCGCGGACGACTTCGGCGATGGACACCGGATCGCCGGAATTGATTTTCGCTTCGTATTCCTGCGCGCGGCGGCTCCACATCGTGCGTTTCGTTTTGGATTTTCCGCGCAACGTTTCCAAAGCCGTGTCCATGATGTTTTTGTTCGACAGCTTTCTTAATCCGGAATTTTTAGCCTTGGCCATTGGAACGCGCAAAGTCATGCGGTCTTTGTCAAAATGGACGGCGATCAATTCCAATTCCTGTCCCGCGACGGTGTCTTTCGTGATGCTCAACACTTTGCCGACGCCATGGGTCGGATAAACGACGAAATCACCGGTCGAAAAAGAAACTTCCTTCACCATTTCAAGTATCCTCTATCAAGGTTTACCCGTGTGAAAAGGGCTTTCGACTTTTTCCAATGAAAAAGCCGCGCTTTCACAACTTGTCTTTAAAGTTTTTCGCGGAAAGGACTGCGCCTTTCCTTTAAAGGACTATCCTATATACCACAAAAACGGCCTTTTGGATAGTCCTTTAGCATTGAAAATGTCATATTTTTTTAATGAAGCGCGCAAAACGGCGGAAACGCGCCCGCCGCAACGACCGTCACGGACGGCTTTGCGCGAAATCGACGGCCTGCGCCAACCGATCCGCCGACGTCAACTGCAATTCCAAAATTTCATTGGAAAACGGCCGTTTGAACCGCAAAAAGTACGCCTGCATCGCCAAACCGCCCGAAAAACCGCCGCTGAACGTCGCGCCGTATGCCGCGTCCCCGAAAACGGGATGACCGACGGACGCCAGATGCGCGCGCACCTGATGCCGGCGGCGGGTGCGTTCGGACACATCCAGATACGTCGCGTTTTTCAATCGGCGCATAACGGTGTATCCGGTCGCGGCGTCCTGCCCCGTTCCCTTTTTGACGGTTTTCATCTTGCGTCCCGTTTTATCCGCGGGGTCTTTGTCAACCGGCGCGTTGATGACGCTGCCGTCCTTTTTCACGACGCCCTCGACAATCGTAAAGTACCGCTTTTCGATATTGCCGTCGCGCGACTGCCGCAACAAAAACTGCTGCGCCTTTTTGTTTTTGGCGAACAGGATCAGCCCCTGCGCGCCGCGGTCAAGCGCGTCAACCCTGTAAAACCATTGCGTTTCGGCCGACAAGTCGCGACAGCCGGCGCGGACGCGCAACAATTCCGCGACGGACTCGTCTTTCTTTTCGCCGCTGTAAAAAGCGGAAACGCCGGCCTGTTTGTTCACGACGATGACATCGTCGTCCTCGTAAACAACATTGATGACGCGGTCGATGTTGTCGCAACTTGCCGCGGGGCGATCCTGCGACTCCAGCGGTTTCAGCGTACATCCGGCCAACACCGGCATCAGCAACAGGAACAACAGGGCTTTTTTCATCTTTCCCCCTTACGCGGACAATTCCCGACGCAATTTAGAAAACTTTTCGTCCTTATGCCCGCTTTGATTGACGGCTTCCTCGGCGATCCCGCCCTCCATGCCGTTGCGTAAAACCGTCAAGGTCATGTTTTCGATTTCGGCGACCAGCGCGCGCATTTCGTCAGCCTGACGCATCGCGTCCAACGCGCCGTCCTTGGATTCGATCATCGCGAACAGCTCTTCGGTCTTATAGGCTTCGGCCACGACCAGATAAGCTTTGACAACATCGACGACGGGCGCGCCGCTTTCCGAACGCATTTTGCCGATGAAATTGACGCCGACGCGATTGATCAGGTTGTTGACGATCATCGTCGCGCTGATTTCGCGGTGCAGCGGATGTTTCAGAATATAATCGCCCGCCGTTTCGCGCAACACCTGCGGGAAATAGCACGGCAACCGCTTTTCGCGAATAAACGTGTCGTCCGGCAAATCACTGTTCAACACGGCGTCGTACAAAAACAGCTTGGCGTAAGCCATCAAAACACACAATTCCGGACGGGTCAGCCCCTTGCCCTGATTGAAACGGGCGTCCATTTCCGCGTCCGACGGCAGGGATTCCAAAGCTCTGTTCAGCCGATCGTCCTTTTCCAGCGCGTGCATCAGCTTTTTGTTGCCGGGGATGCTTTTCGCACCGCGGTGCTGCATATAGGACACAATCTGCGTTTGCTGATAGTTGTCGCGCAACACCAGATCGGCGACGTCGTTTTGCATGGATTTCAGCAAATCGTTGCGCTGCCCCATCGTCATTTTGCCGTCGGCGACCATCATGTTCAGCATGATTTTGATGTTGACTTCGTGGTCGGAACAATCGACGCCGCCGGAATTGTCCACGGCGTCCGTATTCAAACACCCGCCGTTCATGGCGTATTCGATGCGGCCTTTCTGCGTCAATCCCAGATTCGCCCCCTCGGCCACGATTTTGGCGCGGATGCGTCCGGCGTCGATGCGGCAATTCGCGTTCGCGCCGTCCTTGGCGTCCATCTGCGTTTCGGCGCCGGCCTTGACATACGTCCCGATGCCGCCGAAATACAGCAAATCGACCGGAGCGGACAAAATCGCCTTGATCAATTCATCCGGCGTCAAAACGGTTTGCGTTGTTCCCAAAACGGAACAGGCTTCTTTGGAAATCGTGACGATTTCGTCTTTGCGGCTGTAAACGCCGCCGCCGGCGGACAACAGCGAACGGTCGTAGTCGATCCACCCCGCCTCGGCCTTGAACAAGCGTTCGCGTTCTTTGTAGGAAACGGCCGGATCGGGATCGGGGTCAATGAAAATCGACGAAGAGTTGAACGCCGCGATCAATTTCATATGCTTGGAACACAACATGGCGTTGCCGAACACGTCGCCAGCCATACTGCCCGACCCGACGGCGGTGAAATCCCGCGCCTGGCAATCGACGCCCTCTTCACGGAAATGACGCTTGACGCTTTCCCACGACCCGCGGGCGGTGATGGCCATGCCCTTGTGGCTGAAACCGGTGGAACCGCCCGAAGCGAACGCGTCGCCCAGCCAGAACCCGTATTGCAAGGACAAAGCGTTCGCAATGTCGGAAAAATCCGCCGTTCCCTTGTCGGCCGCGACGACCAGATACGGATCGTCGCCGTCATAGCGCACAACGTCGGCCGGATGCGTGATTTTCCCCGAAACGATGTTGTCCGTCAGATCCAGCAAACCGCGGATCATGGTTTGATACGCTTTGACGGCATAGTCGCGGATCTGTTCTTTCGTGCCGTTTTCGGGCGGATGTTTTGGAAAGAACCCGCCTTTCGATCCGACGGGGACGATGACGACGTTTTTAACCTGCTGCGCTTTGACCAAACTCAGGATTTCCGTTCTGAAATCCTCTTTGCGGTTCGACCAGCGGATGCCGCCGCGCGCGATTTTCCCGAACCGCAGGTGGACGGCGTCAACATCGTCGGAATAAACAAAGATTTCGGCCATGGGCTTCGGTTTGGGCAGGTGGTGGATTTCGCCCGACGCGAATTTGAACGAAACGTAATCCTTTTGACCGTGTTCCTGATAAAAATTCGTGCGCAGCATCGCTTTTAAAACCGACCAGACCGCCTTTAACGCCGTGTTTTTTGGCATTTTGGCGTCGATTTCGCCTTGCAAAGCGACATATCCTTTTTCCGCGGCCTTTTCCGGATTGAATTTCAGGTCGAAATAACGCAAAAAATCTTCCGTCACTTCGGGATTTTCCTGATAAGCCTGCAAAACGGCGCGTTTCGTAGCGATCGCTGTTTGGCGGACATACGACGCCCAAGCGTTCAACAAAAAGTCTTGACGATTGAAAAGCATAGGTTTTCCCTTTATTAAAATACGAATTTTCCACAGAATATACTGGCGTTTTGCAAACGACAAGCTTTTTTAAAAATCACAAAAAATCTTCCTTTTCCCGTTCAAAGCGGTTAAAAATGATAGACGGGTTTTAGGGATCGCGAATGGAAAACGGACTTTTTTCAAAAACGGCGCGGGTGTGCGCGCGCTTTTTAAAATATCTGCTTTACCTGTTCAATCTGGCTTTGCTGGGCGGATTGGGCGTCAAAACCGTCAACCTGTGGATCGCGCGTCCGTTCGATTTTTCCGACATGGTGGCGGCTTTTCCCGCGGAACCCGAATTCCTTGACAAGGCAAGCGCGGAAAAACAGTTTCTGGCGGCGGCCGGATTTGAAACGGCAGTGTTCGTCCTCGGCGGTTTTCTGTGCTATGAACTGCTGATCAAACAAAAAAGCTTTCGCCGCGGATTGATCGCGCCGATGTTCGCCCTGTTTTTGTGGGCGACGGGGGAAAGCGCGTTTCTTTTCTTTCCCGCGACGGAAAAGGCGCAGGACATCAACGTCTGCCGGACGATGAACATATCGTGGGACACCAAAAACCACCGCTGCCGCCTGATGGATTTGGAATTGCGGCGTTTTGAAAAGTTAAAAGCGGCCAAGAAAAAACGCCCCGTAAAAAAGGCCGCGCCCCCGAAACCGGCGACTCCCGCGGCCGCGAAACCCGAAAAAACAACGCCGTCCGCCGCAAACGCCAAAGCAACACCGACACCGGCAACCGCCAAATCCGCACGCGTCCCCGCCCCTGCGAAAACAGCCCGCAAAAAACGCGCCGCCGCGTCTCGCAAAGCCCCCGCCGCGGATCCGGCGCCGAAAGCAATGCCGAAACCCGCGCCTAAAATCACCCCCAAACGGCAGAAAACGAATGAACCGGTTTCCGACCTATAATTCTTTTCAAGCCTCGCCCGCCGGCCGCCGCGCCGCGCGCCGGTTCCAACGCTTTTTCGCCAAAGCCGCGCCGTTCGACGCGCCCGTTGTCCGAATCGGCCCCGTTGCCTTTTTCGACGAATCCATCCCTGACAGCGATGTTTCCCTGACCGTCGAAAGCGTCAAAGAAAACGCCCCGCTGCCGTCGTTGGGGGACGCCTGTTCAACGGGAACGGTTTTCATCGCCGCGCTGAACGAAAACGTTTTCCACGCCCTTTCCCCGCTGGTCAAAGAATCCGCCCGCGTTTTAAAACCGGCGGGACGGTTGATCCTGATTGTCAAAAATGCGCCGTCATTGTGTCCGGCCGTCGGCGGCATCCCGTCGCCCCGTCCGTTTGCCGTCCGCCGCGAACTGGCGCGAAACGGATTGCGCCTGACGGGACGGCAAGATGTGTTGCACGTCCCCTTTTACGGAAAATCCGGCGACATCGCGGACAAAATCCTTTACACGCTGAACGTTTGGGGCGGCGGGTTCACCGTTTTCACGGCGCGCAAAGCCCCGTTCGTCCCGCAGCGCGATGAAAACTACAGCTCCGCGCGCATGACCAGCGCGTCCGTTTTCACATCGCCGCGCACATAATAATTCGGGCGGCGGCCGACCTGTTTGAACCCGTGGCGTTCGTACAAAGCGATCGCGTGAGGATTGTCAACGGCGACCTCTAAAAACAATTCCCTGATCCCCTGACCGGCCAGCGACGAAAACGCCGTGTCCATCAATTCGTCGGAAACGTGTTTCCCGCGAAAAGCCGGCAGAACGCCGAACGTCACGATATCCGCCTGTTCCGTGCTGTACGCATAAACGCCGATCGCCGCGGGCACGCCGTCCTGATACGCGATCAGCCCCAACGCCCCCGGCAGCAGCAGGGTTTGGCGCATCATGGATTCGTTCCACCCCTTGGCGAAACACGCGCAATGAATGTCGGCGTACGTTTTGGCAAAGGACGCGTCGCAAACCTTCACTTCCGACACAGCGTCACCTCCGCCTCGCGCAGGTAAAACGCCTGCGGATATTCCTTTTTCGGCGTCATTCCGGCGGCGAACGCGGCGACATCCCCCGCCGTCGGCATGGGAACGGCGCAAACCGCCGCATCGCCGTTTTCCCAGACAAACCGCGCGACGCCGTTCCCCGCCAACACATACCCGTCGGCAACAAAGGCCTTTATTTCATCGGCCGTCATCGCCGCGGCGTCCGCCACCCGCGCGCCGCCTTGAAAACATTGAACATAGTAATCGTCGCGCTTGGTTTCCAAAACCAGACAAAGCTTTTGAATTTCCGGATGCTCGCGCGCGGCTTTCCACGCCAGAACATCCAAAACGGACACGCCCGTCATCGGCAATCCGGCCGCCAAAGCGATCCCGTCCGCCGCGGCCAGCCCGACGCGCACGCCCGTGAACGATCCGGGGCCTGTCGTCACGGCGACGGTTTCGACATTGGCAAAGGACGCGCCGGCTTTGGCCAAAACCTCTTGCACCATGGGAATCAACCGTTCGGCCTGACCGCGTTCCATACGTTCGACAATTTCCGAAACAACGCGCGTCCCGTCGTAAAAAGCGGCGGAACAATCCCCGTGCGCGCAATCAACCGCCAGTATTTTCATGATTTTTCCTTTTCAAATCTTCCCAAACCTTACGTTCAAAATCGTTTTTCAACAGCTTTTGAATTTGCCTTTCCGTTTGAATTTCGACGATTTCCCGCTGCGATTTGCCTTCCATTCGCATTTGAAACGCGTCGCAGAAATCGCGCGCCGACACCGCCTGTCCGGTTTCCGATTCAAACTGTCCGGCCGCATAGGCGCACACATAGTCCAAAATCGGCAGGCCGTCCGCCCGTGTTTCTTTCATAAACCTCAACGCCGCGCGTTTCCAGTCTTTTAATTCAGGATCGGCCTTAACCTCCGGCGCCATTTCGACACCGGACAGAGTTCGCACCCCGCCGCGCACGGCCGGATAAAGCGTCCGCGCCGCAAAACTTTTTTCCACCGCCGCGGGATCGGCGACCGCACAGACCAGCGTCAAAACAGACGCGAAACAAACGGCACGCAACATCCCCGCCAAAACGCCGCCGACCGCGTCAATTTTTGCCAAACGGTTTCTTTTGACCTTTTTCGCCCAATCCTGTGTGAACAAACGCAAAAAAAACCAGACGAAAAAACTGCCGGCCGACAACGCCAGCACATACTGCGCTTGAATTTTTTCAACAAAAGCGGCGACCGGCGGGACGAACAGCGGCATCAAAAAATAACCGGCGATTCCGGAAAGGACGTAAATAATGAAACGGATCGCCTCTTCGCAAAAGCCGCGCTTTCCCCCGATCCATCCGGACACGGCCGCCGCGGCGAAAACGATCGCGTCAAACCAGCCGCCCGTGATCATGTTCAATCCGCTCCGGACGGGATTTCGTCAATGCTTTCCAAAAACAGCTTGTCCAGCTCTTCGCGTTCCTTTTTGTCATACCCCGCGTCGGACGCGCCGGATTTTTCCTCGACCCGCGGGTTGTTCAACGCGTCGAACAGGTCGTCCGCCTTTTCGGGATCGACGGGCTTTTCCTCTTGAACGACGGGGGCTTTTTCCTTTTTCTTCGCGCTCTTTTTCGCTTTTTTGGCGGGCGCGTTCAGCTTTTGGATCAGCTCTTCGATTTCGTCGGGTTTTTGTTCTTTTGGTTTTTCAACGGGGTTGTCAAACAGGGATTCGGGCAAGTGTTCCTTGACGTTTTCGGTCACGCGTTCCAGATAGGGGAACAGTTGGCTTTTCTTTTGCGTCTGTTCCAAATACTTCGGTGCCAGCGTCATCATCAGGAAATAGACCAGCACCAAAATCACGACGCCCCGCACCGCGCCGAAAATAAATCCCAGAAAGTGATCCAAACGGTTCAACGCGCTTTGCCGGACTTTCTTTTCGATTTTGGAACACACCAACGTCAAAACGACCAACGTCACGATCGTGACGACGACCAGCGAAGCGATGTTGGCGAACAACGGTTTCGGCAGGTATTTCAACACGAACGGTTCCAGATACGGCATCGCGTAAAACCCCGCGATCGTCGCGATGAACCACGATCCTATCCCCAGCATTTCGCTGATAAAACCGCGCAAAAACGACAAAATGGCGGAAACGATCAAAACGATCGCGATAAAAACGTCAACGCCGCAAATGTTTTCCATTACGCATCCTGTTTGTCAGACAAACCGAACATTTCCGTCAAAGTCTTCAGATGCCCGATTTCAATAAGCCTCAGCGCAGTATCCGACTCTTTTACTGATTTTTTATTAACGCGCGCAGGCGGAATCAAAGCGCGGGCGAATCCCAGCTTCGCGGCCTCTTTCAACCGCAAATCGGGTTGCGGCACGGCGCGAATCTCGCCCGACAGGCCGACTTCGCCGAACACGACCGCGTCCGCCGGCACGGGAATCTGCGCGACCGACGACAGCAACGCCGCCGCCACCGCCAGATCCGCCGCGGGTTCGGTGATGCGGATGCCGCCCGCGACGTTCAGATACACGTCCTTGGCCGACATTTGGAAACCGCACCGCGCCTCCAGCACCGCCAAAACCATGTTCAGCCGCGACGAATCCCACCCGACGACCGCGCGTCTGGGGTTGCCGCCGCTGGGCGCGACCAGCGCCTGAATTTCAACCAGCATCGGACGCGACCCCTCGATGCCCGCGTAAACGCAACTGCCCGTCACGTTGCCGCGCCGTTCCGCCAAAAACAAAGCCGACGGATTGGGAACTTCGCTCAACCCCCGTTCGGTCATTTCAAACACGCCGATTTCGTCGGTCGCGCCGAAACGGTTTTTCACGCCGCGCAAAATGCGGAAATGATGACCGCGGTCGCCTTCAAAATAAAGCACCGTGTCAACCATATGCTCCAACACGCGCGGGCCGGCCAAAGTCCCCTCTTTGGTCACATGGCTGACCAGAAACAGGGCAAACCCGCGCCGTTTCGCCAACCGGATCAGTTCGTTGCCGCACGCGCGCACCTGTCCGACCGTTCCGGGGGCGGAATCCATCGTATCGACGAACATGGTTTGGATCGAGTCGATAACGACGACATCGGGGGCTTCGCCGCAATCCAGCGTCGCGATGATGTCGCGGACGTTCGTCGCGCTGGCCAGTTCGACGTTCGCTTTCGCCAGCCCCAGACGGGCGGCGCGCAGCCGCACCTGATCCACGGATTCTTCGCCCGAAATATAGACGCAGCGCACAGGCGCGCCTTTGACGTTGCACACGGCCGACAAAGCCGCCGTCACCTGCAGCAGCAGCGTCGATTTGCCGATCCCCGGATCGCCGCCGATCAGCAGAACCGACCCCGCGACCAATCCGCCGCCGCACACGCGGTCCAGCTCTTTGATCCCCGATTTCAGGCGAAAGGACGTTTCCGGCACGCCGTCAAGGCTGACGAATTCGATTTTCCGGCCGCCTTTGCCGCCCGTCGCTTTCGGCGCGGACGCGGCCGCCGTTTCCTCTTCGATTATGGTGTTCCATTCGCCGCAGGCTTCGCACTTGCCCGCCCACCGCGGAAACACCGCGCCGCAGTTCTGACACACAAAACGCGAAGTGTTCTTTGCCATCAGCCGCGCACTTCCATTTGAATGGGACCGTCGGCGCGCCCGTTGATGAACTGTTCGACGTAAGGGTTGCCGGAACGGTCGATTTCATCGACGCCGCCATACCAGATGATTTTGCCTTTGTACAGCATCGCGACCTTGTCGGCGATTTTGCGCACCGAAGACATATCGTGCGTGATCGTGATGCCCGTCGCGCCCAAATCCGTAACGCACGACCGGATCAGGTCGTTGATCACGTCCGACATGATCGGATCCAGCCCCGTCGTCGGTTCGTCAAAGAAAATCAGTTCGGGATCGGTCGCGATCGCCCGCGCCAATCCGACGCGTTTTTTCATGCCGCCCGACAATTCGTCGGGGTACAGGTTCGCGACATCCGCGCTCAACCCCACCTGCGCCAGCTTTTGAATGGCGATTTCACGGGCGGGGGCGCGCTTCATCTTTTTGCCCTGAATCAGGCCGAAAGCCACGTTTTCCCAGATGTTCAAACTGTCGAACAGCGCCGCGCCCTGAAACAGCATCCCCGTTTGCGCGTTGACCTTTTCCATTTCCCGCGCGCCCAATCCGACGATTTCCCGCCCGTCGATCTGAATCGACCCCGAATCGGGCGTCAACAGCCCCTGAATACACTTGATCGTCACGGACTTTCCCGTCCCCGACCCGCCGATGATGACAAGGGATTCGCCCTTTTTGACCTCCAGCGTCACGCCGTCCAAAACGACTTTTTTACCGAAAGCCTTGTGAACGTCCGTCATTTTCACTTTGATATCGTCGCCCATCGCCGCCCCCGTCATTTGGAAAAGAACAGTTCCGTCAGCATATAGTTGCTGATCAAAATCAAAATCGACGACGACACGACCGCGTTTGTGGTCGCCTTGCCGACGCCTTCCGCCCCGCCTTTGGAATAAAACCCGTTGTAGCACCCCATCAGCGTGACGATGAAACCGAACACCGCCGCCTTTGTCATACCCGACGTGATGTCAACCGCCTGCATGAAATTCCATGTGTTGCGCAAATAGTTGATCGCGTTGAAATCCAGTTTATATACACAGATCAGATACCCGCCGTAAATCCCGATCACGTCGCCGATCAACACCAGAACGGGCAGCATCACCATTCCCGCGACGACGCGCGGCACGACCAGATATTTGAACGGATTGGTCGAAAGGGTCGTCAGCGCGTCGATCTGTTCCGTCACGCGCATTGTTCCCAGCTCCGCCGCCATCGCCGCACCGACGCGCCCCGCAACCATCAACGCGGCCAGAACGGGCCCCAATTCGCGCGTCACCGTCAGTTCGACGACCGAAGCGACGACCCCCTCGGACGACAGGGTTGATAAACCGGAATAACTTTGCAAAGCGATGACCAGCCCCGAAAACATCGTCGTCAGCGCGACGACGGGCAGGGAATAAAACCCGATTTCGACCATTTGCGACAACAGCGTGCGAAAATAAAACGGCGGTCGCACGCAATAGGACAACGATTTCACCGTGAACAGCGTCAGCCGCCCGACGGAGCGCAAAAAATCCAGAAAAACCCTGCCGACAGGGGCGAATATGTTCATCGCTCAACCTTTCAGTCTGTGTAAACGCGGTAAAAACGGCCGCCGAGATTCGTCAGCAACTCATAATCTATCGTTCCCGCGATTTTTGCAATTTCTTTCAACGGGCAATGTTCGCCGTAAATTTCAGCCGTTTCCGCTTTTGCCAAAGCCGCGGCGGGAACGTCCGTCACGTCAACGGTCGTCAAATCCATGGAAATCCGCCCGACAACCGGCGCTTTACATCCGGCGATCCACACGAATCCCCTGTTTGCCAAAGCTCTGGAATAACCGTCGCCGTACCCGATCGCCAGCGTCGCGATTTTCGCGGGCTTGTCAAACGTCCGCGTCGCGCCGTATCCGACGGTTTGTCCCACCGCCGCGTCCTGAATTTGCAGGATTTTCGCGCGCAGGGAAACCGCGCCGTTATATAAATCGTGTCCCAGACGGACGACATCCTTGTAAAACCGCGGATCGGACAGGTTCGCCCCGTCCGTCGCGGACAGGCTTTGCTCGAACGGTTCGGGCAACGCCGCGCGCAACTTGGCGCACAACGCGTCAAAACGGTTCAGCTGGTCTTCGCTTTTCCGGTTTTCCGGATCGTCGGCGCAGGCCAGATGACTGATCACCAGACCGATTTTTAAATTTTCCGGCACGTTCGCGCACAACGCGTCCACGTCGCTTTCCGTCAGCCCCAAACGGGTCATCCCCGTATCGACATGAACCGCGGCGGGCAAAACGACACCCCCGCGTTTGGCGAAAGCATCCCACCGACGGATCTGATCCGGCGTGCTTAAAACGGGGATCAGGCTGTTTTCCGCGAAATCCGCCTCCGTATCCGGCAAAACGCCGTGCAAGGCGTAAATCTTCGCATCCGGCGGCAACACAGCCCGCAGCGCCGCGCCCTCGAACCCGTAGGCGGTGAAAAAGTCGCGACATCCCGTGTCATACAGGGCTTTTGCCACCTTTTCCGCCCCCAATCCGTAGGCGTCCGTCTTCAACACCGCCGCCACGCGAGTCTGAGCACCGACGCGGGCTTGCACCGCGCGCCGGTTTTCGGCAATCCTTTTCAAATCGACGGTCAGAACGGCGCCCGCCTGTTCGGGGGTCAAGCTCATGCCCCCAGAGCCTTTTCAATGACAGCCAGCACTTCCGCGACCTTGGACGCGTCCGAACCGCCCGCCTGCGCCATGTCGGGACGGCCGCCGCCGCCTTTTCCGTCGGCCGCCGCCGCGCCCAGACGCACCAGATCGACCGCGTTGATTTTGGCGGTCAAATCGTCCGTCACGCCGACGACGATCGACACTTTGCCGTTATCCGTGCAGATCAGGGCGACAACGCCGGAACCGATCTGCTTTTTGATTTCGTCCGCCATGCCTTTCAGCTCTTTGGCGGGAATGTCGCTCAGCACGCGGCCGACAAAGGACACGCCGTTGATTTTCTTCGCGCCGTTGTCGCCGGACGTTCCGCCCGCCGCCAGCTTTTTACGCATATCGGACAGCTCGCGTTCCAACTTTTTGCGTTCGTCGATCAACGCCTGAACGCGGGCGGGAATGTCGGCGACGGACGTTTTCAGGCTTTCCGCCGTCTTCGCCAGCAAATCGTCGCGGCTTTGCGCGTACGCCAAGGCGGGCATCCCCGTCACGGCTTCGATACGGCGGACGCCGGCGGCCAAAGCGGCTTCGGACAAAATGCGGAAAGAACCGATGTCGCCCGTGCGTTTGACGTGCGTGCCGCCGCACAGTTCGACGGACACCTTGTCCGCGCCCGATCCCATGGACACGACGCGAACTTCGTCGCCGTATTTTTCGCCGAACAAAGCCATCGCACCCTCTTTCACCGCCGCGTCGGGCGTGGTGATGCGGGTCGTGACCTCAAGGTTTTTCAAAATGTTGCGGTTGACTTCGTTTTCAACGGCGCGCAGTTCGTCAAACGTGATCGGACGTGGCTGCGAAAAATCGAAACGCATTCCGTCGGGGCGCACCGAAGACCCCTTTTGCGTCACATGGTCGCCCAAAATCTTGCGCAAGGCCGCCTGCAGCAGGTGGGTCACGGAATGGTGACGCGCCGTCGCCGCGCGGCGTTCGGCGTCAACCGTCATCAAAACGTCCAGACCTTTTTTCAGTTCGCCTTTTTTCAAAACGCCGAAGTGGATGAACAAATCGCCGACTTTTTTCTGCGTGTCGGTCACGTCGAACAGGACGGAATCCGCGACCGCGATCGTCCCCGTGTCGCCGACCTGACCGCCGGATTCGCCGTAAAACGGCGTCTGGTTCGTAATAACGGCGGCTTTCTGCCCCTCTTTTACGGAATCGGCCTCTTTGCCGTCAACGACCAAAGCGGTGATCTGCCCTTCGGCCTGCAAGGTTTCATAGCCCAGAAATTCCGTGCCGCCGACCTTTTCTTTCGTTTCAAACCAAACGGCGTCCGTCGCGGCTTCGCCCGATCCCGCCCAAGCTTTGCGCGCTTCGGCTTTTTGGCGTTCCATGGCGGCCTCGAACCCCTGCGTGTCAACGCTCATATGCTTGCCGCGCAAAACGTCCTGCGTCAGATCCAGAGGGAAACCGTAAGTGTCGTACAGCCTGAACGCGATGTCGCCCGACAAAACGCCGCCGTCCGCCAATTTTGCGGATTCCATGTCCAACAGCTTCAGCCCGCGCCCCAGCGTTTCTTTGAACCGCGTTTCCTCCAGCCGCAGGGTTTCGGTGATCAAAGCCTGCGCGCGCACCAATTCGGGGAACACGTCGCCCATCAGGCGCACCAAAGCCGGCACCAACCGCCACATCAGCGGTTCCTGACATCCCATCATGTGCGCGTGGCGCATCGCGCGACGCATGATGCGGCGCAGAACATAGCCGCGCCCCTCGTTCGACGGCAGGACGCCGTCCGCGATCAGGAAACACGACGAACGCAAATGGTCGGCGATGATGCGCAGCGACGTTTTGAATTCGCCGTAGGGTTCGACGCCCGCCGTTCCGGCCGCCGCCAAAATCAAGCCTTTCAGAATCTCGGTTTCATAGTTGTCGTTGGTACCCAGCATGACCGCGCCCATGCGTTCCAGCCCCATGCCCGTGTCGATGCACCGGTGCGGCAGGTCGATCAACCGGCCGTCTGCCAGCTGTTCGTTCTGCATGAACACCAGATTCCAGATTTCGACGAACCGGTCGCCGTCTTCGTCCGGCGATCCCGGAGGGCCGCCCTGAATGTGTTCGCCGTGATCGTAAAAGATTTCGGAACACGGTCCGCACGGCCCCGTGTCGCCCATTGACCAGAAATTGTCTTTCGTCGGGATGCGGATGATCCGTTCGTCGGGCAGCCCCGCGATTTTTTTCCACAGGTTGAACGCCTCGTCATCGGTGTGGTAAACGGTCGCCGTCAGCTTTTCCTGCGGCAATCCGAATTCCTTTGTCACCAGATTCCACGCGTAATAAATGGCCTTTTCCTTGAAATAATCGCCGAAGCTCCAGTTCCCCAGCATTTCAAAAAACGTGTGGTGGCGCACGGTGTATCCGACGTTGTCCAAATCGTTGTGTTTGCCGCCGGCGCGCACGCATTTCTGATCGGACGCGGCGCGGACGTAGGGACGTTTTTCCATGCCCGTAAAGATGTTTTTGAACTGCACCATGCCGGAATTCGTGAACATCAGCGTCGGATCGTTGTGCGGCACCAAAGAGCTGGACGGGACGATTTCGTGATCGTTTTTGCGGAAATAATCCAGAAAAGTGCGGCGGATTTCACCGGTTGTCATCATTGTCGTTGTATCCTGTGTTAAAAATTAAATCCTTTGAGGGTGAGTTATAACGCAAATTCGCCGAAGAAACATCTTTTTTTACACACTAATGTAAAATATTTAAGGCGGGTGTTGACCTGACGCGCCAAAACCCGTATTTAAAAGGAAAACCGTAAAGGAAAACGCCATGGCTTTGCTGAAAATTGTGGAAGTCCCCGACCCGCTGTTGAAAAAGAAAAGCGCGAAGGTCGAAAACATCGACGACGCCCTGCGCAAAACGCTGGACGATATGCTGGAAACCATGTACGACGCGCCCGGCGTCGGGCTGGCCGCGCCGCAGGTGGGGATTTTGAAACGCATGGTCGTCATCGACGTGTCACGCGAAGACGAACCGAAACGCCCCTACAAAATGATCAACCCCGTCATCACCGCGCACAGCGACGAAACCGTCGTCCATGACGAAGGGTGTCTGTCCGTCCCCGAACAGTACGCGCCGGTCGAACGCTATGAAACCGTGACCGCCGAATACACGGATGAAAACGGCAAACGCCAAACCGTGCGCGCCGACGGGTTGCTGGCGATCTGCATCCAACACGAATTGGAACATCTGGACGGCAAACTGTTCATCGACCATTTGTCCAAAGTCAAACGCGACATGATCGTGCGCCGCGTAGAAAAGGAACGCCGTTGGAAACAGGACAGCGAATAAACCGCGTTTTGCGTCTGTCGGCGCTTTACCTGACGCCGGTTTTGATCGTCGCCGGATTGAAAATGAAAACCGACGCGCTGAACGACGGCACGCTGTCCGACGGATTCATCTGGCGTTATTACGCGACGGCCGTTGTCGCCTGCGCGGGGTTCGGGTATTATTTCGCGCGCCTGTTTTCGCGCTTTTTCAAACCAGCCGTTTTCATCAGCGCGTTCGTTTTCTGGGCAATGGCGTTTTGCTACTGGGTTTCTTTCGCTTTGACAAAGAACCTGCCGAACGAAAGTATTTTCGTCACGGTTTTTGACACGACCGCCCTGCACACCCGCGATTTTTTGAAAATCGTTCCCGCGTGGATTTGGGCGGCGGCCGCGCTTTACTGGGCGGCGTTCGTTTTATGCGTCAAATCCGTCAAACCGTTCGACCGTCAAAAGGGCGACGGCCTCTTTTACGGCGCGTTATGCGCTTTCTTCGCGCTTTTGTGCGTCACCACGCAGGGACAGGACAGCCTGTTTTCCCGCGCGGTCAAATCCTACCGCCTGTACGCGGGGCTGAAAGAACAAATCGCCGACACGGTGAAAAACGGCCGGACGGGCACCGTTGACGTTTTTTCCCCCGAAACAAAGCGGACGATCGTCGTCGCCGTCGGGGAATCCGCCAACCGCCGCGTGTTCAACGAAAACATCGCCGATTTTGAACAAAAGACCGCGTTTTTGAAAAACAAGCCCGTTTTCATTCCCGACGCGACGGCGAAACACGTCGCGACCGCCTATGTCGTCAAGGATATGCTGATGCCGGAAAACGTCAATCTGGCCGCCGCCTATAAACGCGCGGGGTTCAAAACGTTCTGGCTGTCCAACCATTTCAAAAGCGGCAAGCACGACAACCTGATCTACGCCCTGACGCGCAATTTCGACGTGCTGCGGTATTTCAACTTTACGCAAACGAACCAATCGTTTGAATGGACAAGCTCGCACCACGACAACGTTTTGTTGGCGCCGTTCGCCGCCGCGCTGAACGATCCCGCGGAAAAAAAGCTGATCTTCGTCCACCTGTTCGGGTCGCACTTCCCCTATACCAGCCGGTATCCGGACGCGACGGAAACGTTCATCCTCGATCAATACGCGGCGTCCGTCCGCTATACGAACACGGTGCTGGCGGAAATTCTGAAACTGGCCGAATCGTCGAACCAAAACGCGGCGCTGCTGTATTTTTCCGACCACGGCACCATGCCCGAAAACCCGTTCGAGCGTTTTTCGACCGTCCCCGACATGATCGAAGTCCCGATGTTCTACTGGCTGTCCGAACCGTATTTGAAAACGCCGCTGGCGAAATCCGCCAAAACGCTTGCGGCGGTGAAAAAAACGACAACGTCGGAAACGTCCTTTATCATCAACGCGTTGTCGGGTATAACCGTTGACACCCGCACTTTAGACAAGGAGCCGCAATGAAAGCCGTATTTATGGGAACCCCCGATTTCGCGCTGGCCGCGCTGAAAGCTTTGCATTCAAAACACGATGTCGTCTGCGTTTACACCCAGCCGCCGCGTCCCAGCGGCCGCGGACACAAACTGACGCCCTCGCCCGTTCAGCAATACGCCGAAGAACACGGCATTCCCGTGCGCTGTCCGCTGACGTTCAAGCCGCAAGAGGAAAAGGACGCGTTCGCCGCGCTGGACGCCGACATCGCGGTCGTAGCCGCCTACGGGCTGTTGCTGCCCAAAGCGTGTTTGAACGCGTTTAAATACGGCTGCGTGAACATTCACGGGTCGCTGCTGCCGCGTTGGCGCGGCGCGGCGCCGATTCAGCGCGCGATCATGGCCGGCGACGCCGAAACGGGCGTGACGCTGATGCAAATGGACGCCGGCATGGACACGGGCGATATGCTGCTGGTCAGAAAACTGCCGATCGGGGCGAAAGACACGGCCGGAACAATCTTTGACAAAATGGCGGTTCTGGGCGGCGAAACATTGCTGGAGGGGCTGAAACTGCTGGAACAGGGCAGGCTGCCGCCCGTCAAACAGCCCGCGGACGGCGTTACCCACGCCGCCAAAGTCGCGAAAGAGGAAGGCTTGATCTCCTTTGACGTTCCCGCCCGCGAACTGGATTGCAAGATCCGCGGGTTGCTGCCGTGGCCGGGGGCGTGGTTCCTTTACAACGGCGAACGGATTTCCGTTTTGGACGCCGATCCCGTCGAACTGGACGATTCAATCCCCGCCGGAACGGTGTGTGAAAACCTGACCGTCGCTTGCAAAACGGGCGGGTTAAAACTGAACGTCCTGCGCCGCGACGGTAAAAAAGCTTTGCCCGCCGCCGATTTCCTGCGCGGTTTCGATTTGCCCGAGGGGGCGGTTTTAAATGCCCAGATATAAAATCACCGTCGAATACGACGGCACGAACTACGCGGGGTGGCAGCAGCAAAAGGACGCCCCGTCGATCCAAGAGGAATTGCAAAAGGCCGCCGCGGCTTTCCTGCACGAAAACGTCGTCGTGACGGGCGCGGGGCGCACGGACGCGGGCGTTCACGCGACGGGACAGGTCGCGCATTTCGACGCGGCAAAGGAAATCGACCCGTTCCGCGTGTGCCAAGCGTTCAACGCCCATTTGCGCCCGCAGCCCGTTTCCGTTTTGGACGCCGAAATCGTCCCTGACGACTTTCACGCCCGTTTCAGCGCGCAAAAACGGCACTATGTCTATAAAATCCTGAACCGCCGTTCGCGCCCCGCCCTGTGGGAAAACCGCGTGTGGTGGGTGCACCGGCCGCTGGACGAATCGAAAATGGCCGACGCGGCGCAAGCGTTGATCGGCAAACACGATTTCACGACGTTCCGCGCCGCCGCGTGCCAAGCGAAATCGCCGGTGAAAACGCTGGACGAAATCAGGATCGAACGGTACGGCGACTTTGTGTTCTGTTATTTTTCGGCGCGCTCTTTCCTGCATCATCAGGTTCGCAACATCGTCGGCACGCTGAAATTGGTCGGCGAGGGATTGTGGACAAAACAGGATGTCGTCAACGCCTTGAACGCCAAAGACAGAAAAGCGGGCGGCCCCACCGCCGACGCTGCCGGATTGTATTTCGATCGCGTGGATTATTGACGGGAAGTTTTTGACAAATCGACAAAATTGCGGTAAATTTGATTCGATTAGCGAATCAACCGGACACAGCCCAATGGCCAACCTGACATTGAAAAGATCGTCGCTGGAAAATTTCATCGCCGCCGCCACGCGAAAAGCGACCGCGGCGCAATGCCGTTTGGCGCAAAAAAGCGACCGGTTCGTCAACGCCGTCCCCCTGTTGAAAAAAACGAAAGCGAAGATCGCCGCCTTTGACAAACGGATGACGGCGCGGTTCGGCAAAAACTACACGAAAACGCGCAACATCGCGATCGGCGTCGGCAAATTTTTCGTCGCGGGGCAATTCGGCGGCGCGGGCATGGTCGCCCTGCTGGCGTACAACGCGGCCGCGGCCGTCGATCCGATGATGAAAATCGCGGAACAACAGCGGCAGGCAGGAAAAGTCACCGGATTTTTCGATTTTGTGAAAAAACACCCCGTCCAAAGCACGGCCACGTTTCTGGCGGCATCGCTGGGCGCATCCGCAATCGCCTGCGGTCTGGCGGGGGCGTCGGGCGCGAAACTGGCGTCGCGCGCGGGGGCGGCCGCTTTGATCACTTTGCCGGAAATGCGCTCTTTGGCCGCAACGGCCAAAAACTGGGCGGCGGGAAAGGCGTCGTTCAAGGACATCGCCCGCGACGCGGCGACCGTCTGCCTCAGCGTCGGGGCGTTCGTTTCCGGTTCGGCGTGGCAGCAGGAATCCGCCGCCGCCCCAGATTTCCCCGTTGACAAGGCGGATAAAACGAAAAAGCCGGAAACCGGCGACGCCCGCCGCATTTTGGCGATGAAAAAACGGCTGAACGGCAGGACTTAAGCTTACAATCCGATCGACCGCAAATATTCGGACGGACGGGCGCACCCCCCCGCCGACTTGTCCGTCCGGCGGGGGGGGATGCGCTTTTACGCTTTTTTGTTTTCCTCGTCCTCGACCAGACGTTCGGACAGGGACAAAGCCTGCCGGAACCGCGCCGCCCAAGCGACCGTCGTGTTCAGCCGCCGTTTGATGATTTCCATTTTCAGGACTTTGCGCGGCTGGTCTTTGGCGTTGCTGACAATGATTTTCGTTTTGCGTTCGCGGCATTGCTTGATGAAATCGACCAGAATGTTGACCGCGGTCGCGTCCATCATCGGCACGGAACCCATACGCAAAATGATGATCTTCGGCGGATTGGGCAGCGTGTCGAAAAACTCCGTCAGCCGCGACGCCGCGCCGAAAAACAGCGGGCCGCTGATGCGGAAAGCGACGACGCCGTCGGGCAGGTTGCCGACAAAATCGGTCGAAGACAGCATTTCGTGCTTGTGTTCGTCGGTCAGCTGCAAATCGCTTTCGACCGCGAAATTGACGGACATCCGGTGCATGAAGATCAGGCTGGCCATCACGACGCCGACTTCGATCGCGGTGTTCAAATCAACGAACACGGTCAGCAAAAACGTCACGATCATCGTCAGCCGGTCGCCCATTTGCGCCGACATCAGCAGGCGGATCTTGTCAAAACCGCTCATGTTCCACGCGACGATGACCAGCACGGCCGCCAATCCGGCCAGCGGCACGAACGACGCCAGCGGAGCGAGAAATACCATGAACAACAGCAGGGCGACGGCGTGGATCATGCCGGAAACGGGGGAATACGCCCCCGCGCGGATGTTCGTCGCCGTTCGGGCGATCGCGCCCGTCGCGGGAATGCCGCCGAACAGAACCGACGCGACGTTCGCCGTTCCTTCGGCGACCAGTTCGCAGTTCGACAAATGGCGGTCGCCCGTCATACCGTCAGCGACGACGGCGGACAACAGCGATTCGATCCCCGCCAGAAAGGCGATCGTGAACGCGCTGGGGAACAGCAGAGCCAGCTCTTCCCACGAAAACGTCGGGAACGACGGCGTGGGCAGGCTGTCGGGAATTCCGCCGAATTTCGATCCGATCGTGTCCACCGGCAGATGCAAAGCGTAAACGGCGACCGCGCCGACGACGACGCCGATCAGGAAATTCGGCAACCGCGGGGCGAATTTGCGCAACAACAGCATCACCGCCAAAGTAGATAGCGCGATAGCGGTCGAAGCGGGATCGAACGTGTGCTTATAGGTGAAAAACGCCTGCCACTTTTCGATGATTTCGGCGGGGACGTTGTCAATTTGCAACCCGAACAAATCCTTGATCTGGCTGGAAAAGATGATGACGGCGATGCCCGCGGTGAACCCCGTCACGACGGGATAGGGAATGTATTTGATCAGCGCGCCCAAACGGAAAAATCCCGCCAGTATCAGCATCAGCCCCGCCATGATCGTCGCCAAAGCCAACCCGTTGTAACCGTAGGTCGCGATGATGTTGTAAATCACAACGACGAACGCGCCCGTCGGGCCGCCGATCTGGAAACGGCTGCCGCCCAGCAGGGAAATCAGGAAACCCGCGACGATCGCGGTGAACAGCCCGCGATCCGGAGTCGTCCCCGACGCGATCGCCAGCGCCATGGACAGCGGCAAAGCGACGATCGCGACCGTCACCCCCGCGGTAATGTCGCGGCGCAATTCGGAAAACGTGTAGTTTTCCTTGAACACGCGGAAGAATTTGGGCACGAAGCCCTGAAAATAAAGCGGCAGGTTCCGGCTGAACCGGTACCATTTTTCGCGGGAAATGAACTGCATGGCGTTTCGTCCGAAGTAATGATGGTTTTTCGGGCGAAAAAGTATGCCTTTTTCCCTTTGGTTTCAAGGAAAAATCCGGTTTTCGCCGATTTTTTCAAACATTGAACTGGCTGTTGTACAGATTCGCGTAGAATCCGCCCTTTTCCAGCAATTCCGCGTGTGTTCCGCGTTCGACGATATGCCCCGAATCCATGACCAGAATCAAATCGGCGCGGC
>ERZ808252.124-NODE-124-length-83317-cov-14.355000_pt1 | contig 83317 bp, 81 predicted proteins | sample MGYA00521242_ERZ808252 | MGnify/ENA primary metagenome ERZ808252 (study PRJEB31516, sample SAMN03275581) | gut metagenome | biome: mammalia-associated habitat; material: feces | host: Papio cynocephalus | place: Kenya | collected 2012-08-07 ... | reverse complement strand
CAATGGTTTCTTCCAAATGCTTTTGTTCAGCAGAAACTCGAATTTTGACCTAATAGAAAAGTTTTTGATTTTAACAGAACCAGACAAATGGAAAAATTCCGGCGTCAAAGAAAAAAGCAGCTCAAAAAGCAGTGAAAACTTCTTAAAAAAAATCTATCAAGAAATTCCTGAAAACAAAGACGGAATTCTTACACTGGCAAACCACCTAAAGCTAAAAGAAGGAACTGGAAAGCATTGGGTAATACTCCCCTTTTTGTGGCAGCTTGAAAAAGACGAAGCAAAAGGGCTGATAAGAATTTTAGTTGATTTTAACAAAAAAATAACAGAAAAAATACAAATAAATTGCGAATTTGAGTGGAAAAAATTTTTTTTTGTGTTATATTTAAATAAGAGCAAGGTTACGGAAGTGCGGTTCTGTACATTACCGTCGCTTTTGACCTCTAACATTCATTCTGAGGAAGAGCGGCTTGGAGAATTGCTTTGTTCCGGCATGAACGGCGATTCTGTGACAGTAACCTATTCCGCCTTGGCTTTTTCTGACAGTCTTTGCACTGACTCAGAAATTTCGCTTCCATTTAAGGATTCTGCTGTATGAAAAAACTCAGAGAATTTTTCGCAGTATCCTTAAAATATCCTGAAAATACAGACGCTCCTTTTATTTCAGCAAAAGAAAGTGGAATTCTTGCAAAAAAGATGATCGAAATCGCACAAGAAAATAACATTCCGGTTGTAGAAAACGACATTGCGGCAAACGTTCTTTCCATGCGACAGATTGGTGAGTGCATTCCAGAAAGTACTTGGAAAGCGATTGCAGAAATTTTCGCCTTTATAAAAAACACGGAAAAAGCCCAGTGAAAGAATCCACGCGGACAAAAGGAATAACAGGCGAAGAAAAAGCCAGAGAATTTCTAATCAAAAACGGATATTCGATTCTTGACAGAAATTTCAGAATCAGGGAAGGCGAAATCGACATAATAGCGGAAAAGCAGAATTTTATAGTTTTTGTGGAAGTCAAAAGTCTTCCGCTCGGGAATGTTGAAATTCTTGCGCACGAGCTCAATTCAATAAAAAGAAAAAAGATTATTAAAACTTCTAAATGTTACCTGCAAAAACATCGACAATATAATAACAGATTCATACGCTATGATGTCATAGCAATTGATGTTCCGGGGCTGGATCCGGTTTATCATATTGAAAACGCTTTTTCGGAGTAAATAATGCAGGCTGTAAACAATGCAACGCCAAATTCAGCACTTTCTCCCCGCATAAGGGAACTACAGAAAAAAATTCAGGATGAAAACTATATAAATTCAGCCGTAGACAGAATTGCGCTTATAATGAGCCGCCATATTGTAGAATTTCATATAGAAAAAAAATTGTAATTGAACTATAATTCATTTCATGCGAAGAGACAGACATTCAAGAAGACACAGCGGAAACTGGAAAAACAACAGCAATAATAATAGAAGGGATTTTGAAGAGCGGAAAAATTTTCAGCCGCAAAAGCCAGTTTTTCGTCCTACAATAAAATCTGTGTCGCCAGAGCAAATTCAGCATGATGAAGAAGCCATAAAAAAATTCAAGTCGGCAAACCAGCCTGTATGCACAGTCTGTGGGCAAATTATCCGGGACATTTCGACCGCAATAAACAAAAAAGGCGAAGACTCTTTAATTCACTTTGACTGCGCAATTGAGCTTATTTCAAAAAATGAAAAAATTGAAACAGGCGACAAGCTCACATACATCGGGCAAGGCAGATTCGGAATTGTGCATTTTGCAAGTCCAAGCGACACAAAGCATTTTTCTATAAAAAAAATAATCGACTGGGAAGAAAAAGACAAGAAACCTGAATGGCGCAACGAAATGGCTGACCTTTACAGCAAAATCAAATAATTTTTGAATATATTCAGCCGGAATCAGTTTTTGCAGTTGAAAGAACTTTTAGAATTCTATATAATATTTTGCGTCGCCGGGATGGTGGAATAGGTAGACACAAGGGACTTAAAATCCCTCGGCAATTTAACCTGCCGTGCCAGTTCGATTCTGGTTCCCGGCAAACAGCAGGCAGCTTGAAAAATTCAGGCTGCTTTTTTTTTTCGAGGTTTTAAAATGTTTTCAGACACGCATTTTCACTTTCATTATCTGGTTGAAAATAATTCACAAGAATTCGGAACGGAAATCCTTGAGCAGATGGCAAAAAATAGAATTTATTTTGGGCTGGACATCGGCACAAAATGCTCGGACCTGATTGAACGCGCGCAAATTCTTGAAGACTGCCTGGAAGAAATTCCGGATGTGAATCTGCAAAGCAAACTAAAAAAGTCGATTTTCTTTAGCGCAGGGATTTGGCCTGATCCAGATTCAATAAAAGAACGTGAAGCCTGCCTGGAAGAACTTAGGGACAGCATTGAAGAGTTCAAGGAAAGCTCAAGCAGTTTTTCTTCCCATCTTGCGGCAATTGGCGAGGGTGGAATTGACCATCACTGGAATCCAAGTGGGCCAGACGGACGCAGCGAATCAGACTTTGACAAGGAAATGTTTTTTGGAGAAAAAGAGCTTTTTGAAATGCAGCTGGAACTTGCAAAGGAACTGGATCTTCCGTTTATTGTGCATTCGCGGGATGGATTTGAAGATACAGTAGATGTGCTCCGTGCGGCAAACTACAACAGAGGAATTATTCACTGCTTTTCTTACGGACTGAATGAAGCAAAAACATTTCTTGACTTGGGCTGGCATCTTGCATTTGGCGGCGCGACCACATACACAAAAAAAGCAAAAATGGATGAACTTATAGAACTTTTGCGCTATGTTCCAAAAGACAGAATTCTTCTTGAAACAGACTCTCCATACCTTGCTCCAGTTCCAATGCGCGGAAGCGAAAACAATCCGCTTTTAATAAAATACACTTACGAATTTATTTCTGAAAAAATAGGGTTAAGCGTAGACAAACTGAATAAAATTGTAGACGACAACTGCAGCGAACTTTTCAGACTGAAAAAATAAAAAACGCCGGAAGAATCACATTGAAACTTTCCGGCATTTTAAAATTGAAAAAAAAATTCAGTCCGAATTTCTTCGGGCTGAAATTGCTTTATTTTATAAGAAGATCTGCATAAGCCTTCAGCGCGCCTTCCATTTTTCCTGAAAGAACTGACTTTGCAAGAGTCTTTCCTAGCTGAACGCCTTCCTGATCAAAACTGTTTACATTCCAAAGGAATCCCTGGAACATAACTTTGTTTTCGTAATGAGCCAAAAGCGCGCCGATTGTTTTCGGGCTGACTTGCTTTCCGTAAATCAAGCTGGACGGGCGTTCACCGGCAAAGAATTTGTTTGGATTCTCATCATTTTTTCCGCAGGCAAAGGCAACAATCTGAGCTACAACATTCGCGCAAAGTTTTGTCTGGCTTGTGGAATCCTGAATTACAACATCTTTTCCAGTTTGATTTTCTTTAAATGCAATAAACTGAAGCGGAATTATATTTGTTCCCTGATGAAGAAGCTGGTAAAAAGAATGCTGGCCATTTGTGCCAGGCTCTCCGAAAATTACAGGACCTGTTACATAATTTATTTTTTCACCAAAACGATTCACGCTTTTTCCGTTAGACTCCATGTCGAGCTGCTGAAGATGGGCCGGGAATCTTGAAAGAGCCTGAGAGTACGGAAGAACTGCTGTTGAAGGATATTCCTGAACATTGCGCTCATAAACTCCAATCAAAGCATCCATCATTGCAGCATTTTTTCTAACATCTTTTTCTGTCGCAAGCTTATCTTCCTCTGCCGCGCCTTTCAAAAAATCGTCAAAAACACTAGAACCAAACGCAAGGCTCAAAATAGCTCCGCCAACTCCAGAAGAAGAAGAATAGCGTCCGCCGATATAATCGTCCATAAAAAATGCTTCAAGATAATCCGGGCTTTTTGCAAGTGGAGAAGTTTCGCTTGTTACAGCAATCATGTGCTTGCTTGGATCAAGACCAGCATTTTTCAAAAAGTCCTTTACAAAAGATTCGTTTGTCAAAGTTTCAAGTGTTGTTCCGCTTTTTGAAACAAGAATAAAAATTGTCTTTGAAAGATCTATAGACTGGAGAACAGACGCCGCGTCATCAGGGTCAACATTTGAAATGAAGTGCGCGTCCATTTTAAAATTTCCAGTCTGCTTTGCCCAGTTTTCAAGAGCAAGATAAATTGCACGGGGTCCCAAGTCTGAACCTCCAATGCCAATCTGGCAAACAGAAGTAAATTTTTCACCCTTCTCGTTTACGATTTTTCCAGAATGAACTTTATCAGCAAAGGCAGCAATTTTTTTCTGTTCATTTATATAAAAATCGCGCTTATTAACACCGTCAGCAACAACATCTTTTCCGAGCTGTCCGCGAAGAAGCTGATGAAGAACCATTCGTTTTTCACCAGTATTGATTACGTCTCCGTTGTACAACGCTTCGAATTTTTCCAAAAGCTGGCTTTCTTTTACAAGCTCTTCAAAAATTGAAATTATCTTTGAGTTGACTTGCTTTGCAGCATAATTGTAAACAAGTCCGTCTGCCATAGGAATTGAATATTCAGCGACACGCTTTGCAGCATCTGCCCCTGAAAGCTCTTTTGCAACTGAAACACAGCCTTTTAAAGCCTGAAGTTTTTTAAAGCTTTCCAATGTGTCTAAGTTATTCCATGCAATATTTGACATGATGATAGCCTCTTAAAAAATGGTTTGAGCCTAAGTATATCAAAAAAAAAAATTATATGCTAGAATAATAGAAAATCAATTCACAATGAACAATTATCAGTTCTGGAGAATTAAGTTAAAAATGAATTTTTTCAATATAAAAAAAGTATTTTTCATTACAGCAATCTTTTTAGTTTCAGCTTTAAAAATAACTTCACAAGATGCGAACGGATTTCTTCCTGACGAAATTTTTTTAAGAACAATGACACAGTCTTACTGCAAATATTTTGATTTTACAATTGTAGATGGAAGAATTTACGCAAAGAAACCAAGCGAAAAAAAATGGAAACTTTTTCTAAAAACCGGACTGCCCTACTCGAAAATTGAGACAACAGGGCTTGACGAATTTCCGATTCCAGAGCGAGTTACAGAAATTTCCGCAGACGGAGACAGCCTTTATGTTTTTGACAACAACGGAATTCTTTATACAGTTTTCTTGGATAGAAGCGCGCCTGAATCTCCTTTTGTGTGGAAAAGAGCATTTGGATTTCCAAAAGGAGAAAACGGATTTTTAAAACAGGACGAATTTACAAAAAATAAACGCGCATGGTCGATGGGTTGCCGCAGAAAAGATGTTTTGTACCACACAGATATTTACGGAAATGAACATCACTACGGAACAATGGGACTTGAAACAATTTATTTTTTAACAGAAGACGGATTGCATATAAGATTTACAGACAGCGGACTTCCAGCTGATTTTAGCCGGCAGTTTCAAGTTCCGCAAAACGGAAGATTTATTTCAGAAAGCTTAAGCGCATCCGCAGATACAATTTTTTTAATCGGCGCAAAAGGAACAATGTACACAAGGCTTGTGGATTTTGACACAATGGGTTGCGATCCAATGTGGTTTCAGTACACATACGATAAACTTGAACAAAAGAAAAAAGGCAAAAATTATTTTTCAAACTATTCGCCATGGGCATTGCCAGCCGAAGACTGGTTTGAACAGCCCAAAATCCAAACAGAAGGAAAAGGCAGAATTTCAAAAATAATAAGCATTGCGCAAAACGGCCAAGGAAACGGAGCTAGAATTTTAAGAGTTGCAGGAACAGATAAAAACGGCAACACAGGTTTTTATGAAAAAAGCATTTTCGATTCAGAATGGAAATTTGTTGAAAAAGAAATTTTTTTAGAAGAAAGTGATTTTCTGGATTCGTCAAAAAGTGAACTTGGAGAAGAAGCAGAATTTTCATATACAGGAAATCTTATAATAAATGAATCAACAAAAGAAAATTTTAAATGCGCTTTAAAAGGCGTTTCATTGATGAGCGAAGATAAATGTTTTTTTGAAATCACTGATGGAGAGCAAACATTTTCATGCACACTTTTTCCTTTAGAAAAGTGGACTTATCCAAAAAGAAAAAATCCTGGGTTCGATGGAACGCCAAGAAACTATTTCATAACAGCAGAGTTCAATGAATCTGAGCTTGAAAATTATTCAGGAGAATTCAAAAAAACAATAGATGACATTTTTAAAAATAAAAACCACAGTCTTTTCGCATTCACTGGAGAAGGCACAAAAGAATATTTTGAAATCGGCATAAATATAAAAAGACCAAAGCTGCTTAAAAAGCCATTTTCATCAAAACCTTCAAAATACATTTTTATGATGACAAGGCAAGGAATTGAAGATATTCCCAAAATTTCAGAATTTGCATTGCCGCTTTTAAAGGATTTCAAAAATGAAAACTTGTTGCTTGAACAAGGCAGAACATATTCTATACAAGAAAGAAGCTTTGTCCAAAACAGAATAAATGAAAACAAAAAATACAGAGAACTTTTAAACTCTGACCTAGAGCAATTTGAAGAACTGAAAAAAACTGCGCGGCACACCAGATGGGGATATTCGGCGTTGGATTTTATAACAACAATAACTTTTTTGAATAAAATAAATTTTCCTAAAATAAAACAACTTTCAACTTACGGAGCAGATTTGCTTGCGACAAATTTTTCTTCATTTGAAGAGCTTGTTCAATATAGAAATTTTGTTTATAGAAAAGTCATAGAACTGATTGATCTTAGAATTGAAAACTATGAAAAAATAATTCAAGATTTTGATAACAATGAAGTTTTCAGCACGTTAAATTCAAATCTAAGAAATTCTTTTTCAGAATATTTTGATGAAGTTTCGCTCCCAAAAAAAATGGAAATGAAACTAAACGAAAACAATATTGCAATCGAACAATTTAACGACGTTTCGTATTTGCCAGCATATTATTTAAAAACAAAAAACGGAACAATTGTGACTATAGTTTTAAAAAATAGCGCGAAAAAAATTTTAGAATTCTTAGAAACTAAAAAAAGCTTTGAAGCTTCACCATTAATTCTTAATGCTGAATTCATTTCCGCTGAGATTTCAGAAGTTGATTTTAAGGAAAACAAAGCATTCAAAAAAATTGCTGATAAAAAAGGAACTATTGAATGGGATGGGAAAACCTTCAAGGTTCTAGCAGGAAAAAGAATTTTATTTGAAGAAACGTTGTAAAAAAATATCTTGACATAAAATGTATATTTATTCATACTTATGTATATTCCGAGGTATATTTTGAAAGATAGGCTTTTGAGACTAAAGACAATCCGAAAATTAATTAAAAACAACAGAATAGAAAGCCAAGATGAACTTTTAAATCATTTGCAGAATGAAGGTTTTGAAGTTACACAGGCAACACTTTCCAGAGATTTAAAGCTTATGAAAGTCGGAAAAATAAGCGATGGTCATAATGGATATGTCTATACAATTCCAGAAGATGAAATTGAAAAAGAAAGCGAGCAAATTTACATTCGGGATTTCTTGCGCGGATATGTAAGTATTGAAGCCAGCGGAAATATAATTGTAATAAAAACTTTTGGCGGACACGGAGATAGCGTTGCAAATGCGCTTGATGCAATGAACCTCAATGAAATAATCGGAACTATAGCAGGAGAAAACTGTATTTTCGCTTGCCTTAGGGAAGGCATTCAGGCAAAAAACTTCCTTGAAAAACTAAAAGAAAAAATTCCAGAACTTGAAGTTTAAAAAAGCTCGACATAAGTTTTTCCAGTGCCTCCATCTTCCGGTCTTGCAAAATAAAATTCTTTTACAGAAGGACAATGGTTTAAACAGTCAGCTACAGCCTGCTGCAATATTCCATTTCCCTTTCCATGTATAACTGAGAATTTTTTAAAGCTGCTAATCATGCATAAATCAAGTTGATGTTCAAGAGCCTTTATAGCTTCTTCCGCTCTCATTCCTAAAAGCCTAAGTTCAAACTTTGGAACTTCATTATTTTCTTCAGTTTTAGAATCACGCTCAATCACAACGGAAACACTTCTATCAACAATTTTGTTTTCCAAAGGAACAATTTGGCTCTGCGGAAAATTCATTTTCATAGAACCAAACTGAACTTGCCAAATTTCATTTTTAATTTTCCTAACAAGAATGCCCTTTCGTTTTTCATTTCCTGCAAGAACTTCTGTGCCTTCTTTTAACAATTCTTCTTTTTTTAAATTCTTCGCATTTGAATTTTCAATTTTTAAAACCGAAGCATTCTTAAACGCTTCAGAATTTGAAAGTCTGCTTTTTGATTTTTTATTTTTTGAAGAAACTGATTTTTTTTCTTTTAAAGATGAAAGACGCATTCCATTTTGCAGAATTTTATTTTCTTCATTTTGAAGTTCAGCATTTTCCTTCTCCAAAAGAAGTTTTTTTTCTTCTATAATATTTTCTTGCTCTTCAATTTCTTTAGTTGAATCAGAAATAAATTTTCTAACACTCAAAGTTTTTTCGCGGGTAATTTCGCCTTCCCTTAAAACCCGGACTAAATTTTCAAGTTTGCTTCGCATTTCCTGCAAAAACACAGTGCTTTGCGAATGTTCAAGCTGTTTAAGCTCAATTTCTTTTTGAAGCATTTTTACTTCACGTGAATGAATTTTTGCTTCTTTTAGAGAAAGCTCATCCTGTTTTTCTTTTTGGCATTTTATAAGTTCTTCAAGCTCTATGTGTTTTTCTGTTAAACCTTTTATCAAAGAGCTTACATCTGCCTGCTGATTCGAAATATAACTTTTTGCCTGCTCAACAACTTTTTGTGGCAAGCCGGAATTTAAAGCTATATCAATTGCGTGGCTTTCCCCAGACACTCCAACAAGAAGCTTATAAGTCGGACGCAAAGACTCAGAATTAAATTCAACAGAAGCGTTAATACATTTTGAATTTGCAAATCCGTAATTTTTCAAAACTCCATGATGAGTTGTAACAAGGACAAAAGAATTTTTTTCAAGCAAAGAATCAAGAACTGCCATCGCAATCGCCCCTCCTTCAAGAGGATCTGTTCCCGTACCAAGCTCGTCAAGCAACACAAGACTTTTTTCATCAGCATTTTCCAAAGCAAGCGCAATATTTTTCATGCGGCTAGAAAAAGTGCTCAAAGACTCATCAATTGACTGCTCATCACCAATGTCTGCAAAAATGGAATCGAAAAAAGGAAGTCTTGTGCCTTCGTCAGCAGGAATTGGAAAACCAGCCTGATTCATCAATGAAAAAAGCGCAACAGTTTTTAACGTTACAGTTTTTCCGCCTGTGTTCGGGCCTGTAATAATCATAACTTTTTTCCCAAGCATAAAATTAATTGTTACAGGGACAGCTTTTTCTGCTAGAAGCGGATGACGCGCATTTAAAATCAACGGAGGCTCTTTTTCTGTATCACAATTTTCAGCAAAAACTCCATGGATTTCAGACTGATATTTTGCGGCGGCACAAGTTGAATCAAGGAGAAGCATTGAATCATGACACAAAATAAAATCTGAGCAATACTCTCTTAAACTATCAGAAAGCTCTTTAAAAATTTTATTAAGCTCAGTCTGCAAATTAAATTCTTCTTGAACAAGCTGATTGTTTGCCCGCACAATTTCTTCAGGCTCAATATAAAGAGTTTGCCCGGAAGCGCTCACTTCATGCACAATTCCTTTTATAGAGCTTCTGTGATCCGAACGAACCGCAAGCAACTCACGGTCAGCTTTTAAAGCTGGAACATTATTTTGCAATGCAGAATTCAAAGTTGAATCAGAAGTATATTTTTTTAATGCGGACTCAATTTCCCTATGAAGCAAGGCAATTTTTTTTCTGATTTCCTTGATGGAAGGCAAATCTTTTACTTCGCCAGTTGAAATATCTATAACAGAAAAAATTTTATTTCTAGCATTTTCCAAAGAAGGAATTGAATGCGCAATTTTTAAAAGCTCTGGAATTTCAAGTTCAAGTGAAGCAGATTTTATGCAGTTGCAAGCTTCATCAGTGTAAGTACAAAAAAGCCCAAGTGCAAAAATTTGTTCATGCGAAAGAGACGCGCCATCAACTTTTAGTATTGAAAAATTTTCTTTTACAGGAGGCCAAGATTTTAATGCAGAATGAAATCGGGAGTTTAAATATTTATTCCATTCACGTCCCAATGATTTTAGTTTTGAAACTTTATCAATATCAGAAGAACTTTCTCTTGAAAGCAAAAAAAGTTTTCCTTCTTCGCTTGCCGCAAGAGAAGCAATCTTTTCTCTTATTCTATAAAAATCAAAATCACGGGCAACCTGCCCTTTTAGAAAAATATCTTTTTCACCACTCATAAATATTTTAAAATTTCTTCAGGTTTGTCAACAAGTTTTTGCGCTCCAGAATCCAAGAGAAAATTTCTATCTCTAAATCCCCAAGTTACACTTATGCAAGGAATTCCGGCATTCTTTGCAGTTTTTATATCAACATCAGAATCGCCCACGTAAATTGTTTCATCTCTATTCACTTCAAGAATTCGCATAACTTCTAAAACCGAATCTGGAGATGGCTTTCTATTTCTGCCTTCAAAATCGCCAACCGCAGTTTCGCGTTTTATGCTAGAAGAAAAATAATATTCTGCAAGTTCTTTAACTTGAGCATCCGGCTTATTTGAAACAATTCCTGTTTTTATTTTCATTTCATTTAAAGTTGAAATCAAATCTAAAATTCCATCATAAGGACGAGTTTTATTCTGCCAATTTTTTGCATAATTTTCCTTCATTAATAAAACTGATTTTTCATATTCAGGATTTTTCATTCCATCAGGAATTGCAAGCTCCATAAGTTTTGCGATTCCATTTCCTACAAATTGCCGGACTTCATCTATCGAGCGCAACGGAAAATTCATCTGACGCAAGGTTTCATTGCAGCTGTCCGCCAAATCATCAAGAGTATTAAGGAGTGTTCCGTCCAAATCAAAAATTACAGCTTTTGCCATTTTAACTATTCTTCTTAAAAAATGAAATTATAAAACAAACTAAAAAAAATACAGCATTGACTAAAACAATCGAAGCACCACTAGATGAGCCAGTATAATACGAAAAGCAAAGTCCTGCAATTCCGCCGACAAGTGAAATCAATTCTGAAACAACCAAATAACATCTTGAAGTTTTGCTCACAAATCTAGCAGAAGCTGCCGGAAGCACAAGCATGCTGTTAATCACAAGAAGCCCGGTCCAACGTATGCAAACAGAAACAATTGCAGCTGTCAGCAAAGCAAAAACTTGTTCTATGAAAATTGTTTTTATTCCGCGGCTTTTTGCAAAGGATGAATGAAGCGAAACAATCAGCATTTTGTTGTAGAAAAAAATCCAAACAAGAAGAAGAGCAACTGCGCAAAAAAACAAAAAAAGAATTTCATTTGGCTGAATGCTAAGAATGTCGCCAACAAGATATTTTTGATACTTTGAAAAATTTCCGCCAGCAGACAAAAGCACAATTCCCAGCGCAACTGATGTTGAAGAAAAAACTCCAATAATCGTATCGCTGGAAGATTTTCCTTTTGACTTTACCATGATTATGGAAAAACCAAGCAGCATAGAAAATAAAACCATAGAAATTGTAACATCGCGAATTCCCAAAAGAACACCAATTGCAATTCCTGTTAAAGCAGAATGCCCAATTGCATCGCTAAAAAAACTCATTCTATTTGAAACAACATAAGTGCCCAATGATCCAAAAAGCGGACCTGCGATAACAATGGCAAGCAAAGCATTTTTCATAAACGCCGGAGACAGCCATTCAAAAGGAAAAGCAAAATTTAAAAAAGAATAAATCAGCTGCATAAATTTTCACTCCGATTTTTCATATTCATCAGGAAGCATAATGTGCCCAAAAACTTCCACAAAATCGTTTTGGCGGTAAACATCTTTTACAGTTCCAACAACTGCGCTGGCATTATTTATAAAAACAACTCTGTCAGCATGACGCGCCACTAAATCCAAATCATGGCTTATCAAAAGAATCGTTATATCAAAATCACGGCGTATTGAAGAAACAAGTTCATAAAAAGATTTCAAGCCTACTCTATCAACGCCGCTTACAGGTTCGTCTAAAAGCAAAATATCCGGCACAGGATTTATCGCAAGCGCAAGCATGACACGCTGAAGTTCTCCGCCAGACAAATCACAGACTCTGCGTTTTAAAAGCTTATGGGAATTTGTGCATGAAAGAATTTCAGAAGCAGCTTCAATATCTTTTGTTCTATGCTTTAGCCATACAGGTCTTTTTGAAGTGCAAGCCAAAACCAAATCTTCAACGCAGACAGGACTTCCCGGTTCAACAGAAAGCGTCTGAGGAACATAGCCAAAAACAGGCTTAGTCGTGGTATACGGAATTCGTTTTCGGCAAGTGCAAAAACGGTCATGGTCAGTTGTATGATCCTTTCCGCAGTTTCCAGCACATTTTTCGCCTTCAAAAATTATATTTCCTGAATGAGGAATTGTATCCAGCAGTGCCTTTATAAAAGTTGTTTTTCCAGCTCCGTTTCTCCCAACAATCGCAGTAAGCTCGCCGCAATGCAAATGAAGATTTATATCTTTTAAAATATATTCGCTGCCAGCTTTTACGCTTAAGTTTTCTATCCTTGTGCAGCAGACGTGAGATTTTCCAACAAGACAAGGCATTATTTTTTTTCCTCTGAAAAAGCATTCATTAAAACCACCATATTTTTTTCCATGCCTTCAATGTATGCATTTTTTTCCAGCCGCCCATTTACGCACGGATCAAGCTCATAAACAGAAAGTCCGGTTTCATTTGCAATAATTTTCGCCGCGTTAGAAGAGTACTGAGGCTCAGCAAAAAGAACAACATCTTCTCCAAGGTTCGTAACAAATTTTATTCTTTCAATTATTTTTGACAATTCTTTTGCACTTGGAACAGTTCCCGGCTCCTGCTCAATAACTGCCGAAATTTCAAAACCAAATTCTTTTGCAAAATAAGGAAACGCTTCATGGAAAGTTATAATTTTTCTTCCGGCAAAAGGCGCAAGAGAAGTTTTCATTTTTTGCTCAAGGGCATTCAACTGTTCTATATAAATCAAAGAATTTTTTTTGTATTTTTCTGAATTTTTTGAATCAAGCAAGCAAAGTCCTTTTGTTATTTTTTGCACTTCATAAATCGCGCCGGAAACACTCACCCAGACATGAGGATTTCCGTCAAAAAGCTCAAAGCCATCAGAAGCGACAACAAGTGAATTTTTTTTCAGTGAAAAAGCCTTGTCAAAAAAATCTTCCATTCCGCTTCCGTTCACAACAAGAATGTCGCATTTTTCAATAAGCTTCATGCCGGCAGTTGTAAGCTGATAATCATGCAAGCAACCAGTTTCAGCAGGCGCTAAAAGCGAAACTTCAACATCGTCAATTCCATCCGTCAAATTTAAAAGCATTATATAGATTGGATAAAAAGATGCCGTTATTTTTAGTTTTTCAGAATCAGCTGAAGCAGAAGTCTGTTTTTCTGACAAAAAAACTTTCCAAACTGAAAAAAAAGAAATAATAAACACAAAAAAACAAACTGTAAAAATTAAGGTTATTTTAAGAGATTTTTTTTCTTCCATAAAATTATTCTATCTGAACTAAGCATTATTTACAATAAGACAAAAAAGTTATAAATAACAATTTGTTTTTCAGAATAGCACAAATTTTAGTTGACGTATATATAATTTCAGTTCATAATGGGATTGAATCTTTGAGGAAAAAAATGTCGAATCAAATTGTCACAACAGGAATTTCATTTTTCGGAGCAAGCACTTTAAAAAATTTCAATGAAGAAATAAAAAATAACGGCTTTCAAAGAATTTTTATCATAGCAAATCCAGAATTTCAAAACGCATTAAAAAAAATTTCCTCAATGCTTGCAAAAAACAAAATTGTATACAGCATTTTTGACAGAGTAAGCCAGACAGCATCCCTTTCCGATACAAGAGCCGCATTAAACGCAGCAAAAACACTCAGAGCTGATGCAGTGATTTCCGTAGGTTCAAAATCAGTTTCAGATATTTCAAAAGCAGTATCGCTTCTTCTTTCGAATCCTGAAATTTCAGATCCAAGAAAATTAGAAGGAAAGGCAAAACCAAAAAACAAAGCAATTCCGCTTTATATGTTTTTTACGTCAATCGGAAATGCCTGGGACTCTAGCCATATTTTTATCTTAGAAGACGAATCGCAGCGAAAAAAAATTGAATGCGCAGACATAAACGCAATTCCAAAAGCATTTTTTTTCGGTACAGAGTTTGTTTCCATTACAAATAAAAACGACTTCGCATTTTTAGCTTCTTCCCTTTTGGCTTCTTCCATTGAGTCATTTATATGCAAATCTTCCTGGGATTTGAGCAACTTTTTCGCATTAAAGGCAATGAAGTTGATTTATGAAAACGCGCTTCTAGCTTCAAAAGAAAATTCAAAGGCAATAGAAAATATGCTTTATGCGCAATATTATGCCGGCATTGCTTTTGCAAACGGAGGCGCGGCTTTTGCAACGGCAGCATCACTTTCCTTGGAAGCGGCAATTGGAATTTCCTTTTCAAAATCCATAGTTCCAATATTTAAGGAATCAATGGAATTCAATGCGGCTTCAACAGGACAAAAATACAAAGACATCGCAGTGAACATGGGAGCAAAAGTTTCATCTTCAGCCTCTCCAGAATCATTTAGAAAAACCGCGATAAATTCTGTCGAGAAATTTTTCAAAGAACTTTCTGTGGCAAAAAAAATTGAAGAAGTGAAAATTTCAAAAGAAGACATTTCGTTCATCCAAGAAAATATTTTAAAAAACAAATATACAGAACTGAATCCAAAAACTGTAACAAAAAAGAAAATTTCGGATGTTTTAAAATTGCTTTCCTAAAAAACATCAGAAAAAAAAGCTGAGCATTCGTTAAAGACTTCAATAAAAGGCAATAAACTTTCTTTACCGATTTTCATTTTTAACAAATAATCATCTGCTTTTAAAATTGAATTTTCAGAGTTTGTTTTTGATAAAACATAAAAAGTTTTGGCAATATCAAATTCTTTTGGACCTTTGCAAGACAAAAGAAAATTCGAAGCAAATAAATTTTTATCTTCATCAATTAAAATATTTTCCGGACAAAAATTTCCGTGGCAAAAAAAATTTCCTTCTGGAAGTTTTTTCAGTTTTCTTATGACAGAAGAATTTTCTTTTGAATTTCCGCCTAAAATAAAAACCAGCAGTTCCTTATAGCTTGTAAGATTTTCCGCATTTAAACTCAAAAGTTTTTTATGAAGCAAAACAAATTTATCAGAAAAAATATTTTTATCGAGTTCACTCAAAATCTGTAACGGATTTTTTTCAGTATTACTTTGAAAAACAATTCCAAAGCAGCCGTTTGTTTTCAAAAAATCACAAGGTATAAATTTTGAAACATCCTGTTTATAAGCAAACTGGGAATTTCTAAAATCCATTAATGCAAATTCCTTTGAAACATTTTCATTGAAGAGCTTTAAAAACCGATTTTTGTCAATCTTAAAAATTTTAAAATACTTTTTTTCTTCAAGAAAATTTTCTGCCGAAATAAAATTTGAATAATCAGTTTTAAATTTGCTGACAGAAATTCCATCTCCAGTTTTATAAAATTCAGTTGTAAACTCCGTGTTTTCCTTTAAAAAATTCACATAGCGTTTTATTTTCCGAACAAGTTTTTTTGTGCTATAGCTTTTGGTAAGATTCTGATTTTCAACAATTCCGTGAAACAGCAAATTGTCGCTTATGATTGCACCTTCCGCATTTAAATTTGCCTTGAACTTTTCAAAAAATTTTTCGTACTGAGCTTTTGCCGCATCAATAAAAATCAAATCAAATTTTTCATTTATATCGCAAGACAAGGCATCGTTATTTATTATTTTTATTCTGTTTTTTAAACCGCATTTTTCCACATTTTGAATTGCCTGAATAGTCCGGTCAATGTCGATTTCAATTGTTGTAACTTTTATATTTTCATTAGCAAGAGCAAACTGAATAGCAGAATATCCTACAGCAGTTCCAATCTCCAAAATTGATTTTACATTATGACTTTTTATAAAACTGCAAATAAATTCAGAAGTTGCATCCTGCATAATGGGGACATTGTTTTTATGCGCAAGAGATTTTATTTCAAGCAAGAAATCCGCTGACATTTCTAAACTGTCCTTCCAAATCTTTATAAATTTTTACATCTTTAAATTTTGAATTTTCCATTATTTTTTTAGTTTGCAAAGCATTGTATTCGCCAGTTTCCAAAATTAAAATTCCGCCAGGATTTAAAAAATCAACTGACTGGAAAATCAAGTTTCTTATAATCTCAAGTCCATCGTCAAGGTTCGTAAGATTCCCATTCAAATCAATGTCGCCGCACAACGCAAGAGAAGGCTCGCATCTTCCATCTTTTAAAAGCTCAACAGTTTGAGAATAAGGAATATACGGCGGATTAGAAACAATGACATCAAAAAGTCCGTTTCTGCTACATCCTAAATTTTCAAAAAGATTGCTTTGCACAAAAACAGTTTTTTCAAAAGCACACTTGCTAAGCAAACGCAAAGAATTTTTCTTTGCAACATCAAGAGTTTTTTTACTTATGTCTGCAAAAATAATTTTGGGAAGCAATTGTTTGGGAATTATTTTTTTTTCTTCTATGAATTTTAGAATGCTGATTCCAACACATCCGCTTCCTGAACACATATCGCAAACAGAAAGAATTTTACAGTCTGAAGATGCATGAAATTTTTCCTCAATAAAATTAACAGCATTTTCAACAAGCAACTCTGTATCTGGCTTAGGAATAAGAACATTTTGGTCAACTTCAAAATTATATCCAAAAAATTCTTTTGCTCCTGTAATATATGCAACAGGCAAGCCAGTTTTTCTTTTTTCAATTGAAGAACAAAAAAGAAGCTTTTGCGGTTCAGAGAGTTCTGTTTCAGAATGAAAAAGAATAAAAGTTTGGTCACATTTTAAAATCCATTTTAAAATAACATCAGCATCAAGAAGAGGACTTGAACTGGATTTTAATTCAGACAGTGCAAACTTTCTGGCTTGGCTTATTGTCATATTTTAAAATTTCAACTTACAAGATCAGAACTGTCTTTTAACTGCTCCTCTTTTGCATAGACATTCAGCGCATCAAGCATTTCATCCATGTTGCCCATCATAAATGAAGGCAAATTATGCAAACTCAAATTTATGCGGTGATCTGTAACTCTGTCCTGCGGAAAATTATAAGTGCGGATTTTTTCACTGCGGGCACCGCTTCCAACCATGCTTTTTCTTGCATCCGCGCGTTCTGACTGACGCTTGGTTTCTTCAAGGTCAAAAAGACGAGCACGCAAAACCCTGAACGCCTTGTCCTTATTTTTATGCTGGCTTTTTTCATCCTGTTGAATAACAACAATTCCAGTAGGAATATGAGTCAAGCGGACTGCAGAATCTGTTGTATTAACACACTGACCGCCAGGACCGCCTGCACGCATAACATCAACGCGAACATCTTCCGGCCTGATTTGAATTTCGGTTTCTTCAGCCTCTGGCAAAACAGCGACAGTTACAGTTGAAGTCTGAAGGCGTCCCTGGCTTTCTGTGGCAGGAACACGCTGAACACGATGAACTCCACTTTCCCACCTTAAAGTTCCATAAACAAATTTTCCTGCAATCGATGTTACAATTTTATTGAATCCGCCGACTTCAGTTTCCTGAGCTTCCATTGTTTCTGTTTTCCAGCCTTTGCGTTCTGCAAGGTGCATATACATTTCCCACAAATCACGGACAAAAAGGCTTGCTTCATCTCCACCAGCGGCACTTCTAATTTCAAGAATAATATTTTTTTCATCAAGAGGATCTGGCGGAATCAGTTTTAGTTTTATTTCTTCTTCCAGTTTAGGCTTTTTTTCCTCAAGCTCTTTCAGTTCTTCTCTTGCAAGTTCTTTCATGTCGCGGTCTTCCTCTTCTGTTATGAGGACTGTCGCATCTTCAATTCCTTTTAGAATTTTTTTATATTCGTCGTAAAGCGACATAAGTTCTGTAAGCTGCTGGTGCTCACGCATTGTTTCTTTATATTTTTTTTGATCCTTAATTAAAGAGGCATCTCCAACAAGTTCTGAAACCACATTGTAACGTGCAGAAAGATCTTCAAGTTTTTTTATCAAATCCATAGTTTATAAAATATATCGAGTTTCTATGAAAAAAGCAATGAACTGTGAAATTTGAATTTCTGCAAAAATTGCTATTAAAAATTCAAATTTTTTATATAAAGATTTTCAAATGATTTATCTTGAGCAAGGTCCACGTGAATTGAATTTTCTGCAAGTTCGCAAGCGGATTTTCTTAAATCCAAATTTAAAAGCAAAAGTGAAGCTCCGCAAAGTGACGCATTTCCAGCAGCGAAAGTTTTTTCCGAAAGAAACTTTGGAATCATTTTTACATCGCAGGCATCTTTTATATCAAGAAGAGAGCCAAATCCCCCAGCCAAATAAAGAGTTCCAGATTTGCATTTTGATTTTTCAGAAAGAATTTCAAGGCCTGTCAAAACAGCTGATTTTGCAAGCTGAAAATTTCTTATATCTTTTTGGCAAATATAAATTTCATCCTTAAGAGTAATTTTTTCTTTTCCAGAAATAAATGTTCCAAACGAATCTATTATTCCGTTTCTTAAAAATTCTGAAACTGCGCTTAGAATTCCAGTTCCGCAAATTCCAATTGCTTTTCCGTTTCCAAGAACAAAACATTTTATTTCATTTTTTTCAAGAACTTTAATTTTTGCAATAGCACCTTCTTGCGCAGGAATTCCGCAGTCAATTCCATAACCTTCAAACGCAGGTCCTGCTGAAGTTGATGCGCAAAAAATTTTGTCCAACTCCGCAGAATAAACGCAAAGCTCGCAGTTTGTTCCAATGTCAGCAAGAAATTTATTTTCATTTTTTTCTAGAAAACCGCAGGCAATCAATGAACAAACAGTGTCGCCGCCAACAAAAGATTCAATTGCAGGAGCAAAGTAAAAATCACAATCTAGCGGAATATTTTCAAAATTCAAAAGTTTATTTGCTTGAATTGAAAATCCAAATTTGCTTGGAAGTGAAAAAGGAAATTGCGCAAGTGAATCCGCGGAAATTCCAAGAACAAAAGATTCCATTGCTGTGTTCCCGGAAATCACAATGCGCTTTAAAACTGCTCGTCCGCGGCGATTTTCAACAAAAAAACTTTGAGATGAAAGAATCAGTTTTTTTGAAATTCTTTCTATTTGAGATAAAATTGATTCATGAAGCTTTTTAAGACCAGAAGGTTTTCTTGAAAACAAAATTCTTGAAACAACATCACTTCCAAATTCAATCTGACAATTTTCTTCGCCAACAGAAGCAACAAGGATTCCGTCTTTTAGTGTAAAAAGATTTGCGGCTATAGAAGTCGTTCCAATATCAAAGGCAATTCCAACAAAATTCAACGCAAGAGAATTGTCGCCTTTTAAATTTTCAAGACCAGAGAAATCCGCAAGAACAGAAATATTTTTTTTTGTTTCCGAACCTTCACATAAACCGCAATGCCGGCAAACTGAACAAATCACTTAAAAAAACACAACTCCAAAAACTGCGCCAAAAACAACAACCACAACAGGATGAACTTTTGTTTTAAATAACACAACCAACGAAACCGTAAAAATAGCAAGAGCCGGAAAATTAAAAATCTGCAAAAATCCAGAGTCAGAATTTTGAGTGCTGAAGTTTAAGATTGACAACGTGAAAATCTGAACAAGAACACACAAAACAAGTCCGCTTGTAACCGGCCGTAAAGTTTTAAATATTGATTTCACCAAAGGCTTTTCCTGAAACTTTGAAAAAAATTTTGCAATCAAAATAATAGTAACAATCGATGGAAGAATTTCGCCAATCGTTGCAATGATTCCGCCGGGAATTCCATAAAGCTCTGTTCCAATATATGTTGCAATATTTATTCCAATCGGTCCGGGCGTGCTTTCACTGATTGCAAGCATACTGTAAAATTTTTCCGCGGAAATAAGTCCATACTGATTTACAAGAACATTTTGCATAAAAGACGCCGCAACGAGTCCGCCGCCGACTGCAAAAAATCCAATATACATAAAGACAAAAAATAATTGCAAAAGAGTCATTTTTTTATTTCCTCAGCTGAATTAATTTTTTTTGAAACTGCAAAAGCAACAGCGCCAATAAAAGCCGCGCTCAAAACAACTAAAACTGTATGCGCATGGAAAAAATAAATTGAAGCAAACGAAGCAAAAAACAGCAAGACGCTCCAAAGACTTTTTAAATTTTTCTTGCAGAGATTAAAAACAGCATAAGTAAGCAAAGCCGCAACCGCAGCGTTGATTCCTTTCATTGCTTTTTGAACCCAGCCAATTTGCTCAAAGTTCGAAATGAATTTTGCAATTATAGTTATTATGATTACTGAAGGCGTTACCATTCCAAGAGTTGCAAAAATTCCGCCGATAGTTCCAGCACGTTTATGACCAACAAAAGTCGCCACATTCACTGCAATTATTCCCGGAGTTGTCTGCGCAATTGAATAGTAATCAAGAATTTCATCCATAGAAACCCAGTTTTTCTCGTTAATCAGGACACGCTCCAAAAGAGGAAGCATAGTAAGTCCGCCGCCAAAAGTTACAATTCCGATTTTAAAAAAAGTAATAAATAAATCAACAAGTTCTTTGAACAAATCCATAACGTTTTTTATAATATAAAAATAAATGGGAAGTAGCAAGAAAAAAAAGCTGCCCTTTTGCTTTTTGCAGCCACAGGACAGCTTTTAAAGTGCAGAAAAAAAATTAGCACTCGCAGATTGGAACAAAAGTTTCAGCTTTCAAAGAAGCTCCGCCAATCAAGCCGCCGTCAATATCAGGCTGGGCAAGAAGTTCTGGAGCATTTGAAGCTTTCATTGAGCCGCCGTACTGGATGATGATTTCATCGGCAACTTTCTGATTGTAAAGCTTTGCAATGTATCCGCGCACAAATTTGTGGATTGCCTCGGCATCTTCTGGAGTTGCAGTTTTTCCAGTTCCGATTGCCCAAACAGGCTCGTAAGCAATTGTAACACGTTTCATCTGTTCTTCTGTTACACCAGCCAAGTCTGCGGAAAGCTGGAATGCGCAAACCTGTTCTGCGTTTCCTGCCTCACGGTCAGCAAGAAGCTCACCAATGCAAAGGTCAACTTCCAAGCCTTCATTTAAAGCGCGGCGAACTTTTTTGTTGATAAGCTCATCAGACTCACCGATTTCGTGGCGGCGTTCTGAATGTCCAAGAATTACACACTGAACACCAAGATCCTTGAGCATTTCTGTTGAAACTTCACCTGTGTGAGCTCCGTTTGCAGTTGCAGCGCAATCCTGGGCAGCAAGAATAATGTTTGAACCTTTTACAACCTGACTTACAGCATCAAGGTAAACAAAAGGAACACCAATCATAAATTTGTTTGTTTTTCCTTTTAATGCGGAAACCAAATCCGATGCAAGTTTTACTGCTTCCGCTTTGGAAGTGTTCATTTTCCAGTTTCCGGCGATATAATGAGTACGTGCCATAACCAAACTCCTATCTAAAATTTAATGACAATAATTTTACAACAACAAAGAACTAAAATCAATTGCAATAAAGGGAAGCACATTTACAGCAGAAAAAAAAATATGTTATAATAAAAAAAATACAAAGAGTTGGAGCGCATAATGAAACAGGAAATTGTTTTCAGCGGGCAGGCAGACGCGGAAAGTGCCGTGCAGGAGTTGGTCAGAAAGTTGAATAATCCGCCGGAAAGTTACAACGCGGTGCTTTTCTTCGCATCGTCGGACTACGACTTTGAAATTCTTTCAACTTTGCTGCATAAGAAATTCAGCGGAGCGCAGGTTGTAGGAACAACGACTTCGGGTGAAATCTCAAAGCAGGGATTCACGAGCCATTCAATAGTTCTGACCGCGCTTTCTTGCGACAGGACAAAATTTTCAGGCGTTGTGTTCGACGGAGTTGACAAGTTTCCGATTGTGCATAAAAAGGAGCTTGAGGATGCGGCAGCAAAAATCGGAATAAGATGCGCGGATTCCACATCGCACAGGAACGCGTTCGCCATAACTTTCGTGAATGGACTTTGCAACGCGGAGGAAGCCCTCCTCTCATTTTTCTATGCGGTCATAAAAAACGACGACTTCATGATAGCAGGCGGTTCAGCCGGAGACGATCTTAAATTCAAGCGGACATTCGTAAGCTGCAACGGAAAAGTCGTTTCTGACGGAGCCGCCATTCTTTTTGTGAAGACTCCGCTCCCGTTCTTCATCCAGAAAGAAAATATTTTCAGGCCGTCAGGAAAGCGCACAAAAATCACCCAGGCGGACACATACATCAGAAAAATAATCTCGCTTGACGGAATCAATCCGCGCAGGCGTTACGCGGAGCTTCTAGGAATTCCTGAATCCAAGGCAGACTCGGCGGCTCTCACAAATCCGTTCGGAAGAGTATTCGGCGGACACACATTCATCTCGTCAATAGCGGGCTTCAATCCGGACGGAACGATAAATATGTACTCGCGCGTCCTTGCGAATTCAACAGTCGAACTGATGGAGCTTGTTCCAATCAGGGAAAAAATCGAGGAGTCGCTGAATTCCGCGCTCAAGGAAATTCAGCATCCTGGTTGCATAATCCTCATAAACTGCATCCTGCGCACGATAATCTTCCAGCAGCAGGGAATCTGCGACCAGATATGCAGGCTTTACAGCTCGCACGGACTTGACTTCGCGGGATTCTCAAGCTACGGGGAACAAATCGGACGGATAAATTCAAACCAGACTTTGGTCAGCATTATAATCGGAGAATGACATGGACAGAATGACAGCGATAAACGGCGGAAAGGAACTTGCGAAAATCCTTATGGACTGCTGCGCGAAAAACGCGGCTGGAAATTCCGGGGCGCAGGACTACATAGACAGGATGACAAACGGCTCCGGGGCGGACAACGAGGAGAACAACGCCCTCAGGGAACTTTCCGATTCGGGCGACAAGCTTTCCGAAAATGCGGGCGAACTGATTGAGAACTTCAAGCGGAATGCGGAAGGCAACGGACAGATTTTCAAGGCGTTCGAGAATTTCAGCCAGGACGTGGACAAGGTTTCCAGAAACAACAACAGCCTCAAGTCAAGCATTGACAACTTCGGCGAGCAGATCAAAAAAATCATGAAGCACATGGACGACATTTCAGAGATTTCAGAGCGGACAAACCTACTCTCGTTCAACGCGTCGATTGAGGCGGCTCATGCCGGAAGTGCCGGAGTTGGATTCAGAATCATTGCAAATGAGGTCAAAAAGCTTTCCGAGAACACGAAAAAGGCTTCGGATGAAATCACGAAAATGGTCGGCGCGCTTCAGGACAAGCTTGAGCAGCTTTCGGAACAGAGCAGGCAGAATTCACTTCTTCTCGCCTCGCTTGTGGACTCAACGGGCAAGTCAAAGGAAATCGTCTCGCAGATGAGCACGGACACCGACATGAATTCCCAGTGCGCGCAGAACATGCTTGAGCTTATTGAGCAAAACCGCAAGAGCATCGACTCCGTCCTGCAGACCGTAAAAAAACGCAACATCGAGCAGCTCAAGGAATTCGCGGACAACGCATCTCAGAACCTGATTCTCTTCAACGACATAATCTCCTTCTCAATCGAAATCGACCAGATTTTCAAATACCTTGAGTCGCAGGAACATTCAGCGCAATAAAAGCGGAAACCAGATTCGTGCGGAAGGCACAATCCCGGAGCACTTTTGTGTTCCGGGAATTTTTTTCTTATAAATTAAATTCTTGAAAAAATTTATATTTTTTGTTTGACAAATGGAAAAAGTGGGTTTACTCTAAATATAATGTTTTCGCAAACATTCAAATATCAGTATTCCTCCTGTATTAGATAAAACTGTTACAAAAAATGTTTGCGTAAACAAATCTATTTTAATGGGGTATTTTATGAAAAAACTCACACTCACCGCAGTTGCAGCCATCACAGCAGCAACATTATTCTTCGGCTGTGCAAAAAAGCAGGACGACCGTGTAAAAATCCGCTGGTTTGTAGGGCTTGGAGCAGGTTCAGATGAGCCGACTTACGCGCCGCAAAAAGCAGTTGTTGATGCATTCAACAAATCCCAGGATGAAATTGAGCTTGTGCTTGAAATTGTAGACAACGATCAGGCTTATCAGACTCTTGCAACACAGATTTCAGGCGGAAATGCACCGGACGTTGTAGGACCTGTTGGAATCCGCGGAAGAGACAGCTTTAAAGGCGCTTGGCTTGACCTTGATCCGCTCGTTAAAGAAAACAAATTCGACTTGACTCAGTTTGACAAATCAATGGTTGAATTTTACCGTGATCCACAGGAAGGACTTATCGGTTTGCCGTTTGGAATTTATCCGTCATATCTTTATGTAAACAAAGAACTTTTTGAAGAGGCAGGTCTTCCGCTTCCTCCAAAAAATTATGGAGAAAAATACATCGATGAAAATGGAAAAAAGCAGACATGGGATTTTGCCTGCCTAAAAAAACTCGCCTGCAAGCTTACAGTAGACGCAAACGGAAACGATGCAACAAGCAAAAATTTTGATTCACAGAACATTGTGCAATGGGGATTCGGAATTGTATGGGGCGATGCGCGCGGATACGGAACTTTATTCGAGCCAAATACTTTTGTAAAAGACGGCGGAAAATCAGCGCAAATTCCTTCAGCATGGCTTGACGCATGGAAATGGACTTATGACGGAATGTGGAAGTCAAATTTCATTCCTACAGCAGCCTATGGAGATTCAGATATTCTTTCAAACGGAAGCTGGGGCGAGTCTGGAAAAATTGCAATGTTCCAGTGCCACCTATGGTATTCAGGATATGCAAAAATGGAATACGACTGGGATGTTTATCCAATGCCTTCTTACAACGGAAAGACAACTGCAAAAATGCACGCCGATACATTTGAAATTCCAAAAGGCTCAAAACATCCAGAAGAAGCATTCAAAGTTCTCTCTTATCTTGTAACAACAGCTTCAAAAGACTTGCTGAATATCTACGGCGGAATGCCAGCGCAGAAAAATCTGCAAAAACCGTTCCTTGACAACTTCTTCAAGACAAGATACCCGCACGTAAATGTAAACACTCAAGTTATTGTAGACAGCATTGAATACGCAGACAATCCAAACCACGAAAGCTGGATGCCATCATTTCAGGAAAGTTCAACAGCATACTCAGAATTCTGGGACAAACTCAAGAACAATCCAGGACTTGATGTTGAAAAAGAATCTGAAATTCTTAGGGAAAAACTTCAGAATATTTTTTCAAACGTAAAATAAAAAGCGAGTTTTAAAATTCTTTGATATTTGAAACTTGCCAATCAGCTGCAAGAATTTTTTTTGCAGTTGATTTCAAAACTGAACACACCACAAGAAGGATATTTTTATGAAGACAAAATTTTTTCTAAAAAGACAGCAGCTTTGGGGATTTATTTTCATTGCGCCCTGGCTAATTGGATTCCTTGTATTTTATGCAGGACCAATGCTTGTTTCGCTTATATATTCATTTTTAGACTACAATCTAATTCAGCCGGAACTCACAAAGTTTGTAGGCATAGGAAACTGGAGACGTGCAATTTTTGAAGACAAGCAGATTCTTATGTCAATCTACAGAATTTTGGAATACACAATCATTTCGCTTCCGCTGAGCCTTGTATTCTCTTTATTCGCAGCTGTTCTTCTTAACAACAAATATCTTCTTGGAAAAAAACTTTTCCGCGCGCTTTACTACATTCCAACAATGGTTCCTCTTGTTGCAACAGTAATTATATGGAAAGGAATTCTCAACGAACAGACAGGCTGGGTAAATCTTATGATAAAAGGAACTGTTGGCGGCGAAGGATTAAGATGGCTTGCAAGCACAAAACTTGTTTATATATCCTACGCATTCATAGGACTTTGGGGAGTTGGAAATACAATCGTAATACTTCTTGCAGGACTTCAAGGAATTCCACAGTCACTTTACGAAGCTTCATATATAGACGGAGCAAACGGATGGCAGCGTATGACACGCATTACAATCCCAATGATAACGCCAATTCTTTTCTACAATATAATAACTGGAGTTGTAGGAATGATGCAGTACTTCTTAGTTCCAATGGTAATAAACCAAGGCAGCGGCTATCCAGAAGGAATGACAAACTTTCCGATGGTCTTGTTCTACAGGCACGCATTTTCATACTTCAACATGGGATACGCAGCTGTAATCGCATGGTTTATCTTTGTCCTAGGACTTATATTCACACTGATTTTATTTGGAACTTCAAAAGGCTGGGTTTTCTATGCAGACAGCAAAAACTAAGCCGCTTGCAAAAATATAAAACCATAATGAAATTTTTACGGAGCATTATATGACAACAAAAATTACAAATAAAAACATACTTATCACGGGGCTTATTCTTCTTGTAGCCTTTGTTTATATTCTTCCATTGTTCTATGGAATTTCTGTATCGCTTAAAACAAAAGAACAATTGTCCTCTCTGAATCAGTCTCCACTTCCAATGAAGCCCAAGACTTTTGAATACAACGGAAAAAAACTTGAAGTATTTCTCGTTCCTATAAACAAAGATCGCACAAAAGAAATGGCAGCTCTTCAAAAAGGAAGAGACGGATGCGTATTCATCGACATAGACAGTGTTTCAAAAGAAACTTACAACTGGAGCGGACAATGGCGCACACTCGAAAAAGCATGGGAAATTTCACCTAAGTGGTCAAACTTCTTAACTGCCTGGAAAGCCGTAAATTTTCCGCAGCTTTTCAAAAACACACTTATGTATGCAGTTGTGTCAACAATCGGAGCTGTCCTCTCTGCCCTCTTTGTAGCCTACGGATTCGCACGCTATGACTTCCCCGGAAAGAAAATTCTATTCATTATTCTTATAGCGACAATCGTTCTTCCAAGCGCAGTAACTTTAATTCCGCAGTACACGATGTTCTACAAGCTCGGCTGGATTGGAACATGGCTTCCACTGATTGTGCCGCATTTCTTCGGAAACGCATTCAACATTTTCCTTCTTAGGCAGTTTATTATGGGAATTCCACGCGAAATGGATGAAGCAGCTTGCGTAGACGGAGCAGGACCAATCCGTACATTGTTTCAGATAATTCTTCCGCAGGCAATCCCAGCTGTAATTTCAGTCGCCTTGTTTCATTTTTTCTTTGCTTGGAATGACTTCTTCAATCCGCTCATTTATCTTGCAGGAAAACCGGAAAAGCAGCCTATTACTGTCGGACTTTCAAGATTCAGTGGAATGTATTCAACAGAAAGCAATCTTATTCAGGCAGCAAGCCTTTTAGCGTGCGTTGTTCCATTTGCAATTTTCTTTATCGCGCAGAAATTCTTTATCAACGGAGTTCAAACTTCAGGAGTTGAAAAATAACTATGGAAATATCAGAACTTTTTGAAACAGCAAAAAACACAGAGAACAAAATTGCAAGCATAAACCCTAATGAACGCATAAAAGAAACAAAGGGACCTTGCGCAACTATAAATATTCATCCGCAAAAAACTGCTCAAACCATCAAAGGCTTTGGAGGAGCTGCAACAGAATCCGCTGGATACGTTTTGTCTTTTCTGAATGAACAAAAGCAACAGGAACTTGCAAATCTTTACTACGGAAATAAAAACAGCAACAAGTATTCTTTTGTCCGCACCCACATGAACTCATGCGATTTTTCACTTGGAAACTGGGCGTGTGTTCCCCAAAAGGATGAAACACTTGAATCGTTTTCCATGGAACGCACAGACAAATACATAACTGCGCTTTTAAGAAAAATCTACAGAGGACTTACAGAGCAAGGAAAAAACTGCGGCACAATGGTTTCTACCTGGTCGCCTCCAGCCTGGATGAAAGACAACAACAACATGAACTATGGAGGTCATCTTCTGCCTGAATACAGAGAAGTCTGGGCAAAGCATTTTTTAAAGTTTTTTGATGAGCTAAAAAAACGCGGAGCACAAATAGACTACGTTTCAATTCAAAACGAGCCTGCCGCAACGCAAACTTGGGATTCATGCTTATGGACGGCGGAAAAAGAAGGAGAATTCGCAACAGTTCATCTTGGTCCGCTTCTTGAAAAAAACGGATACAGCAAGACAAAAATTCTCGTCTGGGATCACAACCGTGATTTTGCCTGGGAAAGATTTTCAGCATCAATGAAGACAAAGAACGCAGACAAATACATTGCAGGAATTGCCTATCACTGGTATTCAGGAGACCAGTTTGAAAATATAAAAAAAATTGCAGAATATTTTCCAAGCAAAGAAATTGTTTTTTCAGAAGGCTGCATAGAAGGCGGAGCTAGAAATGGAAAATGGTTTACCGGGGAACGGTATGCTCATAATATAATAAACGATTTGAACAGCGGCTGCTCGTTATGGTTTGACTGGAATTTATTTCTTGACATCGAAGGCGGACCAAACCACGTTGGAAACAACTGCGACGCTCCTATTTTAATAAACACAAAAACTGGCGAATACACAGTGCAAAGTTCCTATTACTATATAGGTCATTTCAGCAGATTCATAAAACCTGGCGCAATAAGAATTGAAAACAGTTTGCTTCCATGCGCAGTTCCTTCAGCAAGCGACGGACAAATGGGAAACACAGTTGAATGCACAACGTTCAAAAATCCAGACGGAAAAATTGCGCTTGTAATTTGCAACAGAAACGAAGAAGGTGTAAGCTACAAGATTAAATGTGACTCGCAGCAAAGCAATGCTACACTTTTATGCCCTTCCCATGCTATCCAAACAATTTTGATTGATATATAATTAAAACTATGGTTACGCAAAAAGATGTAGCAAAATATGCCGGTGTTTCTTTTATTACAGTCTCACGAGTTGTAAACAAAGAGCCAAATGTAAAAGAAGAAACCCGGAAAAAAGTTGAGCAAGCAATAAAAGAAATAGGATACTTTCCGGGATTCGCAGGAAAAGCTCTTAACAGTGGACGCTGCAATACAATCGCAATTTTAACTCCAATCAACTTCAATGTGGTTTCCCGCTCTGAATATCTTCTAGGAGTCATTTCAGGAATTCAGGATGTTTGCAGAAAAAATGAAGCAGACATCCTTCTTATTCCTTTTTCTGAAGATGACAAAAACTTTGATTTTTTGCGTCCGTTCCGCCAAAGAAAAATCGACGGAAGCATTTTCGTTGGACTAAAACAAATGCCCACAAATGTCATTGAAGAAATAAAACTTAGAAAACTTCCGTGTGTAATTGTTGGGGACAGAAAAATAGACGAATCATTTTCATGGGTTGACACAGACAATGAAAGAGCCGGATATGAAACAACGAAACGCATCTGGGAAAAAGGCCACAGAAAAATAGCTTTTTACGGCGTGCTGAATTCAATATACAACAAAAATATTTTTGACAGAGAAAAAGGATTTAGAAGAGCAATACTTGAGCTTTCAGGAAAACCAGTTTCAGAAGAATATATTTTCAGAAGCTCTTATGACCAAAAATCCGCCGCAGAAAATTTTCTGCCTTTTTTCAGTCTAAAAGAAAAACCAACCGCAATGTTCTGCTCCACAGACAATCACATTCCGCCAGTTATATGCGAACTTTCAAAACACGGAATAAAAGTTCCAGACGATTTTTCTATTGTTGGTTTTGATGGAATTTTTCAAGATCAGATGTTCTACAATTTTTCCATTGCAACAAATGTGCAGCCTTTTTCTATAATGGGAAAACGCGCCGCAGAAATTCTTTTTGGCTACATAAACAAAACCTCCGTTGAAATCATACAGGAAGAAATTCCTGTAAAATTCCAAGACGGAGGCTCGCTAAAGCAGATTTAAGCTGAATCATAAATACAATGCAAAACATTTTATTTATGATTGCATTGTACCTTTCAAAATCAGCTTACTCAGTCGGGCGTTTCTTAAGCTTTTTACTTTTAAGGACTGCCTGACCTTCTCCAACTTGCTGCTCCATCATAGCGCGAACTTTCAAAGGCAAGCCAAACAATGTAATAAAGCCCTGTGCATCTTTGTGGTCATACAACTCACCAGTCTTGAACGAAGCAATGCTTTCATTGTACAGACTGTATTTTGAATAAGAGCCTGCTCCGCGGATTGCGCCCTTGCACAGCTTGAGTTTTACCCAGCCAGTAACAGTTTCTTCTGTTTTATCAACAAACGCCATGCAAGCGTCAAACAAAGTTGTAAACCATTTTCCGTCATAAATAAGTTCTGCAACTTTTATAGAAAGCTGCTGCTTGTAATGGTATGTGTCGCGATCCAAGCAAAGGTGCTCCAGCATTCTGTGCGCAAAATAAAGAATTGCTCCGCCTGGAGTTTCGTAAACGCCACGGCTCTTCATTCCTACACAGCGGTTTTCGCAAATATCAACAAGACCAATTCCGTTTCTTCCGCCGATTTTGTTAAGTTCAAGAAGAAGCTTAAGGGCATCCATTTTTTTGCCATTAACTGCAACAGGAATTCCTTTTTCAAAATCAATCTTAACATATTCGCCAGCAGCAGGAGCTTCTTCAGGCACAACAGTATTCTTAAGCATGTGCTTGTAGTTAGGCTCATTTTCTGTTTTTTCAAGCTCAAGACCTTCATGGCTCAAGTGCCAGATATTTTCATCGCGGCTGTAAGACTGATCCTTTTTCATCGGAACTTCAAGCTTGCGGTCTTCAAGATATTTGATTTCAGCTTCACGGCTGTCCATATTCCATTTTGGGTCACGCCATGCGGCAATAACTTTCAAGTCTGGAGCAAAAGCCTTGATTGCAAGCTCAAAGCGAACCTGGTCATTTCCCTTTCCAGTTGCTCCATGACAAATTGCAACAGCCTTTTCCTGGCGAGCATATTCAACAAGAATTTTTCCAATAAGAGGACGCGCAGTAGAAGTTCCAAGAAGATACTCATCTTCATAAATTGCATTTGCCTTCAAAGCCGGCCAAACATATTCTTCAATATATTCCTGACGTGCGTCTACAACATAGCAAGCAGAAGCTCCAGTTTTCAAAGCGCGGGATTTTATAGCTTTCCAGTCATCGCCCTGTCCAACATCAATGCAGACAGCAATAACATCATAGTCATAGTTTTCTTTGAGCCACGGAATGATAACAGTTGTATCAAGACCGCCTGAATAAGCCAAGACAACTTTGTCCTTTTTTGATGCCGCAGATTTTGCAACTTTTGTTGTTGCCTTTACAGCTTTTTTCGCAGTGGATTTTACAGCCTTTGCTGCTTCAGAAACTTTTTCTTTAACTGCCATAACAACGCCTCTTATAAAGAATTTTTCAGCAATCTTATTTTCAGTTGAACAACTTTTAACAAAATTACTGTATGCATAGAATATACATTTTTATGAATAAATATGCAATATCAAAATGAATAAAAAACGAATGCAGTTTGAACAGTAAAGTGTTTCTGTTTTTCTTCCAAAGGCAAATCCTGCAGAAGCGATGATGTCTGCCGTCTAAAAGAGCCGTACTTAAACGCTCCGTTTTCCTTAAAGCAGCAAGTGCATTCTTTGCTCACAAAAATATTTCCATCTGGAATGCCAATTTTTCTTAAAAGATACAGATTCGCATCCGCAAGGCTCAATGAATATTTATTCTCACCAATTGAAGAAATACAATCACTTCCAAAGTTTTTTGAAAAATATTCAGCGCGGTCTTTATCAATGGAATAACAGCACGAATTTATATGCGGTCCCAAAACAAAGCACAAGTCATCAGGTTTGGAACCGTATTTTTTATTCAGCATATAAAAAGCTTCCGCCGCAATTCCAGTTCCTTTCCAGCCGGAATGCAAAACGCCAAACACATTTGAATTTTTATCATAAACAAAAATCGGCATACAGTCCGCAACAGTTACAGCAGGAACAATAACTTTATTTGAAGTAAGAATTCCGTCTCCTTTCTTTTGAAAAATTTCATCCGCGCTAGAAACTTCATAGACAGTTTTTGAATGAATAAGTTCCGGCTGCGCAACCTTTCTTTTTTCAGCGCAAATTGAAGAAAAAAATTTATCTCGCACTGAATTGGTTTCATTCCATCTGAACCGCATATTTCCAGATTCCAAAACCGACATTCCCCACAAAGGCGCAGAAAACAAAGGCATTCCGTTATAAAAAAAATTTCCTGTCAAAAAATTCATACTGAAATATTTTCCATTTCTATAATTGCCTGCAAAACTTCGGACGCAAATTTTATGCTGTGCGCAAATTTTTCAAGATTCAACTTGAACTCTTTATTGTCCGCGCCCATTATTTTATTTAAATTCGCAAGCGGTCCGTAATAAACTGTTGACTTTTCGCCAAGCATCGCAAACAAAAGATTTTCAAAACCGATTAAAAATTTTGCAAACATATCCGCCAAGTCCAAGGCGTTTCCCTCAATTTCAAAAAGAATGCTACGGAGTTTTTCTTTGTCCGGCTCTTTTTCAGAAGAAGCATAATGCGCAATTTCAGAACCGTATTCCCCGGAAGACGAAAGCCGTTCAACAAGAAAATCATTTTTGCTGATAATAGAATTCAACGTGGAAATCATGTCAGAAAACTCATACATATTTTCTTTTATTGAAAACTTTCCTTCCAAAGTAATTGTACTCAAAAGCTGCTTGTATTTTGGAAATTCATTCTTTAAATAATAATTCAAAAAGCCAATCGAATTTTCATATTTTTCAGTGTAGTCCGCACCGATTTTTTTCCAGGGACGCGAAGGATACTTTGGAAAATCTTCAAGTGAAAAATAAGTTTTGAGCTTTTTCTTTACTTCCGATTTTTTAAAATCCTTGTTCCACATTTTAAGCCGCTTGTCCAAAACAACTTTCCACTGCTCCTTAAATTTTTGAAACCACAAGTCGCTGTAGCTCAACGGCAACGGAGAATAAAGGGAATTTTCAGAAATTACTTTTCCAAACTTCTTAAGCGGAATTTTTTCTGCAAACGTATTCAGCAAAGAAATTTCCGCGGACGATGAATTTACTTTTTCCGCAATTTCTTCATAGGAAGAAGTCGAGCAGTTCCATAAATCCTTCTGCGGAATTCCAGACATAAAAAGAACAGAAAGAGTTGTATCTGAGCATTCAAGCCGCCCCAAAAGAATTCTTGCAAGGCTGTCAAAATCATCTTTTATCTGCGAAAAAGAACAAGTGCGCCCGGAAGTTCCAGAAGAGAATTTTGACATTGCAGTGCCAAGCGGAATTTTCACAAATATTCTAAGTCGTTCAAATTCACGGGAACAAGCTGACATTTTAACTTTCTTTTCAGAAGAAATTCCAGAAATGATTCCGTCAAGCTTTGTAAAAAGAATATTTCTTATGTCCGCAGGCAAAGGCTTTTCAAAAGAATAACTGTAAACATCGCACGAAGATTTTATCTCTTGAACAATTTCAGGCATTACAGTAAAACCAAGCAAAAAATAAAACAGCCCTGTATCCTGTTCAATTGAATCAAACGAAGGCTTAAAAAAATCCCGCACGCGCTTTAAATCCAAAAGCTCAGAATAAAATCCAGAAAGGAGAAGCTTATTTTTGCAGTCAATTACATCAGGAAAATCATGTTCCAAACTTTTTGAAAGAGAAGCAACAACAGAATTATTGTAAACAGTTTCAATACTGGAATTCAAAAACAAAGATTTCAGCCATATAATGAATCTGAATAAAAGCGGCTCTTGCCTAAGTTTTTCCGAAAGAGTCAGTTTGTCTTCTCTACGCTTTTCCTGCTCAAGCTGAATGTCAGATTTTTCAGAAGGAAAAGAAACATCAAGTTTATCCTGCTGAATCTGGCTCAAAATATCAGAGCGTTCCTCTTTTGAAAGATTTGACGCAAGAACTTCAAAATTGCTTTTTGCTGATAAATTTTTATTTTCCATAATCTGATTCTATTCTATGAAAAGAAACAGGAAATGTAAAGATTTTATTTGTATAAGAATATCTAAAAAAAAATGCTCCCAATAATGCAAGGGAGCAAAGATAATGCAATTTTTTATTTTTCAAGAACTTCCTTTATAATAGAAAGACCTTTGTCAATTTCCTTGTAGCCGATATTTAAAGGCGGAACTAAGCGCAAAACATTTTTTCCTGCTGTAGAAAAAAGCACACCTTTTTCAAGGCAAAGTTTTTCAACTTCAACAGGATTTTTTGAAACTTGAATTCCAATCATAAGACCTTTTCCGCGCACATCTTCTACACAAGGCAAATTCCAGCTTTTTACAGTGCTTTGAATATATTCGCCTTTTTCAGAAACGGAAGCCAAAAATCCGTCCTTTAAAAGCTCATGCAAAACAACGCTGGCCGCGCTGCACGCAAGAGGATTTCCGCCGAAAGTTGACTGATGATCCCCAGCCGCAAAAACATTTCCTTTTCCGCGGTAAAGGCAAGCGCCCATAGGAATTCCGCCGGCAACAGCTTTTGCAAGCGTTACAACTTCCGGATTTATTTCAAGCTGTTCGCTTGCAAGAAGAGTTCCAGTGCGCCCCATTCCAGTCTGAACTTCATCACAGATTATAATTGCGCCAGCTTTTCTTGCAGCTTCTGCAGCCGCCTTTGCCCATTCTTTATCAAGAGGAAAAACACCGCCTTCGCCCTGAACACATTCCATCATCAGTGCGGCAGTCGTATCATCAAAAGCATCTTTTAAAGAATCATAATCGTTTGGCTTTATAGTTTTGAATCCTTCAACATAAGGTGCAAAAGTTTCAGGGTGAAAAATATCCTGGCCAGTCGCAGTAAGAGTTGCCATCGTGCGTCCATGAAAAGAATGCTCCAACGTTACAATGGTTTTTCTTTTTGAGCCGCCGTTCAGCTGTCCGAATTTGCGGGCAAGTTTTATGGCAGCCTCATTTGCTTCCGCTCCGCTGTTTCCAAAGAACACGCCTTCAAAACCTGTGACATTCAAAAGTTCATCCGCATACTTTACGCCAATGTCGCTAAGAAAATAATTGCAGACATGAATCTGTTTTTTTGCCTGGCTAGACACAGCTTTTACAAGCGGCTTAAAATTATGCCCCAAGCTGTTCACTGCAATTCCCGCAAGAAAATCAATATATTTTTTTCCATTTATATCTGTAAGAACAGAACCTTTGCCGCTTTTAAAAACAACATCAAAAGATCCGTAGTTATTTAAAACCTTTTTGCTTCCCATGTTAACCTCTAGTAAATCATAGTTCCAATTCCGCGGTCGCTGAACATTTCTATCAAAAGCGAATGAGGAACGCGGCCGTCAATAATATGAGTGCGCGGAACACCTCCGTTGCGGGCAAGCATGCAGCACTCAATCTTCGGAATCATTCCGCCTGCAATTATTCCTTCCTCTATATATTTTTCAACGTCTCCAATATGAATCCGCTGAATCAAAGACTTCGGATCGTTCACGTCTTTTAAAACGCCAGGCACGTTTGTAAGCTGAACAAATTTTTCAGCATGAAGAGCCACAGCAATTTTCGCAGCGGCAGTGTCGGCATTTATGTTGTAACGGACATTGTCTCCATCGCAGCCCAAGGCAACGGTTGAAACTACAGGGATAAAATTCTGCTCCAAAAGGGACTCAAGAATTTCCGGGTTCACTTCTGTAACTTCCCCGACAAAGCCCAAGTCCTGTCCGTCTTTTTGGATTTTCACAGCCTTCAAAAGTCCTGAATCAACTCCGCTCAAGCCAACAGCCTTTCCGCCGTTTTCAAGAAGAAGAGCAACAATGTCCTTGTTCAGTTTTCCAGTCAAAACCATCTGGACAATCTCCATTGTTTCCGCATCAGTGTAGCGAAGTCCGTTTATAAATTTGCTTTCCTTACCGACTCTTCCAAGCATATTGTTAATCTCAGGTCCGCCGCCGTGAACAAGCACAACATGGATTCCTATTGTATTTAATAGAACAATATCTTCCATTACGTGCTTCTTTAAATCCGCATTAAGCATAGCGTTTCCGCCGTATTTTACGACAACAACTTTTCCGACCCAATGCTTAAAATAAGGAAGAGCCTGAACAAGCACATCAGACCAATGAGCATTGTCAAGCCGAGGATCAATTTCTTCTATATCAGGTTCATTTGTATTCAATTTTTTGCTCCGTGCTTTAGGTTCTATAATCGCCATTTATTTTAACATATTCATAAGTCAAATCACAGCCCCAGGCAGTTCCACAGGCAGTTCCGTCCTGGCATTCAATGTTGATTTTAATTTCTGCTTCCTTAAGAACTTTTTTTGCCACAGCCTCGTCAAAGTCAAGAGGAACTCCGTTTTCAAAAACTTTAAGCGAAGTGCTCTTTCCTTTTTGCTCGCCGATAAAATCAGTTGCACCAGTCCGCATGGAATTTTCTGCGCTTTCAAATGTTATGGAAGTTTTTTCAGGTGAAAAGTCAAATCCAGAATATCCCATTGCGCACAAGAAACGCCCAAAGTTCGCATCGCTTCCGAAAATAGCAGCTTTTGCAAGGCTTGAGCTTATAACGGCTTTTGCAAGACCACGCGCAGTTTCAACGTCCTTTGCCCCGGAAACATTGCATTCAATCAGCTTAGTTGCGCCTTCTCCGTCTCCTGCAATTTTTTTTGCCATCTGGGTGTTTATAGAATTCAAGGCTTCGTAAAAAAGATCAAAGTCTTCGCCTTCGCACGTAATTTCATCATTTGCTGCCATTCCGTTTGCAAGAATAGTAAGACTGTCATTTGTGGAAGTATCGCCGTCAACTGAAACACAGTTGTAAGTTCCTGCAACAGATTTGCGCAAAGCTTTTTCAAGCATCTTGGAAGAAATAGCGCAGTCAGTTGTCATAACGCTAAGCATTGTTCCCATGTTGATATGAATCATTCCAGAGCCTTTTGCCATTGCCCCTATTCTTACAGTTTTTCCGCCGATTACAGTTTCTACAGCGCATTCCTTGTAATGAGTGTCTGTTGTCATTATAGCAGTGCGGGCTTCTTTGTGTCCTTCCTTGGAAAGTCCGTCTTTTAAAGCCTGAATATTCTTTTCAATTTTTTCAACAGGAAGCTGCTTGCCAATTACGCCTGTGGAATAGACAATAACATCATTAGGATTTATTCCAAGAACATCAGCTGCAAGGCTTGCCATTTTTCGTGCGACTTTCGCGCCCTGCTCTCCAGTACAGGCATTTGCGTTTCCAGAGTTGGCAATAACAGCCTGAGCTTTTCCGTTAGAAATATTTTCTTTTGTAAGCTTTACACTTTCAGCTTTGACTTTATTCTGTGTAAACACACCAGCCGCATTGCAAAGCTTTTCGCTAAAAACAAGCGCAAGGTCGTTTTTTGTGCTGCTTTCCTTTATCTTGCAAAGGATTCCATTTGCCGTAAAGCCTTTAGGAGCTGTAACTCCGCCATCAATAAATTGCATTTTTATACACTCCTTTTACAAAGTTTTGCATAATTATAAACTTTTTCCGCACAATGTCAATAAAACCAGCAGGCTCACAAAAAAATAAAATTATAGAAAATAAATAAAATCAATGGTATATTTAGATTGAGGAGATATAAAGAATGATGTATAATTTTATGACATTGAATGATGGAACTGGAATTGCCCATTCAGAAACGATACAAAAAGATGGCAAAGAACAGGTAAAAGTCTATTTTGAACAGCCTGTTGAAAAAGGCTTCAATTCAGCAGAATGCTGGCTACCTTCTTATACATGGACTAAAAAAGAAGGATTTTCTGACAAGCAATTGGAGTATTTCCAGGAATTTTTAGAAAGCACCGCCCATATTATTATTGAATTAGCTCGTTCAGGAGGCTTTGATAATGCCGCAAATTTTTAAAATAGGCGGATATATTGTTTTCATTTGGTTTTCAGAATCAAATCCTCTTGAACCAATTTATGTTCATGTTTGTGAAGGTGTGCCTTCTGAAAATGCGACAAAAATCTGGATAACAAAAGAGTTAAAGACTTTAATCGCTCATAATAAATCAAACATTCCAAAACATAAGTTGAATGTTATCCGAAAAACAATAGAGGCACGTGCATTTGAAATCGTTTCAAAATGGAAAGAATATTTTGGAGAAATCACTTTCTATTGCTAAGCAATAAAAAAACAACCCGGATTTTTCGTCCGGGCTATTCTACATTCAAATTAAAACCTAGAAAACTGCAAGTGTTTTTTCAACGCGCTCACATGCTTTTTCTTTTCCAAGAATCCAGATTGAGCCAATTAACGGCGGAGAAATGCGGCTTCCTGTAACTGCCATGCGAACAGGCATCATAAAGTCGCCAAGTTTTATTCCAAGCTCCTCGGCATATTTTTTTGCAAGAGATTCCGCATCATCGTGGCTCATTCCAAAGATTTCAGAAACAAAAGACTTTGCCTTTTCAAGAACTTCCTTTGTCTTTGCCTCGTCAAGCTTCTTTGGAATAATTTCAGACTTTGCAGGAACAGCTGGCTCTGTAAACATAAAGCGAACCATTTCAGCGGCATCTGTAAGGAAGTGCAGACGCTCCTTTATAAGCGGCATAAGCTCCAAAAGCTTTTTCTTTACATCTGCGCTCGCCATGTTCATTGAAGAGTCCAGGCAAACAGGTTCGCCGTCGCTTCCAAGCGCAACACCAGAATATTCAGGGCCTACTTTGGGCTTAGGCTGCGGATTTTCAGGATTGATTTCAAGGGAAGCATCTCCAGTTCCTGTTATAAACGGCAATGTCCACTTGTAAAGCTCCTCGTCAGACAAAGCACGGATATACTGGCCGTTGTACCACTCAAGCTTCTTGTAGTCAAAAACAGCAGGCGCCTTGTTCAAATGCTCAAGCTTAAAGTTTGCAGCAAGCTCTTCAAGGCTATAGATGTCGCGTCCGTCTTCATAAGAGCAGCCCAAAAGAGCCACATAGTTTACAATTGCCTGCGGAAGATAGCCGCGCGCACGGAACTCGTTAAGCGAAGTTGAGCCATGTCGTTTTGAGAGTTTTTTTCCGTCAGCACCGTTAACCATAGGCAAATGACAGAATTCAGGATGCTCCCAGCCGAACGCTCTGTACATCTGAACGTGGAGCGGAGTTGAAGGAATCCATTCCTGGGCACGCATAACGTGGCTAATCTTCATCAAATGGTCGTCAACAATATTTGCAAGATGATATGTCGGAAATCCGTCTGACTTCAAGAGAACCGGATCAGGGGAAATGTCCTCGTTCTTCCATACAATGTCGCCAAGAAGATGATCCGTGAACTTTGTCTCGCCTTCAAGCGGAACTTTAAGCCTTATAACGTAAGGTTTTCCGGCGGCAAGATTTGCCTTCACTTCTTCTTCTGTAAGATGGCGGCAGTTTCTGTCGTATCCCGGTGGCATTTTGTTTTCTGTCTGAATCTTACGGATTCTTTCAAGACGCTCTGAATCGCAGAAGCAATAGTAAGCCTCGCCTTTTTCAATAAGCTTCTGGGCATACTTTTTGTAAAGTTCGAACCGCTCGCTCTGAACATAAGGTCCGTACTCGCCGCCCTTGTCTCCGCCTTCATCCCAATCGATTCCAAGCCAAGCCATTGTGTCGTAAAGATTCTTTACGTATTTTTCATCGTATCTTGTGCGGTCAGTATCTTCCAAGCGAAGAATGAATTTTCCGCCCTTAGACCTTGCAAAAAGATAATTAAAAAGCGCAGTACGCACACCGCCGATATGCTGCAGCCCCGTAGGAGAAGGCGCATAACGAACCCGAACTTCCTTGTTTTCCATAATAAATATAACCTCTATTAATATAGAATAAAAATATTCAAACTAGATACGCAGATTATACCGACTGAAAGACTTTTACTCAATAACGAACTGAGCGCGCAAGCATTCAGCAAGCATAAAAACAGAGCCGTTAGAGGCTTTCAGCATATACATAAAGTACTTTATGCTTTATAAAATCAAATTGATTTAACTGAAAAATTAAATTTAAATACAAGTAAAACAAAATTAATATAAAATAAAAATTAACTTAATTTAAAAGCAATACAAGCAGTATATACGGACAGCGCAAGGCATACGAGAAGAGGAGGTAAGTACTGCTACAAGCCACAGAAGCACTGAAAAATTCCTGTGGAACTTTATGATTAAGTCTGCTATACTATTGCAATGAATCTGATTGAGCTTAAAGATATTTCCAAAAACTACAAGATGGACAAAGTTATTGTAAAAGCTGTGGACAAGGCTTCGTTTTCAATAAAAAAAGGTGAATTTGCGGCAATTTCCGGTTCATCCGGCTCGGGAAAGTCCACACTTCTGAACATAATCGGGCTTGTTGACCTACCTACTTCCGGCACTTTGCTTTTAAACGGAAACGACATCTACGCGCAAACAAAGCTTTCAGTAGACACAAAACTTTCCGCCGCATTAGACAAAAAGCTCACAGTTCTTAGAAGAAAAAATCTCGGATTTATTTTTCAGACATTCAATTTGATTCCAGTTTTAAATGTAAGGGAAAATGTGGAGCTTCCGCTTACGCTCGGGCCTTCGTTCGCAACCGAAACCATGGGCAAAAAGGAGCTTGACGAATGGGTTGACTTTCTGATTGAAACAGTCGGACTTTCCGCATGGAAAAACCACAAGCCTTCTGAGCTTTCTGGCGGACAAAGGCAAAGGGTGGCAATTGCGCGCGCACTGTCAACAAAAGCTCCTGTAATTCTTGCCGATGAGCCGACTGCAAACTTGGATTCAAAAAATGGAGATCAGATTCTTGAGCTTATGAAAAAGCTGAATAAAGAGCTTGAGACAACATTTATTTTTTCAACGCACGATGCAAAAATCGTAAACATGGCGGACCATGTGATAAAGATTTCCGACGGAAAAATCATCAGCGCGTAGAAAGGAGTTTTTTATGGGACTTTTTAGATTCTTTGGAAATATTATCTGGTTCATACTTTGCGGATTTATTTCCGGACTTGCATGGCTAGCAATTGGCTTGCTTTGGTGCATTACAATTGTTGGCATTCCAGTGGGAATTCAGTGCTTTAAATTGTCTTGCGTTTCATTCTGTCCATTCGGAAAAAATATTTTGCTTGGAACAAAAACAAGCTCGCTTATGCTGAACATTCTTTGGGTTGTCTTTGGCGGCCTTGAGCTTGCGCTTGGATATTTGGCGGCAGGAATTGTTTTGTGCTGCACAATCATCGGAATTCCGCTTGGACTTCAGTGCTTTAAGCTCTTAAAACTTGCATTCCTGCCATTCGGTGCAAGGATAGAAATAAAAGTGTGAAACGCTATGCAATCTGCTTGCAAGCTGAGATTTTTTTCAAATCTTTTTCCAGTCTGATTTCAGCCTCTCGCAGATCCAGCTCATTCTGCAAATTAAGCCAAAATTTTGAGGTTGTTCCAAAATATTTTGCAAGGCGCAAAGACATTTCTACAGTTATCTTTCGTTTTCCGTGAACTAAATCTAAAACTGTGCTAGACGAAACACCTAAATCTTTTGAAAGTCTATAAGGCGTGATATTTAATGGCTCAAGAAATTCCTCTGTAAGAATTTCTCCTGCGGTTGGCAATTCAAATCTTTCAGACATAGAAAACCTCCGTTTAGTGGTAATCCACAATTTGAAGTTCATAAGCTTCATTGTTTTGAAACTTGAACATTATTCTCCATTGACTATTTACTCTTATGGAACAATAATCTTTTAAGTTTCCTTGCAGATGCTCAAATTTATTTCCTGGAGGAATTCTTAAGTCATCTTCATTTTCCGCTGAATTGATTATCAATAGCTTTGCAAAAACTCTTTTATGAATTTCAGACGGAAACTTTTTTGATTTCTTTCCATTCCAGATTTTTTCAGTTTCAGAATCTGCAAATGATTTTATCATACACACATTATCTATTATTCAGATATATCTGTCAAGAAGATATAAAAACTAATTTCAAATTTTACCTTAATCTCTTTCCGGTTTTGTAAACTTAAAGAACTCTGGGGCTTTGTGATCAATGTTCCAACTACCGTTATAAAAGCCGTTTTCATTGGCGGTGGGACTTACAAAGATTACTTTTGCAGGATTTTCTGTGTCATACAAAAAAATGTTTGAGTTCCAGTCTTTTTCAAAAAGTTTCTGGGAAAGTCCTTGCGCAAAAATTTTTTCTTTGGGCGTGCAAAAACTGATTTTATATCTTCCCTTCTTTAACAGAAGATGCATTGCCATTCCGCCGCAAAGATAATAATAACGCTCATAAGGAATTCCTTTTTTGGGCTCGCTGATCCAGGAATAGTTCGCTTTGGCTTTTGTGTAAGTTACGTCTTCGCCAGTTTCCGCGTCTTCGAGCTTTAGGTAGCAGCGAGTTTCATTTATCTGCCAGCTGTTTTCCGGGCGGTAGATTATAAGCGACCACGGATTATGGCGCACTTCATCTTGCGCATAAAGGCAGATTCCGTTCAGAAATAAAAGCAAGAAAAACGCAATGGAAAAAAGTTCAGCTTTCTTAGTTTTCATTACCCCTTATTTTAAGTTTTTTCTGGTAAAAAATAAAGAACACAAGGTTCAAGGCGATTCCAAAAACTGTTGCTGTAGGAGCGGCAAGACCAATCATTGCAAGGCTTGCATCAGGCTGCACAGACATTATGTACGACATCGGAAGCCGCACAAGAAACGACTGCGCAAGCCCCTGAATCATAACAAGCATTGTTGCGCCGTGTCCGTTAAAGTAGCCGATAAAACTGAACAGCACAGAAGTTACAACAGCTTCAATTGCAAACCCTCGCAAGTATTCAAATGAGCGGCGGATTACATTTGCGTTGTCGGTAAAAACAGAAGACACAAAGTCGCCTTTAAAGAAAATCAAAGTGAAAACAAAAATTCCTATGAACGCGCCAATCGCCATTCCTGTAAGCATGGATTTTGTCGCACGTTTTTCGTTTTTTGCGCCAACGTTCTGTGAGACAAAGCTGGACATTGACTGCATGAGAGAACTTGGAACAAGCATTACAAACGCAACAATTTTATTTGCAACTCCGTAGCCAGAAGAAGCTTCAAGCCCAAGCCGATTTATAAACGCAACAAGGCACATAAAAGATATTTGAGTCAAAAGCTCCTGAAATCCTATAGGAATTCCAATTTTTATTATTCCGCGCAGTTCCTCATTAAAACAAAAGTCTTTTCCATTTATATGCACGAGTTTTTTTCTTTTGATTATAATTATAGAAAGGACGACGGAAACTGCCTGGGCCGCAACAGTCGCAATTGCAGCTCCGGCAACATTCATTTTAAATCCTGCAATCAAAACAAGATCGCCTGCAATGTTCACGGCGCAAGCAATTCCAACAAAAAGCAGAGGACTTTTTGAGTCTCCCAGTCCGCGGAAAACTGCGCTGATTAAATTGTACGCAAGAATAAAAACAAATCCAGCTCCGCAAATTCTTATATACTGAACTGTATGGTTAATCGCTTCGGAAGGAGCCTGCATAAGAAGCGCGATTGGTCTTGCAAAAACAACAAGGCAAACTGTAAAAAGAATTCCTGCGCATAAAAAGAAAACTACAGAGCCTCCAATAACACGGCTGATTTTTTCAGGCTTTTTCTCTCCCAGATACTTTGCTATAAGAACTGTAACAGAAGTTGCAAAACCTGCAAGAACAAATGTAAAAAGGTTCATTATATTTGAGCCAGTGGAAACACCAGAAATTCCTTCCGTAGTTCCGAATCTTCCCACGACCATAATATCCACCGCGCCATAAGCGGCTTGAAGAATCAGCGCACCAAAAATCGGAATCATAAAACGCAGCATCTTTGAAAGAATCGGACCGGATGTAAAGTCATTTACAGCCGCTAATTTATTTTCATTCAACATGGAATATATTTTATTAAATCAAAAATTTGTTTCAAGCAACATAAAGGCTAATTTTTTGTTATTGATTCTAACAAAATTGTGCCTGCCTCTTATGCTAAAAAATTACATGAAGTCTGAACCAATCACTTCTATTAATACTTGACGAAAAACCGGTTTCGTTAGATACTAGCCAAAATAAAATTCCATAAATCACTTTTAACCGAGTTCAACATGACAAAAAATCTAAACACACAAACTGGAAAATACCGCTCAGTAATTTCTGTAGACAAAGAAAAATGCGTAAACTGCCAAAGGTGCATTGCAGTGTGCCCTGTAAAAATGTGCAACAACGGAGCTGGAGACCACGTTGCTTTTGACGAAAATCTTTGCATAGGATGCGGCTCTTGCATTGAAGCCTGCACTCACGAAGCAAGAAAAGGAATTGATGACGCAGAACTTTTCTTTGACTCTCTTAAAAAAGGTGAAAAAATTGTAGCAATCGTAGCACCGGCTGCAATAGTTAGTTTCCGCGGAAAAGACCTTGAACTGAACGGATTTTTAAAGTCGATTGGTGTGGAAGCTGTTTTTGATGTAAGTTTTGGCGCGGAACTTACAACAAAATCCTATGTTGAATATATTAAAAATAAAAATCCAGACTGTATAATTTCGCAGCCTTGCCCTGCCCTTGTTTCGTTCATTGAAACCTACCGTCCAGAACTTATAAAATATCTTGCGCCAGCCGACAGCCCGATGCTTCACTGCGCAAAAATGATAAAAGAATTTTATACAAAATACAGCGGATATAAAATTGCGGCAATTTCGCCATGCTATGCAAAGCGACGTGAATTCGATGAAACTGGAATCTGCGACTACAATGTAACGATGCGCTCAATCCAAAAATATATGGAAGAAAAAAATCTTAAGCTCGACTCATTTCCAAAAGTAGAATACGAAAATCCTGCAGCAGAACGTGGAGTTCTTTATTCAACTCCGGGCGGACTTATGAGAACAGCAGAACGCTTTGTTCCAGGCATTTCAGAAAAGACACGCAAAATCGAAGGCAACCCAAAAGTTTTTCATTACCTTGCAAAGTTTTCAGAAACGAATAAAAACAAAAAACCGTGCTTCACTTTAGTTGACTGTCTTAACTGCGAAAACGGATGCAACGAAGGAGCCGGAACTACAAACAAGGGAATGCACCTTGATGAAATGGAAGCATTTGTAGAAAACAGAATGCAAGAGCGCCGCTCATACTGGGAGAAAAAAGGGCACTCCAAGAAATCCGCTCTAAAAAAACTGAACAAGGCAATCGATGAGTTTTGGCGACCAGGACTTTACGACAGAACTTACGTTGACAGAAGCGCGTATTTCCGCCAGAAAATCAAAGAGCCTTCACAGGAAGAAATTCAGAAAATATATAAAGATATGCAGAAAAAAACAAAGGCGGATATTTTAAACTGCGGTGCCTGCGGATATGAAGACTGCGAGCAGATGGCAGTTGCAATTTACAATGGACTGAACCGCCCGGAAAACTGCACTCATTACACAAACATTCTAAAAGACATTATGAACACCCAGCATCAGGAAGAAGTAAAGCAGTCTGTGCGCAAAGTTGTTGAAGCTGGAGCTGAAAAACTTACAGAAAACGGACGAGATGTCCAGACTTTAACAGACGCCGCGCGCAATATGACAGAAAGCGTTTCAACTTCATCTTCTGCTGTTGAAGAAATGATTGCAAACATCAAATCCATAAATTCCATTCTTGAACACAATGCAGAATCCGTTGGTCTTCTTGACGGAGCAACAAGAAAAGGAATGGCTGGAATTGAAAACGTAGCAGAGCTTGTTTCTAAGATTGAAGAGAACTCAAACGGGCTTAGCGAAATGAGCAGTGTTATTCAAAAAATCGCAAGCCAGACAAACCTTCTTGCCATGAACGCCGCAATCGAAGCCGCTCACGCAGGAGATTCTGGACGCGGATTTGCAGTTGTAGCAGACGAAATTAGAAAGCTAGCTGAAAATTCTGGCTCGGAAGCACGCAAGATTTCAGATGTGCTAAAAAATGTAAAGCAGCTAATTGATGCAACGTTCAAGGACACAGGAGATGTTCAAAAGGAATTTTCAGAAGTTGTGCAGCTTTCTGGAACTGTAGTTGAGCAGGAACAGACTGTGCGCCGTGCAATTTCAGAACAGAACGAAGGTGGAAAACAACTTTTGCAGGCGGTTGGAGCAATGCGCGAACTTACTCAAACAGTAAAAGAACGCACAGAAAAACTTCTTACTGATACAAATGCAATAAAAGAAAGCATTCTTGAACTAGGAAAATAAAACTTACTAAACCGAATGCCGAATTTTGTATTTTACTGTCAGCATCGGGCTTGCCCCCTGCGATGTTTCTGAAAGAAAATCGATTGATAATCTGTTAAAAATTTGAAAGTAAGTTACTGAGCTTTCTTATTCTGCAGCCTGCTGTAAAGAATAACTTCTGGGCGATATTCAAAATGCATATTGTCCCAGATTGCCCACTTGCCGCCCCACAAAAATCCATTGTTTTCAAAAATTTCAATTACTTTTTGCGCAGGCATCCACCTTCTTTCAAGCGGAAGCTTCATCCAGTTGTCTCCGTCAATATCTCGTCTCCATGCCCAGTATACATTTTTCTGCTTCCAGCCTCTTGGAAGCAAGTCAAGCGCAAGTCCAAGACTATGAAAAGAACGATTGCCAGAATCGCTTATATTCCGCCAAGAATAACTGTCCGCGCTTAAAAGTGTATCTAAAAAATTTTTTACTTCCGCATCAGACTTTGAAGCTTCAAGAATTTCTTTTTCGACTTTTGCAAGAGGCTCTCTAAGTCGCTCATGCGCATTTGTTTTTTTTCCAAGGAACGATATTTTTTTTATATGCTGCTCAAGGGAAACTCTTGTCTTGCAGTCATATACAAAGTCGTAAAAAAATGGAGGCGTTCCCTTGCCGCTTGTTCTGTTTTCTGGAGAACTAAACTGCCTTATTCTTTCAATATCCTCGTCCGTAAAATCCGCAGGATTGCGCAGAACAAAATCGTATTTATATAGAAAAGAATTGTATAGATTTTTATTTTCAAATTCGGACTCTGGCAAAAACATTCCGTCCGCCCATAAAAATTCCGCAGTCCTCTCGCCATGCGAAAGTGAAATTTTCCAGTCTCCGGCAAACGCATTGTATTCGCTTTTAAACTGAATATCAGGATAAGCCTTTTTAAATAATGAAAGCAACTCTGGTTCTTCCGGTTTTGACTTGAATGCAGAAAATGAAAATCCGAAGCAAGGAAAAAACAAAATCGCAAATAAAAAACAGTGGATAAAACAACTAGAAGAAAATTTCATTTTTTAAATATAGCATTGAAAATACCAGCAATGTCAACTAAAAAATATGCGGGACGCAAATTAAAACAATTTTAATCTACAAGCATTTCTTTTAAAGTTTTTTTTACTTCTAAAACTTCTTTTTTTGATATTTTTCCAAGCCTTTTTACAAGACGGATATTATCTACAGTTCTTATTTGATCCAAAACAATCCAGCCATTTTTTCCTTCAAATCTTACAGGAATTCTTGTCGGATATGAATGAGACTTTGTTGTCATAGGAGCAATAATTATAGTGCTGATATTATTATTTATTTCATCTGGGGAAATTACAAGGCAAGGACGCGTCTTTTTTATTTCATGTCCCATAGTTGGATCTAAGTTTACAAGATAAACATCGTATTGATTTATTACCATTCCCATTCAAACTCCTCTGAAGAAGGAATGTCCTCCATTATATCTTCTTTATTTTGGTGCATTTTGCAAAACGCTTCAGTCCAGCCTTCACGAGGATTTTCTTTTATGGGAGTAAGCAGGATGCCTTTTTCTGTTACTTCCATATTCATTTTGTCTTTCACTAAAAATTTATCTAATATCATTTTAGGAAATCTTATTCCACGAGAATTTCCAATTGGAACTACAGAAACTACCATAAAAACCTCCTTGTAAAACCTAATGTAATTATAAAGTAATAACTGTTGAAATGTCAATTTTCTACCATACGAACAAGTCGGCGCAATTGCGTTCTCCTCCGGAAACATCGATTGCCTGTCCTGTGCAGAATTTATTTACCGCAGTCATAAAGTAAATCCAGTCAGCGGCTTCTTCCGCGGTCGCCCAGCGTTTTAGCGGAGTTACGTCCATGATTTTTTTCCAAAGCGATTTATCCTGAACAACAGGCTCGTTCAGTTCCGTAAGAATTCCTCCGAAGCACAAGGCATTGCAAGTCGCCCGATATTTATTGGCAAGCCGAATCGAACAGTTTTTCATGTAGCCCACAACGCCAGCCTTTGACGCAGCATAAGAAGCAAACTCATTTCCTGTAAGAGCTGAAGCAGAAGCGTTGAACAAAACTGATTTTATTTTTTTCTGAAACGCATATTTTTCTGTAACAGCCATTGTTCCAATAAGGTTCACTTTTATGTCATCAAGACTGAAGTTGCTGGCAGTTTGCATTCCTGCATTGTTCACAAGAATTTCAACATCTTTTATTTCCGGAAGAGAATTTTCTTGTGAAATATCGCAGACAAAATGTTTATAACATTTCACATTCTTTACAGAAGAATCACCGCTTATAGAATCAGGGCGCACATCAAGTCCTATGACTTCATTTTTTTCAGAAAGAAATTTTAAAGCGCATGCTCTGCCGATTCCCCTGCTTGTTCCTGTAATTAAAACTTTCATTTTGCGCAAGCCTTTTTGTATTCAATATATTCTTGCCCGACTTTTTCTTTTTCCCACTGGCGGACAATTTTATATCCCAAACCGGAAAAAAAAATTTCGCCCAAAAGTTCAAAGCCAGCCCCAATCGCCGAGCATACAAAAACCTGAATCCAAGTCCAGCCAAAGAAAACTTTTGAAACAATTGTGGCAAAAATAAAATTGTCCACAAGCTGCGCTATTGCAGTTGAAATATAAGAACGAAATGCAAATGAAAAAAATCCGTCCGACTTAAACAAACTTCCGATTGCACAGTTGAGCAGAGCATTTACAACAGATGACGAAACGAATGCGGTAGACGAGCCTAACACAACATACCAAGAACCTGCAAAAGTCGCATTGAGCGCATCATTTACAAGAAGATTTTCACAAGCGTAATATTCGCCCCACTTTCCCGGAGTTCTTGCAAGCAGCGCAAATGAAACGCAGATAAAAAGATTCGCGGCAAGAGCAACAAGTGAAATTTTTATCGCTGCCTTTGCTCCCCACCTTTTGCAGATTACATCCATGCACAAAAACATAATCCAGCTGAATGCAAATCCGCAGTCAAGCGCAACATATTTAAAGCTAACAAGTTCTTTGTTTGCCATAAGGTTTGCACAGACAACAGACAAAATAAAAATTGAAACTGTAAGTGAAGGAATGTTTCTCAAAAGAATTTTAAAGTCGCTAACTTCGCGGGAAACAAAAGAAAAGAATTTTTTCATAAAATATCAGCGTAAAGAAAACCGCCAGCCTCCATAAGAATTTTAATTTATAAAGCGCAGGAGAGTTATGAGGAATCATAAACTGCGCAACGCAAATGTAATATTTTTCCGCGGAAAATGCAAGGCGTGAAATAAAGGGATTTTATTCTTTATTGTTTTTTGCGAAAATCTTCCAATGATTTATCTACAGCAATTTTTACATCTTCAATAATTTTATCTGAAATCAACTTATATAAATCAGCAGCCTGATTGGATTCTTCCTGGGCAGGAACAAATAAATTTTGAACATCTGTATCTAGTGCATCTGCAATTTTTGCAAGTGTTTCTTCACTGGGCCAACGGCGGCATCCTTCAATATTGTTTATCATTTGCGAAGAAAGACCTGTTGCTTCTGCCAAAGTTTCCTGTGTAAATTTTCCTTTTCTAAGGGCTTTAAGATTAGAAGCAAGTCTTTTTTGCAAAGTTAATCCTATCATAGTTTTATTTTAAGTAAGTATTTTCTGTTTTTACACTTACTATCTGGAACATATATTTACACTTAAACTTACTTATTGTAATATACATTTTAAATAGCCTGAATGTCGAGTTTTGATAAGAACAGTAATTTAAGTGTCATTCCCATGCTACGACACTGCGATGTTTACGCAGTAAACTCGGTCAGGAATCTGTTGGAAATTTTCAATAGATTATCAACCGAGTTTATTTCAGAAACATCGCAGGGACCAAGCCCGATAATGACATTAAATTATAAAACTCGAAATTAAGGCTAATATATCACACTATAGCTTTATTTATATTAGAATAAAAAAAACAGATCTTATAACATCCTTGAATCTTTACATTTTAAAATACAAAACAAATTCCTATTTTCCCTTCACAAATCCGCTAATTTAACTTGCTTGTTTATGAGCAGCAGCAAATTTTCCTCTCACCATACCGCTGATGATTTTTTGATGACCGTTTGTGGGCGTTTTTTGTTTACACAGGATTTTTTTGTGGTATCTTAAAAGCGTAAACGCAAGGCAAAAAGAAAATAACAGGCAGCAAAAAAAAATGCAGTTATTTTTCAAGCCGGTCTTGCAAAATTTTTTGGAGGTCATTATGCAGTTGAAATTTTATTATTGCAGGCACTGCGGAAAAATCATCGCCATCGTAAAGGACTCTGGAGTTCCAACAATTTGCTGCGAAGAAGAAATGCAGGAACTTGTGCCGGGAACAACAGACGGCTCTACAGAAAAACACATTCCTGTAATCAAAGTTGCAGGAAACACAGTTTCTGTTACTGTAGGCTCAAAACTTCATCCGTCAGAAGCAGAACACTACATCGAATGGATTTTGCTTCAGACTGACAAAGGAATCCAGCAAAAGTGGCTTCGTCCCGGAAACTCTCCAAGCGTAGATTTTGCAGTTATGACAGGAGAGAGAGTTGAAGCCGCTTATGAATACTGTAACATTCACAGGCTTTGGAAAGCGGAATATTAAATTTCACGGAGGATTTTTATGAACACAACTACAACTTTAAGTTCAATGCTGAATACACAAATTCAAAAAGAATTTGAGTCGGCTTACATTTATCTTGGATTCGCAGCATTTTTTGACATGAAGGGACTTGCAGGATTTTCTGAATGGTACAAGCAGCAGGCAAAAGAAGAGGAAGAGCACGCAATGAAAATTTACGACTATCTGTGCAAAGTAAATCAGCCGGTGGAACTTTTGCCGATTGGCGCGCCCAAAAACAAGCCAGAAACAATCTCTCAAGTTCTAAAACAAAGCCTTGAACATGAGGAGTACGTAACAAATCTCATAACTACGCTTTATTTTCAAGCTGAAAAAGAAAAAAATCTGTTTGCAAAAAATTTCTTGAACTGGTTTATAAACGAACAGCTTGAAGAAGAGGAAAAGGCAAAAGAGCTTATAGACAAATACAAAATGTTCGGCTCAACACCAGAAGGTCTTTATGCGCTTGACAAAGAACTTGGCGGACGGCAATAAAAATATGCGGCATGGAAACTAAATCTGATTGAATGTTTTTTCTGATGATTTTCTTTCCATGCACTCTTTTCTAAACAATTCTACAAGCTGCTCCCTAGTAATATTTCCGTTGCGTTCACGCGCCGCCTTAAGTTTTCTATACACAGTATTTTCGCTGAAGCCTTCAACTTCTTTCTGGTAAATTTTTCCATCGCAAAGCTGCTCCAATATTTTTACTTCGTCTTCATAAAGCACAAGCCGCTTTCGTTCAAACTGATTTTCAAGGACAAAGAAGATGCTGCCAATAAACCAGATGCCGCGGACAATGTGAATCAGAAAATGAAAAACGCTTTCTCCGTTTATGGAAAACGCAACGCATACTGCCGCAAAGTAAAGCAGCATGGCAATATATTTTACTTTAGGCTTTATCATAACAACAATGCACACAATAAAAAGCGCAGTAAAATTGTTGAACAGAAAAGTTTTTTCAAACGCAATCAAGAAAACAAGAATCACTGAATAGACAAGATAAAAATAAGAAAAACACTTTCGCTTGAAAAAAGCCGCAACTAAAACGTAAATAAAATTCATAACAGCAATAATACAAGTTCCAATGAAAAATCCCTCGTTAAAGCCTTTCCAAATATAAAGAGCACAGATAATTCCAGAAAGAACACTTGTGAATAAAACGAAATGGTCGTTTAGAAAATCGGTAAGAATATTAGACTTCACAAGCCCTCCCCTGCAAAGCAAAACGGGCGAATAAAAGAATAAAAAAATCTTCTATACAATGGCTATATAAATAATAGCACCTTTTCCAAGAATTTCAATAGAACAAGAGGCAATATCGAAAAGTTTATGAATTTTTTTTGTCCGTTATTTTTTGCTGAAATCTTTTATAAGCTGTTCAATTTCCGTGCGCATAGGCATTACAGAAAGCGAGCCTTTTTTTGTTGTTACAAGCGATGAAGCGGCATTTGCAAAGACAAGCATTTTTTGCAGACGCTCCCTAGAAAAAGTTTCGTATCCAGCGCAAAGAATTTCATGCAGGATGCAAGCGCAGAATGTGTCGCCCGCTCCAGTCGTGTCAATTGTTTTTACGTTTGAAAATGTTCCGGCTGTTTCATGCAAAGAAATTTTTCCGTCAGAATAAAACGCTTCGCTTCCGTCCTTGCCCTTTGTAACTGTAATCAGCGGAATTTTAAATTTTGAGCGGATCCAGTTTATGCCATCGCAAATAGATTTTTCGCCTGAAACAAATTCAAGCTCTTCTGATGCAATCTTTAAGATTTCACATTCTGAAAGTCCAAACAAAATTTTTTCTTTTGCCTGGATTTCACTTTCCCAAAGCGGAAGTCTTAAGTTCGGGTCAAATGAACGGAGCACGCCAGATTTTTTTGCTGTCTCAAGTGCAAATTTTGTAGCATCAAAGCAAATTTCATTTGTCATTGATAAAGTTCCAAAGTGAAATATTTTTGCAGCTGAAATCAGCTCCGATTTTATTTCAGATTTTTCAAGCATTGAATCTGCGCCTTGATTTCTGTAAAACGAAAAACTTCTGTCGCCGTCATCCGCAGTGTGAACAAAAGCGAGCGTTGTTTTATATTTTTTTGAAAAGATAAGATTTTCTGTTCCGATTCCAAGATTTTCAATTTTTGACTTGAGCATTTTTCCAAACATATCATCTCCGACTTTTCCAACAAACGAAACTGAATGTCCAAGTTTTGAAAGCATCGCAAGAACATTGCACGGAGCTCCTCCAGCGTTCGCCTCCATAAGCCAGTTTTTTTGTGCGCTCATTCCGTTCTGAGTAAAATCTACAAGAAGCTCGCCCAGCGCAACAGCATCGTAATTTTTCATTTTGCAAATCTCCATAATTTAAATTTCAAAAATCTTGTATTCAGCGCGGATATTTTCTGAAACAGACATTTCAAGCAACACGGAATTTTCATCGCTGTCAAAAATTTGCGCAGGCATAAGAAAAAATGCATTTGTAAATGCCACCTCGCCGTCGTTAACAAAAACTTCCATGGAACAAGTATCAATTAAAATCCTAAGGGAAATCTTTTTTCCATAAACGGATTTCTCGCAACAGAACGAAGACAGCGGAAGTTTCATTTTGCGGAAATTTATTTTTCCGCCGCCGTCCACGGATTTTTTTCTGTCAAACCAAAGCGTTTGTTCAGCAAAGTCGCAAGTGAATTCTACGGAAAATTTTTTGCCTGCAATTGTTCTGCTTAATACAAGAGAAAACTTTTCATTTGGATTTTTGCAAGCCGATGAATTTTCAAAAGCAGAAAAAAGCTCAAGTTCAATATCTCCATGCAAAAAATCATTTTTTACAAATCCAGAGCCTCCAAAGACAATGCCGCTTTCACATTTTTTTCTATATGATAAAAGTTCATGCGCAGGGTTTTGAAAAAGTTTTCCGTTCTTCAATTCAAGTTCACGGGGAAAAGTCATCATTCCAGACCAAAGATAATCTTGAGGCGTAATGTACGATTCCCAGTTTTGCATCCAGGCAATCATGATTCTTCGTCCGTCAGGAGCAAGGCAAGTCTGAGGCGCATAAAAATCGATTCCGCCGTCAATCTGCGCAAAATCAAAAGAATTTTCAGTTCGTCTTTCGCGCTCAAAAACAAATTCTGGCCTTTTTAGAATTCCTGTCATGTAAACACTGTTGTTTCCATCGTGAAGCCCATTTTCAAAATCAGCTTTCATTTCCTGCGGAGAAAAAATTACAACGTCCTTTCCGTCCAATTCAAAAATGTCTGGACACTCCCACATTCCGCTTTTTCCGCTGCTCCTGTCAATCACCGAAACAAATTTCCAGTCAAAAAGATTTTTAGAGCAAAAGCAGACAAGAGAGCCTTTTCCGTCTGGCATTTTGAGGACACACGCCATGTAAAATTTTCCGTCTTCTCGCCACAGCTTGGGATCACGGAAATCGCCTTTTTGAAATTCAAAAGGAAAATCTGCCGCGCCAATTACAGGATTCTTAAGAAATTTTTTGTAGCAAAGTCCGTCGCCTTCTGCCACGCACTGGTTCTGCAAAGTTTCGCCTTTTGCATTTTTTGAAACTCCTGTATAAACAAGAATATGCCGCCCTTCAAATTCAATTGCCGTTCCAGAAAAACAGCCTTCGCAGTCAAAAGTGGAATCAGGAGCAAGAGCAGGCTTAAGAATTTCCCAGCGCACAAAATCTGAAGTGCAAAGATGCCCCCAGTGCATTGGTCCCCATTGAGTTGAATACGGATGATACTGAAAAAACAAATGGAACTTTCCGCCGAAAAATGAAAAGCCGTTCGGGTCGTTGCACCATCCCGCCGGAGAAAACGCATGAAAAAGTGGAAGCTGAAAATTTTGCGATGGCAATTTCAAACTTTCCTGAATTTCATTTTGTTTTTTTACAGCAGCTTTTAGTGTATATTTTTGCATAGACTTTCCCAAGACATTCCTAGGTAATTAAATATAAAGATTATTATATCATTGTTCAGAAAAATTTTTCTATAAATTGTATGGCAGATAAAAATTGAAAACACCCGGTTCCCACACAACGAATTATGAAAGAACCGGGCAAAATTTAAGTTTTCTACAGCAACGCTATTCTTTTATTTTTACAATGTTACTGACGGACTCCAAAAATTCCTTGCGGGTAACGCTTGCAGAAATGTAGTTTGTTTTTATTACGATTCTGTATTCCTTTGAAGAATCCAAAGTTTGCGGTACAAAGAAATTCAGTTCAGCAGGCTTGTTGCGGAATACTTTTGAATCGTCAACTCTTATCCAGGCAGAAGAATCTTCCAAGTCTCCATCTGAGTCAACAGCCGCAAAATAGATTCCGCTTTCTTCACTTCCAAGCTTAAGGTTCGCACCAGTTATTTTTGCCGGTGCACCAAGAGTAAGAGCATTTTCTTCCTCTGAACTGATGTCAACTACAGAATCAATTTCAGGGGACTTGTCGTTATAGACAATTTTGTCAATGTTAAGATTCTGTAAAGAAGAATTTGTAAGCTTTGTAGGAGAAAATCTTACCTTGAACTTTCCGTTCTGTGGAACTTCAGTTTTTGACTTTGCAGAAACATTCATTGCAATGTACATAGTTCCAAGGTCAAGAATGTTCACGGCTTTTCCCTGTTCAAGAAACTTTAAGATTTTCTTCTGCATAAGAATTGCGCAATACTGCAAAATGAACGGATCTATTCCTTTGTTTTCTTCCGCGATTTCTGAAAGAATGTTTCTAAAGCTTGCCTTGTTGCGCGTTACAGTAGCGTAATAAGTTCCATCTTTTCTTAATTTGTTTTCTTTTAATGTAATACTCACTAATGATGAGCTGTTTTCCAATGTGGAAATGTGTTCCATATATATCCTTCTTCAGCTTATGGCGTGAAGAGCCTTTTAAATTTTGCCATGTGGCAATGTTTTAACCGGTGATTTTTATCATTAAGTTTTACCGGCGCGCTGTTCTGGCTCTTGCAAAAAGACAGAATAAAAAGTAGGATATACAAAGTTATTTTTGAGTTAGGCATATCCTGGCTTAATTCTGCAAAGCTTGAATCTATTGGCGTAGGTTCAAGTTTTTTTTTGCAAGAGCATAGGCAATTCCGTTGTGCATCCGCTTCCTCCTATATTTCTTCTTCATTTTAGACCGCCTCCAGATAGCTCTGAGTTGAAGCAGGAATTTTTGAATTCTCTTCTTTTATCAAATCCAAGAACTGCTTTCCAACTTTTTTTATCAGAATGCAAAGAAGCGAAAGAACAGGTTTTAGCACATACTCGTCCAAAACTTCCTCCTGCGTTCTGCCCTTTGTAATTTCTTCCGGAGAGAACAAAAGCCGCATTATTGAATCAGTCTGGAATTCATGCTCCTGAATCTGCTCCGCCTTGATTTTTGAAAGCTCCTTTTTGAATTCCGCGCACTCAAAAATTCTTATGAACCTTAAGATAATCGACTGGATGCAGTGCACTACCTCATGCGCAACCGTAATCAAATCGATGAAGCTTCCATTCTGCGCGCCTTCATAGACATCGCTTCTGATGACAATCATGTTTTGAGCCACATTGTAAAAAGCTGCAATATCTTTTCCGTGCTTCCAGGAATCTTCAGGTTCAATAAGATAATTGAAACTCCTGTCAAAACGGGGAATTATATTTTCCATTACAAAGAGCGGTTCGAACTTCTGGTTTGTGGTAGCCGTGCATAGCAGGTGGCTCCAGAACGAAGCGATTTTAATCTCGTTTTCAGAAAGAACCAGAGTTTCTGAAAATTTTACATCTTTTAATTGTGTTTCATACTGCACCACTTCCATTTTTCTCTCCCGAAGATTCCGCCTGAAACTTTTCAAGCAGTTCTTTCATCAGTTTAACCTGCTGTTCTGAAAGCTTTGAAAAATCCTTGGCAAACATTACAGCTGTCTCAAGATATTCGCTTGAATCTTTCTGCTCGCCAAGAGGAACATTCACACTGCCCTTTGACTGCGCCTGCGCTTCTTCAAGCTCCAGTTTTTCTGCCTCTGAAAGACCGTATTCCTTTGTAATTTTTTCAACAAAAGAATCAGGAATCTCACGCAGACCATTTTCAATTGAAGAAAGGTAAGCCGAGCTTACATCAAGCCGCTTTGCCATATCTCCAAGAATTTCCGAAGAATCAATTCTTCTTTTCCTCAAAATTTTTCCAAATGCCGTTACTCCCATAAATGTACCTCTCGTTTTAAGGCTTAAAAGAATCTTTTTGGATTCTTTATGTTTTAGCATCTAAGTAAAATATATACATATTTTATAAACAAATCAAGCGTTTTATAAAATATTTTTTACAAATTTGTAAATATTATTAAAAATAAAATTCTTACACTACAGACTGACTGTATAGTAAGCCCAGACAAACTGTAGTGCTTACACAACTTGTCTGGGGCATAAGCACAATCAAACTGGGGTGCTTATACAGTTTGACTGTGGCGTAGGCACAATCAGATTGGGGCGGCTATACAGCCAAACTGGGCAATATGTACAGATTGTGCGGAATGTGGAAATTTGGAATTATGAGAAAGTTATGCCATTTTTCCGGTAAGGACTTCGTTTTTAAGGAAATCGTAGACATAAAGCGGACTTTGAAAATAAAGTCCTGTCCTGGGATTTATTAGTTTTTCATAAGTTTCAGAGTTATATACACACGCAGAGCCTGTGGAACCGACATGGAAAAATCCCCGACAAGTTTGTCCGCCAGGTCGCAGGTGGGTACATTCAATCTGATATTCAAAATCGGTCATTGAGGGCTATTATAGCACGGGAACGGGGAAGATTCTATTAGAGAAGAATTCATTGGCTAATATCAAATTTCAATCTTCTGTAACTCTCCATGACGTTTTATTATCTTAAAATCTTATATTCCGTACTAGCTCAGACCAGTCTTTATAAGTCATCTCAGGATATTTGCTGCCATAAAATTCCTGAACGAGTTTTATAGCTTCCAAAGAATGTACAACCTCTCCTGTTAAGAGAGGTTTTAATTTTTCCAGTAAAGTTTCATCTTTTATCTCAAGAATTTTTTTATCATTTTTGTAATCTATTGTGTTATTTTCTTTTAACCTGTTATCCGCGTCATCAAAAAAGGAATCAATATTCTCAAAAAATTTTTCTATTAGCTCTCTTTTAAATAGAACGAGGTTATCACCATTAGAAAGTTTTTTTCTATAAAAAATTTCCTCTTTTACGGAATTTTGGATACTATACCGAGAATAAAAGGACACGCTGTCTTTTTCGTTTAATCTGTTTTTTGCAATATGGAAATTCCAGCAGACATATATATCATTTTGTGAATCGTAACCAAGAAATATAAATGGGATTTCAGAATTTTTTATAGAATCGAATTCTTCCCTTTTTGGAAGTTGCGCCCTTGTAACATCTGGTCTGTTCGTAAAATATGCGGAAGATATGTTCTTTATGTAGACATAATAAACTTTGTTTGAGAAACGAATTCTGAAAGGCTGAATTCCTCCTAAAAATTCGAAATCAGCGCAATTTTTCATTTTCTCTAAAAGCAAATCAAGAAGTTTTTCAGCACATATTTTTTCAGTTTTCATAAAAGTCCTCTAAATAGCACAGAATCAATTCTTTTCAAGTCACTTTTTGAAAGACTCTTTATATCTGATAAATCACAGGCGAATTTTACATTTGATATTTCGGCTGGAACATCGCTTATTTTTGGAATTGAATCTGAATCAAAAAATTTAAGCTCATCAACTGCCAGCTGGTAATCAAAACAGAAATCAAATGACTTTGAAATTTCATTTCCTAAAACTTTGAACATAATAGAATCCAATAATGCTTGAATTTCCAGGTCCGGAATTTTATCAAAAATCATTTTACGCAGGTCATTTATATTTTTTCCTGATGTTGTCTCCAGCGTAAAAACAGAAGCGATTATCAGTTTTGAATTCTCATTCGGCTTTAATTGCTCTAATGAAAAATTATGAATACGTTTTGCAAGGCTTGTGCTTTTTACTTCCAATTTGTCCTTTCCGTCATTAAAATCAAACCTGCTGTTCGCCTGATTATGCCATGATTTTATCAGATACTCAGGATTTTCTGACTGCTCAATAACAAGAAGTTCTGCCCATAATCCCTGAACAGATTTTGCAGCCGGCAATGATGAGTAGCTGAACAATTGCAGAATTTTGTCTATTTCTTTTTTTATAAGATGCCCATCCGATTCATCAGGAATCTTCTGTAAAATCAGATAGACGACTTCAAGAAAATAATTCTGAAAATCGCAGTTGCTCTGGTTCAATGTTATGACAGTATAAATCCTTGAAAATTTTCTGTTGAAATCATCAATCAGGCTGCATTTTTTATTAAACAGCACAGAAATATATTCAAGATTTAAATCTGCGGAAGCGTTTTTCAATTCACATTCAATAAAGAAAACTGGTGTCTGGCTCTTTGTAATCCCTAACAAAAATCTTGAAGACAATGGCAAACTGACAACGTGAGTGATGTCAACTGCTTCTGAAAAATTGTCTTTCAGTCCTCTGAACAACTCACAAATCTGACTCATTTAGTTTTCCTGTATAATTAGTCGCAAAATCTTCCGGATAATAAAAAGCCAACGTATATGCAGTTTTTCCAGCCCATTTTCTATTTTCACATTTAAACTTTATATTATGAATTTGAATGCATATAGAATCTTCAAATTTTATTTCTCTGTCTCCAGGATAAACTTCAATTCCTTTTGGAGAATGACCTGAAAAAAGCTCCGTATCTATTTTTTCCGTTTCGACATTAAATTCACGTTCTCGCGGCTCGCCTGCATAAGCCATTTGAATAACATAAACAAATTCCAAAGGAGTTTTTTGTTTTGTCATAAGATATTTCAGATAGCGTAAAGTCGCCTGTTTTCTTGCTGCATCCGGCATATTCTGAACTATGAATTCAGAAATAAAACTTACAGCTTCTTCCATTTTAAGCTTTAAATACCTGTGGTTTCTGTCTGAAGAATTGAAATTTTTATATAGAGAAAAATTCCTTTCATTGTCGGCAACAAATTTTTCAACAAGTTTTTTATTCGGCGCTATTGAATTTGATTGAAAAGCGTTTATCTTTCGCCAGCCTGACAATTTGCTGGTTACAATATCCTTTGAAAGAATATTTCTTCTGGTCGCATTCAGATGCGGAGTATGCAACAGTAATTGCTCGACCTCCTCCAAACTGTCATTTTCTTTCAGCCATTTTCGCATTTCTTCTTCATGGTCAACGTATTCCCTGTATTCAGTCTGAACATCTTGCGGTAAAAACACCCTGCACGACCAAAGATATTTTCTCTTATATCCGAAAAACCGGCATCTCTGTTGGATTGTATCGGCATTAGATTTTCCTATTGAATAGCGAGGCATATATGTTGTCGCAAGTTTTTCAATTGTAAAACCGCGGTTCAGCATATCGGCTCCAATCAATATGTGAGACGGATAATCATCCCATGGAATATCTTCGCTTTTTCTTTTGCTCTTGCTTATTATAAGCTCAATATTTGTCTCTTTTATTATATCTGGAATATGCTTTTTTATTTCAGAAAAATCGGGATAAGTTTCGTTATGTTTTTTATATTCCCTGACCGCCTCTTCATAATTTTTTTCAAATTGCCTAATCAAAGTTTTATAAGCGACATCATTTTCAGAAGAACTTAATGTGATTATCCAACCATCGATAATATCAATAACCCAACTATTGAATTTTTGGCTCGCATCCTGTTCCCTGTCCGCATGAACCATCATTGAAAGGAAAACTTCTGTTTTTAGAATTTTCACGACTATAGCGACAGACAGAATATGCAACTGCAACGCTGTTATAAGACTTTCGGGCGGCTCAGTTAAATTATTCCGCTTGGAATTGAATTTCTCATCATCGGGAATATCAATTATCAAACCAGGCTCATCAACAAAAAAAGTTTTTCCGCCTGTATAAGATTTTCCCGGAGTAAGAACCGTATGATGTTTCGGAGAAAGCAAATCCACAATGCTGATAAGGAGCGGACCTTGAGGAGTTGCCGTATACTGCACATACGAATGATTCGGAAGAGAATTCCGCAAATTCATTATCGATTTATATGTGGCAGTATATTCATCATCTTCCCACTCTTCTGACTTGCTGTTTTTATATGCATATCCATTAAGACTTGCCTGGTCTGCCTCATCATCAATTATAAGAACTCCACTATTCTTCAGTTCGTTTTTTATTTTCTGAGAATCAAAGATTTGCGCCAACTGTTCTATATATTTATAGTTTTTCAGGACTACAATAAGAATTGATGGACGGGAACTAATCTGAAGCTCATTGCAAATTTTATTCAAATCACCCAAATCAGGATTTTTATGAATTTTATAAAAATCACGATTTTTTCCGTCGTTTATTAAATCCTTTCTTAAACGTTTTTCTGTCTGGTCTAAAAGATTGTTCTTGTTTCCTGCAAAATATATAATCACACGGAAACCGTTATCGCTTGCAAGAGCAGATAATGCGGTAAAGGACATTGTTTTTCCGCTTTGAACATAACCGACAACTAAATTTGTTGTGTTTTGAATTTTATTCAAACTAGGATTTGCACAATCTTTTAGAATTGAGACAGTTTCAGTTTTTAATTTTTCCAGTTCATCAGGCTGTAATTTAGAAGCAAAACGTGAAAAAAGTTCTGTTGCACGAATTCCAAAAACAGGTAAAAATTTTTCTTCCGTTTCTTGCTGCATTTGAATTTCCATGGTTAGCCCTCCAAAATGTATTGATTAAAAAGATTCCTTAAATTGCCGGGATTTTTTGTTCCTCGGTTTGGAGCATTGAGTTCAGCCTTTGCAAAAGCCATAAGAATTTTTATAAGCGGCTCATATCCGTTTGAATTTTTAAACTGCGGATAATAATCAAAAAAACTGTGAGAAAGGTTTATCTTGCAAATACAATTCCCGTCATGTTCCTGAACTGAATACAAGTCTGTGCTTTCAGTTTCTGTAATCAGTTCATAATTTATAGAACAATCTTTACCATTGCAGATGAATTTTTCTGAATAAGTTTCCGCAGGCTTTGATTCATTTATCAAATTTTCATTTTTCTTAATAAGTTCTGCATTGTTGATATTCTCATCGTCTTTTTTTGCCTTGTTCTCAAAAAGCAGATTGTCAGACACCTTTTCAGACAAAGTTTTTTTTATTTTCTGCGCAATTTTTTCTTTCTTTTCCTTGCTCCTTTGCCGGTAACCTTCTGCCTGCATGAAAATATTATTCTTTTCACTGGAAATATCCCTTTTTATATCCTCAAGCAAAATCTGTAAATCATCTTCCGATTTAAAGCCGTTCTTGTTGAAAGTTACTTCAAAGCCTTCCAGTTCCAGTTCTCCAAACAGACGTTTGTATTTAAATGTTCCGACAGAACCAAACAAACACGAAGGGAAAAATCTTTCATCGTCGCCGCCTACTATGACTCTTCCCCGCCGCAGCAGGACAAGTCCGTTTTCACCTTGATTTATTTCTTCCAGAATTGCAAGAAAACCTTTTGCCTTGTATCTTCCTGCATCCAAATTAATTTCTTTCTTCCATAAAATATTGCCGCTGTCAGGATTTTTATAAAAAGGAGCATTCAGAATTCTATATTCTGGAGCTGTAAGTTTTTCTCCGTTGACGTATATTTCAATTTCACCGGTTCTAAGAAAAACACGGTATATGCTGGAAAGATGCTTCTTCACCTTTTCCATTGCGCTTGTTCTTGGTGCATTTTTTGAAAGGTTTGTAAGTACAATCTTTGTGTAATGTTCTTCCAATGGCTTCTTGTTTTCCTCGACTTCAAGAATTTCCCTTCCCTCTTTTGTAACTTTCTGCAAATCAAATGAAGTTACACGCTCAACGTTTTCACCAAGAGCTTTTGTTGTAACAGTCCAGTTGTCAGCAAGCCAGACGGAAGCTGTTTTCATTCCCATTCCATATTCATTAAGCCCTGCATTATTTTCTGGAATGTTAGCAGGCTCAAAAGCCCGGGTATAATTCGCTTCATTTATTCCAGCCGCATTGTCAATTATAGAAAGAGATTTTGCCTCCCAATCCATTATTATTTTTATCTGAAGTTTGTAATTCGGTTCATAAGAGCGAAGTCGTTCTTTATTGTCAAAATAGCTTTGAACAGCATTATCAACATATTCACCAAGAGTATTTGAAAGCGTGTTCACAAGATTCCTGAATGTGTTGTAAACATTCGGTTTTAATGCTATAGAAACTTTAGTTACAGGCATTACCTCACCTCCAAAAGCCTTTCTGCAATTTTTCTTACAACCTCAACATTGACCGCATTTCCGAACGCCCTGAAAGCCTCTGCAATGGTATTTGGAGTATGATCAAGTTCTTCCATGCATTGAATTCTTGCAGCCTCTTTTTTTGTCATGTAGCGGCCAATCTGACCGTCCGGTGTATGAACCCATGGAAAAATCGGAATTTGGGTTGTTGTTAAAACAAGCGCGGGAGAATATGTCGGAAGTTTTACACGGATTCCAGACGGACGGAACTGAATTATTTTGTCTTGTAAAGTAGGTTTTGCGTTTTTATCCATTCCGCAGTTCCATTCAAATTTCTGATGGCTGTTTTCAAATCCCAGCTGCTGTATCTGCGGAAGCCATTCATCTAAAATCTTCTTGTGTTTAGTATAGAACTCCCGGTTCCATTTTATGAAATTCTTCTTCCAGTCTGGAAATTCTTCATTTGGCTTCATTACAGTTTGGGCATATATTGGAAGCTGCAAAAGCATATCATCAACAGAATGTCCTTTTAATTCAATTCCAAATTTTCCCCTTTTCCCTTCCAGTGATTTTCTGTATTGATTACACGGAGCAGTTTTCTCATAATTATAAGTTGCACCCCATTCCATAGCCCATATTGGAAAGGAAGGAATAGGAATATTATTTTTTGTAAGCAAGTCCAAAAAATTTTGCCAAGCATCAAGATGACTTCTTGTCTGTTCTCTTAATGACATGAAATCAGTATCAGTTTCATCAATAATTGATTTTATGTTGCATTCGATTTTTTCTGTATGTTCAGGAAACTTAAAATCTTTAAGACCGCCTTTTGATTTCAGCCTGCCGACTATATAGATTCTTTTTCTGTGCTGAGGGATTCCAAATTCATGCGGCGAAATAATATCGCATTGAACTTCATAAAACTTTTCAAGACTGGTTTTTATGACATTCCAAGTATTGCTGTTATCATGAGTCTGCAAATTCTGAACGTTTTCAAGAAGAATATATTCCGGCTGTTTCTTTTCAAGGATTTCCATGATTTTCCAGAACAAATTTCCTCTGTCCTTTTCATCATTAAAACCTTGCTGCTTGCCTGCTTTTGAAAAAGGCTGACATGGAAATCCTGCGCATAGCACATCATGCTGTTTTATATCATTTTCTATGTCCACATCATTTATATCACCGGCACATTCCATTCCGAAATTCTGCTTATAATAATCTCTTAAATCACTTTTAAGCTCACTCGCAAAAACACATTTTCCGCCCAACTTTTCCATAGCTAGATGAAAACCACCGATTCCAGCAAATAAATCTATGAATGTGAAAGATGTTTTCTCTTGTCCTAAAAAAGGTTCGTTTTTTGGGACAGATCAGGACTGCTTTGGGTATGAAAAAAACTTGATAAATAGAATAGACAAAATTTTCTTCCGAAGATCCATTTTACAGCGAGGAGAACCAGAAACGGCCTGAGCTTTCAATTCAGCACGCAAAAGAAGGAAAACTTACACTTTCACCTTAGAAAAATGTAATTGAAAATCTAAAAAAAACGCTGTATTATGGTTAAGAATAATCATTTTAAGAAGGAGCATTTTATGGAAAGTTCAAATGTAATAAGACTGTATAGCGAAATAGAAATGCTCTCTTATTCCGACCGGATTTCGTTATTAAACAAGCTCCTGAGTTCAATTGGTTTTAATCGTTCCCAAAAAACAGAATCTTCCTCCGAGAATTTTGACAAAGCATTTGGTCTATGGAAAGACAGCGACATAAATATTGAAAATATCCGTCAGAAAGCATGGAGCCGGACATAATGCTGTATCTATGCGACACTTGTATTTTAATTGATTACCTTCGTGGAAAAGAAGAAGCAAGGAAACGGCTTTCTAATGATAGGACAAAAGGACTTGGAATGTCTGCTATAACTTATATGGAACTTATGGTTGGAGCAAGAAATAAAAATGAAGTTATAGCTATAAAAAAGGCTTTTGCTGATTTTGAAATAATAGAATTAACAGAAGCTATTTCTGTAAAAGCTAGAAATCTAATAGAAAAGTTTACGAAAAGTCATGGACTTCTAATTCCCGATGCTTTGATTGCGGCAACAGCACTTGAATTTGAAATTCCTCTTTCGACTTTGAATATTTCAGATTTTAAATTTATTCCAAATCTAACATTGGTTTAAGGATCAAAAATGTCAGATACAGAAAACACATCTGTCCCAAAAAACGAACCTTTTTCGGGACAGAAAGCATCGTGTTCCGAAAATTTCCAACATTCAAAAAAGCAGCTCAACACAGAAAATCTTCTTGAAAGTCTTAAATCTGGCTTTATTTCAAGCGGCATTTCTTCTGACAGCACGCTTTCACCTTCTCTTTTGGTGAATAATTCAAGCCAGCAGAAAAAAATTCTCTCTTCGATTTTGGACGAGCTTTCCACCTGCGAATCTTTTGACTTTTCAGTTGCGTTCATAAACGAAAGCGGGCTTGCCAGTATTCTTCAGACTTTGGAACAACTGAGTGAATACAATATTCCCGGAAGAATTCTTACGACAAATTATCTGAACTTCACATCTCCTGGCGCGCTCAGCAAATTGCTTGAATTTCCAAACATCGAGGTACGGGCTTTTACAAATGGCGGATTTCACCCCAAAGGCTATATTTTCAAACAGAGCAACTATTATTCAATTATAATCGGAAGCGCAAATCTTACGGCTTCGGCCCTGAACATGAATCAGGAATGGAGCATAAAATTTCTTTCCTGCACGGACGGCCAGATTGTTTTCTCTGTGCGCGATGAATTTGAGCGGGTCTGGGCACAGGCGGAAAAAGTTACACCGGAATGGATCACGGACTACACGATTGACTACAACCTGAAGAAAACAAAGCTTAATTCTGTCTCAAAAGAATTCGCAAAGGAACTTGAAGCCGAAATCAGCGAGGAAATTCTCTCAAAGCAAATTTCAGAATCAGATGAAGATGCGGAAATCGTTCCGAACTCAATGCAGCAGGAAGCGATGAGCGCAATCGCAGAACTCCGCGCGAAAGGAGAAAGCAAGGCTCTTTTGATTGCGGCCACGGGAACCGGAAAAACTTATCTTTCAATTTTTGATGTAATTCAGTCAGGCGCGAAAAAAATTCTTTACATTGCCCACCGCGACATGATTCTTGAGAAATCAGAAAAAAGTTTCCGCGCTCTTATTCCCAAAATCTCAACCGGATTTTTTAAGGGAGCGCAAAAAGATTTGAATGCCGACTGCATTTTCGCCTCAATTTTTACGCTTGCAAAAGACGAAAATCTCCGCCTTTTTTCCCCGGACCATTTCGATTACATTATCGTTGACGAAGTTCACCATGCGGGAGCGGGCAGCTATCAGAAAGTCATAAATTATTTCAAGCCGAAATTTTTGCTTGGACTGACTGCGACTCCGGAGCGAACCGACGGCTTTGATATTTTCTCGATGTTCGAAAACAACATTCCCTACGAAATCCGGCTGCAGAAAGCGCTTGAGGAAAATCTTTTGTGTCCTTTCCATTATTACGGAATCAGCGACATAACCGTAAACGGCGAGCTTGTTGACGACAAAAGCGATTTTTCAAAACTTACAAATTCAGAGCGTCTGCGCCACATTGAAAAGGCAATCAGACTTTACAAATCAAACGACAATCCTGTAAAAGGGCTGATTTTCTGCAGCAGAACTGAAGAAGCAAAAGCCTTGAGCCAAAAACTCAACGAGCGCGGATTTTGTACAGTTTATCTTACAGGCGAGAATTCAGACTCAGAAAGAGAAAAAGCAATTGAGCGGCTGGAAAGCGATTCAGATCCGCTCCAGTACATAATCAGCGTGGACATTTTTAATGAAGGCGTTGACATTCCCTGCGTAAACCAGATTGTGATGCTGCGGCCTACACAATCCGCAATTATTTTTACACAGCAGCTTGGACGAGGACTAAGAAAAAGCGGCAACAAGCAGTTTGTAAGCATCATCGATTTTATCGGAAACTACGAGAACAATTTTTTTATTCCGATTGCGCTTTACGGCGACAACTCCTACAACAAGGACAATATCCGGCGCGCGCTTTCAAGCGGTTCTGCGGGACTTCCGGGCTGCTCCACAATCCAGATAAATGAAATTGCGCGCCAGGAAATTTTCGACTCGATAAACCAGACTTCATTCAAGCAGCTGAAAATTCTTTCCGCGGAATACAAAAAGCTAAAGAACCGGCTTGCGCGAATTCCTTCAATGATGGATTTTGTCGAAAACGGATTCATTGATCCGCTTCTTTTCATCGACTATTCCGGCTCTTATTATTCATTCAAATGCAAAATTGAAAAAAATGAGATTGCGCTGAATGCAAGGGAAATGTGCTCGCTCCAGTTTGTTTCCTTGGAATTTGCGCGCGGAATCCGCATGCACGAAATCCTGATTCTGAAAATTCTCGCGGAAAACGACTTTATTTATATAGAAGAGTTTTCGAAAAGACTTTCAGAATATGGCGTAAAACTCAGCAAAGATGACCTGCAGGGAATGTGCAGAACACTCTCGCCTGAATTCTACACACAGAATGACAGAAAAAAGTACGGAAACATAGCATATATAAGCATTGAAGAAGAGAAAAAAATCATCAGGACCAGCGAATTCTCCGCGCTTCTAAAAAATCCGCTCTACAAGTCTGAGCTTTTAGACTGCCTTGAATATGCTGTAAAACGGGCTGGCCTTAAAAAAAATGAAATCCGCTTTGACGACAATCTTGTGCTTTACAGAAAATACACCAGAAAAGACATCTGCAAGCTTTTAAATTGGAAGAGCGACTGCTCGTCTACAATCTACGGATACAAAACCGAGCTTTCTTATGAAACGCCTGCCTGCCCGATTTTTGTAACCTACAACAAAAAGTCAGATATTTCTGAATCAACAAAATACGACGATGTTTTTATAGACAATTCACATTTCAGCTGGATGAGCCGAAGCCGAAGAACTTCTTCCACGCCGGAAGTTTCCGCGCTCATAAAGCAGAAAGAAAATCACATAAAGACAATGCTTTTCGTAAAAAAAAGCGATGACGAGGGAAGCGACTTTTATTATCTGGGAAACATGATTTACAACTCATTCGAGGACACAAAAATGAATTCCGAAAAAGACGGCAGAATTGAGAAGGTTCCGGTTGTGAACATTCAGTTCAGTATGAAAAATCCAGTTCCACAGCAGCTGTACAATTACCTTGAATCCTGATACTTTTACAAAAAAAGGACTGAAAAAAAATGGACAACACAAGCACAACAGAAAATAATTCTCAAACAAAAAACTCGCCTCTCAAGCAAATCCACGTTTCCGCGGCGGTGATTCTACGCACAACGAGCGGCGGCGAAAAGCAGATTTTTGCGACGCAGCGCGGCTACGGTGAATGGAAAGACTGGTGGGAAGTTCCGGGCGGAAAGATTGAGACAGGCGAAACTGCCGAGCAGGCGATTGTGCGCGAAATACGCGAGGAGCTTGCGACGGAAATCCGCCCTGAACAAAAACTCTGCACGGTTGAATACGACTACCCTGCTTTTCATCTGAGAATGGAATGTTTTTTGTGTTCGGTTGTTTCTGGGAAGCTGACGCTTTTGGAGCACGAGAATTCAGCCTGGCTTTCCGCAGAGAAACTTGAAAGCGTAAAATGGCTTCCTGCGGACGTGGAAGTTTTAGGCAAAGTAAAAGAGCTTTTGTAAGGCGGATGCGGTAGCGCTGGGAGCCCCGAAGTTCTTGGGTGATTGAGCCTGTCGAAATTACCCAAGAATGAGCGTGAGCGAAGGGCGGACATAGCGATGGAAAGTGCCGAAGGTGCTTGCCGGACCGCCCATAGTATTCCGACTTGGAAAAACTGACGCAACCTTTTTCACGCGAAATTGTTCAATAGACATAATCCGGAAAATTTTATATTTAGATTTCATGCTGATTTTTGGATTCAATTCATTATATTTTTAGAAAAACATTCGGAGGAAAAAAAAGAAGAACTAAAGGCATTCATTCTGGCGGTATCGGTTTCGCTTGTCGTGTCGGCGGCGATTGTTTCCGCGGGGCTTTCAAAAATAGCAAGGCCTGACAGGACAGTTACAGTGCGCGGACTTGCGGAAAAAGAAGTTGATGCTGACCTTGCACTCTGGCCGCTCACATTCACGCTTGGAGCAAACAGCCTTCCGCAGCTCCAGAAGGATATTTTGGCAAAAACCCAGACTGTAAAGGAATATCTTTCAAGCCACGGACTTTCAGAAGAAGACTACACGGTTCAGTCGCCAAGCATAACGGACAACACAATCAATCCGTACATGGACAGGGACAAAATTCTCTACACTTACCTTGCGCAAACGGTGGTTCTTGTGCGCTCGTCAAAAGTCGCGGAAGTGAAAAAAGCGCAGGACGATTCCCTTGACCTGATGAGCAGCGGAATCGCAGTCTCAAAAGACTACAACAGCAAGATTTCATTTGAATTCACAAGGCTGAACAACATAAAGCCGCAGATGATTGCGGAGGCGACAAAAAACGCACGCACAGCAGCCGAGCAGTTTGCGCATGATTCTGGAAGCAAAGTCGGAAAAATCAAAACTGCAACCCAGGGATTTTTTAGCATAGAAAATGCCGCAGAAGACCTTCAGGAAAAAAAGACAATCCGCGTGGTAACCACAGTCGAATATCTTTTAAAATAAAGCAAGCCTCCCGTTCATGCCAGTCAATGACAAGCGGAATCCGTCGCTGAACAGACATACTGCGGCGGATTTTATTTTTTAATCACTTTCTGAACAAAAAGCACTCTTCTCCATGCGAAAAAATCACGCCGATTGCCTGCAAGAATGAATAGACAATTGTGCTGCCCATGAATTTCATTCCGCGTTTTTTTAATTCTGCGGAAATTGCGTCGGAAAGTCCGTTCGTTGCATTGCCTGTTTCGTGAATTATTTTTATGCCAGAAAGAGCGGATTTTTTCTCAACATCTTCTGCATTTTTCGTGTCTTCGTTTTCAGACACAACATTTTTGCATAAATATTCGTCCAGAAACTTTTTTATGAAATTAAAGAAACTTCCATATTCAAGACAAATCGCCCTGAAAATTCTTGCATTTGAAATGCTCGCCTTTATCTTAAGCCGGTTTCTGATGATTTTTGGATTTTCCAAAAGCTCAGCGATTTTTTCCTCGCCGTAGTCACAGATTTTTTCAAGCTCAAATCCATCGTATGCGGAACGGAAATCTTCCCGCTTGTTCAAGACACATTCCCATGAAAGCCCCGCCTGAAAACTTTCGAGCGTCAGCATTTCAAAAAGATATTTGTCATCCGCGCTTTTTTCGCTTAATTTTCCCCATTCATTGTCGTGATAGGCAACATATTTTGGATTTTTCAGGTTGCACCACTTGCAGCGCGGAAGATTTTTTTCAAAAATTGCTTCTGAATCAGATTTTATTGCCGTCATCTCCAGCTTTCCCAGATTTTCATTTCAAGTCCGCAGGTCGTGGCATTTTTTCCGTTACGGCAAACTGGAAGTCTCAGCAAAAACTGGTTTTCAAAAAGTTTTTCTTCTTTGTCAGCGTCATCAAGATATGCGAACGAGGCGTAATCTTTTGATTTTTTGTCCGCCAGAAGCGCAACCGCATCCGCACGAGAGCCAGCCGTGCGCGCAAGTGAATCCACAACGCTTTCAAATTCACCGCGGCTCATAGTTTTTTCCTTTAAGTCAACAAACTGAAAAGGAATCCGCCGCTCCTTGAACCACATCTGAGCCTTTTTTGTGTCAAAATTCTTTGTCGTTCCAAAAATCTGAATCATAAAGCAATTATAGCAGAAATCGTGCGGAAGTTACAGGTATGACAAATATAATACAGGGATTTTTCAATATCAACTTAAAAATAATATTGACATAATGATTTATTCAAAGTACACTTTGAATAAATGGTAAGAAGTTTATATTTTCAAAGTATAGAAGCATTTAAAGACAAGCAGGTAATCAAAGTTCTGACAGGAATCCGCCGGTGCGGAAAATCCGTGCTCATGGAACAGTTTATGCAGACACTTCTGGAAAGAGGCATTTCAGAACGTCAGGTTACTTATATCAGGCTTGACGACTTGGACAATGAGCTTTTACTGGAATATCACAATCTTTATGCGTTCATAAAATCCGCTCTTTTGGAAGACAAAATGAACTATGTTTTTATTGACGAAGTTCAGCTTTGCAAGGATTTTCAGAAGCCGGTAGAAACACTTTTCAACTACAAAAACGTGGATTTGTACCTTACAGGCTCGAACGCGGACCTGCTATCAGGAGAACTCGCCACTCTTTTAAGCGGAAGATACGTTACGATAGACATGCTTCCCTTTTCATTCTGCGAATATCTTGAATACATAAAGGAAAACAATTTTCCGCCTCAGACAACCGAAGAGAACTATTACGACTACGTGAAATTCGGAAGCATGCCGTTCACCGTTCAGCTCAAAAAAAACACTGAAAGCGTATACCAGTACCTGAACGGAGTTTACAACACGATAATTGTAAAGGACATTGCCAGCCGTCATCAGATAAAGGACGTTGCGGTTCTTGAAGCCGTAATAAAATTCATGTTCCAGAACTGCGGAAATTTTTGCACTTCAAAAAAAATCAGCGACACGCTTACAAGCTCCGGGCGAAAAACGACCCAGCCCACAGTCGAAAACTATATGCACTTTCTTGAGGAATGTTTTTTAGTCTACAGGGTCGAACGCTACGATGTGCGCGGAAAGGAGCTTCTTAAAAACATCTCAAAATATTACATAGCCGACACAGGACTGCGGAATATGCTTTTGGGCTACAGAAACATCGACATGGGACACATCCTTGAAAACCAGATTTTTCTTGAGCTTAAGCGGCAGCATTTTACGATTTACACGGGCAGAAACCTCGATGCCGAAATAGATTTTGTGGCAAAGAATCAGACTTCTCTTTTTTACATCCAGGTCGCAGAAACCGTAAAAGACGAGGAGACTCTGAAACGTGAGCTTTCTGCCTTCAAAAACATTCCGGATTCATACCCGAGAGTTATAATCACGATGGACAGAAATTTGAACTCAGATTTCAACGGAATCCGAAACATAAACGCGCTCGATTTTCTTACAGGAAAGGAGAAGCTTGGTTTTTGACTTTCAATTTTATATTTCTGAATATACAATAACTCTTTTTTTCATTTTTCAACAATTTTAAACCATTTAGGATTTTGGCATTAAATTTTATCCTCTTTTATTAAATCATTATAAACAAGCATTGCTAATAATTTCTCTCTTTTCATATCTGCGCTCCGATGAACTGAATCGGCTGGTTAAGAAATATGGACTTTGAGTCACTTTCATGGGTTTCAATTACATCAAAACGCGCGTTCTCCTTCAGTCTTGTCACAAAAAGGATGATGATAAAATCTATCACGGATTACAAACTTTAAATTAATTTATTTTGGACAGTAGTGTCCTATTCTCATTGCTTTACACCCTCTTTCACACACTCCCCGTAAATCTCAGCCATTTTCTTCACGGCAATATCAACCGAATATTTTCTAGAATCTTCTATATTATTTTTCCGCATTTCTGCCATAAGCTCGGGATTTTTGTAAAGATCCAGAATCTTTTCCACAAAGTCAGCGTTGTTGTCCAGCTGATAAAGCTCCCCGTTCCGGCCGGGAACAACGGCATCGGTCTGACCGCGGATACCGCTTGCCACAATCGGAAGTCCGCTCGCCATCGCCTCAATCACGCTGATTGGAAGCCCTTCCTGTCGGCTTGTCGTAACATAAAGGTCGGAAATTGCGCACAGCAGATTTATGTCTTTTCTGTAGCCGGGAAACCAGATGATGTCGTCAAGTTCAAGGTTCACGGCAAGAATTTTCATTTCTTTCAGCTGAACGCCTCGTCCTGGCATTATGACTTTAAGGTTCGGAATCCGCTTTTTCAGCTCTGGAATATTTTTTATGAAAAACTCGTGGTCTTTTCGCGGGATGAACTCCGCAATGTAAAGAATTATGAAATCGCTGGAATCGTATTTGTATTTTAAACGGAGCGTAAGTTTTTCTTGTTCAACTGTTTTATCTTCCATAATTTTCTCCCATTTTTTTAAGTCGTCTACAATGACAGCGGATTGTACTTTTCGAGATTCACGCCTACCCCGTCGATTTTTACTATTTTTTTCGCCTTGAATTTCTTCCGCATTGCCAACTCATAGTCTTCCTCATTTATGCAAACAAGAACATCTGTATATTTTGAAAGCCATTTTTCAACAGGATAAAACATAATCCAGTTCAAGATTGGCGCGCCCTTGTAAAAATGGAATCCGTGCGCAGTGTAAATAATCTTCAAGCCGTTTTTTCTAAAGCTTTTTCCAGCAAGCCTGGCAACAACTGCTCCCATCGGCGTATGACAGTGCAGAATATTATAGTTTCCGTTCTTTAGAATCTTCTTCAAAGCTCCAATGGCTTTCAGATTCTTCAAGGAAAATGGAGAACGAGAAATCTCAACGTCAAAATAATTATCACAATCCTTTACAGGCTCGTCATTCGGGCAAGCGTAATCCACCTGCCAGCCCTGCTTTGAACACCAATGCATAAAAGGGAGATTGAATTTTTGAAAATTTGCGGTATTTGAAACGAAAAGGATTTTTTTCATTATAGAACTCCAATAGCCTCCATAAAGGTCTTATAAAAATTTTCTTTATTAAATCGAATTGCAAAATCATGGTTCAATTTAGCAATCTGCTTTCGTCTTAAAGGATTTTCATACAGCCACATAATCTTCTCATACACGGTATTTTCAAGATTATCATTTATGGGAAGCAAGATTGCACTTTCTGGATTTGAATATTCAGGAATTCCTCCGCTGATTGTACTAACAACAGGAAGCGAGGATGCCTGCGCCTCGATGTTAGTCAAGGCGCCGGGTTCATTCCATACTGGAACAAACCCGGCGATAGCTGAAATTTTATAGTATTTCCACATATCGCTGTAAGGAACATAGCCTGTAAACCGAACATAGTTCTTGCAAGGCTGCAATATTTCTTCAAGTTTTTTTTGAACAGGAGATTTTACTTTAGACTCAAAAAAAGTCGCACCCACAATCAAAAGTTTTTTATTTTTAATCGGAAGATGTGAAAATACGCGGGCAAGCTGTAAGATTCCTTTTTCTTCCACAAGACGACCTGCAAAAATAATCACAAAATCATTTTCCGAAATATCAAGATTTTTCTGCAATTTCTGATTTTCTTCCGGAGAAAGTTCTTTTGAAAATAAATCAATATCAATTCCGTTCCTAACACATCTATATTCCGCCCTGCCATTCGGAAATCTATTTTTCCAAGACCTGCTTATAAAGTCGCTTACAGTAAGAATCAATGGACAGTTTTCAATCTGTTTTTTACAGCCGAATGTACTTGTTGGCTCATTGTGCGCATGATAAATAAATTTTTTATCATATTTTTGTTTCATTCGCTTGTCTTTCATCGCGAGGAACAAACTCACATGGTTCTCTGCAACAATAAAATCAAAATCATTCTGTAAAAAGTATTTTTTTGAACGATTTATATACAAAAGCCGCGAAAAAATCATACGAAAAGAAAGAGCTCTCTTTGGCAAGAATGTCTTGGCTAAAGCATACACAATCTTATCAAGAGCAGATGCAACACAAGGAATCTTCACAAAATAGAACGAGCAATGATTGTATTTTTCGCTTTCTAAAACTGCTTTTTCATTATAAATTGAAACAACAGAAAAATCCGCACCATGTGATTTTTCGTTCTCATCAATAAACAACTTTATAATATTTTCTACAGCTCCACCTTTTACAGGCGGAACTGGCAAAACACCAACCGTAAAAAAACAAATTTTTTTCATTTATATTCTCCATTTTTTCCTAACATTCCATCTATGAAACCTTTAAAAAAATATTTCAGACGGTTTCGTTTTTGTGGCAAATAATAAAGATGCATAAGTATTTCTACTGTGTTATGGATGAAGAAATTTTTTTTCCATTGTCTTGGCACATATCTTTTCCAAAATAGTTTTACAGATTCACGAGTTTGGTAGTAATACCGAATAGGAATCCAGTAAGATTGCAAAACGCGTTTATTTTTTATTGGAAGAAACATACTTTTAGAATTTTTACCAAGTGAATGATTCAGCAAAATGTTGGTGTCCTGACAAATACTGAAACCTTTGTTTTTCAAACGCCAACATAAGTCAAAATCAGCATAATCCAAAAAAACAGAATCATTCCAAAAATCAACTTTTTCAAGAATTTCATATTTTGTTATCATAGAAGAAGTGATAACTTCACTGACTTCAAAAAAACCGTTACCAATATTTTTATTTTTTTTGGGAAGCTCAACTATTTTGTTTTTGTTTATATCAAAATATTGAGGACCGACTATTCCAACTTTTATTTTTGAAGAAATATAATCAAAGTCAGAAACAAGTTTTTTTATGTAGTTGTTAGGTATTAAGGAATCCTGATCGAAGAAAATCAAATAATCACTTTTTCTTGTGATTTCCAGTTTTAGACATTTATTAAATGCGGAAGAAAGTCCTAGATTTTCATAATTTGGAAAATACAAAATATTCTTTATATCTTTGAATATAACTGCGTTATCTTTATTGGGAGTGTTATCAGATAAAATGACGCTAGAAACTTGGGATGAAAGTTGATTTATGTTTCTAATAACTTTGCAATCGGGATTATACAGAGTTACCAAGGCAATAATATTTTTCATTTTTTTACTCCAGAACTTTTTTTATATTGCAACACAGAAGTAAAAAGACGCCACATAAACTGTGAAAATGGAATAAAAACAATGAGCTTATTTATATCATAAACAAAGCAAAGAATTATAAAGACAAAAGTTTCAAGAAAATAAAAAATTGTAAAACCATATCCATCTTCATAATTAAGCAGTTTCCTCAAAATATAAAAAAATGTTTTTGGAATTGAAAAACAGATTAATACAATTAAAAAACAAATCAAAAAATTTTGAATAGAGCATATTGCACATATTGAAGAAAAATAATTAAAAGTTGTTAGCACAAAAACTGTAATAAAATTTACAAATGAACGATTTGAGTTATGAATTATATAAGTGACGATTAACACAAGAATGCAACATAAATAAAGCAATGCATTCTTTTGGTTTACAGAAAAATATAACAATGCAACACAAAAAAAGGAAATCAGTATCTTTATTGCAGAAAAGAATATTATGTTTTCTTTTAAATATTGCTGTTCATTGTCATCTATTCTTTTAGAAGGATGCGGATCTTTACGAATGCATATAGAATCATTCACTATATATCCAAATTCGTATGTACTTAACATCCCTATAAAAGCAACAAGAAATGACAGGATAAATTTTAAATTTTCAGAAGGCATCCTAAAAAATAAACAAAGCAAAAATTGCGGAAGAATAACCATATTAAAATATGAGATAAAATGAAGGCCTTTTGAACGTGAATGCCATGTGTAGTAAAAAGGAATAATATACTTAATCTTCATAAAACCCAGCCTTGTTAAAAACTTTTTTATTATATTTTGTAAAAATTATTTTTCTTGAATTTGAAGCTTTTAATAAATCTAAATCTTCAATATTATCTGTGCAAACAAACAGCTGCGAGTATGTATAATTTTCATCAAGAGTCTTTTTTTTCTGATATTGCGGAGCTTGCAAAAAAGGAATTTTTAATCTTTCTGCTGCATGAAAAACTATTTCGTATGGGGCATTCGAAACAATCAAACAAAAATAATTCTCATGCATTTTACTTTTCAGAAGATTAAGTGTCTCTTTGTTAAATTGAAGTTCAAATTGAAAAACAAATTCTTTTGGAATTTTTTTATAACAATACCAAATAAATTTATACATTTGTTTTCTGAAAAAATGAGAAACTCCTCTAAAAACAAAAGAAGAAAAAAAGTTCGTTTTGTAATAAGCATTAAGAATTTCAATATGCGAATTTTTATCCCATAAAGTTCCGTCAAGATCAAAAGCAGCAATTTTTTCGACATATTTCATAGAGCAGACTCCGTTATAAAATCTTTCCAAGGAAGATAGCTATCAATTAAAGTAAATCCATTGTTCGGGAGATAAAAAAGTTTAATGAATGAAAGAACAAAAAAAGCAATTATAATTGCATTCACGCAAGGTTGTAGCCACTCAATTTTTTTATAAAAAGTATTTTTGCAAAAAAGAAGACCATAAGCACTTACGCCAAATCCACAAATTGAATAGTAATATCCAAATCTAACAAATTGATCAAAATTTCTCCCCATTCCATTAAAGATTGCAACTATTAAAAAATTCAGGAGAAAACTTTTACGCTTCACTTCTTTGCTAGAATTGTGATAGAGAATGATAATAAAGATATAAACAGCAATAGTAATAATAAAACCTATTCCAGAATTATAGTTTTCTTGTTTTCCATATTGTTGCAAGTTCGTATAAACATAAATCAAATCAACAATCCTTTTTGGAAGAAAAGAAAAAAATGGCAATGACAGAAATTGCAACATAGAATTAATCAAGTTTAAGCCAAAAAAATTGATTAAAATGTAAACAAATAATAGGAGAAAAGCCGCTTTTGTTTTTATAATAATTTTACTTGTCCAATATAAAGGAAAAGCAAACATTGCTGTTATGTGAAATTGGCTGGCAATGAATACTATAAAAATCCATTGGACTAACGAAACTTTTTCAATTTTTCTTGTTCCAAGAATCAAAACTGCTATTGCAAGCAATTGTCTAGTCTGTGCCATTTCTCCGTTAAAAAAATGATTCATAAAATAAAATAGAAAAGATACAGCAGAGAAAAGAACATTTTTCGAAATTGAAGTATAAATAAAGTAACAGCAAAAAATTGAGATAATTATTTGCAGAGTCCAAAAATTTCCATAAAAATTTTTTACAGTTCTATTCAAAAATAAAAAGCCTGGTTCAATGTTTGTGTTCGATGGTGCTAAAGATTCATTAAAAATTTTCATATACTCAAAATAATCTGCACCTGTCTTATACCGGAAAGCGCAAAGACATAAACAAATGAACAAAGCAAAAAACAATATGAATTTATTCAAGATTATATATGAGTGAGAATTCTGTAATCCAACTTTCTTAGCAGAGGAAAAACTTAGAACAAGCAAAATGCAAAGTACAAAAAAATAAATCAATTAGATTTCTCCTAACTTTTCAATTTGTTCTAAAAATTTTTTAGCATTGCTTCCAGGCATAAAAAAACTTTGCATATTTTTAACAGCTTCAGCATACAATTTATAAATTTCAGATGACTTTTTATCTGCAATGGAAATGATTAATTTTGCTAGTTCAGAAACATCCGAGCAAACAAGCTCTTTTTGACTGCCGATTAAATAATCGTCAAGATAACTGGAATGAAGTCCCAAGATTGGCTTTTCATAAATTATGGAATCGACAAGAGTGCCACTTGCTATAGCAGTACAAATATTATCCGTAGTCAATTGGAGAGAAAAATCAATTTGCTTTATTTTGCTAATGAGTTCATCTTCAGATAAAAATTTATCAGAAAATTTTAAAAAACTTTCACAATCTTTTGGGCAAGGCTCTAGGCACATTCCCAATATTTCAATGACAATTTTTTTAGAACGAATTTCTTTTTTCAGCAATTTTACAAGTTCAAAAAGGTTCTCACTTCCTTTGCGTTTTATCGCACTACCTATCATTGCAATTACTAACGGCTTATGGAGTTCAAATTCTTTTTGCTCTGTATGAAATATTGCAGGATGATTTATAATAATTATTTTATTTGAAGGATTAAAAAGATGTTTAACAGCATTATAAATACTGCTTCCTAATATAATGTATTTCAAATAGACATTTTTTTGCCGAAACACAAGATTCATCTTCGAAAAGTATTTTTTACTTTTATAATCAAAAATATCAGAATTACAATTGATACAATATTGAAGCTCACCATGAAGACAAAGATAAACAGGTTTACTGAATAATTTAGATGAGAAATTTATTGCCTTGACTGAAAATGGAAAAGCAAGACCTACAAAAAAAACATCATCTTTCTTTTTTAAAAGTATTCTAAAAAAAACGGCTATTCCGTTAATTAAATCCTTTATTTTTCTATATTTGATTTTATCAATAAATTTTCTTGATTTAAGTTTTAGTTTAGAAACACATTTTTCCTTTACAATCTCGCCATGCGCTTTTTCAGAATGAAAAACAATTTCCTCGTTCTGCGGATAGACTTTATTTAGAACTTCTATCATTGCCGAGTTGAAAGTTGTATGGACACCGCCAGAAGCGACAAAATCAAAATAATGAATTTTCATTTTTATTCCTTACATAAACCATCTGTCAGGACGGCAGATGTAGTTCAAATTTTCGTTTCTTGTTCCAATCACTTTTGCAGGAATTCCAGCAACGACCGCAAAGTCAGGAACATCTTTTGTTACAACAGCACCAGCGCACACGACTGCGCCTTTTCCAATTTTCACACTATGCAATACAGTCACGTTTACGCCAATAAAGGCATAGTCTCCAATCTCTATTGAGCCGCCCTTTGCACAAAAATCTTCGCTTAATCTGTATCAGCCTTTTCTAAAAAAATTACATGGAATATACGCGACAATTCTGTTTGTAAAGAAACGGTGAAGATTAACTAGAATAAAAATAATTCTGCGGATACACTTAAAAAAAAACGAAATCAAGTTCATGTATTAATTTTCTCCATACAGTATTTTTGCTATGTCAAAATCAGGTTTTACCTGCAAGACTGCCTCTGTTTTTTTTTCAAAAACCGAAAAATTTTTATCAAGCCATCGTTCTTCACTTCCGAAAAGTTTTGAAAGCGTTTTTATACGGCTGTTCATACCAGCAGATTTTCCTATTAATGGAACAACCCCAAAATTTTTATTAAAAAGCAAACTGAACACAGTGCCATGAAATGAGTTTGTAATCACATAAGCTGCGTTATCAACAAGGCAAAGCCATTCGGGAATTGTGGCATACTTTTTTTTATAACGATCGATTTTTGAGTTTCCTGTAACGTAGACAACTTCAAGACTCCTGCTTTCTGCAAACTTATATGCACTGGCAATGTCAAAATCACAGGTGTTATTAAGTATATACAAAAACAAATACGGTTTTTTTGGAGCAACCGCATTTTCCGATTTGTAAAAATTACGGTATTTTTCCGCAACAAAAAGCAGCGTCGGATCGCAGCGGACTTGAGCATTTTCAAAGCCACATTTTTTACACAGCTCAATCCCACTTTCCTCGCGGACAGAAACGTAGTTGAACTTTGCAAGCAAAGGGGAGATTTCTTCAATAAATTCATCTTTTAAAGTGTCACAGCTCCAGCTTGCAGCATAGCTAATACGCTTTGTTTCAGATTTTCCAAAATCAAGAAAATAAGCATGTATAAGATTTCTGCATTTTTTTACGTTCTTGCAAAAACTGAAATTCCAGACCTGATCACTTCCCGCAATATAGACATCAGCTTCTGGAGGATTTTCTTTCAGTTCCGAATATGAGCTATATATTTTTTCTGACTGGACAATATATTTGTTTCGGAAATCCTCAAAATGCCGATCGTGAAGTTTCGCTTCCACAATGGATTTTCTTGAATTAACTCTATAGTTTAAATATTTGAAAAGCAGGATTGGATTCAATGCCTTCAACAGGCGAATAAAAACAGGACTTCTTGTAAAATCATTCTGAGAGTTATACCGTATTAAAAAGGCATCGTGTCCTGCGTCACGCAGATATTTCTGGAGTGCATAGCATTGCAAAAGCTGACCATAATTGTCGTTTGACCACCAGAAAGTGAGTATTCCGACTTTCAGTTTTTTTGTTCCAGCCATCTTTTTTTTGGCTGAAAAGATAATTGATTTTATCTGATTTCTATTTTTGAATTTTGTCTTTCTAAAACAAGTTTTTGTCCAGCAGAAAATCTGTAATTCCGATGTTCAGAACGCCGTCTTCATCGTACCAGCGTTTTCTTATGTCGGCGCGTACAATTATTTTCGGGAATGAATCTCCTGTGAGCGAAAAGGGCTTGAGTTCTGACGCTGTCTTCTCTTCGGTCTGCAACGCAAAAGCCGACTGGACATAGACTTTCTTTCCGCCTTTTGAAGCCACAAAGTCAATCTCGCGCGGAACACGCACAGAATTCTTATTCTGGTTCAGCTCCCTTGAATACACAACACCCACATCAACAAGAAATCCGCGGATTTTAAGCTCGTTATAAACCACATTTTCCATGATATGCGTCATTTCCTGCTGGCAGAATCCAATTCTCGCATTTCTTAAGCCCACATCCTCGCAGTAGAATTTGCTTGGAAAATCAAAATAGGACTTTCCGCGAACATCGTAACGCTTAGCCTCGGAAATCAGGAACGCATCCTCAAGGTGCTTTATGTATGAAGAAACAGTAACGTCTGAAATTTCAGTTTTCTCTTTTGAGCGGAGTGTGTCAGCAATTTTTTTAGGATTTGTAAGAGAACCGACAGAAGAGCAGATTAAATTCAGAATCTTAGAAAGCACATCCTCGCGCTCAATTTTTTTACGTTCAACAATATCTTTTATGTAAACCTCAGAAAAAAGCGTGGAAAGATACTCAATTTTTCCCACTTCATCACTTTTGGAAAGCACAAAAGGAAGCCCGCCGTAAAAACAGAATTCCTCAAATGCATCGGATTTTTCGCCGTCATACACCGACAAGAATTCTGCAAAGCTTAACGGGTGAACCCTTATTTCATCACTGCGCCCGCGGAATTCAGTAAGAATATCTGATGAAAGCATTTTTGAGTTTGAGCCTGTAACGTAAACATCAAGATTCTGATACTCACGGAAATCATTCAGAACGTCATAAAAAGTGATTTTTTTGCCTTCTGGATTGTAAGGATTCTTAACTTCATCCGAAAGCTGAATCTCATCAATAAAAAGATAAAACTTTTCCGCCTTGCCCTGAACCCTGCTTACAACAAATGAGGAAAGCTCAAGCGGATTTCTAAATCGTATGTCGCGAAGCAAATCAAGCTCAATGGAGATGATGTTCTCTGGCATTGCTCCTTTTTCAAGCAGATAATTCTTGAACAGGACGTTCAAAAGATAAGACTTTCCGCATCTTCTGATTCCAGTTATGACTTTTACCTGCCCGTTCCACATAGACGAAACAAGTCTGTCCAGATACACATCACGCTTAATTTCCATAGCAGAGTTCCTATTAAAAAGTTCAGCCCATAAAGGCGATACTTTTTAATAAAAGTAGCATTTTTTACAAATATCCTCAATACGGTAAAACGGTAAAAAATTTATGCAAAAATCAGAACCTTGACTCAGCCGTTTTTAGTTTTTTGATAACTCCCAAATCAAAAATAGAAATATCAAAGAACATATAAAACAACAGGAAAACACCGCTGTTTTATCAAAAATCAATTGTCTTTTCAGCGAGCCTCCTTTTTATTTTTTATATTTCGGATATGCCATAAACATCTTGCTGCAAAACGTTTCGTTTTCATAAAAAAAGAGTCCTTTCCAAATTTTATGTACAACTCATTAATTTCTGTTCTTTCAAAATTTTTAAAGAAGATATTTCTCTTTTTAGGGCGCTTCTTACTTTCAAAATATGCAGGATTGAACTTTACAGCCTGACTAAAATCAGTTTCTTTTATGCAGCAAGAGTTCTTTATTGAATCAACTAGTCTTTTTCCTTTTTCATTTTGAACAATTACAAGACTTGTCCCTTTGTCGTCAAAGAATTCTTTTTCAAGGTTTTCAACTCCCCAAAAATCCGCAAGCGTTATATCTGACTTATGGCTATTTCCGCGGAATGAGCATTCATAGCAACTTTCGCGAAGTCCGTTATCTTTTAAGAAAAGCTGCATATATTTATCCTTTGTCAAAGTCTGCCTGTATTCACTGCCATTCGCGAAAGTGAATGACAGTGAATACAGCTTCCAGCCGTCATTCTTCCGCCTGAAAGCTGTTTTCACGATCCGCGAAGCGGATTTTTTTTCGCGGAATTTTATATACTTTTGCCAGAGTGCGGGGCTTGGAACTCCGTGGCAGATAACGTCAACGGTAAAAAGATTTTCATAGTCCTTTTTTAGGAATGCCTTTAATCCGGCAATCTGGCATGGTGTTCCTGTGTAAAGGACCTTTCTTCCGTCATCAAGAAATTTTCTGCAATCCAAAAAACTGCTTTCCGTGCGGCTCTGCAGATACTTTGACCCGCGGAATCTTTCAAGCCCGAAAACGGAATCAGTCCAGCCGTGCCTTACCGAAAAATCACTGTCAAATTCAGCACCGAAAACAACGCCTCCCTCAGCTATCACTTTTTCAGCAAGAACCGTGAACA
>ERZ808252.118-NODE-118-length-85637-cov-4.315288_pt1 | contig 85637 bp, 64 predicted proteins | sample MGYA00521242_ERZ808252 | MGnify/ENA primary metagenome ERZ808252 (study PRJEB31516, sample SAMN03275581) | gut metagenome | biome: mammalia-associated habitat; material: feces | host: Papio cynocephalus | place: Kenya | collected 2012-08-07 ... | reverse complement strand
ATCACGCGTCCCATGTCCACATCGCTCTGGTAGTGAAACCCCACGATGACACGGCTCTGCCCCAACTCATAGGCCACCTTCATTATCTGCTCGGTGTGGGCAGGGTCGATGGCTGTGAGGGTAAGCCCCACCAGCCACGACACATGGGTGTGCCCCGAGGGATAACTGGTAAAGTCCGTCTTGCTCTCGTATTGCGGCACGCTGGTGGGCTCCTGGAACTGCTGATAGGGACGCACACGGTGGAAGTACTTCTTTGCACTGGCACCGGCCTGCTGCTCGGTGAGGTGCAGGCGTGATATCAGCCGGAAGAGTTCGGGGTAGGTGTCGGGGGTCATGTCGCGCCCCATCACCGCCCCAAAACGCTCCAGGAAGTACTTTGCACAAAGGTCGGCATCGGCAATGGCCTGCCTGCCCCGCTCGGTCCCGCGAACCGACTTGCCCCACTGATACTGTGTCCAGTCGTCAAAGAAGCGCGCGTCGGTAAGCGAGGGAGGCGCGGGAATGACATTCTCCATACGGGGAGCCTGGTCGGTAGTGTAGAACGGGGCGAACTTCTCCTCGGTAACGCTCTTTTGTGCCCATGCGCCCACAGAGCACAGCACGGCTGCCGCCATCAACGCTTTTCTCTTCATCTTTTTCAGTTTGTTGGTTAGTTGTTCTGATAGCAGGAAAGCACAGGCAGACACATTCCACCCGGCCTCTCCCTGTGCGAATTTGCTCTTTTGCCCTCTGTCTGGCAGGCAACGACACCCTGTTCCCCAGGCACGCCCGCCACATCCCGGCTGCCCCACACAGCGGATGTGGGACACGCCAGGATGTGGCGGGCCACTCACTTGAGGTCGAAGGACGTTCTGAGGCGCAGGTTGTCGGAAGCATTGCCCACCAGCGCCTCGAACTTTCCGGGCTCGGCCTTCCAGGACGAGGTGGCCTCGTCATAGTAACTGAGTGCCTGGCTGTCGATGGTTATGGTCACGTCACGACTCTCGCCGGGCTTGAGGCTCACCTTCTGGAATCCCTTGAGTTCCTTGTAGGGACGATCCACACTGGCCTTTATGTCGCGGATGTAGAGCTGCACCGTCTCGCTGCCCGCACGCCTGCCCGTGTTGTGCACGCGTACTGTGAAGGCGATGGTGTCGCCGGCGGACATCTCCTTACGGCTGGCACGCAGGCCGGTGAGGGCGAATGTGGTGTAACTCAAGCCATGCCCGAAGGCAAAGAGCGGATGCGTGTTCTCCTTGTCGGCCCAGCGGTAACCCACATAGATGCCTTCCTTGTACTCCTCGTCGATGATGTTCCCGCTGACCTTGGCACCGCCTTCCTTGCGCCATGTGCCTGGATATGTGTCCAGCGCATGCGCGCCCACCTCGTCAAGCGAGGACACCCAGGTGTAGGGCAACTTGCCGCTGGGGCTTGTGTCGCCCACGAGCACCGAGGCCAGGGCGGTGCCTGCCTCTGACCCGATGAACCATCCCTGCACGATGGCGGGCACCCGTGCATGCCAGGGCATGGCCACAGGATTGCCCGAGATGTTGACATACACCAGGTTCTTGTTGGCCTTGGCCAGTGCCTCGATGAGCTGGTCCTGCCCGTAGGGAAGCCCGTAGGACTTGCGGTCATGTCCCTCACAGTCCTGGAAGTCGCTCTTGTTGAGTCCGCCGAACATCACCACATAGTCGGCCTCCCTGGCCTTGGCCACCGCCTCGGCTATCAGTTCGTCGGGCGTGCGCTTGTCAGCGAGATCCTGCCCGGTGGTCACTCCATTGTAACTTCCCGTCACGTCACCCACATATCCACGCGCGAAATCCACCTGGATGTTCTGCCTTGCAAGGCGGCTTCTCAACCCCTGCAGGGGCGATATCTCATGCTGCACCTTGAGCGACGAGCTGCCTCCGCCCACGGTCATCATCTTGATGGCGTTCTCGCCCACCACCAGTACGCGACGGGCGACGGCAATGTCGATGGGCAACACACCGCCCTTGTTCTGCAAGAGCACAATGCCCTCCTGGGCAATGCGCCGCGCTGCCTCGTAATGTGCCTCGGAGCAGAGGAAGCCGTGCGGGCGGCGGGGATTCATGGTGGTGCGGTAGAACAGGCGCAGGACACGGCGCACCTTGTCGTCCAGTTCCCCCGTTCCGTACTTGCCCTGCTGGATTCCCTTTATATAAGGAAGGGCCAGGAAGTAGTTGTCATAGGCATTGCTGGCTCCCATGGTAAGGCCGTTTGTCCATGAGCCGAACTCCATGTCGAGCCCGTTCTTCACGGCCTTGTCGGTATCGTGTGTGCCTCCCCAGTCGCTTACCACCACGCCGTCAAACTGCCAGTCGTGCTTCAGTATCCGGTTGAGTGTCCACTGGTTGTGGCAGTTGTGCTCGTTACGGTACAGGTTGTAGGCTCCCATGATGGCCCACGCCTTGCCCTGCCGGATGGCGGCCTTGAAGGCTGGCAAGTATATCTCGTGCAGCGCGCGGTCGCTCACGATGACATTCACCTGGTGGCGGCACTCCTCGTCATTATTGAGGCAGTAGTGCTTGACACAGGCCGAAACGCCCCGCGACTGCAGTCCCTGTATGTAGGGGACTACCATGGTGGAGGCCAGGAAGGGGTCTTCGCCCATGTACTCGAAGTTCCGCCCGTTGAGCGGAGTGCGGAAGATATTCACTCCAGGGCCCAGTATCATATCCTTGCCCCGGTAGAGTGCCTCCTCGCCCAGAGCCTCGCCATAGGCTCGCGCCATGTGGGGATTCCAAGTAGCGGCCAGACAGGTGAGCGCGGGAAAGGCCACACAGGAGTCATTGGTCTGCCCTGCCTGCTCCCACTCGTCCCAAAGCACATCGGGACGCACGCCATGAGGGCCGTCGTCTGTCCAGAAGTCGGGAAAGCCAAGACGCGGCACACCGGCCGATGAGAACTTGCTCTGGGCGTGAATCACACGGATTTTCTCTTGCAAGGTCATGCGCGAGAGAGCGTCCTCGACACGCTCCTCCACAGACCTGCTGCTGTCGAGATACACTGGCACACTCTGCTGTGCCTGCGACATGACGGTGGCTGCCAGTGACAACACACCACACAGGACTACCCTTTTCATATTGTCGTTTTATGTTGATTGTCGTTGTTTTCTGTTGGGCTGGCGGCCACCGGCGACTCCTGCTTTGGCGAAGACGCACACTGGTGGTCATTCCCCCCAGTTGCCACGGTCAAGATTGCGGTAGCCTATCGCCTCGGCCAGATGCTCGGGCTGGATGGTCTCACATCCGGCCAGGTCGGCTATGGTACGGCTTACCCTGAGAATGCGGTCGTAGGCACGGGCCGAGAGTTGCAGTCGGTTCATGGCTTCGCGCAAGAGTGCCATGCCAGCCTCGTCGGGCTGGGCATACCGGTGCATCAGACGGCTGTTCATCTGGGCATTGCAGTGAATGCCCGGTTCCTGGGCAAACCGCTCCTCCTGTATCTTGCGTGCACGTATCACGCGCTCGCGTATCACGGCACTGGTCTCACCAGGCGCCGTGCGGCTCATCTCCTCGAAGGAGAGGGGTGTAATCTCTATCTGCAGGTCTATCCTGTCCAGCAAGGGGCCAGATATCTTGTTGAGATAACGCACTATCTGACCAGGGGTGCAACAGCATGTCTTGCGGGGATGGTTGTAATAGCCGCACGGACAGGGATTCATCGAGGCCACAAACATGAACGAGCACGGGAAGGTGACGCTGTACTTGGCGCGTGACACGTTGATGACTCTATCCTCGAGCGGCTGGCGCAGCACCTCCAGCACGGAACGCTGGAACTCTGGCAACTCGTCACAGAAGAGTATTCCGTTGTGAGCCAGTGATATCTCTCCCGGCTGGGGGTTGACCCCCCCGCCCACCAAAGCCACCTGCGAGATGGTGTGGTGGGGAGCACGGAACGGACGCTGTGCCATGAGCGAGCATCCGGCCGGCAAGGTTCCCGCCACGGAATGTACCTGTGTGGTCTCGAGGCTCTCCTGCAGGCTGAGCGGCGGCAGGATGCTGGGCATACGCTTTGCCAGCATGCTCTTGCCACTTCCAGGAGGCCCTATCATTATTATATTGTGGCCGCCCGCTGCAGCCACCTCCATGGCACGCTTGACATGCTCCTGCCCCTTGACATCGGCAAAGTCATAGTCAAACTCACCCTGGCGGGCATAGAACTCTCCCCGTGTGTCGAGAACCGTGGGCTCGAGGAGCGCGGTGCCGTTGAGGTGGTTGACCACCTGGGTGATGTGCCTTGCGCCATAGACCTTTATCCTGTTGACCACAGCGGCCTCACGTATATTGCCTTCGGGCACAAAGAGACCCTCGAACCCCATCTCACGTGCCTTTATGGCCACGGGCAAGGCACCGCGTATGGGCACCAGGGAGCCGTCCAGACTCAGTTCGCCCACCATCATGTACTTTCCCAACTGGCTGGTGTTCACCTTGTCCTCGGTGGCCAGGATGCCTATGGCCATGGGCAAGTCATAGCCAGACCCCTCCTTGCGGATGTCCGCCGGAGAGAGGTTGATGGTTATCTGCCGTGTGGGAAATGTGTAACCGCTGTTCTCTATGGCTGCCAGTATGCGCTCATGACTTTCCTTTACCGCATTGTCGGGCAAGCCCACGAGGACAAACCTCACGCCCCGTGTGGCATTCACCTCGATAGTGACCGCCGTGGCCTGAAGCCCCTGCATGCTGGCCCCGGACACCTTTACAAGCATAACGACTTGGCTTTTGGCTCAATGTCGCGAGTCCAGTCGGACCCGGACGCCATGATGTGGTGGGTGGTATCGACAAGTACGAAATAGGGAAGGTTACGGATATTCCACCAGGAAACAAGGTCGCCCGAAAATGCCTTGTAGTCACAATAGGAGGGGAAATCCACGCTGTCGCGCCTCTCAAGGTCACGCAGGTAAGCGGCATCTGTGTCCAGCGAATAACTGACGATGTTCAGCGTGCGACCCTTCCCCTGCATTTCCCTCCTAAGTCGCCTTGACCTGTAGAGCGCGCTCTGGGACCCGCTCTTCCAGCCGGCCCAGAAGACCATGAGCAGATATTTTCCCCGATAGTCGCGGCTGCGTACGGTGTCGCGGCGGGCTCCGCCGGCCGTCCGTCCCGCATGCACGGCCAGGCTGAAATCCGGCAACACAGACCCGGGAGAGAGCATGCCATGCGCCCGCACGGCATGAGAGAGCCTGAGCAAATCCATATCCTCGGGGCAGGCACGGCACAGGCTGTCATATATCTCCCGCACTTCCTTGCCAGGTGAACTGCCCGAGAGCAGATAATATTGCGCAAACAGATACCGGCTGACGGCCAGTGTGGGATGCGCCAGGACATACTGGCGCACCAGGGCAAGCTGCTCCTTGTGTGCCTTTCCTTCTGCCTCCCGTCTGAATTTGGTGTAGATTTCGTTGTCCTCGGTGCCTGTCACCTCCACGGCGTTGAGGTGCTGTGCGTCTCCCTTAATCTCAATGTCATCACCCGGAGAGACGAACAGCGCCAACTGGGAATAATTGGGGTACAGTATTTGCATGATGGCGGGAGCCTCCAGACTGGCCATGTAGGAAAACTCACCATCCTGTATGCGCAAGGTGTCGAGGGTGGCTGTGCCCCCCTGCGTGCTGTATATAAAGAACTCACCCTGCTCCAGGTGAGCAAACCGTCCACGGATTTTCACTTGTCCGGGATGGCCGCTGCAACAGAGCAGGGTGAGGAGTGAAACTATATAAAATAGTTGCTTCAACTTATTTCACAATATTCTTGATTACGCTTGCGTACTTGGCAAACTCCAGGTCGTTGGCGGCACGTGTGGCCAGAGTGGCATCCTGCTGGACAGCCCTCTGGAGGCTGCTTGCCAACGTGCTCGCGTCATCAGTGCGTGCCGCAAGCACAGCCTGCAGATAACTGGTGATGGCATCGGCGTTCTTGATATTGGCCAGTGTGCTCTTTGCGCTCGTGTAGTCCTTGGCCAGGATCTGTGCAAGGGCGGCGCTGTTGGTGTTCACACCTGCCAGGTCAGAGGCAGCCTGTGTGTAGTTGCCCTTGGCGATGTTGAGGTTGCCCATCACCTCCTTGAAGGTGTTGGACCCGCTTCCCTGTGCCAGATAAGTCTCGGCCTTGGCCACGTCACCGCCCTTGAGTGCCATCAGAGCCAGGTTGGTGTTCACCTCGCTTGCGTTCTTGCTCACCTGGGCGGCCTGCTTGAGGTAGTTCTGAGCCGCAGCCATGTCACCCTTGCTTATGGCCTGCTGTGCCATATTGTTGAGGGCGCGGTAGTCGCTGGGATACTGCTTGGCAATGGCCTCGTTCCACTTCTGTCGTGTAGCGTCGTCCTTCACCAGCTTGTTGGCGCCGTATATCATCTCCTCCACGCTCAGCTTGCTGGGGTCTGCCGCAAACTGCTCCACAATCTGCGCGTCGCTGCGTCCGATGATCTCATAGTTCACAATCAGGCGCGCGCGGCGCAACTCGGGCAGGATGCTGTGCTTGATGTCGGTATATACCTCGCTCATGTTGCTTATCTGGCGCTCGCGCTCCTCGGGATCCTTGTACATGGAAAGCACACGCAGGATAACGTCCTTGTCCTGCAGGTTGCTCTTGCCCACCAGTTCCTTGAAGCCTTCCCAGTCCTCGGCGGTGAACTTGGTGTCAATGTCGGCATCCATCTTAATCTTCTTCAGTTCCTTCTTCAGGTAGCCGCTGCTCACGTTCTGACGCTTCTCGGCCAGTTTCTCGTTGAAGCTGTACTTGCCGTCGGGGCTTGCATACGCGCTTACCTCGATGTTGGTCAGGGCACGTGTCTCGCTGTTGTCATTGATTTCCCTCAGAATTTTGCCCAGGTCTTTCACGCTCACGCTCTTCAGCTCGCTGGCACGCAGGACAGCCTGGTTGATGAGGAACTTGATGTTGGCTTCCTGCTTCTCGGCTATGATGCGCTGGTAGGCATCGGGGGCAGTGGCGGCGGTGATGTCGCACCGGCTCAACAGCTGGCTTGTCGCCACCACGCCATAACCGATTTTCACTTCGGGAATCTTCACGGTCTTCTTGCCCTTCTTCGCGTCAAAGCGCGCATAGAGGTCGCTCTTTATCATGGGGTCAACATATGCGAAGTTGGCCTTCATGGTGTAGGTGCCGCCCACCTTGTACTGGATGGTGGTGCCGTTGCCCTCTACCTTCTCGCCCTGGAATGTGGCGCTCTGGCCTACAGCCTCGCCACCTTCGTACTTCAGAACGGGAGTCACTGTCACCTGTGCCTTCTTCTTCATGTACTTGGTGGGGAATGTTCCGTTGATAGTCACGGGAACTTGACCCCCGACTGCCTCCAATGGAGTGGGAGTAACATTAAAGTTGTCAGCGCCCAGTTTACCGAGCTTGCTGCATGAAGACAGCATCAGCATGGAGGCCGATGCCATCAGAAGAACTTGTTTTGTTTGCATGACTTTATAAAATTCTATTGCTTCTCTCTAATGTCCAATTCGGGCGCGAAGTTACTACAATTTTGCGAGGTGGACATTCTCACCTCCCTATTTTTGTGGTTTTTGTGCTATTCTTTGCCTTTCATACTTGATTTTCGCTCCTCATAGAGTATGTTTCTTGGGTGATGCTCCAATATCTCCTGGCGAAGGTGGGATTTGTCTATATGCATGTATATTTCCGTGGTGGAGATGTCCTCGTGCCCCAACATCATCTGTATGGCACGAAGGTTTGCGCCTCCCTCGAGCAGATGTGTGGCAAAACTGTGGCGGAAGGTGTGGGGGCTAATGCTCTTCCGTATGCCCGCCTTCTGGGCATATGCCTTTATATACACAAACAGGCTTATGCGGCTCAGGCGGCGCCCACGGGTGAGAGAGACAAACACATAGTCCTCGTCAGTGGGACTTACCTTATGTCCCATCCTGGTGGCCAGCCACTCACGCAACCTCTCCACAGCCTTGTCCGCGATGGGCACAAGTCTCTCCTTGCCTCCCTTCCCGCTGACGCGCAGGTAACCTTCCTCCAGGTACAATTGGCTGATGCGCAGACTGCAGAGTTCGCTGATGCGCAGTCCGCAGCCGTACAGCACCTCGATGATGGCCCTGTCCCTTATTCCCTCAGGCTTGCCAAGGTCTATCACGCTTGTGATGCGGTCTATCTCCTCCACGCTGAGCACTTCGGGAAGGTGCTTCCCTATGCGCGGACTCTCAAGCAACTCGGTGGGGTCTGACTCCACTTCCCGCTCCAGTGCGAGGAAGTGATAGAACGAGCGCACTCCACTCAACACGCGCGCCACACTGCGCGCCTGTATCCCGTCCTCGCGCAACTCACCCGCAAACTGGTCAAGCTGCTCCACCGTCACACGCCGGAAGTCAATGCCCTCGTCAGCATAATACGCCATCAGCCTGTTCAAGTCCCTGCGATAAGCGTCCAGGGTGTTCTTGGAGTAAGAGCGCTCCAGGCGCAGATATTGTATGTACTTTCTCAGGATGGGCTCCTCCACCACACCCTTCACACAACCTCTTTTGTACGTCTGTGCCATACTGACTAATAAAAACTTCCACTTTGTTTATCCACTCGCATATTTTCGTTAACTTTGCCTTAACAAAATTATGCTGAATTTATGAGAATACAAATTATCAACGGGCCAAACCTTAATCTTCTGGGCATCAGGGAGCCCGAAATCTACGGAAAGCGCGCCTGGGAAGACTATCTGAAGGAGTTGCGCAGCCGGTTCCCCAATGTACGCATAGACTACTACCAGAGCAACCTCGAAGGCGAGATTATCGACAAGATACAGGAGGTGGGCTTCGACCGCGACGGCATCGTGCTCAATGCGGGAGCCTACACCCACACCAGCGTGGCCATCCTGGACGCCATCAAGAGTGTGACCACCCCCACCGTGGAGGTGCACATCAGCAATGTTCACCAGCGCGAGGAGTTCCGGCGCAAGAGCATCATCAGCCCGGGATGCCTGGGGGTCATCTGCGGCTTCGGACTCGACAGTTACCGCCTGGCCATCGAGGCACTCATAGATGACACCAACAAGAGGGAGAAGTAAAAAGAACACACCCTCCCCACGTGGAACTTGACGAATATATCCTGCGCCATATAGATGCCGAGGGCGAACTCCTCCATTCCCTGTGGCGTGACACACAATTGCGCCTTTCCTATGGGCAGATGGCAAGCGGACACCTGCAGGGCCGCCTGCTCAAGATGCTGGTGGAGATGATAAAGCCGCTGAGGGTGCTCGAACTGGGCACCTTCAGCGGCTACAGCACCCTGTGCATGGCCGAGGGGCTGCGGCCCGGGGCTGAGTTGCACACCATCGAGATATTCGACGAGATGGAGGACTTCATACGCTCATGGCTCTGCCGCAGCCCGCATGCCCAGCAGATACACCTGCACATCGGTGACGCACTGGACATCGTGCCTGCCCTGCCTGGCCAGTGGGACCTGGTGTTCATGGACGCCGACAAGCGCCAGTACGTTGACTACTACTATATGATACTGCCACTCATGCGTCCGGGCGGCTTCATCCTGGCCGACAACACGCTGTGGTACGGCCATGTGCTCGAGGAGCACCCACGCGAGAGTGACCGCCAGACACAGAACATACAAGCCTTCAACGACCTGGTTGCCGCCGACCCACGGGTAGAGAAGGTCATCCTTCCCCTGCGTGACGGACTCACCATCATACGCGTGAAGGACTGAGCCTAAATGGGCGAAAATGCTTGAAGAGGCTAAGGAGAAGCCTCCAGAACCAACCTTTTTTGACCAAGGGGGCTTACTTTTTCAAAAAAATCATCCGCAACGCCTGTTTGTAGGCATTGCGGATATATTTTCTTTTTATTCTATTTTGAGTTTTAGCGGACAGTAATAACATTGCTGTCGTAAATGCTAATACGAAATTCTATACGCTGTTCCTTTAAAATGAAATGTTGACCAGCCACCATAATAATCATCACACTCTTCCCATACAGCGTTATACTTGAATGAGTTTTTGGTCTTATCGCCTATATGGAACACCAATCTTTCTTCCTGAAAGGTAACAATCAACTTCGAATCAGTGTAAGACCAGCGTCCGAAATTCTCCTCCTCATCGTCTGACAAGCAAGTTCCATCTTCGTTCAATTTTAAGATATAAGAAGAGCCATAATCATCATCGGTCTCTTCAAAGTAGAGACGAGTGCTCCAGGTTCCCACGAGCCAGGCCTTGTCATCATCATCATCGTCTCCACACGACACAAACGCCATACCGCTTGCCAACAGACACAGCAGCATGAAAATAATTTTTTTCTTCATAAATCACAAAAACAAAAACTTTCACTTCACTTTTCTTTTACCCTGGCGCCTGCATCCACCCTTACTTTCTGTAAAAGAAACCAGAGGGTGGATTGCAAGCGCACAGTTCACTTTACCATTATTTTCTTATAAGTTCCATCACTATAGTGTATCACATATATACCTCCTCGTCTTGAATTATTCACACGCCTTCCCGACATATCATAATACAAGATGTGTCTCTTTTCATCCTTGCCCGCAGTTAAGATACCCACCGCTTGTTTTTTAAATGTAAATGTATATATGTTTTTAATGGCTCCAACAGAGCACAGGTAATATATGTTTCCCGTGTGTCCGACATATCCGCCCGTGTCATGGTCGAACATTTCACGGACACTGACACCAAGCACATCCCGCACGTCGTAAAGCTCATAGCCGTCCGGGGCTTTGATTCCGAAAGACCGCCTGTCGTCAAGCCCGTCTACCACCATCACGGTCTCGTCTCCTGTCGCAGGTATGCGCTCGGCGTTGTCGTAGTCGCTCTCGTTTATCAGCCGTCTGCACTCTTCGCACTTTACAAGAAAGAAATAGTCTTTGGCTTCTTCTTTCTCACATTGGAAAGAATCAATTGTACCTTGTAAACCGGCATAACATGGAACAAAAATTGCCACAATCAAGAGTAGCAATGTAAAAATCACCTTTTTCATATTACTTAGTTTTGTATTTTATTTTCTATTGCATCAAACACATCATTGTACCACTTCTCCCAAAAATCTTTTCCTCTTTTACTTTTTTCTCTCTGCACGTCATCATTAACACATATATTTAAGGTATTTAACATTTTATTTTTTGAAGCATCAACACAAGGGTCATAATAGAAAATTTTGTTTTTTATAGTTATTCCCTTTCTCAACAGGCGAGCCCGATGGAAGAACAGCCACCATATATCTATTTCCGAATAATCAAGCCCAAATCCTACTATATAAATATCAGATAAGAAAAATAAGTCTACCCATGAAGTAATAGAAGTTTTCCTGTTTTTTATTCTTTCTTCCATAGAAACTTCAGAAATATTCTTTAGTTTTCCAAATACATATAGTTCTATCTTTCTCAGATAGCGGCAGTATTGATCAAAACCGAGCATAATGCTTTGGGGAAATTTCACATCCCCATGAATATGCCATACACTCAAAGTCTTTTTCGCTCTCATGCAACAACTTCTCCTAAAAAGGCTAAATCTTCTTTCTTTTGCCAAAGGACCATCTGCTTGAGTATCAAAATATAATTCAAGCGTTCTATCATAGTTGGTTGTCATATACGCATCAAATGGCGTATTAGAAACCTTTTCAATCAAATATCCTTTATAAACTTTTAATTTACTGGATATTTGGTTCTTTACTTCTAACTCATTTCTATTTTGACATAGGAACAAGGAATCATAGTTCATTGTAAGAGGAACTCCATCATAATTATTGCTATTAGTGAAGATACCACGCAACAGGTTGTTCCAACTTGGAGCACCCGCTACTATATTTATTCCATTTCCATACAGCAATGTATTCATCCCTTCATTATTTTCATTTCTGATTAGAAATCAAAACCTACCTTTGATACAAAGTTACCCCCCCGATTTACATAAAATAATATATTGTGTTAATTTTTATTATATGAGCCACAATGAACCATTCGTACACAAAAAAAGCCCCAAGTCCCGTTGTAAAGGACTTCGGGCAGAGTGCTCAGAGGCTCTTGGGAATTATTTCTACAAACTGAAAATAATAGATTTCGAGAAGAATGCTAATATCATTCACACGATGATTTTCCTCTTGTGATAGTTCTCGCGAAAGGCGGTGGGTGAGCAGCCCTTCTTTTTCTTGAAGATGCGGTTGAAGTTGCTTATGTTGTTGAACCCGCACTCATAGCAGATGTCGGCCACGCTGCTGGTGCTGTCCACCAACTGGCGTGCGGCATGCCCCAGGCGGATGTCGATGATGTAGTCTGAGACCGTCTTGCCCGTCTTGGTGCGGAAGTAGCGGCTGAAGGCCGCCGGAGTCATCTCGGCTATGTCGGCGAGTGTCTTCAGGCGTATCTCACGCTTGTAGTTCTGGTCAATGTACTCCTCCACATGGCGCACACGCATGCTCTCGGGCGTGTTCTTCACGTTGGAGAAGGAGCGGCTGGCCAGCAGACGGTAGTTATCCTGCAGGGACAGCTCATAGAGAATCTCCAGAAGTTTGAGCATACGATAAAATCCTGGCTGCGACTGGGTGATGGCCGTTATCTTGCCATACAGTTCCATGATGGTGTTGAGTTCAAAGGCAATGCCGCGCCTGGCATTGTGGAACAGGGCGCGCAGGCTGCTCAACTGGTTCCTGGCCAGGAACTGCTCGCCCATGAGGTCGGAGGGAAACTGAATGGTGATTTCATGTATCGAATGGCTCTGGCAGTCATACTGGTCCCAGGCATGTTCGAGTCCGCTGCCCACCAGCACCAGGTCATACTTGCCAAGCACCTCGATGGAGTCACCCACTATGCGCCTGGCCCCATCGCAGTGCTCCACGAAGTTCAGCTCCATGGCCTCGTGCTTGTGCAGCGGATAGGTGAAGGCCTCCTTGTCGCGGTCCACCATATAGAAGCAGTCTTTCTCCGAAATATGGGGCTTCTCTGTTATTACCTTGCTCATTAAGTATATGCTATATGGTTGAGAAATCAACCGCTAAGTTAGGGGGAAAAGTCGGATTGGGCAAGCGCGCAAGGACTAAATAAAACGGAAGAGCACCATTTGCACTCTTCCGCTTCACACATATTGCTATACCAATATTCACTTTCACCTTGCCATCTCCAACAGCATCTGGTGGATGCGTGTGTCGCTGTCCAGTTCGGGATGGAAGGCGGTCACAAGTTGGTTTCCCTGCCTGGCCGCCACTATGTGTCCGTTCACGCGGGCCAGCACCTCCACACCAGCACCCACCTCTTCTATATATGGAGCCCGTATGAAGGTCATGGGCACACGTCCCAAGCCCTGGAAGTCACCCTCGGTGTGGAAACTGCCCAACTGTCTGCCATAGGCATTGCGCTTGGCCAGGATGTCCATGGTGTCCAGATGCAGGCGGTCCAGCATGATGAGTCCCGCACAGGTGCCCAGCACAGGCAGTCCGCCCAGGATTTCCTGCCGCACCTCGTCCCACATGCCCAGGTCGTGCATGATGCGCGTCATCGTGGTGCTCTCGCCGCCCGGAATGATGAGTGCCCGCTTCTCCTGGTGCCAGTCCTGGATGTTGCGCACCAGGAAAGGCTCCTCGCCCATGCGCTCCAGCACCTGGCGATGCTCTTCAAAGGCTCCCTGCAGAGCCATGATGGCTATCCTCATTTTCCGCGCTCCGCCATGAGCAGTTCTATCTCCTGCTCGTTGATGCCCACCATGGCCTCGCCCAGGTCTTCGCTCAGTTCGGCCAGCATCTTGGCATTCTCATAGTTGGTCACAGCCTTCACGATGGCCTGTGCGCGCTTCTCTGGGTTGCCGCTCTTGAATATTCCGCTGCCCACAAACACGCCCTCGGCACCCAGCTGCATCATCAGTGCGGCATCGGCGGGAGTGGCCACACCACCTGCTGCGAAGTTCACCACAGGCAGTTTGCCATTGTCGTGCACATACGCTACCAGGTCGTAGGGGACGCGCAGTTGCTTGGCAGCCTCGTAGAGTTCATCTGCGCTCAAACTGGTGAGCCTGCGGATTTCGCTCTGCATCATACGCATGTGACGCACAGCCTGCACCACATCGCCCGTGCCGGGCTCACCCTTGGTGCGAATCATGGTGGCGCCCTCATTGATGCGGCGCAAAGCCTCGCCCAGGTCTTTTGCTCCACACACAAAGGGCACCTGGAACTGACGCTTGTCGATGTGGTACACGTCATCGGCCGGACTGAGCACCTCGCTCTCGTCTATATAGTCAATCTCTATGGCCTGCAGTATCTGTGCCTCGGCAAAGTGGCCTATGCGGCACTTGGCCATCACGGGTATGCTCACAGCCTGCTGGATGCCCTTTATCATCTTGGGGTCACTCATGCGGCTCACGCCACCCGCTGCGCGTATGTCAGCGGGGATGCGCTCCAGTGCCATCACGGCACAGGCACCAGCGGCCTCGGCTATGCGCGCCTGCTCGGGGGTCGTCACGTCCATGATTACTCCGCCCTTGAGCATCTGTGCCAATTGACGGTTCAGTGAAGTTCTGTCTTCCATATATTATTTCCTCCTTTTTTGGGGTTTGGTTTACTTTTCTGCCTGCAAAAGTCCGGATTAATAAGGAAATGGAAAAACGTAATTTCCATTTCCTTTGAACTTTGTTCCCATTTCCACAACACTCTTCTTCTCTTTCCCTTCACCATACTGTAGCAATATCCCTTGCCACTTCCAGTTGCTATCCACGCATATATTATTTTTATTCCTCTTTGTATTTTCTTAAAAGAAAGAAGATGTAGATGATGATAGGGCGTTGATAATGTTGATACTGGTAGACCTGTATTTTTCCCCCTACTTTTCCCTTAGGTTATCCACAGTTAAAAATAGTTTTTTCAACCCTTTTAAGGAATGTGTTACATGCTGAGTTTATTCATCCTATGTATGACGAGCACAAATGTTGTCAACACCCAGTGGTGAAAAATATAATTTTATAAATATTCCCTTCATCCGCACTTGATAACTTTGTATGTTGTGTTGATTGGGGTTTGACAAAAGGGCGGGTTTTGTGAATATCTTCGCTGGGCTTTTGGAGACTGTTTAAAGTGTAGATAAATGAATGATAACTCATGGAGTTTTCCATATAGTTATTAACATGTGCTGTGGATTATGGGAACATAGGCACTCACCCATATATGTTCTCCACTCCTGTACATAATAATACGTAGAGTTAGAGAAGCGTGCATGCATTCTATTATTACTAAATATCCAGGTGCAGGAAAGTAAAGTGACCTTACCGTCCAGGCTATGGCTGGACGGTCGGATAAGATATATTGCTTGGCAAAGTAAGTATAACTGCTATCACCTTCCATCCATGGGCTGAATGGTGACTGAAGCCATTCCCGTCTTGTATGGCATCCCGCACGAAGGACAGAGTAAGCCTTTTTCTCTCAAGCAACACCTATACTTACTTGGAAAGGTGCATGAGTGTTAACTACCCCTTTGGTTTTTTCAACATAAAAAAGTCATTAAAAACTTTTGTGATAAAAAAACAAAAAAGTATATTTGCCATCAGCAATCCCCTTATTGGCGAATAAGGATGAAGTTGAAAAACATGGTGTTTATGATAACATGAATGTCAATGTTCGCGTAGATGTTACTGGTGGCACTCTATATATGATTAACTAAAATAATAAAAAACTATGGCAAAGACAGCAGCGAAGGGGACGATAGATAATCCCTACTCATTGAGTGAGTGTGACAGCATGCTCGATGCGGGCACATGGCCGTGCGGCTATGTGAGGTGTGATGACGGCAGTGTAATTTATACTCCCAAAGGGCAGGCTGTGGTGTATGGCTACAGCGGCAGCGGGTCGGGCAGCGGCTGGCATGGGTCGGACTATGAGTTCTGCACAGGCTCCTATGAGTGGAATGAGCCAGATACGGACACCAAGGGCTGTGACGAGGACGGCAAGGACACTCCCTCTGGCAGTGGCACTGGTGGAAATGCTGGTGGAGGCACGGGCGGCGGCTATCATCCAGCCACGCCAATGCCAATGATGGGAAAAATGGCACATTTCTGTACAATGCAGCTTACTATACAGAGAAGCAGTATAACCAGATGTGCAGGAGTGGGATTTGGACGGGCGGAAATGTCTATACGCTCGGCTATGTGGGGAGGGATTGTGTAATATTTCCATGTCTTACCTCCATTGACGCCAATGACAACTGGCTGTCTGTTTTCAAGGAAAATGCTTCGGCCATCCGTGATGCCATGGCGAGGCTGGGCAAGGAGATAATGTCCCTCTCTTATGTGCAGGCAATTGCCCGCTATAACTCGGCCACAGGCTCTCCCCTGTATTTCGACACGAAGTCATTGGGAATAGAGGACTTGCGTGGATGTACTTGCAATAAAAATGAAGGTAAAGTCACAGGTGTAAATCTGCTTGATGTACAGAATATTCAAGCGCAGATGAGTGGAAAGTCACTCGCGGATTGGGCTGTGGTCCTGAGTACGGCACTGACACTGGGCAATGTAACCTTTGAGCATGTCTCCGATGGAGTATATACTATAAAAAAAGACGAGTATGACTTTGACATGCACAATTGGTATGAGGAACCTTTTAGAAACGTATCGACACTGATAGGGTTCGCTGTAAGCGAGGGAGCGAGTGTGGTGGCTGACGCTGCAACGCTGAGCGTGTTTGCGCCTGTGGCGGGCAGATACATTGACATTGTCACAGGGCTGGTTCGCCGTCATGTGCTTGGCCAGACTTCTTTCTATATCTATATATCAGGAACAGTCAAGGTGGATGAGAAGAAATGAAAAGTGGAAAGAGTTTATTTGTTGCGCTGGCAGGCATGACTGTCATGTCGCTGCAGTTTGTGTCCTGTGACTTCGATCCAAAGGATGTTGTGTTCTACGTGTGGGAGGAGGAGGAATGGCCAGATGGACGCCATGTGATGTATCACTATGACGACTCCCTTTTCTCGCATGGGCTGCCTGACTCTTCCAGGTGCTATCCATACACGATGCACAACGTGTTCTGTAGGGAGGAGAGCGGGCTGCTCGGTGACACAATATCAGAGGAGGAAAAATCACAGAAATGGTACGAACTAATATTCTTTCATCGGGCATCCGGTCGGGTGGATACGCTTTATAGTCCAGCCTACAGGAACTGCAGTTCCACCATTTCTGGACTTGGCTATGTCAGCGGTGGCAAGGAGTGTGGGGAATGGCTGGTGCTGGAATGCAAGAAGCCGGGCAAGATAGTGGGGCGTGATGACTTGTGCAATGTGAAACCACTGGATCAGAATGGCCCGCTTGGTATAAGCATGGAGGATTGCACCTATAAGGGACAGGAGAAGGTGTTTGAGAGTCCCATTGCTGACTACTGGATAGCCAGCCAGCATACCCCCAACCTGTATGGTCCCTTTACCAGGAGGGAACTGAAGGCATGGATGGACAGACTGGGCATTCCGCGCCCCATGAGGTTGTATGTGCCTTATGACAGATATACTTATGCCAGGGACAGCACCGGTGATTTTCCTAATGAAAAGCCCAAGGCTTTCCGCTGGCCTCACCATCGCAACAGGAAGGGAACATGGATAGAGTGAGAGGTAAAAAGAGGCTTTTGGATTGTTGTATGAATAAATATAATTTATGTTACGAATGAAGTCAATATGTGTTCTTTTAACGTTTTTGGCCATTCATACGTCAGTAAAAGGACAGAGGGGGTCAGAAGGCCGTATGTGGGGCGACAGCATAGTGGTGAAGTTGCCTTCTGGTGTCAGTTATGCACTTCATGGTTGTGAGATATATGAGGACTCCACAATGCATGGGCATTTTCAGAGACAGTGTATAATATGTGGAAAACCTGTGCGGAGATATTGGGATATACAGACGAGTCTCCTCATGACGTGCTGAGAATGCAACTGATAATGATAAAAGCAGACTCCAAAAGTAATTTGCTAAGTATAGAATTACGCACGACCCGCGCGGCTGAAACAAACGATGAGAGGAAAAGAATGCGCAAACTTGTTCGTTTGCTGAGAGAAAGCGACCAAATGCCCCAGCATGAGCATCGAGCGCAGCATGGCACGGTATGAGGATGCAGTGGAGGAGAGGCGTGTGAGGTGGGAGTCCTTGTCTAATGATGAGTTGGCACAATGGGAGCATAAGGTGGCAGAGTCCATAGTCTTTGAGCAGTCAGGTGATAAACAACGACCGGCTCTCATGCTGGAGTGCAATCCCTGGCTGGAGTGGTATCACTTCCCTGGAGACTTCCATCCCGAGGCTTTGCGCCTGTTGCATGGGAGACTTGGGATAGAGGAGCAGTATCCGCTGACGGATGTGGCGATGGTTCCCTGCCTGTATGGCGATGGCATGAGGGAGGTTCCCGTGGTGGATGTGCAGATGAAGTCCATCCGCCTCCTGCAGGAGCGTCCCATGACCTATGGGGAACTGGAAGAGATACTCATGAGAAGTTTTTGTCTGAAGAGTGAGGAGATCCGTGAGAATTGGAGGCATATAACGGAGCGTCAGATGGCCGAACTGATACACAAGGGAGTGCTGGCGGCGAGAGACTGCAATTGAATAAGCAATAAAATGAACATATAATGTAAAAAAGAAGACTATGGCAAAGACAGCAGCGAAGGGGACGATAGATAATCCCTATTCAATGAGCGAGTGTGAGAGGATGCTTGACGCGGGCACATGGCCAGGCGGCTATGTGGGGGATGATACCAGCAAAGTGAGTTATGTGATGAAGTCAGTGATGGTACAGAGCTACAGCGGCAGCGGGTCAGGCAGCGAAGTATGTGGATCTGTTGATTACTTCAGTACGGGGTCAGATGAATGGAGTGGTTCTGGTACGGATGAAGGAGGCAATAATGACAAAGACTATAATGAAGAAAAAAAATGCAGAAGTTCCAGTTGCCAACACTTATAAACGAGGGACAGTACAGAGGATTTTCCCCCGCCCATGGAGGATGGACGGGGGAGAATGAAGAAGGTTTCCTGCCACGGAAAGAACCACACTAAAAGCCACGCAAAAATGTATGATAGGTTATACATTGGTTTCTTGGTCTGTGTCGGTCGTAATCTCTTTGATTTGACGTATTATCTCCCTGTTGGTGCGCTGCATTTTTGAAAACAGCCTGTATCCGATTATCAAACCTACGATTGCACCAATGGCTGCACCCGTGGCGACAACGGCTACCTCACCCCTGTCCTCTGACATGTCCCATATTTCCATGAAAAACCATGTTACGAAAACAAGTATCATCAGTGTGCTTGTCCATATTTCCTTTATTCTTAGTCTGTTCATCCTGGCGAGTTTCTTTCCGGTTTCGACAAGGTTCTCATGTTTCCAGTCACTGTCACTCATCTTGTTGATGAGATAGTCAAACACAGAGGACACTCCCATTGTCAGCACCATGAAAACGTAAAATGCCCATGAAAGGTGGAAAGAGGGGACCAAAGCCAACCAAAGTAAACATACCAAAGGGAACAAGACCACCAACTGCAGCCACACATAATGGTGTATCCATGACATTTTCTGCTTCATTGCCGAGCGTATAATCTGGTCGTCCACTATCTTCTGGCTGTCGAGTTTCCGCTTCAGAGTGTCGTACTGTGAGCGCATCTGCTCCAATTCGTTGCTGTTTATCTTCGTTTCCATAATGCTCAGTCGTTTTGTTTGTCATTCATTTTCTTCAGTTCCTCGCGTATTCGGACAAGCCTTACTGACACGTTCTTTGTGGTCAAGCCCACTATCCTGGCTATCTCATCGTAGGGAACGGCATCAAGCCAAAGCAGGATGATGGCCCTGTCGAAAAGGCCGAGCCGGGTGATGCGGTCATAGAGCATCTTCACCTGACGGGTGTCGTGGTCGTTGTCGTGGTAGAGGTTGATGTTCATCGGCAGCGAGACGGTCTTCCAGCGCCTCTTCTTCTTGCGGTCGAGTGAGATGCAGGTGTTCAGGGCTATGCGGTAGATCCACGTCTTTATGTCGCTCTCTCCATGAAAACCCGGGAAGCCTTTCCACAGGTTGACGAGCACCTCCTGGAACATGTCGCCCACTTCGTCGTTGTCTTTCGAGAACATGTAGCACACGGTGTATATGGTGCTCTTGTGCCGGCGGATGGTCTCGGCGAATTGCTGTTCTGTTGTGTCCATTGTCTTGGTATGCGTTATTTTCTACTTCGTTTCGTTAAGCATGTTCTGACCATTAGACGCAAAGTAAGGCTAAAGACTACAGGAAATCACAAATACATTTTGGGAAACCCCCTTAAATCATGCCAGGGACATGTGTTTTCTGTTTCCTCAAGAAAGCAATTCCATGAAGGCGAGGCAGCCTCTCACCCCCTCTCCCCCACCCCATCCGGCGGGAACTTGCAGGGGTGCCTTTTACCTTCTCTTGCGGAAGAAGCCCTGCATGATGGCCTTGCACTCCTGCTCGAGCACGCCGCCCTGGAGCACCGTCTTTGGGTGCAGCACGCGCGGGGCATAGAGCAGGAAGCCGCGCTTCTCGTCGCCCGTGCCATATACCACCCGGCTCAACTGTGTCCATCCCAGTGCCCCGGCGCACATGGGACACGGCTCCACGGTGACGTACAGCGTGCAGTCCGTCAGATATTTCCCGCCCAGATACTCGGCTGCGGCTGTGATGGCCTGCATCTCGGCATGGGCAGTCACGTCATGGAGCCGCTCGGTGAGATTGTGCGCGCGGGCTATGACGCGTCCCCGGCACACGATGACTGCCCCTATGGGAATCTCTCCCTCGCGCTCGGCCGCCCGTGCCTCGGCCAGTGCCTGGCGCATGTATATCTCGTCCTCGTTCATCGCTTTTCGTGCTGTGTCGGCTGGCAAAGTTACGTTTTTTCCCTAATTTTGCAAATATAAAGATTAAGTGAAATGGCAGAGCACAACGACTTGGGGCGTACCGGCGAGGATGACGCGGCCGACTATCTCGTGCGCGAGGGCTACCGCATCATTGACCGCAACTGGCGCAGCGGGCACAAGGAACTCGACATTGTGGCCGAGCGGGACGGTGTGCTGGTCATCGTGGAGGTGAAGACCCGCCGCGACGCGCGCTTCGGCAAGCCCGAGGATGCCGTCTCCATGCCCAAGATACGGCGCATAGTGCTGGCCGCCGACGCCTATGTGAGGCTCAACCGCATCGACCTTCCCGTGCGCTTTGACATCATCACCGTGCTGGGCCAGAACCGCCGGGTCAACCACATTGTCGACGCATTCCGCTCCCCCATATGGTACAGATGACCGAGGACATCAGCCAGTGGCAGCCCCTGCTCGCCACCATGTGGCCAGGCCTGGAGGTGCAGGCCATAGCAAGTACCGCGTCCACCAACACTTGGGCGCGTGAGCATCGTGATGCTCTCAGCGGACACACTACCCTGGTCATCACCGACCGGCAGACGGCAGGGCGCGGTTCGGGTACCAATCACTGGGAGTCGCAGGACGGGTGCAACCTCACATTCAGCCTGTGCCTGCACCCTATGGGGCTGCGTGCCAACCGCATGTTCGCGCTTTCCGAAGCCATGTCGCTGGGTGTGGCCATAGGGCTGGAGCAGGCCGTGAGGGACTTGGCGGACAGCACTGACGCAGCCTTTACCGTCAAGTGGCCCAATGACATCTATCACCAGGACGGCAAGATATGCGGGATGCTCATCGAGAATGACCTGAGCGGACGGCTGGTGGAACGCTCGGTGATAGGTGTGGGGATCAATGTGAGACAGACCCGTTTCCTGAGTGACGCGCCCAACCCTACCTCGCTGAGCCTGGTCGCGGGGCGGGACTTTCCGCGTGTGGAGGTGCTCGCCAGGGTGCTGTCATGCTTCCGCAACTGCCTGTACTGGCTGGAGCATGGAGAATATGACATCCTGCACGAGCAGTACATGAGCCGCGTCTATCGCCTGCGGGAATGGCACAGGTATGCCGGCCAAGGCGGCACCTTCGAGGGCATGATACGGGACATACAGCCCGACGGCCACCTGGTCCTGGCCGACCGCATGGGCACGGAGCGCAAGTATGCCTTCGGCGAGGTCAAGTACATCATCTGACACATTATATATATAATATAAGGAGAGAGAAAATGAAGAAGTTCCGGAGAATACTGCTGAAACTCTCGGGCGAGAGCCTGATGGGACGGCAAGGGTATGGTATCGACACGCAGAGACTCAAAGAGTATGCCTCGCAAATCAAGGAGATTGCCGACATGGGCGTGCAGATAGGCATCGTGATAGGCGGCGGCAACATATTCCGGGGGCTGAGCGGGGCAGGAAAGGGCTTCGACCGCGTGAAGGGTGACCAGATGGGCATGTGCGCCACCGTCATCAACTCGCTGGCCCTGAGCAGCGCGCTCGATGCAGCGGGGCAAAAGAACCGTGTGCTCACAGCCATACGCATGGAGCCCATAGGCGAGTTCTACAGCAAGTGGAAGGCTATCGAGGCCATGGAGCAGGGTGCCGTGGCCATCATGAGCGGCGGCACAGGCAACCCCTACTTCACCACCGACACCGGCTCGTCCCTGCGCGGCATAGAGATAGAGGCCGACGTGATGCTCAAGGGCACGCGTGTGGACGGCATCTACACGGCCGACCCCGAGAAAGACCCCACCGCCACCAAGTTCCACGACATCACCTACAGCGAGGTCATACAGTGCGGGCTCAAGGTGATGGACATCACCGCCACGGCCATGTGCATGCAGAACGACCTGCCCATCTATGTGTTCAACATGGACATCCCCGGCAATCTGAAGAAGGTCATCGGGGGCGAGGAGATAGGCACCCTGGTGCATAACTGAGGGCAGGGTGAGGGCAAGCCCAAGCCTCCCTCTTGCCCCACCCCAGGAGGGTGGGGTTGCCTTTCTGGTGCCACGTTGCTGTACTTGGGCACGGCCTTTGCGTATATGGCAAGAACACAGGAACGCGCGGGACAAGGCGGACATGCCCTGCCTACGCAGACGAATACAGTACGTCTTGTCCCGCGTGTTCCAATGTCTGTTGTGAAACGCGCCACGGTGCGGCAGCCAATGCAGCGCGCTGCGTTGTCCATCACACCACGGTGCGACAGCCAATGCGGCGCGCTGCATATAATGCCCCTCCCGGGAGGAGGCGGGGAGGGGGCTTCTTTTCGTTACCTCACCTCCACCTTGAGGTCGCTGATGGTGCTCTTGAACTGGCCTGCCTTGCGCAGGGGGAATACCAGGGTGCGCTGGTATGATATCTGTCCAGAGGGCTCATATACCTCGGGCTCATAGGTGAAGGTTCCCTCCACCTGGTAGTGTGCCCTGTCCTGCGGACGCACTATGTAGAGCGGCTTGGGGCCCAGTTCCTCCCTCAGTTTGCCGTCCACCAGCAAGCGTGTCGCCCTGTTGGTGCCCTCGATGGTGAGCGTGTGCCTCTCGCCTGCGGGGATGCGGTAGTTGAAGGTGTTGAGGTAGCCCTCGCGCTCGAATCCCAGTTTGCCCTGCCTGGGGTCAGAGAGGTACACCACCGCGTTTTGGGAGCGCAGCAGCTCGGTGCCCTTCTCCTCCTGCTTTCCGTTGATGGTGAATGTCACGGCATAGTCATATCCTATCTCCTCGGCCTCCAGCTGCTCGCCCGGGGCCAGGCCGCTCTTCTCCAGCACCACACTGCCCTTCGTCCCCAGCCGTCCCAGCTCGTTCACGCCCGGTGCCTCGCCCAGGGTCTTGCGCAGCCGGTCATAGTCGGCATAGGGGAGGGTTGTGTGCTTGCCTGTCCAGCACTTCAGCGCGATGGTCTGAATGGCGGGAAACGCGCGGTGGTGTATGTCCTTGACCGTGATGCCGTTGCCGGCGATGTCGTTCCACACGGCAAACATGCCCCCCTCGATGGCCGGGTCTTTCTCGTCAAAGGTGCGGTTGCCTATCACGGCCGGTGTCCAGTGCTCATACAGGTACTGGCAGTTGAGGTAGTCATAGTAGTAGCCGGCCGCCGGCACAATGTACGTGAGGCCATCGGGGATGCACACCAGTTTGTATCCCTGCTCCTTCATCTCCGCAGGGTCGGCATACCCGTTGTACCAGATGTCCATCAGCACGTTGTCGTGCTTTACGGGCGTGTCCCCCTTGGCATGTGTGAGCGCGCCCCACACCACGGCCTGCTTGCCGTAACTCTCCACCAGGCGTATGTAACGGTCGGTGAACGCGCGGAACTTCTCCACCACTTCCTTCTTGGCATTCGAGTACTCGTCGGTGCCTATGTGCACGCGCGGCCCGCGGAACACAGGCTCCTTGCCGCCCAGGTACTCCCGCCACAGGCCGTCCATGAAGTCATACACATCGGGGTTGAAGAGGTCCAGGTGATCCATGCCATACTCCTTGCTGCCCAGCGAGGGCCTGTACTGGGTGAAGGCCAGGGCGTGGGCGGGAGCGTCTATTTCGGGGATAACCTCTACCCCATATTGCGCAGCCAGTTCCTGCAGGGCGACAAACTCCCGCTTGGTGTAGTGGCCGTCCTTCGAGGTCAAGCCCGGATAGGTGTCGCACTCCATGCGGAAGCCCGCCTGCGTGCGGCTCCAGTCGTCACCGAAGTATTTGCGGAACCCATTGTCGTTAAGGTGGATCTGCAGCGTGTTCATCTTGTAGTATGACATCACCTTGGCCAGGTTGCGCAGATACGACATGGGAATGAACTTGCGCCCGCAGTCAATCATGAAACCGCGCAGGCGATAGTCGGGCGCGTCGGCCACCCTGCCCCTGGGCAGGCCCTTGCCGCCGGACTGCTCGCACATCTGCAGCAGCGTGCGTGTGGCCCACAGGATGCCCAGGGGCGTGGCGGCGGTGAGTGTGACCGTGCTGCCGATGTCCATGCGGTAGCCCTCCTGGCCCAGGGCCTTGTCGTTCTTGAGGGCGAGCACGATGTCGCCGGCCTTTGCCGTTCCTGTGGCCACGGCGAGGGGCTTGCCCGTCAGTTGTCCGTAGTCGCTTGCCAGCGTCTGTGCCACGTCGCGCAGCTTGCCGCTCTTGACGATTATGCGGCCTGTGAGGGCGGTGGAGCCTTCGCTGCCCGTCCACTCTTTCAGTTCGGGCACCACAAAGGGCTTGGGGTTCACCCCGGCCCATAGTGTGCCTGCCCACAGGATGGTGGCGAGTGTGAGCGTCCACATCCTTCTGGTGTTGGGAAATCTCTTCATTGCTTTAGGGTTAGTGTTGTAAGATAATCGTGCGGGGAAATGTGCTCCAGGTGTCAGTCCTGGCGCACGTGCCGCTCATTCGTTGCACATGACCGTGCGCAGTAGCCTCAGGTATTCGTCCTCGCCTGCCACCCACAGGATGTCGCCGGCCTCGAAGGGCCGTTGCGGCTCCACGATGGCCAGTTCGCCGTTTTCCATCTCGCGGCCTATCACCATGCAGGAGTAGCGTGTGCGGAAGTTGGTCTCGGCCAGGGTGTGCCCGCACAGCGTGCTCTCCTCTCCAAGTTTGATCCTCTTGAGCGACAGTGTGTTGTGTGGGATGTCCTCGCCTCCTGGGTCATATACTTCCTGTGACAGGCGGCTCTGAAGATGGCCTATCGATGTGTCGTCGCCCGCCACCTCGATGATGTCACCGGGATAGATGCAGTTGTTGGCGCTGGGGATGTTGATGCGCAGGTGCCCCCTGATGACGGCCACCACATTGATGTGCTCGCTGCTGCCCAGGCTGAGCTGGGCCAGTGTGCGCCCTCCCCAGCGTGTGTTGTGGGGCACCTCCACGCGCGCGATGTGCAGGTCGTGCCCCATGAGGCAGCGTCCGTATTCGGTGGCGCTGTTCTGCTCGCGGCTCCTGAGGTTCTGCATGAAGGTGCGCTCAAGCTTGATGCTGAGCCATTTGACCCACCTGCTGGACATGATGGCCAGCGTGATCGCGACACTGGCCATGATGTGCCACACCCACCAGAAGGGTGACAGGAAATTGAGGATATAATAGATAATGGCGCAGCCCAGGGCAAACCTGGCCAGGCCCACCACACGGAAGCACAGGGCATGCATCCTGCCGGTGCCCAGGATCTCCTGGGCAAAGGCCGAGTGGCTGCGGCGCATCACGATGGGGCGCACGCACGGCGACACCAGCAGCAGGGTCACAAGGCCGCACGCAATGTTGCCGGGCCAGTGGGTGAGCAGATGGCGCGCGAGCGGAAGCAGGGTGGCGAAACTGAACAGGATGAACGCCACGCACAGGGTGAGGTAGGCTCCCGACTGTACCAGTATGGCACGCAGATAGCCGTTCCAGGCCGCGCCCACCCCGCTCAGCGTGGGGATGGCCTCGCGCATGCTGCGTCCGCGCTCTGCCATGCGCTCTGTCATGTCGGCGGGCAGCAGCCTCTGCACCAGCCGGCAGGCGGGGTCGGCCAGCCGGATGGCATAGGGGGTGATGAATGTGGTGAGGATGCTCACCGCCACCACCACCGGGTACAGGAAGGGGCTGGTCACATGCAGGCTCTGCCCAAGGGCGGCGATGATGAACGCGAACTCGCCTATCTGCGTCAGCGAGAAACCGCCCCAGATGCTGTCGTGCAGGGAGTTGCCGGTGACCAGGAAACTCAGGCTCCCAAACACCATCTGCCCCACCACCACAGCCAGCGAGATGACCAGTATGGGAAGCCAGTACTGGAGGAGTACCATGGGGTCAACCAGCATGCCCACCGACACGAAGAAGATGGCGCCAAAGAGATCCTTGAGCGGTGTCACGGCGTGGTCGATGCGCTCGGCCTCCAGGGTCTCGGCCAGGATGCTTCCCATCATGAAGGCCCCGAAGGCCGCGCTGTAGCCCACGCCTGCCGCTATGACCACCATCAGGAAGCACAGTCCCACGCACACCACCACCAGCGTCTCGGCGTTGATGTACCTGCGCGCGCGGCGCAGGAACACGGGCACCAGCCACACGCCCACGATAAACCACAGCACGAGGAAGAAGGCCAGGCGCAGGATGCAGCCCAGCAACTGGTTGCCGCTCACGCCGTTGCTCACAGCCATTGTGCTCAGTATCACCATGAGCAGGATGCCCAGGATGTCCTCGAGGACGAGCACCGAGAGCACCGACGAGGCGAATTTCCTGTTGCTCAGCCCCAGGTCGCCGAACACCTTGTAGATGATGGTGGTGCTGCTCATGGCCAGCATGCCACCCAGGAACATGCGGTCCATGCTGCCCCAGCCGAAGGCGAGCCCCACCGCGCTGCCCACGCTCACCATGCATGCCATGATGAGCAGGGCCGAGGCTATGGGCTTCAGCCCCATCCTCGCAATCTTCTTGACCGAGAACTCCAGCCCCAGGGAGAACATCATGAAGATGACCCCTATCTGGCTCCAGTCCCCGATGCCCGTGTGGTCGTTCACGCTGGGGGTGTAGGGCATGTGCGGCCCGGCCAGGAAGCCGGCCACTATATAGCCCAGCACCAGGGGCTGGCGCAGCCGTTTGAACACGATTGTCACTGCGCCGGCCACGATGAGTATGTAGGCCAGGTCGCTTACCAGTGGTGGCAATTCTCCCATGTGTGTCCTCTTTTTCTTTGTCCTCTGTCAGTCACCGCATTATGGCGGAAGCGTCACCGCAGGGCGCGCTCACAGTCCCAGGCGGGACGATATGTCCAGCATGCGCTGTATGGGTTTCACGGCCTCGCGTGCGGTCTCGGAGTCCACCTCCACCTGTGGCCACTCGTACTTGAGGCAGTTGTACAGTTTCTCCATCGTGATGAGCTTCATGTAGTTGCACTCGTTGCAGGCGCAGGTGCTGTCGTTGGGCGGGGCGGGGATGAAGGTCTTCTGCGGGCAGGCCTTCTGCATCTCGTGCAGGATGCCGCTCTCGGTGGCCACGATAAACTCGGTGGCGGGGTCTGAGATGCTGAACTTGAGCAGCGCGGCGGTGGACCCCACCTTGTCGGCCACCTTCACCACAGGGCCCTTGCACTCGGGGTGCGCCAGTATCTTGGCGCCGGGGTGCTCACGCTTCAGTTGCAGGATCTTCTCCAGCGAGAACTTCTCGTGCACATGGCAGGCACCGTTCCACAGGAGCATGTCGCGGCCGGTGATGCTGTTGATGTAGCCTCCCAGGTTCTGGTCGGGCGCGAAGATGATCTTCTCGTCCTTGGGGAACGACTCCACTATCTGCCTGGCGTTGCTGCTTGTGACCACCACGTCGGTCAGGGCCTTGACGGCGGCGGTGGTGTTGACGTAGCTTATCACGGTGTGGTCGGGGTGCTCCCTCACAAACTTCCCGAAGGCATCGGCGGGACAGCTCTCGGCCAGCGAGCACCTGGCGTTCAGGTCGGGCACCAGCACGACCTTGTCGGGACACAGAATCTTGTTGGTCTCGCCCATGAAGTGCACGCCGCACATCACGATGATGTCGGCGTCCGTCTTGGCGGCCTTCTGTGCCAGGGCCAGGCTGTCGCCCACAAAGTCGGCGATGTCCTGTATCTCCCCCTGCGTGTAGTAGTGCGCCATGATGACCGCGTTCTTCTCCTTGCACATGCGGCGTATCTCAGCCTTGAGGTCTGTTCCTGCGGGAATCGGCTCGTCGGCGTATCCCTTTTCCTGCCATTTTTCCTTGCTCATGTCGTAGTGTTCTGTTTGTTTCCTTGTGTGTGGGACGGGGTTGACGGTCGTGCGGGGCTTGTGTGGGGCATGGTGTGCGGCATGTCCCGGGCCGCGTCGCGTGCCGTCCTCCGGGTTGTCCGTGCTGCCTTTCAAGGGCTGTCCGGCGTGCCCGTGGTGGCTGTCCGCCCTGTCACGCGGGGTTGTCCACAATCCCCATACGGGTTATCCACAGAGCCCATGCGGGTTATCCACAGTTTCCTGTGGGGTTATCCACACCCTCTTCTTGTGTTGTCAACACGGCTCCTGCTCTTTATCCACACGGCCAGAGGTTGGCTTTCACGCTAACTTATAGCCACTTGGCGGGTGCAGGTTGTGAGTTTTTCAACACTCCCTGTGTCAATGTGCAAAATTAGCAACTTTTGGGCGAACACGCTTTTCCTTAGAGCCAAAAAAGCGCAATGCTCAGTTTTTCGTTCCGCTTCCCTTCCTGTTCGCGGCCTTGATGCCCGCATGTTTCCAACTTTGGCACGAATGTTTCAAACTTTGAAACATTCATACTAAACTTTGAAACAAACGTGCCAAAGTTCAAAATATAAAAGCAAGCGTGATGGCCAGTGCCCGTGTCGCGGGCTCATGGCACAAGAAACGCTTGTAGCCACCCCCATCGGGGTGGCTACAAGCGTGAATGGGCATACGTGCGGGTCTCACTTCCCGCCCACCAGCCGCTTGATATCGTTGAGCCTGTTGAGAGCCTCCAGGGGCGTGAGGGTGTTGATGTCGGTGTTGAGAATCTCGTCCCGGATCTGGCACAGCACGGGGTCGTCGAGCTGGAAGATGCTCATCTGCACGCCGCCGGAGGCCTCGGTGTGCGCGGCTATGCCCTTGCCCAGGGCGTCGTGGTCCATGGTCTGCTCCAGTTGGTGCAGCACCTCGTCGGCGCGCTTCACGATGCCGGCGGGCATTCCCGCCAGCCGTGCCACATGGATGCCGAAGCTGTGCGCGCTGCCTCCGGGCTCGAGGCGGCGCAGGAAGATGACCTTGCCGTCCATTTCCCTCACGCTCACGTTGAAGTTCTTGATGCGCGCGAACTTCCCTTCCATCTCGTTCAGCTCGTGGTAGTGTGTGGCAAAGAGCGTGCGCGGATGCCCCGTGCGGTTCTCGTGGATGTACTCCACGATAGCCCAGGCGATGCTGATGCCGTCGTAGGTGCTGGTGCCGCGCCCCAGCTCGTCAAAGAGCACGAGCGAGCGCTGCGAGAGGTTGTTCATGATGTTGGCGGCCTCGCTCATCTCGACCATGAAGGTGCTCTCGCCTATGGAGATGTTGTCACTCGCGCCCACGCGGGTGAATATCTTGTCGACATATCCGACGCGCGCGCTCTCGGCCGGCACGAAGCAGCCCATCTGTGCCATGAGGGTGATGAGGGCAGTCTGCCTGAGGAGCGCGCTCTTGCCCGCCATGTTGGGGCCTGTGATGATGATGATCTGCTGCTTCCCGGTGTCGAGATACACGTCATTGGCCACATAGCGCTCGCCCGGCGGGAGCTGTCTCTCGATGACGGGATGCCTCCCCTGCCTTATGTCCAGCACCTCCGACACGTCCACCACGGGGCGCACATAATGGTTCTCCTGGGCGCACAGGGCAAAGGAGAGCAGGCAGTCAAGCTGTGCCACCAGCGAGGCGTTGGCCTGTATGGTGCCCACATAGCCTGCCAGGTCGGCCACCAGCGAGGCGAAGAGCTGGGTCTCCAGTACCAGTATGCGGTCCTGCGCGCCCGTTATCTTCTCCTCGTATTCCTTGAGTTCCTGGGTGATGTAGCGTTCTGCCTGGGTGAGTGTCTGCTTCCTGATCCATTCGGGCGGCACCATGTCCTTGTAGGTGTTGCGCACCTCCAGGTAGTAGCCGAAGACGTTGTTGTAGCCTATCTTCAGGCTCTGGATGCCCGTGGCCTCGGCCTCGCGCTGCTGGATGTGCAGCAGGTACTCCTTGCCGTTGTAGGCTATCTGGCGCAGGTCGTCCAGTTCCTGGCTCACTCCGGGCTGTATCACACCTCCCCGGTTGACCGCGAGGGGCGCGTCGGGGCTCACCTCGCGCAGGATGCGGTCGCGTATCCGCTCGCACAGGTCCAGCCTGTCACCCGTCTGCCTCAGTGTCTCGTCATCGGCCTGCATGCACTCCTGCTTCACGCCCACCAGGGCCTGCAGGGCGGTGCAGAGTTGCATGACGTCGCGGGGGGACACCCGTCCGGCGCTCACCCTGCCTATGATGCGCTCCAGGTCGCCCATGCGCCGCAGTTGCTCCTCCACATGTCCGCGCAGGCCGGGATAGCGGAAGAAGCAGTCGACCACGTCCAGCCGGCGGTTGATCCGGGACACGTCCTTGAGCGGGAACAGCATCCACCGGCGCAGCATGCGCGCCCCCATGGGAGTCACGGTGCGGCCGATGACATCGAGCAGCGAGATGCCGTCCTCGTTCATCGGGTCCACGAGTTCCAGGTTGCGCACGGTGAACTTGTCAAGCCGTACATAGCGGTCCTCCTCGATACGGCGCAGGGCGGTGATGTGGCTCACCTGCGTGTGCTGTGTCTGCTCCAGGTAGAGCATGATGACTCCCGCTGCCACGATGCCGCTGTGCAGGTGGTCAACGCCGAACCCCTTGAGGTTCTTGACCCCGAAGTGCTTGTAGAGCCTCTCTCGCGCGGTGCTCTCGGTAAAGGCCCAGTCGTCCATCTCAAAGGTGGTGTGCCTCGTGCCGAATGACCCTTCGAACATCGCCCGCTTCCCGCGCTCGTACAGGACCTCCTTGGGGGCGAAGTTCTCCATCAGCTTGTCTATGTGGCCGGCGGTTCCCTCGGCGGTGAGGAACTCGCCCGTGCTGATGTCCAGGAGTGCGAGGCCGCAGGTGGACTTGCCGAAGTGGACGGCAGCGAGGAAGTTGTTCTCGCCGCTGTTGAGCACGTTCTCGGTCATGGCCACGCCCGGGGTGACCAGTTCGGTGATGCCGCGCTTCACCAGGGTCTTGGTGAGCTTGGGGTCTTCGAGCTGGTCGCAGATGGCCACGCGCCGCCCGGCGCGCACCAGCTTGGGCAGGTAGGTGTCCAGCGCGTGGTGGGGAAATCCGGCCATCTCGGTGGGGGGCATGTGCTCCTTGCCGTTGTTGCGGCGCGTGAGCGTGATGCCCAGGATGGCCGCCGCCTCCACCGCGTCCTGCGCATAGGTCTCGTAGAAGTCGCCGCAGCGGAAGAGCAGAAGTGCGTCGGGATGTTTGGCCTTCAGGTCATAGAACTGCTTCATCATGGGGGTCAACCCGTCCTTTGCCATATAGTGTGTCTCCTGTGATTACGTTGTCACCGCAGGCATGAGCCTGTAAGGACAAAGTTACGACAAATCTCCCAAACGCCCTTTCCCCTCCCGCGCATTTCTCTCTGGGCGGGCGGGTTGGATGGGAGGCACGGGTTCCCGCAGGCGGCGCGCTTGTGTCCTGCCCTGTTGCGTCCTTCCCCGTGTCCGGGGCGGGCAAAAGAAAGGCGGAGGGCACAGGCTTTCGCTGCCTGTGTCCCCCGCCCTTGTTTGTGGGTTTCGGGGAGTCCCCTGGCTCCCTTACTTGACCATCACCTTCTTGCCGTTGATGATGTAGAGTCCCTTGGTGGTCTTCTGCACACGGATGCCATTGATGGTGTAGATGCCGTCCTTGGCTCTGGTCTCTGTTGCGGAAATGCCTTCCACGGGAGTCTCCTCCTCCAGCCGCTTGCAGAGAGCCTGCACGTCCTCGTCGGTGAGTGCCTTGCTGTAGATGCGCGCCAGTACCACGTCACCGTTCCATGCGGCCTGTATCGCGTCTTTTGCTCCAGGGTCGCCACCGATGGCAAACCAGCGGCATCCGCTGTTGGCCAGGCGGAAGATGCCGGGCGCAGCAATCTCGTTGCAGAGTTTGCCGTCCAGATAGACGCGTGCCTTGGCGTTTGCCTCATCGTACACACCGATGATGTGGTAGTACTTGCCGGACTCGGGCACGACACCGCTGGTGGCCCAGCGCCAGGTGTTGCCGCCGCTGGTGGACACGTTGGGCAGGAAGGTCAGCATGCTGCCTTTGTCCTTTTTGCCAATGAGGAAGCCTGTGCCTCCTGCCTCCATGCTGGAGAAGGGCTTCATCTCGGCGCTCTTGATAGTTCCCTCGTAGCGAACCATGACGATGGCCTCCAGGCTGTGCCCGTCTGTCAAGGCATCCTTCATCTTCTGGTTGTTCTCGTAGTCTATCTTGTACGCGCTTTTTCCATTGCCTGACAACTCGTTGTCGAAGGTGGCCACGTTGCGCTTGTAGGTCTCGTTGTAGGCCACGGTGGGTGCTTCGCCCAGCAGGATTACCTCGTTCTGCATGGGAGAGATATCCCTGGCTGTGCCGTCTGTGTCGAACACCACGTCCAGCAGGTCGGCCTTGGGCTCGGCGGGCTCTTCCTCGGTGTGGAAGGATGCCTTGTCGTTGGTGAAGGCGCCGTCCTTGGTCTTGCCCACCGTCTGGTGGGTGGCGTCAAGCACAGGATGGGGGTCGGTGCCTATGGTCTGGTGCCATACGGGGTTCTCTGTGTCGCCATGGTTGAGCAGGTAGCAGATCTCGCCGCTTGCCAGTTGCTCGTCTGTAACCTGTGTGCCGGCGATGTCGCCCAGGGCGTTCTTGAAGTAGGTGTTGATTGCCGCCGACTTTCCAGGATTACGTGCGATGGTGTTGCATCCCTTGGTATCCAGGTCAAAGGTGGCTATCTGCAGGCAGTTGGAAATCTTGGATGCCTTGTCGCTCCAGCCTACCAGTCCGCCGACATCGCTGGTGCCTGTGCCCTTGATGGAGCCGCTGAAGAGGCAGTTCTCGATGCGGGTGTAGCCGTTCACAAAGCCCACCAGTCCGCCTTGCGTGCCGTCCCCAGGCGTTTCCGTCACGATGTCCACACTGCTGCTTACCTGGCTGATGAGGGTGTTCTCCTGTGCGGCGGAGGCGACAGAGGCCGCGTACTTCTTGGTGGTCTTGACGGTTCCCTCAATGACGAGGTTGTGTACCTCTGCCCCGGCCTCCATGCTGGCGATGAACGCCGCGTTGTCCTCGGTGCGCTCTATGTTGAGTGTCACCTTGTGCCCGTTGCCGTTCAGAATGCCGCGGAATTGACCTATCATCTGCGCGCCGGTGAAGTTGGCGATATCGGCCAGCAGCTTGCCCTTCACACCCTTGGTGGCCTTCTCGGCAAAGTAGAGCAGCTGGGCGTTGGTGGAAATCTGGTATTCGCCGTCCACCAGTTCGGGATAGAAGCCGGAGTCCTTGAATATGCTCAGGTTCCGTGCCTGCTCTGTGGTGTACGATCCGTTCTCATAGATGGTGAGCACCGTGTTGTACTTGTCCATGGCCGTGTTGTATTCCTCGGGTGTCAGCAGTTTGGCCTCGTCCAGTTTCTGTGCGATGTTGTAGATGACCATGGCCTCGTCCACCATGCTCACGTATGCCTTGCGTGCCTCGAGCACCTGCTCAAAGAGTGTGCTGAAGGTCTGCACCAGCGCGTATTTCTGCTCGGGTGTGGTGCTGGTGGCGATGGCTTTCACGGCCTCCTCCAGTTTGTCCTTCAGCTCCTGGGGGCATCCGGGATGCTGCGCGTAGTCGGCTCCCGTGCTGGGCAGGAAGTTGATGATGCCCTGTGCGCGTGCGGCCATGCACTCCAGTGTCTTGTCGATGTATGCCTCGGCATCCTTGAGTGTCTCGTAGTAAGTGACGTGGATGTTGGAGATGCCCACCCAGTCTTGTCCGGGCACCGTGTTCTCGTTCCTCACGCCCAGCGTGAGTGTGCTGTCGTTCACCAGGGTCACCAGGTAGTTCTGCGCGCGCCCTGCGGCTGCCGCGTTGGCCATACTGGTGCATCCGTGTATGGCGTATCCTATCAGGTCGGTGCTGGCTCCCTGCCCGTCAAAGATCTCGTAGTCAACGGCGCCGTCATCCTTTCCCGTGTCGGTGATGTAGCAGTTCTCGCCGTCCTTGGCCTCGGCCAGTGGGATGTAGGTCTCGTAAGCGGTGGGCAGGTAGAGGCTGTTGCCGTTGAGATACACCTGTGCGGCATAGTAGGTGCTGTAGCGGTCGTCATAGGGCCTGTAGGCTCCGTTGACGGCCAGCACATACACGCCGTTGTTGCGCTTGGTGAGTGTCTGGTGCATGTCACAATTCTTGGCCCAGCACTCTGCGGCTGTGAATCCGGTGGTGGAGCTCTTCATGGCCTTGGTCATGGCCTTTCCCTCCCAGCCTTTGAATCCGTCGGTGAAGTCAGCGTTGGTGAACAGGTTGGTCACCTCGACGCCTGACTTCACGCTGTTCTCAATGGCGTTCTTGAGCATCTGCTTGACAGACTCGGTCTCTGCCTTTATCTGCTCCACGTTGAGCTGCATGTTCCCCAGGATATAGAGCGCGCCTCCATTGGTGTAAGTTTCGCCGGGGGTCTCGTCGCTCTCCAGGTAATCCTCGAGGTAGTCGCGTGCCTCACCCTCGAAGTCCTTGTTGTTGTCCAGGTACTCGCGCGTGCTGTTCACCTCATCGCGGTAGGCGTTGTAGGCGGCGGCACTGGTTTCCAGGGCTGCGCGCAGGATGGCCAGCGAGTCCTGTCCGGCCTCCAGGGCTTCGAAGTCGCCCGCGTCAATGAGCCTGTCCATCTCGTCCAGTTGTGCCTTGAATGCCGCGATGTCGTTGGCGTAGGCGATGAAGCCGTCGGCCTCCACATAGGCGCGCGCCTCCTCCACACCTTTCCTGTAGACGAGTGTGTTGGCGCTGTTCACGCCCCCTTTGGCATCCTCCCACAGAGCCTCGGCCTGCTCGCCCGTGAGCGGGTCGCTGTACACGCGCGCCACGGCAACGTCACCGCGCCAGCCGGCCTGTACGCTGGAGCCGCCCGGGTCGCCGCCTATGCAGAACCACTTGCTGCCGTCAGCGGCAAAGCAGAACACCTTGTCGGTGGCGATGGTGTTCATCAGTTTGCCGTTTCCGTAGATATATGCCTTTCCTTCCTCCTGGTTCCACACGCCCACGAAGTGGTAGTATATTTTCTGCCTGGGGCTGATGCTGCTCGTGCACCAGTTCCATTTGCTGCTTCCGTTGGCCGACACATTGGGCAGGAAGGTCATCACGCTGCCACGGCTTCTTTTTATCAGGAAGCCGGTGCCTCCTCTCTCCATGCTGGAGAAGGGCTTGACCTCATCGACATCTGCCCCCGTCGGATAGTCGGCCATGAGCACCACCTCCAGGGTGTGCCCGTCGGCGAGTTTGCTCTTGAAGTCCTCGTTCTGCTCGTAGTCCACGCGGTAGCCGCTGCTGTTTCCCGCGCCCCATGTGTTGGCAAAGTTGGCCACGACAAACCCGAACCCGTCGTTGTAGTAGGTGCTCATGTTTTCTCCCACTGTCTCCACAGCGTTCTTCATGGGCGACACGTCCTCGGCCGTACCGTCGGCGTTGAACTTGACGTCCAGCATGTCGGCCACAGGCTTCTCTGTCTCCTGTGCCATCAGGGGTACGCCCGATGCTGCCAGCAAGGCGGCGGAGAGCATGATTCTGGTAATGTTTCTCCTCATAATAATGATTGGTTAAAGATGATTAAACAGATATTAGTATGGTACTGTCCTGTATGTTACATATGCAAAGTTAGTGGATTGGAACAAACAAGAGGCATAAAGAGAGTGTTTTTTTCATCGTGTGCTATTATTTCCTTTCCGTGAGGCTGTTGCCATTCCTCTTTTGTGACGTTGGCATTACAGCGGGCGGGTGGTGGCAGGGGGCGGGACGGTCATTTGCGTTCCTTCCAGTAGTTTGGCATGAAGAGGAACAGCACGGTGAAGATTTCCAGGCGCCCCACAAGCATGTAGAAGCTCATGAGCCACTTGCCGGCTGGCAGTATGCCGGCGAAACTGCACGCGGGCCCCACACTGCCCGTGCCCGGCCCCACGTTGCTCAGCGTGCAGACGCTGGCTCCTATGCATGTGTCCACGTCGGCTCCCATCAGTCCATGGCAGGCTGCTCCCAGGGCCACGAAAAGCAGGTACACGAAGACGAAGGTGAGCGTGCGGCGCACCATCTCCTCGCTGACGGCGTGGCCGTTGACCCTCACACTCAGTACCGCGCGCGGATGCAGCTGCAGCACCAGTTCGTTGAAGAGGCACTTCATGGCTATGAGCACCCTCAGTATCTTGATTCCGCCCGCCGTGCTTCCCGCGCAGGCTCCCATGGCCATGATGGTCACAGTGGGCCCCCAGAATGCGGAGCCCCAGCTCACGTAGTCAAACTTCTGTGCGGCAAAGCCCGTGCTGCTCATGATGGATGACGCGTGGAAGAGGGATGTGCGGAATGTTTCCTCCAGTCCGTCCGGCATCTGGCCTGGCGGGCAGTCCCGTGCGGGGAAAAACATGAACAGCAGTGTGAACAACAGCACCGAGCCTGCGAGTATGCCCAGGAACGCCTTGGTCTCCTCGTTGCGCCACAGTGTGCGCGGGCGGCCTATGCTCGCGTAGTAGAACAGGCTGAAGTTCACGCTGCTGAGCATCATAAAGAAGGGGCACACATACTCCAGGTACCGGCTGTGGTAATAGCCTATGCTGGCTGTGTGCGTGCTGAACCCCCCCGTGGCTATCGTGCTCATGGCATGGCACACGGAGTCATAGGTGTCCATGGGCCCCAGCCAGTAGCACAGGGCGCACACGGCCGTGAGAGACAGATAGATGAAGAGCAGCCGGCGCGCCGTGTCTCCTATCTTTGGCCTCAGCTTGTCCACCTCCAGCCCCGTCACCTCGGCCGAGAACACGTTGCTGCTCCTCATCTCGTATGTCGGGACGAGGGCAAAGGAGAACACCACGAGCCCCAGTCCGCCTATCCAGTGCGTCAGGCTCCTCCAGAAAAGCAGGTCGCGCGGCATGGCGTCCACATCGTCGATACAGGTGGCCCCCGTGGTCGTGAACCCGCTCATGGACTCAAAGAAGGCGCTGTGCACGTCCATGCCCGCGATGAACATGTAGGGCAGGGAGCCGATGACGGAGAACACCACCCACGAGAGTGTGACCACCAGGAAACTGTCGGCGCGTGTGAGCCTCTTCACCTTCTCGCGCTCGCCCGCCATTTTGCATACGAGTCCCGTGACGAGTGCCCCTGCGGCTGTCAGCAGAAACACTTGCCAGTGCCCCTCCCGGTAGCAGGCCGACACGATGGAGCACAAGGCCAGCAGCAGGCTCTCCATCATGATAAGTATGCCGAAGATGCTTTTCTTCATTTCCGTTTCTTGCGTGGTGACCTTTTGGCGGCCCGCCTCTATCCGGGGCGCGGGCAGGGCCGTGCCTCCGGGCAGGGGCTTCGTCCTGCCCGTTCAGGCCGGCTGCAGGTCGCGCTGCATCCGGGTGTGCGTCTCTTCCCGGTCAGGCCTTCTTGTCCAGGGCATGCCAGGGATAGTCGATGGTGTAGTGCAGTCCCCGGCTCTCCTTGCGCTCCAGGGCCTGGCGCGTGATGAGGTAGCCCACGTTGATCATGTTTCTCAGTTCACAGATGTCCCGTGTGGGCTTCACGCGCTTGAAGAGGTGCTCGGTCTCCTCGTAGAGCAAGTCCAGGCGTTCCCATGCGCGGTGCAGGCGCAGGTCGCTGCGCACGATGCCCACATAGGTGCTCATCACCTGGTTGACCTCCTTCACGTCCTGTGCTATCAGCACTTTCTCCTCGTTGGTCATGGTGCCCTCGTCGTTCCATTCGGGAACGTTCTCGTTGAAGCCATACCGTCCGATGTTCTCCAGCGAGTGGCGCGCTGCTGCGTCGGCATAGACCACGGCCTCGATGAGCGAGTTGCTGGCCAGGCGGTTGCCTCCGTGCAGCCCTGTGCACGAGCATTCCCCCACCGCATAGAGGCGGTGTATGCTGCTCTGCCCGTCGAGGTCCACCTGTATCCCCCCGCACATGTAGTGCGCGCTGGGGGCCACGGGTATGTACTCCCGTGTGATGTCTATCCCGATGGACAGGCACTTGGCGTAGATGTTGGGGAAGTGGCGCTTGGTCTCCTCGGCGTTCTTGTGTGTCACGTCCAGGCACACGTGGTCCAGGCCGTGTATCTTCATCTCGCGGTCGATGGCGCGTGCCACTATGTCGCGCGGGGCCAGGCTTCCGCGCTCGTCATACTTGTGCATGAACTCCTCGCCGTTGGGCAGCCGTAGCACGCCTCCGTAGCCGCGCATGGCCTCGGTGATGAGGTAGGCGGGGTGGGTCTCCTTGGGATTGTAGAGCACGGTGGGGTGGAACTGCACAAACTCCATGTCCTTCACCTTGCCCTTGGCGCGGTACACCATGGCGATGCCGTCGCCCGTGGCGATGTTGGGGTTCGAGGTCGCCGCGTACACGGCGCCCGTGCCTCCTGTGGCCATCAGGGTGATGCGGCTCAGGTAGGTGTCCACCTTGCCTGTGTCGGGGTTCAGTATGTAGGCCCCGTAGCACTCTATGTCGGGGGTGCGCCTGGTGACGCGCACCCCCAGGTGGTGCTGCGTGATGATCTCCACGGCAAAGTGGTTCTCGAGTATCTCGATGTTGGGATGGCGGCGCACCGCCTCCATGAGTCCGCGCTGTATCTCGGCTCCCGTGTCGTCGGCATGGTGCAGGATGCGGAACTCCGAGTGCCCTCCCTCGCGGTGCAGGTCAAACTCCCCGTCCTCCTTCTTGTCGAAGTTCACCCCCCACCTGAGCAGGTCGCGGATGCCTGCGGGCGCGTTGCGCACCACCTGCTCCACGGCTGCGGGGTCGCTGATGTAGTCGCCCGCTATCATGGTGTCCTGTATGTGCTTCTCAAAGTTGTCGACAAGCAGGTTGGTCACCGAGGCGATGCCTCCCTGTGCCTTGGCGGTGTTGGCCTCCTCGAGTGAGGTCTTGCACACCAGTGCCACCTTTCCCTTGCCCGCTTCGGCCACTTTCAGGGCGTAGCTCATCCCTGCCACGCCGCTTCCTATGATGAGGAAATCAAACTTGCGTATCATGTCGCTAATGGGGTTTTAACTGTTTGTCAGCGCAAAAATACTGAAATTCTCTCACAGCGCGAGACGTTATCCTTTTTTTCTTTAACTTTGTGGCTTCTAACAGGAGGAGGACTGAGAGGATGATACCATACACGAGACAAGTTCACATGACAGCGGTCGCCCTGTTGCTCCTGTGCCTCCCCGCGTGCGGGACCGGGCGGCATGCCATCAGGGACACGCGCGTCCAGGATGCCGCCGGGAGTCCTGTCACGGCGGTGACGCCCGCGCCGCTCCCCCAGGCGGACACGCCCGGGGACGATGGCGAGGAAATCCGGGACGGGCAGCGGGGGCTTGTGGTGGAGCGTGCCGACGGGCAGTCGTGGCTGGGACGGGTGCAGCAGAGCCTGGACTCCCTGTGCGGCTCTCCCATCAGCGAGACCTCCCAGCTGGGGCTGTACATCTACGACCTCACCGACGGGCGCCCCGTCTATGCCCACAACGCGCTGCACCGCATGCGCCCGGCCTCGTGCGAGAAGTTGGTCACCTGCATCACCCTGCTTGACCGCGAGGCTGGCCTCAGGCCACTCACCACCGAGGTCATCGCCACAGGCCGGCTCGCCGGCGGCGTGCTCCAGGGCGACCTGTACTTGAGGGGCGACATGGATCCCCTGCTCACCCGGGCCAACCTCGACACCCTGGCCTGCGCCCTGCGCCAGGCGGGCATTGACAGCGTGGCAGGCAGGGTGTGCGAGTTGATGCCGCCCTACGAGGTGCCCCCCTACGGCTGGGGATGGTGCTGGGATGACGACTACGGCCCCCTGGCCGCCCACCTGGTGGGCGGGGCCGAGGGCATGGCCACGCTCTGGCCCGAGGCGCTCGCGCGTGCGGGTGTCAGGCTGCGGGGCGAGTATGTCTCCGAGGTGAAGGGGCTCGAGGGAGAAGTCCTGGTGGCCTTTGCGCTGGAGCATCCCGTCGACGAGGTGATGCGGCCGGTGCTCAAGCGCAGTGACAACATATATGCCGAGTGCCTCTTCTACCGCCTGGCCTCCATGGGCGGGCACCGCAAGACAGCGCGCCTGCAGGCTGCCTCGGTGGTGGACAGCCTCATCACCCGCCTGGGGTTGCACCCCCGCGACTACCTGATAGCCGATGGCAGCGGCCTTTCGCTCTACAACTATGTCACGCCTCAGTTGCTGGTCGCCCTGCTCAACCACGCCTACCGGGACGAGGCCATACGCCAGAGGCTCATGCCCTGCCTGCCCATAGCGGGTGTCGACGGCACCCTGCGCAGGCGCATGGCGGGCACCGCCGCCCAGGGCAACGTGCGCGCCAAGACGGGCACCGTGGAGGGCGTGTCCTCGCTGAGCGGTTACCTGACCGCCGCCAACGGGCACACCCTCTCCTTCAGCATCATCAACCAGGGTGTGGCACGCACGCGCACCGGCCAGCGTTTCCAAGACCAGGTGTGCCTGCTGCTCAGCCGGTGAGCACAGCGCGGGACGGGCCGGCACGGGGCACGGGGCACGAAAGGCAACAACACACAACCAACAAGTTATATTATGAGGATACTGTTTCTCATCGCCGTGCTGGGTGTAACGCTCGGCGCGGCAGCACAAGATTACGGGGACGACTATGGTTACGGGGACACCGGGAAGAGTTGTGCCGAGTGGGTAAGCCAGCTCACGGGCGAGGCAGAGGCCCTGCGGGCCGAGGTGTCCTCGCTCAAGGCCAGGATGAAGGTGGAGGGCTCCAGGCGGCTCAAGCAGCAACTCAAGGAGAAGCAGGCCGACCTGAAGGCCGCCAAGAGCAACCTGAAGGTGGCCAAGAAAGCCCTCAAGAGCGAGAAGGAGGCCGACAAGGCCATGAAGAAAGCCATGAAGGAAGGGGCCAGGCTGCAGCAGAGGAAAGCCAAGGCACAGGCATCGCTCGTCAAGGCGCAGAAGAAAGCCGCCGCCGCCGAGAGGAAGGTGGCAGCGGCCGCGCAGAAACTTGAGGCGGCACGCCAGAACCTGGACAAGGCCAATGCCGACCTGGACAAGGCACACTCGCAGGTGGACGGCCTGCGGGACTCGGCCGGAATCTCCCAGGCCAGCGCGCGCAAGGCACGCGAGCAGAAGGCCGCCGCACGCAAGATGGTGCGCGACCACGTCATGTCGCGCACCGGCGGCAAGGACGGGAACGCGCGCTGACAGCCACGGCCCGCGCAGGCCACAGGCAGGACGGGGAAAGACGCATGGGTGACACGGTCACGTGCGGCTTTCCCCGTCCTCTCATTATATATACACACGCGTGCGCGAATCCCCGGTGCCCGGTGTGTGGGACTCCAATATACCCCGTATGTGGTATTGCGGTTTCCGTCGCACACCCGTACCTTTGCAGTGTCAACAGGAGGAAAAGCCGCAGGCGCGCGCCCCAGGCCCTCACCCCTGCAAGCAAGACACAAAACTTAACCAAACACATACGATTATGGCAAAGATTCATGAGAAACTGACCGAACTGATTGGTCGCACCCCCCTGCTGGACCTGCAGCGTCTGGCAGCCAAGAAGAATGCGCAGGCACAGGTGGTGGCCAAGGTGGAGTACTTCAACCCCGGCGGAAGCGTGAAGGACCGCATCGCCCTCAACATGATAGAGGACGCAGAAAAGAAGGGCATCCTGAAGCCCGGAAGCGTCATCATCGAGCCCACAAGCGGCAACACCGGCGTGGGGCTGGCATGGATAAGCCGCGTCAAGGGCTACGAGGCCATCATCGTGATGCCCGAGACCATGAGCCGTGAGCGGCAGAGCCTGTTGCGCGCCGCCGGCGCGAAACTGGTGCTCACTTCGGGCGCAAAGGGCATGAAGGGCGCCATCGAGGAGGCCAACCGACTCAGGGACGAGACCCCCGGAGCAGTCATCCTGGGACAGTTTGTCAACCCCGCCAACCCCGACATGCACGAGCGTACCACGGGTGAGGAAATCTGGCAGGACACCGACGGGCAGGTGGACATCTTCGTGGCCGGCGTGGGCACGGGAGGCACCGTGACCGGCGTGGGACGTGCGCTCAAGAAGCACAACCCCAACGTCAAGATTGTGGCCGTGGAGCCCGAGAGCAGCCCCGTGCTGAGCGGCGGAAAGCCCGGCGCGCACAAGATACAGGGCATAGGCGCGGGCTTTGTGCCGCAGACCTATGACAGCAAGGTGGTCGATGAGATTATCCAGGTGAGCAACGACAACGCCATCCTCACGGGTCGCGAACTCTCGCTCTACGAGGGACTCATCGTGGGAATCAGTTCGGGAGCCGCCGCCTACGCGGCCCTGCAGCTGGCCCGGTGTCCCGAGAACAAGGGCAAGCGCATCGTGACCCTGCTGCCCGACACGGGCGAGCGCTACCTGAGCACGCAGCTCTACGCCTTCGAGGAGTACCCCCTGTGATCCCCCTCGCCTGCTTGCCATTTTCCGCGCACCGCACTGCATGTCCCGATGCAGCGCGGTGCGTTGGCTTATGCAGCGCGGTGCGTTGGCCGATGCAGCGCGCTGCGTTGGCCGATGCAGTGCGCTGCGTTGGCCATCGCGGCGTAGTGCGTTTTTCCGGGCAGGCCACTCCCATGGGCAGACTTGTGCCATCTTTCTTTTTCCAGATGCTCGTGTTTCACTCTTTATTTCGTACCTTTGGGGACTTAACGGGAACATGCTGATGCGGACTCTACCTTACGACCCACAGGATTTATCCTCGATTTTCAACTACAGCAAGCAGTTGCTCCACCACTGTCTGAGGGATTTCGCTCCCGAAGGGAAAGACCAACGGGGCAAGGGTGGCTTGGGCCAACTGGTAGAGGAACTCTTTTTCCGATACGGCACAAACAGCCGGCCTGAGGCAGACTTTGCCCTCGCCCATGCTGAACTGAAATGCACACCACTGAAGGAGGCGGCATCAGGCGAGTTGCTCATCAAGGAGCGGCTCGTGTGCGGCATGATTAACTATGCCGAGGACTGGGACAAGACATTCGAGGAGTCGCATTTTTACAAGAAGTGCCTCACGATGCTCATCATGTTCTATCTGCACCAGCCCGGTGTGCCAAGGCTTGACCTTCACTTCCTCTTTACTGTCCTGTGGCAACTGCCCGCAAAAGACTTGCTGGTCATAAGGCGGGACTATGACACCATCATCGGCAAGATACGGGCAGGACAGGCCCACACATTGTCAGAGGGGGACACCATGTACCTGGGAGCATGCCGCAAGGGACAGAAGGGTGACCGCCTCGTGGCGCAGCATAACAGTGTAACGGGCGCACCACGGAGAGCATGGAGCCTGAAAGCCTCCTATATGCGCACGCTCTTGCAGGAGGTCAAAGAGCACCATAGCAACGGAGCATACTGCAATGCCAGCATTCTCCTCGCACCCCGCAACTCTCTCTTCAGCCCCGGGGAACTCTCGGCACACAGTGTGGACGAACTGCTTGCAGAACGCTTTGCGCCCTACCTTGGACTCACTCTCACCGAGCTGTGTCACAGGCTTCATGTCGCTCCCTCTACAGCCAAGTCCAAATATTTCATCCTGGCCAACAGGATTGCCGGGCTGGGCAAGACCGCAAATGTCAACAGGACAGAGGAGTTCGAGAAGTCGGGACTGACCATGAAGACCATACGCATACGGCAGAATGGGGTCGTCAAGGAGAGCATGTCCTTTGAGAACATCGACTACCAGGAAATCCACGACTGCGACGAGTGGACAGAATCGCGCCTGTATGAACTGTTCACCAGCCGTTTCCTGTTTGTCATCTTCCGTGAGACTGGCCGCTCCTTATGCCTGCCCAATGGGAACACGGAGCCAGAGTACAGACTGGGGAAGGTGGCCCTGTGGACCATGCCACCGCATGACCTTGCCGTTGCCAGGGAGTACTGGGAAAACATTCGGGAGAACGTACTGGCTGACAGGATATCCCCAAGATACTTCTGGAGCATATCTGACAACCGGAAATTTCACGTCCGTCCCAAGGCAAGCAAAGCCAGCGACACAACAGCCAACCCCAATGGGGGAAGGGCTCAGAAGTATTGCTACTGGTTCAATGCGGGATACATTAGGGAAATCGTCGAAAATGAAATATAACACCATTACGCCAGGCAGCGAGGCATACGGCAGCCATCTGCTGTGCGAACCTGTCTCGGCCTACTCGCGCGAGGCACATCGGGAAGCCATACAGATGGGCCTCTTCGAGAGCGCGTGCAAGGAGACCCGCCCCGAAGACATCCGTGTGGTAGAACTCTTTGCGGGAGTGGGAGGCTTCCGCATCGGGCTGGAGAGGGCATCCGGCCGCTTCAAGACCATATGGAGCAACCAGTGGGAGCCGTCCACCAAGCGGCAGGACGCGAGCGTCATCTATTGCAGGCAGTTTGGCCCGGAGGGGCACTCCAACCAGGACATCACCACCGTGCCCACCAGTGAGGTACCCGACTGCGACTTGCTCTGTGGGGGATTTCCGTGCCAGGACTACTCTGTGGCCACCACGCTGACGCGCTCTGGTGGCATCGAGGGCAAGAAGGGCGTGCTCTGGTGGCAGATTTACCGTATCTTGGAGGAGAAGGGCAACCGCCGTCCCGCCTGCCTCATGCTGGAGAATGTGGACCGCCTGCTCTGCTCGCCGGCCAAGCAGCGCGGGCGTGACTTCGCCATCATCCTCGCCTCACTGGCCCGGCTGGGCTATCTGGTGGAGTGGCGCGTAATCAATGCCGCCGAATATGGCATGCCGCAGCGACGCAAGCGCACCTACATCATGGCCTACCGCCAGGACTGCCATATCGCCCGGCAGGAGAGCCAGGGCCAGGGCGCGGAGGGGTGGCTCCTGCACAAGGGAGTCCTGGCACAAGCCTTTCCCTGCCTGCCCAAGGAAGGAAAGGCCGGTTCGTTCGGCATCGGGGGGGACATCGCACAAGTGTCCGATGAGTTCAACAAGGGCAAGGCCGCCAGCCCATTCGGGAATTCGGGAGTGATGCGTGACGGCACCGTGTTCACCATGGACACGCAGCCCGACTATCATGGAAGATACATCACACTGGGCGACATACTGATTGATGAGAGCCTGGTGCCCGAAGAGTTCTTTGTGCCAGATGCCGACCTGCCCAGGTGGGAATACCTCAAGGGGCACAAGACACTGAGGCGCTTCAGCAAGGCCACTGGCCACGAGTACAACTATAGCGAGGGCGCGATGGCCTTCCCCGACCGGCAAGACCGCGCCTCGCGCACCATCATCACAGGCGAGGGAGGGGCTGCCCCATCACGCTTCAAGCATATCATCAGAGCCAGGAGTGGACGTTACCGCCGTCTCGTGCCCGTGGAACTGGAGCGGCTGAACATGTTCCCCGACAATCACACGCAGGGTGCAAGTGACCTGCGAAGGGCTTTCCTAATGGGCAACGCACTGGTCACCGGCATTGTGGAGCGCATCGCCCTGGTGCTGAACAGCAGCATGTAGCACGGACACACAAGGGGCACACCCACGGCCGTCGTGCCGCCGGTGTGCCCCTTGCTGCATGGTGCTCCCGCTACAGCGTGAGCCTCAGAAGCGGTAGCCGTAGGTGATGCCGGCGTTGAAGTTCTTCAACTTGGGAAGTTCGAAGCCCGCCTCCTGGAAGTGCCTGCGGCGGTAGTTGTCGCGGTACATGTCGGTCAGGCCCCAGTCGAATGAGAATGTGAGCGAGTGGTGGTCGGCATACTCGGCACCCACGCGGAAGCCCAGCCCGAAGTCGTAGCGCTGGATGCTGCCCAGCTCATTCTCGTCGTTGCGGAAGAACTTGTGCGAGAAGTCCTCCATGGCATCGCTGTCGAAGTCGTACTTCGTCTTGCCGTTCACGCCGATGGCGAAGTATGGCCCGAAGTCGGCATACACGCCCAGGTTCTCCAGCACATTGTAGCGGTAGCCCACATGCAGGGGAATCTCGATGTAGTAGGGGCGGTACTTCACCGTCATGGGGAGATTGGCATCGCTATTAAGAGCGTCAAACTTGGCTCCCTTCATGGTGTAGCCCACACCCAGATTGACAAACACACCGTAGCACGAGGGCAGCATGTACTCGCCGCGCAGCCCGATGTTGAAGCCCGCCTTGGGGTCGGTGAGGCTGTTCGCACCCGAGCCTGTGTAGCGGAAATTGCTGATGTTCATGCCGAAGAGGCCCTGCACCGAGAAGCCTGGTTCGGGCACATACTCCAGGGCCTTGGCACTGCCGGCACACATGAGGGCGGCCAGGACGAGGATCATAAACTTTTTCATACGCTTAGGAATTGTAGGTTTAAGTTGATGCAAAGGTATTCCTTTTTACCCACCGGCATGCCTTCGCCGGGAAGGTTTGTTGTCCGGGTCGGGACTCAAACCGCAGTATGGGGCACAAATCAGTACGAATGGGACATTCCCGTGTCCCGCCCCACCGCGCACCACAATATTTCCATACCGGCGGAAAGGCACATTTGCGTGTCCTGGGGATGCGCGTAAGGCAAAAAAGAGTTAACTTTGCCCATGCAAGAAAAAGACGGCAAAATGGAAGACATGAACATTTCGCAGGACATCCGATATACAGGTGTGGATGACCTGGATATAGACCTGTTTGAGAACCAGTATATTGTGCCCAAGGGCATGAGTTACAACAGTTGGGTCGTCCTGGACAGCCGGGTGGCCATCCTGGACACCGCCGACGCGCGCAAGGCCGCCGAGTGGAGGCACAACATCACCACCGCCCTGCAGGGCCGCCAGCCCGATTATCTGGTGGTGCACCACATGGAGCCCGACCACGCCTCGCTGGTGGGGGAACTGGTGGGGAAGTATCCCGCGATGCAGGTCGTGTGCAGCGCGCAGGCACTGAAGATGCTGCCCCAGTTCTTTGAGGGCATCGCGCTGGAGGGGCGCGTGCGCGTGGTGAAGGAGGGCGACACCCTCGCGCTGGGCACACACACGCTCCGCTTCATCGCCGCGCCCATGGTGCACTGGCCCGAGGTGATGATGAGCTACGAGGAGCAGACGGGCACGCTGTTCAGCGCTGATGCCTTTGGCAAGTTTGGCGCGCTGCAGGATGAGACCGACGACTGGGCCTGCGAGGCACGCCGCTACTACTTCAACATCTGCGGCAAGTACGGAACACAGGTGCAGAGCGTGCTCAAGAAGGCCCTGGCACTCGACATCCAGGCCATCTGCCCGCTGCACGGGCCCGTGCTCCGGGGGGATGCCCGGGAGAGCGCGCTCAGCCTCTACGACACCTGGAGCCGATATGAGCCCGAGAGCAGCGGCGTGGTGGTGGCCTATGCCAGCATACACGGCGGCACCAAGGAGGCGGCCGAGCGGCTGGCCGAGATGCTGCGGGAGAAGGGCACCGACCGGGTGGTGCTGGCCGACCTGGCCCGCGCGGACATGGCCGAGGTCATCGAGGACGCCTTCCGCTATCCCGCACTGGTGGTGGCAGCATCGAGCTATGACGCGGGCGTGTTCCCCGTGATGCACGACTTCCTGTACCATCTGCAGATCAAGAACTACCAGAAGCGGCGCCTGGGCATCGTGGAGAACGGCAGCTGGGCACCCACCGCCGGGCGCGTGATGAGGGCGATGATAGAGCAGATGAAGGACTGCGAGATAGCGGAGCCAATGGTGACCATACGCAGCCGCATGAAGGAGGCCGACCTGCCACGGCTGGAACTCCTGGCCCAGGCCATGCTGGCCTGAGCGTTTCCGGGGCGGCACGCCCCGGGCCACACACTAATGACAACGTACTAAAAACTACACACCGCAAGCGTATGAGAAAACAATTTGCCATGGCACTGTGCCTCGCTTGGGGCACAATGCTCAGCACGGAGGGGAGCCTGCGGGCACAGGGCGCGCCCGCCCCATCCACGGAGAAGAAAGTCACCGTGTACGGCAAGGACAAGAAAGTGCTGTGCTCCATGAAGACCAGCGAGATTGACAGTATCGTGTTTGCCGAGCCAGTGCCCACGGCCGATGTGCTGGACGTGGTGTTCCACGAGGACGGGACGGCCGAGGACATCTCGCCCATGAGGAACGAGGTGCAACTGGTGGGCAGCACCAGCTACACACGCTTCAGCAAGGCATACAACCGCCACATAGCCACCTTCAGCAACCCCTGGGCAGGCACGGCCACCGGCTATTACCGCGTCGACTTTGAGCAGAACCAGGAGTTCAGGGACAAGCTTGCCGACGGGCACACGCTGGAGGTGCTCTTCATGCCCAACTACCAGGGCAGCATCCCCAACCAGGAGTGCAAGCCCTTCTCGGCCATGCAGGCGGGCGGCACGGGCTTCCTGGTGACCACCACCACCAGTTCGCGCAAGAACGAGATATGCTTCCTGCCCAACACCTCGGCCAACGGCAAGAGCACCTGGCGGTGGGCCACCAGCGGCATCGTGCCACAGCCCAAGCAGTACTACCATGTGGTGGGCGTGTGGAACAAGGAGGAGCAGAAGGCACGCATATATGTCAACGGTGAGCTCAGGAACACCATCGCCGCCCCGGGCAACCTCAACTTCGCCAGCAGCGGGAGCAACTGGTTCTGCGTGGGGGGCGACCCCAACGGGAAATCCCAGGCTGCCAACGGATGGCTGGGCAACATAGTGCTGGCACGCATCTATGACGACCCGCTCACGCAGGAGGACGTGTCGCTGCTGTGGAAGAGCGTGGACGTGAACCCCGACGAGATGGACGCCGAACTGGTGAAGAACGTCGGCTTCCTGAGCGGAATGGGCGTGAAGGCCGGAGGCACCTACATGATAAGGGGCGAGGGGTTTGCCCAGGGCGACCAGGTGACGCTCAGCCTGGTGTCCGACAAGAGCCAGGCCAGTGCCTGCGCGCTCACCGCACAGGACGGCGGGGCGCTGATGCGCCTGCCCGCCACCCTGGTGAGCGGCCAGTACAGGATGACCCTGGAGCGCGGCTCCAAGAGCCAGGAACTGGGCGTGACCAACCTGGTCGTGCTTGACCGGAAGCCCACGGGCATGAGGGTGATAGCCCACCGGGGACACTGGAACACCGCAGGGGCGGCGCAGAACTCGCGCGCCTCGCTCAGGAACGCCATCAGCCTGGGCTGCTATGGCTCGGAGACCGACGTGTGGATCACCACCGACGGGCAGGTCATGGCCAACCACGACGCGACGCTGCAAGGGGTGCGCCTGGAGACCAGCACCTATGAGCAGGTGAAGGGGCTCACCCTGTCCAACGGCGAGAAGATACCCCGGCTCTCTGACCTCCTGGACATCCTGGAGGGCGAGGGGGACACCAAGCTCATCATCGAGATAAAGACACACACCGACGAGGCACGGGGCAAGGCGTGCGTGGCCGCCGTGCTGGACATGGTGAAGAGCCGTGGCGTGCAGGACAAGGTGGAGTACATCGCCTTCAGCCTCAACCTGTGCAAGGAACTGGTGAGGCTGGACCCCACCGCCCATGTGGCCTACCTCAATGGCGACCGCAGCCCCGCCCAGCTGAAGGCACTGGGAATCATGGGGCTCGACTACACGGCAGACAGGTACCGCAGCAACCCCACATGGACAAGCGAGGCAAAAGCCGGCGGCATGACCACCAACGTGTGGACCATCAGCGACACGCCCACCATGGCCGAGATGACCAACGCGGGCGTTGACTTCGTCACCACCGACAGTCCCGCTGACGCGCTCGACGTGCAGAAGGCATACGACGTGCAGAAGGCGGCAGAGTAGGAAGCGAAGCCCCCTCCCGGCCTGACGGGCGTGAGAAGCGAAGGCGAGTGCCGCACAGGCAGGCCGCTTCCCCGCTCCCCGGAAGACCCGGAGGGGGCTTTGTATAATAGATTTGCAAGGCATTATCCTTGGTCTATCGCGGGCTAAGTCGTACCTTTGCATCCAAATGCGCGCAAGCGAGGAACACAACACACAAGACAATGGCAAGAGAATACAACTTCCGTGAGATTGAGCAGAAATGGCACCGGCGCTGGGAGGCCAACCACACCTATCGGGTGACGGAGGACACCGGCAAGAGGAAATACTACGTCCTCAACATGTTCCCCTACCCCAGCGGGGCCGGGCTGCATGTGGGTCATCCGCTCGGATATATAGCAAGCGACATCTACGCGCGCTACAAGCGGCTCAACGGATACAACGTTCTCAACCCCATGGGATACGACTCCTATGGACTGCCCGCCGAGCAATATGCCATACAGACGGGGCAGCACCCCGAGAAGACTACCTTCCAGAACATCGACCGCTACCGCGAGCAACTGGACAAGATAGGCTTCTCCTTTGACTGGAGCCGCGAGGTGCGCACCTGCTCGCCCGACTATTACCACTGGACACAATGGACGTTCGAGAGGATGTTCAACTCCTACTTCTGCAACAGGTGCCAGAAGGCGCAGCCTATAGCAGACCTCATCAGACACCTGGACAAGCACGGGACCGAGGGGCTGGATGTCGCCTGCACCGAGGAACTGTCTCTTACCGCCGGGGAGTGGAAGGCCATGGACGAGCGGCAGAAGAGCCAGACGCTGATGAACTACCGCATCGCCTTCCTGGGCGAGACCATGGTGAACTGGTGCCCGAAACTGGGCACCGTGCTGGCCAACGACGAGGTGGTCGAGGGCGTGAGCGTGCGTGGCGGATACCCTGTGGAGCAGAAGAAGATGCGCCAGTGGTGCCTGAGGGTGAGCGCGTACGCGCAGAGGCTGCTCGACGGGCTGGACACCATCCAGTGGAGCGACTCCATCAAGGAGACACAGCGCAACTGGATAGGACGTAGCGAGGGCACCGAGGTGGAGTTCCGGATAGCCGGATCGCAGGAGAAGTTTACCATCTTCACCACCCGTGCCGACACGATGTTCGGCGTGACCTTCATGGTGCTCGCCCCCGAGAGCGAACTGGTGGGGAAGGTGACCACCGAGGCCCAGAAGGCCCAGGTGGAGCAGTACCTGGCCTATGTGAAGGGACGCACCGAGCGCGAGCGGCAGATTGACCACCGCGTGACAGGCGTGTTCTCGGGCTCATACGCCATCAACCCCTTCACCGGGGAGAAGAACCCCATATGGATAAGCGAGTATGTGCTGGCAGGCTATGGCACGGGAGCCATCATGGCCGTGCCTGCCCACGACAGCCGCGACTACGCCTTCGCGCGCCACTTCGGCCTGCCCATCGTCCCCTTGATAGAGGGAGCCGACGTGAGCCAGGAGAGCTACGACGCCAAGGAGGGCATCGTGTGCAACAGCCCCGCCAGGGGGAAGGCCCCCTATTGTGACCTGGTGCTGAACGGACTCACGGTCAAGCAGGCCATCGCCGCCACCAAGGAGTATGTGCAGAGCCATCACCTGGGCCGCGTGAAGGTGAACTACCGCCTGCGCGACGCCATCTTCAGCCGCCAGCGTTATTGGGGCGAACCATTCCCCGTATATTACAAGCACGGGATGCCACAGATGATACCTGAGGAGTGCCTGCCGGTGGAGTTGCCACAGGTGGAGAACTTCCTGCCCACCGAGACGGGCGAGCCTCCACTGGGCAACGCACAGGTGTGGGCATGGGACGAGAAGAGCCGCAAGATAGTGGACAAGGCGCTCATCGACGACGAGACGGTGTTCCCCATCGAACTGTGCACCATGCCCGGATTCGCAGGCTCGTCGGCCTACTACCTGCGTTACATGGACCCGCACAACGACAAGGAACTGGTGAGCCGCGAGGCCGATGAGTACTGGCGGAACGTGGACCTCTATGTGGGAGGAAGCGAGCACGCCACAGGACACCTCATCTACAGCCGCTTCTGGAACAAGTTCCTGCATGACCTGGGCGTGTCCTGCATGGAAGAGCCGTTCCAGAAACTTGTCAACCAGGGCATGATACAGGGACGCTCCAACTTTGTCTACCGCATCAAGGACACCAACACCTTCGTCTCCCTGGGGCTGAAGGACCAGTACGACACCACACCCATCCATGTGGACGTGAACATCGTGAAGAACGATGTGCTCGACACGGAGGCTTTCCGCGCCTGGAGACCCGAGTACCGGACAGCCGAGTTTGTGCTTGAGGACGGGAAGTATGTGTGCGGGTGGGCCATCGAGAAGATGTCGAAGAGCATGTACAACGTGGTCAACCCCGACATGATAGTGGAGAAGTACGGCGCCGACACGCTGCGGCTCTACGAAATGTTCCTGGGTCCCGTGGAGCAGTCGAAGCCCTGGGACACCAACGGCATCGATGGTTGCCACCGCTTCCTGAAGAAGTTATGGTCGCTCTTCTGGGGCAAGGACGGAGCCTTGCAGGTGGACGACAGCGAACCCACGGCCGACAGTCTGAAGAGCCTGCACAAGGTAATCAAGAAGGTAAGCGCCGACGTCGAGGAATTCTCATACAACACCAGCATATCGGCCTTCATGGTGGCTTGCAACGAGCTCTACCAGCAGAAGTGCCGCGCGCGCGCCATCCTGGAGCCGCTCACCGTGCTGCTCGCGCCATTTGCCCCGCACATCGCCGAGGAGCTGTGGGAGGCCATGGGGCACGACACCAGCGTGTGCGATGCCCAGTGGCCTGCCTGTGACGAGAAGTACCTGGTCGAGAGTAGCGTGAGACTGGGCGTGCAGTTCAACGGCAAGGTGCGCTTTGCCATGGACTTCCCCGCCAGCGCGACTCCCGGGGAGATGGTGGCGATGGCCACCGGCGCGCCCGAGGCACAGAAGTACCTTGACGGGATGCAGGTGGTGAAGACCATCGCCATTCCGGGGCGTATCGTGAACATCGTGATGAAGCCCAAGGCTTGAGACGGAACAGAACGGGACAATGACCAACAAGCAGCAGCGCGCGTGGGAGTTTGCCAAGGACTTCTTGTCCATCAACCTGGGCATGGCCGTCTACTCACTGGGATGGGCCGTCTTCCTGCTGCCCTATCATATCACCACAGGAGGGCTGGCCGGCCTGCTCGCCATCGTGTACTATGTGACGGGATTCCCTATCAGCGCGGCTCTGCTCATAATCAACGGGCTGCTGCTCCTGGTAGCGTTCAGGCCGCTGGGGTGGAATTTCGTCCTGAAGACAGCCTATGCCGTGCTGGCTCTCTCTGCCTTCCTGAGCCTGGGACAGGGCATGATGACCGACGAGCAGGGACAGCTCGTGCAAATCCTGGGCAAGGGGCAGGACTCCATGGCTTGCGTGCTGGGAGCCACGCTCAACGGGCTGGGCATCGGCATCGTGTTCCTGGCCGGCGGAAGCACAGGCGGATGGGACGTGATAGCGGCTCTGGTGAACAAGTACCGCAATGTGTCTCTGGGACGTGTGCTGCTGTATCTGGACCTGGTGGTGATAGGCTCCTGCTGGCCCATCTTCCATGACTGGAGGATGGTGGTGTTCGGCTATGTCACGCTGGCAGTATATACCTATGCCCTGGACCAGCTGGTCAACAGCACAAGGCAGGACACGCAGTTCATCATCTTCACACGCAAGAGCAAGGAGATATGTGACCGCATCATAAGCGAGACGGTGCACTCGGTGACCGTCATGAACGGCGAGGGCTACTATAGCCACCAGGACATCAAGGTGCTGATAACCATTGTGCACAAGTCGGAGCAGATACATATCCTGCGCATGATACAGGAGATTGACCCCGCCGCCTTCGTGTCACAGAGCCGGGCCGAGGGCGTGTACGGCAACGGCTTCAAGGCCATCAGGGCTTGACCCGCGAGGCTTCGCATAACACGCGCGCTTATAAGGACAGGCAACTACAAACCTATATGACTACTGCAAAACTGTTGGGAGAGAACCCGCGCATACTGCTGCGCGACTATGCCCAGATGATTCTTGGCATCTTCATATACTCGTTGGGCTATACCTGCTTCCTGCTCCCCTACCAGATTATCACGGGCGGGCTGAGCGGTGTATCGACCATCATCTACTATCTGGTGGGCATCCATCCAAACATCACCTACTTCTGTGTCAACGGCGCGCTCCTGCTGCTGGCCGGACGCATCATGGGATGGAGGTATATGGTACGCACACTGATAGCCACGTTTGTCATCTCGCTATTCATCGACATCATGCAGAGTTACCTCACGACCATCGGTCCTGACGGCAAGGAACACCTGCGCCTCATCATAGGCGACCAGAAGTTCATGGCCTGTGTGATAGGCGGCATCATGGAGGGACTGGGACTGGCCATCGTGTTCCTGGCGGGCGGAAGCACCGGGGGGACGGACATCATCGCCAGCAGCATCAACAAGTACCGCAACATCTCCCTGGGGCGACTGCTGATCTTCATAGACGTGGTCATCATTGCAGGCAGTTACCTGCTGTTCCGCAACCTGGAGATTATGGTGGTGGGATACCTCACCATGTTCATAAGCATGAACTTCCTGGACTTTGTCATCAACGGAGCCAGGCAGAGCGTGCAGTTTATCATCGTGAGCAGCAAGCCCGATGAGATAGCCCATGAGATAAACGTACGCCTCAACCGGGGAGTGACCGTGCTCTACGGCGAGGGGTTCTACACCAAGGAGAAGCGCCAGGTGCTGCTCATCCTGGCCAAGAAGTATGAGAGCCGGCAGATATTCGCCCTCATCAAGCAACTGGACGGCAACGCCTTCGTGTCCATGAGCAATGTGGAGGGTGTGTTTGGTGAGGGGTTTGATGTGATAAAGAAATAAGGGCAAGACAGACGGGCTCGACACCCCGCACGCCCGTAAACCCCGTGCCCCCATAAAACCGCATGACCGCATGAGGAAACTGATAATGGCCACCAACAACGCCAACAAACTGCGTGAGGTGAGAGAAATCCTGGAGGGGAGGTACGAGGTATGCTCCCTGGACGAGATAGGTTGTCACGAGGACATTCCCGAGACCGCCGGCACGCTGGAGGGCAATGCCCTGCAGAAGATGCGCTATGTGAAGGAACGCTACGGCATGGACTGCTTTGCCGACGACACGGGCCTGGAGGTAGAGGCACTGGGCGGTGCGCCAGGAGTATATACCGCACGCTTCGGCATGATGAACGGCTACGGGGAGAGCCATGACGCGCAGGCCAACATACGCTGCCTGCTGGATCGCCTGAGGGACGCGCCCGGCAGGCGCGCGCAGTTCCACACCGTGGTGGCGCTGAGCCTGGATGGCCGGGAGCATCTGTTCCATGGCATTGTAAAGGGAGAGATACTGCCGGAGCCCACGGGCGTGGAAGGGTTTGGCTATGATCCCGTCTTCGCGCCCGAGGAGGCAGGCGGACTTTCATTCGCACAGATGGACATGAAGTCCAAGAATACCATCAGTCACAGGGGCAGGGCCATAGCCGCGCTGGCGGCCTTCCTGGCCGGGCGGGAATAACAAAAGCAATCAAGGATGAGAAGAATCACGCTGGCAATGGTGGGTCTGCTGGTTTCGCTGGCCGTTCCGCGGCCTTTTGCGGCACAGGCACAGCAGATAGGCACATGGAATGTGTACCCCAGTTACTGGAATGCAACGCGCAACGTGGTGGCGGGAACCACCATTTACTCGCTTACCAATGGCAATCTGATGGCCTACGACACCGAGGACGGCGAAGTGCGCACCTTTGACTGCCTGACACAGCTCAACGGCATAAGGGTGGGCCAGATCGCATACTCGGCCACTGCCAGGCGTCTCGTGATCGCATATGACGACTGCAACATCGACCTGATGGATGTGGCAGGGAACGTGCAGAACCTGCCCGCACTGCGCGACAAGAGCATGACCTCGAAGACGCTCAACAGCGTGTGTGTGGAGGGCGACAAGGCTTATTTGGCCATGAGTTTCGGCATTGTGGAGGTGGATGTGCGGGAGGGGGTCTTCGGAAGCACTTACACAATGGGCCTGGACGTGCAGTCTGTAGCCATCCTGGACGGATGCATCTATGCTGCCACCACACAGGGTGTCTACAAGGGACGGCTCACAGACCATCTGCAGGACAAGTCGCTCTGGACGCGTGTCTCCACAGACATTTATGTCCAGCTGGCTGTCGTGGATGGCGAACTGGTGGGCAGGCGCGAGTGGGACGTGTACCGCATCGCGGGCGACGGCTCCTCGTCCAGGTTCTCCAGCGGGCACTTCACCTTTATGAGTGTTTCCGGAGGAATGCTCGTGTGGGGAAACAGTACGCAGATAAACCTTTGCCAGAACACAGGCAAGGTGACCAAGATGTCTTATGACAACAGCTGGAACGACGTCTCATACGCGGGCGGAACCTTCTGGGTGAGCGAGGGCGAGAAAGGACTGCGGGGCTACACACTCAAAGATGGGCAGTTTGCCCAGGCGGCAGGCCCCATACAGCCCAACAGTCCCAAGAACGACCTTGCCTACAGAATAAGCTGGGCAGGCGACCGGTTGCTCGTTGCAGGCGGAGTGAACACCGTGGCGGCCGACTACCATCCAGCCACCGCCATGTACTACGAGGACGGAAAGTGGGTCAACTTCCAGGAAATGGAGGGCGCGCCAGAGGGGTATGCCAACTTCCGCCTCTACAACACCACCCACTTGGTGCAGGATCCCGACGACCCCGCACACCACTACGCCAGCCCCTACCGCACGGGGCTCTGTGAGTACAGGGACGGAAAGTTTGTGCGTCTGTACAACTGCGACAACTCTCCCTTGCGCAGCATCCTGCCCGACAACGCGAGCTACTTCAACTTCGTCTCCTGCAGCGGACTCACTTTCGACGAGGACCGCAATCTGTGGATGCTCAACAGCGAGACCGACACAATCATACGCATACGCAAGCCCAACGGATCATGGCGCGCCCTTTATTACTCTGAGATAGCGGGCGCATCGCTCTGTGACGACTATCTGATGCACTCCAGCGGGCTGGTTATGATGGTGAGCAGGCGCCTGGACAAGGCAGGAATCTTTTGTCTGGACTACAAGGGCACGCTTGAGAAGCGCGCTGATGACCAGCATGTACTGCACCATACCATCACCAACCAGGACGGCACGAAATACAGCCCAGACGAGTTCTACTGCCTCAGCGAGGACTTGGACGGGCAGGTGTGGGCTGGCACCAACCTGGGTCTGTTCCTCATCCCCGATCCCACCGCGCTCTTTGACAGCGATTTCCACTTTGAGCAGGTGAAGATTAACCGCAACGACGGGAGCGGATTGGCCGACTATCTGCTCAATGGGGTCAGCATCAGCTGCATCGCAGTGGACGGAGCCAACCGCAAGTGGATAGGCACGCACAGCGACGGGCTTTACCTTGTCAGTGCCGACGGGCAGGAGATGCTGCACCACTTCACCACCGATGACTCCCCCATTCTGAGCAACACAATCCAGTCCCTGGCCGTGCATCCCGCCACGGGCATGGTGATGATAGCCACCGACAAGGGGCTGTGCAGCTATGCGTCGGACGCCACCCAGGGAACCGACAATATGGACTCCGATGGTGTCCTCGTGTTTCCCAATCCTGTGACAGCCGACTACACGGGCCCCATAGCCGTGCGCGGACTGGCAAGGGATTCTGAGGTAAAGATACTCTCCAGCAGCGGACAGCTGGTGTGGAGCGGCACATCGGCAGGCGGCACATTCACATGGAACGGCTGCAACAGGCGCGGCAAGCGTGTGGCATCGGGCATCTACCATGTGGTGGCCAACAACGCGCAGGGCAAGAACGCCATAGTCACACGCATCGTGGTGATGAGGTAACATGGGGACACCTCGCGCAAAAGAACTTTGGGCCGCGTGGCAGGGCTGAAGAAGGAAGGCGCAAAAGCGAGGATGCGCAGGCTGTGGACGGGCAAAAGCAGGGCGGCTGCGATGCCACAGGAATGGCCGCACGCTTTCTGTCGCGCGGCTACGGGCCTGGAACTCCTGGCCGCTCAGTAGCCTACAGAGCAGGGAATGCCCAGGGCGCGGATGCGCTCTCCTATTGCGTCGAGTATGGCGGGCGGGGCCTTCTGGAGCCCACTGGCGGGAGTCTCGCGGTCGATGGTGTATATCATCACCCGGCATGGACGAATGCGCAGGAGAGCCTTGATATAGGGCGCGACATACTCCTCTCCCGTGTTGTCCACACTCTCGCCGTTGGTCTCGCCGCGCATGAACATTGTCTGGATGACGCAATGTCCCTGGAAGGCGGCCATCTGCTCCACTTGCTCCTCCACGCTGTAGTGGCCCTGTGGACGGTCGATGCGGCTGATGTAGGCGGCATCCACCGTGTCAAGTTTGAGGATGTTGTTGTCAAAGAGCATTAGAGCCTCCCTCACCTCAGGCCGGCTTATCTGGGTGGCGTTGCTCAGTATACTCATGCGCGCAGTGGGACACAACTCGTCACGCACCTGTCTCACACGCCTCACCGTATCGGGGAAGTGGGGGTTGAGCGTGGGCTCGCCGTTGCCCGCGAAGGTAATCACATCGGGCGTGACACCCTGCCGCCCCAGTTCTGAGAGTTTGCTTCTCAGTGCCATTTCCACTTCCTCTGTGGAGGGCATGGGATTGTGTGTGCGGTGGTCCCTGTTGAACCCACACTCGCAATAGACGCAGTCAAAACTGCATACCTTGCCAGCCTTGGGCAGCAGGTTGATACCTAAGGAAATGCCCAGGCGCCGGCTGTGAATGGGCCCGAATATGGGCGAAGGATATATGACGGTGCTCATCTTCTCGTGCTTCTGTGTCTTGGAGGCCGTGAGCCACTGCGGTCGCTGGCCTTGTTCTGTCATGCAGCCTGTGCTTGGCTTCCCGTTCCGGGACGTGTGCCTCCCCTACCCTACGGGATGAGCCGGTGTGGCGTGACGGACAAGGTGGCGTGACTGCGGTATGCCCGTGTGCCGCCTTTCCCTTGCAAAGTTAGCGGTAAATATGAAAAATGTGCTAACTTTCCCTAAACAAATATAACGTTTCGCTTTTTCCCGCTCCCGACTCATACACTAACATAAAACTTTGTATTTTTGCAGCATTTAAGCATGAGGCGTATTCTGTTCATATCAGTGGCTTTCCTCTCAGCCGCATGTGCTTGGGCACAGGAGGATGTGGATGACCTGGAGAGCATGGGCGGTCCCGAGACTTTCGGCTACAGGCTCAAGACAGTCATCTACCGTTACCCCAAGCCCGTGGTGGAGCGCGGCGACACGGTGTGGTGCTATCTCTTGCCCGAGGTATGGGTGTATCCGCCCCTGAAATTCAAGAACGAGAAGCAGCGCAGAGCCTACAACAGGCTGGTGTATAACGTCAAGAAAGTCCTGCCGCTGGCCCAACGTGTGAATGCCATGATATCGGAGACCTATCTGGTGCTGGAGCAACTGCCCGACAAAAAGAGCAAGGAGGCTCACATGAAGGCAGTGGAGAAGGAAATCAAGCAGACCTACACGCCCGAGATGAAGAAGCTCACCTACTCGCAGGGCAAGCTCCTCATCAAGTTGGTTGACCGTGAGTGCAACCAGTCATCCTACGAGATAGTGAAGGCCTTCTTCGGTCCGGCCAAGGCCGCGTTCTACCAGGTCTTTGCCTGGACTTTCCGTGCCAGCCTCAAGAAAGAGTACAAGCCCGACACCGACGACCGCCTTATCGAGCGTGTCGTGCACCAGGTAGAGAGCGGGCAAATATAGTCCAGATGACCATTCCGGCCGTCACACTCACGTTCATGCTGTGCTTGGTGCCGTACTGGGGTATCTCCAGGCATCCGTCGCACATGTCCACCACAGCCTGCTGTACGCCCTTCACCTCATTGCCCAGCACGATGGCGTATTTCTTTCCCTCCTCTGTGTGGAAGTCCTGCAGCATGGTGCTTCCCTCGCATTGTTCCACGGCAAGCACCGTGTAGCCCTGCCGCTTGAGCCATGTGACGGCATCCTCGGTGCGCCCGAAGTATTTCCAGTCCATGCTCTCCTCGGCTCCCAGGGCCGTCTTGTGAATTTCCGTGTGCGGTGGCGTGGCGGTTATCCCGCACAGGCACAGCCCCGCCAGGCGGAAGGCATCCGCCGTGCGGAACATGCTGCCCACGTTGTAGAGGCTGCGCACATGGTCGAGCACCACCACCAGCGGGAACTTGCTGGCCGAGCGGAAGCCCTCCACGTTCAGCCTGTCCATCTCTGTAACCTTCAGTTTTCTCATTGGAAAAGTTCGTAGTCCGTAGGGTGGGCTTGTGCCTGTCTGTCCCCGGGGCATCCAGCGGGCAGACCTTCCCCGGGGAAGAACCCCACGGCAAAGGTACAACAAAAAGCCGTACATCCCCTGCTTCCGTCCCGCAAAGCGGATGTCCGGTGGCAGAAGCCGGGTTGGCCCTGTGTGCTCCCGCCCGGTGGCATGCCGCCCCACATTCTTTCGCCCCACACTCCCCCACCTCACCGAAAATCCTTACCTTTGCGGGAAATAAGCAAAAGTAAGACATTCCGATTATGAAAGCCGGTATAGTGGGGCTGCCCAACGTGGGCAAGTCAACCCTTTTCAACTGCCTGTCCAGCGCCAAGGCACAGGCGGCCAATTTCCCCTTCTGCACCATCGACGCGCAGTTGGGCCAGGTGTCCGTGCCCGACGAGCGGCTCACCAAGTTGGCCGAACTGGTCCACCCTGGCCGTATCGTGCCCGCCGTGTGTGACATCGTGGACATCGCCGGGCTGGTCAAGGGAGCCAGCAAGGGCGAGGGGCTGGGCAACCAGTTCCTGGCCAACATACGCGAGTGTGACGCCATCATCCATGTGCTGCGCTGCTTCGACAACGGCAACATCGTGCATGTGGATGGCAGCGTCAACCCTGTGCGGGACAAGGAAATCATTGACACCGAGCTGCAGCTCAAGGACCTGGAGACGGTGGAGAGCCGTATGAAGAAGGTGGAGAAGGCTGCCAAGGTGGGAGGCGACAAGCAGGCACGCGTCGAGCTTGACGTTCTGGAGGCTTATCGTGAGGCTCTGCTCAAGGGCGAGAGCGCACGCACGGTGTCCTTTGACACGGAGGATGAGAAGGCCGCCGCCAAGGGCATGTTCCTGCTCACGGCCAAGCCAGTCCTGTATGTGTGCAACGTGGACGACGCCAGCGCCTCGACAGGCAATGCCTACACCCAGGCTGTGGCCCGGGCTATCGGTGGCGAGGATGCCGAGATGCTCATCATCAGCGCGCAGACCGAGGCCGACATCGCCGAGCTGGAGAGCTACGAGGAGAAACAGATGTTCCTCGAGGACATGGGACTCAAGGAAAGCGGGTGCAACCGGCTCATCAAGGCCATCTACCACTTGCTCACCCTGCAGACCTTCATCACGGCCGGCGAGATGGAGGTGAAGGCATGGACCTTCCGCCGTGGCTGGAAGGCTCCCCAGTGCGCGGGCGTCATCCACACCGACTTTGAGAAGGGATTCATCCGTGCCGAGGTCATCAAGTATGACGACTACATCCATTATGGCTCCGAGGCAGCCGTCCGCGAGGCAGGCAAGATGGGTGTCGAGGGCAAGGACTATGTGGTACAGGACGGCGACATCATGCACTTCAGGTTCAACGTATGACCACTCTCTTCATCCATTGGAACCCCTCCACCGTGGCCTTTGAGCTGGGGCCTCTGGCCGTGCGCTGGTATTCGCTGTGCTGGTGTGCGGGGCTGGTGGGCGTGTATCTGCTCATGCACCGGCTCTTCCGCCAGCAGAGGCTGAGCGACGAGCAGTTTGACCCCATGTTCCTTTACTGCTTCCTGGGCATCCTCATAGGCGCCCGCCTGGGCCACTGCCTGTTCTACGAGCCCGGATACTTCCTGCACCACATCACCGAGATGCTGCTTCCCATACGCGAGGCCCCCAACCCCGAGCAGTGGAGCGGCCTACTGCAATGGCTGCCCACGGGCCACGCGGGCACCCACTGGGCGTTTACCGGCTACGAGGGGCTCGCCAGCCACGGCGGCACGCTTGGGCTCATGCTGGCTCTGGTACTGTATTCCAGGAACCAGAAGATCAACATCATGCGGGTTCTGGACAACGTGGCCATCGTGACGCCGATATGCGCCTGTGCCATACGCATCGGCAATCTGATGAACTCCGAGATTGTCGGCAAGGTCACCGATGTGCCCTGGGCGTTCATCTTTGAGCGTGTGGACATGCAGCCACGCCATCCCGGACAGCTCTACGAGGCCCTGTGCTATGCCTGCTTCTTCTTCATCGGCTGGTGGTTCTACAGGCACAAGCCCGAGCGTGTGGGCACGGGCTTCTTCTTCGGGCTGTGCCTTGTGCTCATCTTCACAAGCCGCATCCTCATCGAGTACACCAAGGAGAACCAGGTGGGCTTCGAGGACGGGATGCCCTTCAACATGGGTCAGTTGCTCAGTGTTCCCTTTGTGCTGCTGGGCCTTTATTGTATGCTGGGAGGCAGGTTATGCCGGCGGCTTGGGGAAAAATAGCATCCGTGGCCGTCGCCACGCTGTTCTGCCTCGCCTCCCCGTGCCAGGCGCGCCGGGAGAGTGGGCAGGGCAGGGTGGTGGTGGCCTATGTCACATCCTGGAGCCAGGGGTTGCCTGACCCCATGGTGATGACCCACATCAACTATGCCTTTGGCAAGGTGACGGCCTCGCACGATGGCCTCTCGGTGGATAATCCCCAGCGGCTGCGCGACATCGTTGCGCTCAAGCGGCAGAATCCCAGCCTCAAGGTCTTGCTCTCGGTGGGCGGCTGGGGTGCGGGCGGCTTCAGCGAGATGGCCTCGCAGGAGAGCACGCGCCGCAGGTTCTGTGCCGCGTGCGACAGCGTGTCCAGTCTGTACGGGCTCGACGGCATCGACATCGACTGGGAATATCCCGGCAGCGACGCGGCGGGCATTGCCTCTTCTCCTGCCGACAGGGACCATTTTACACTGCTCATGCGGGACTTGCGCAAGGTGTTGGGCAGCGGGCGGCTGCTTACCCTGGCCACCGCTGCCATGGGCGGCTTCTATGACTTCCCGGCCTTTGTGGACGAGGTGGATTTTGTCTGCATGATGACCTATGACATGGCCTCAGCCCCTGGGCATCACGCTCCCCTCCACAGTTCGGCCCGCTTCCAGGGCAGTTCCTGCGAGCAGGCCATGCAGGCGCACTTGGCCCAGGGCGTGCCTGCGGACAAACTCGTGCTGGGCTTGCCCTTCTATGGCCGGGGCACGCAGGACGTGGGCAACTTTTGCGACTTCCATGCCGTGGCTGGCCTCAGGGACTACACCAGCCACTGGGACAGGCATGCCCGGGTGCCCTATCTCACCGACCGCGAAGGCAGGGTAGTGCTGGGCTACGATGATGCGCGCTCGCTCAGGGGCAAGTGCAAGTTTGCCCGCAAGCACCACCTGCGCGGGGTGATGTACTGGGACTACCATGGTGACGACAGCCAGGGCACGCTGCGCAAGACCGTGTGGCGAGCCATGCGGTAGAGTGTCACGCCCGGCGGGTGGTTGCCATCCCGCCATCCTTCCGCCCTGGTGTCGGATGCGGGACCGGCACAGGCCGAACAAGCGAAATACCCATGTAACCAAATGACAATCATAAGAGAATGAAAACAAGAACCCTCTCCCTGCTACACATCCTCCTCACGGCCCTCATGCTGGTGCCCGGCACCGGGCTTACGGCCAAGACACAGAGCGCAGAGCCTCGTCTGCTGGTGCTCACCGAGCGTGGCGGACAGCACGAGGCGTTCGTAAGCGCAGCCCTGCGCTGGCTTGCCGACTATGCCAGGCAGCACCGCTGGCAGGTGGATGTGGTGGGCGACACACGCACCATCAACGACAGCACCCTGGCCCGCTACAAGGTGCTCCTCCAGCTCGACTACCCGCCCTACAACTGGACCGATGCCGCCCAGCAGGCCATGGAGCATGCCATGCGCGACGGCACCGTGGGCTGGATAGGCTTCCACCATGCCTCCCTGCTGGGTGACTTCGACGGCTTCCCCATGTGGCAGTGGGCGTCGCGTTTCCTGGGAGGCATCAAGTTCCAGGGTTATGTGCAGGAGACCTGCGACGGCAGGGTGGTGGTGGAGCAGCCCGGCCATCCCATATTCAAGGGCGTGAGCCGCGAGTTCACCCTGCCGGGGGACGAGTGGTACACCTACGACCGCAGTCCCCGGGGGCAGGTGCAGGTGCTGGCTCATGTGGACGAGGATTCCTACAGCACCAGCACCCCCGTGCGCATGGGTGACCATCCCGTGGTGTGGACCAACGAGCGCGTCAAGGCACGCAACGTGTATTTCCAGTTTGGCCACGATGCCCAACTGCTGCAGAGCAAGGACTTCTGCCAGATGCTCTCCAATGCCATAGAATGGGCCTCTGGACCCGCCAAATGGTTTCCCCGGTGCCATGCACTGGTGCTGCACAACAAGGCCGTAGAGCGCGCCCACAGGGACTTTGACGAGGACGCGATGGCCTACTTCCGCGAACTCGGCGTGGGCGACGGCATCGTGTTCGACTTCACAAGCGACTTTGATGCCCTCACCTACGAGAACCTGCGCACCTACGACCTGCTCATCTCGCTCGACGACAACCCTGGCCACACGCCCCGGCAGCGTGCCGCCTTTGAGCGCTATATGGAGAACGGAGGGGGGTGGCTGGGCTTCCACTCGGCGGCCTTCAACATTCCCTCCACCGGCTGGCCGTGGTTTGTGCAGTTCCTGGGCGGGGCGGTCTTCAACCGCAACTCCTGGCCCCCATTGCCTGCCAGGCTGAGGAACGACGCCCCGGATCACCCTCTGATGAAGGGGATGCCCGCCTCGTATATGGCGCCCGAGAACGAGTGGTACCAGTGGGAACCCAGTCCCAGGCTCAATCCCGATGTGCAGGTGCTGCTCTCGCTCGATGACTCCAACTATCCCCTGGGGCTCAAGGACGAGTTGCCCAAGGGGCTGGACACGCCTGTGGCATGGACCAACACGCGCTACAATATGGTGTACCTCAACTGGGGGCACGGGCACCGCATCTTCACCGACCCCACCCAGAACTATCTCCTGTACAACTGCCTGCGCTGGCTGGCCCGCAAGAGTTACGACCGCCGGTAGCCTGTGCCGCCCCAGTCCACCCCCCTGCCAGGGGCACACGCCTGTGGTGGGCTGAAACACGCAGTGCGGTGCGTTGCCCATCGCAGCCGCATGCGTTGCCCATTGCAGCGCACTGCGATGGCCGATGCGGCGCACTGCGTTTTTACGTGCATGCCCGTGCGGGCACTTTCCCACAGCGTTCAGGGAAAGTCCCCTTGTGCTTTCTGCTTTTCCCGTACCTTACTTCCGCGAAAAAGGGATAACTTTGTGCAGGATAAAGAAAGGAATGGCATTATGAGAAAGTTAAGGAATCTCTGGGCGGCGCTCAGTGCCGTGGTGGCCGCCATCGCACTCTCCTCATGCGACGAGGACCTCTCGCGCGCCATGACACTCTCGGGCGAGTGGCGGGGAGACTTCGGCATGTTCTATGAGTATGAGTACCATGGGCGCGTCTTCCGCTTTGACTCCTACGACACGCGCATCGTCTTCTATCCCTCCTACGACTACGCCACGCATGGCTATGGCAAGCAGGTGGATTACTACAGCCAGGGCCCCTATGTGTATCAGTATTACTATTTCAACTGGTACATTGACCGTGGCGACCTGGTGCTCGACTACCCCTATGACCATGGCCTCAACACCGTCATCCATGACTATCACATGAGCGGCGTGCGCTTCTATGGCTACTTTGGCAACTCGGACACCAAGTTCTCGCTGTACAAGACGGCTGACTATTACGACTGGGGAGCCTATAGCGGCAACTATTACTATGACCCGCGCGATGACTGGTACGGCTATTACCGCAACAGCGTGAGGCGCGAGCCGGCATCCGCCGACTCTCTCACGCGCGGTGCCTGGGCTCCTGCCGAGGGCACGCCGACAGGCACGGATGGCGTGGTGAGACGTGGCAGCCGCTTCGTCCGGGCACGCTGATCGGCCATAGCCCACATGGTGGCGCGGGGTGGAATCCCTGGCCGGGCACCCATGGCAGGCACACCCGTGGCCAGGGGGAATGACCCAGGAATGAAAAGGATTTGAGCAAAAAAAGTGCCCTGAGGGGGCAAAGGCATGGGCTGTCCGCGCCTTTGCCCTTTCGGGGCATTCACTTATGTTCCCAGTGCCTGAGCCTGGGTGTGGCCTCGTGTGGTGTGCCCTACAGTTTGTTCTGCTTGAGTTTCTCCACAAATTCGTCGATGCGCTGCAGCTGCGCCGGGATGTCAATCTGCTGCGGGCAGTGGGGCACACAGGCACGGCACTGTATGCAGTGGTTGGCCTGCCGCAGGCGTGGCACGCTGCGGTCATAGCCCACCAGGAAGGCGCGTCGGGCCTGCTGGTAGTTGCGCGCTTGCTGGCTCTCGGGCACCTGCCCCTTGTTGACACACCGGTTGTAGTGCGTGAAGATGGCCGGGATGTCCAGTCCGTAGGGGCAGGGCATGCAGTACTTGCAGTCGTTGCAGTCGATGGTGGGGTAGCCCTTGATGAGGCTGGCCGTCTCGCCCTCGAGCCACTCCTGCTCCTCCTGGCTGAGCGGCTCCAGCGGGGAGTAGGAGCGTATGTTGTCCTGTAGGTGCTCCATGTAGGTCATGCCGCTGAGCACGGTGAGCACGGCGGGCTTGGAGGCGATGTAGCGGAAGGCCCAGCTGGCCACGCTGTTCTCGGGCTTGCGCTGCTTCAGGTGCGCCACCACATGGTCGGGCACCTTGCTCAGGCGGCCGCCCAGGAGCGGCTCCATGATGACCACGGGAATGTCGCGCTTGACCAGCTGGCCGTACAGGTACTCGCCGCTGCGCCCGCGGTCGTCGTCATTGTGCCAGTCGCAGTAGTTGGCCTGTATCTGCACGAAGTCCCAGTGGTACTGCCCGTGGTGCTCCAGCAGCCAGTCAAACACGGCCACGTCGCCGTGGAACGAGAAGCCCAGGTTGCGTATGCGCCCGGCCTCGCGCTGCTGCATGAGCCAGTCGAGCAGGCCATTGTCCAGGTAGCGGTCGTGCAGTGTCTTCATGCCCCCGCCGCCCACTGCGTGCAGCAGCAGGTAATTCACATAGGGAGTCTGCAGGTAGCGCAGGCTGTTCTCAAACATCTTCTGCCCCTCCTCCAGCGGGTACTGCTGCGGGCTGAAGTTGCTCAGCTTGGTGGCTATGAAGTACTTGTCGCGGGGGTATCCGCTGGCCTTCAGTGCTGTGCCCAGCGACTCCTCGCTGCGTCCCTGGCAGTATGCGGGCGACGTGTCGAAGTAGTTCACCCCGTGGTCAAGCGCGTAGCGCGTGAGGCGGTTGATCTCTTCCTGGTCCAGGGCATCCCCATTCGCGTTCTCCTGGGTGCGTCCGCTTCCTCCCTTGATGGTGGGCAGGCGCATCCATCCGTAGCCCAGGATGCTCACGCGGTCGCCCGTCTTGGGGTTGGTGCGGTGGGTCATCTTGTCGGTGGGCACAGGGCCGGTGTGGTGCCCTGCTGCGTCCAGGTCAGCATCCTGTCCGCCTGCCTTCATGCCGCATCCTGCCAGCACGGTGGTGGCCGCTGCGGTGCCAGTGGCCTTCAGAAACTCTCTTCGGTCTATCTTGTTGCTCATGTCGGTCTCTTCCTTGTGTGGGTGTTGGGTCATATCTCGCGGTGCACCTCGTGTCCTTCCACGTGGATGGCGCTCAGGGGGCGGCTCGGACACAGGTTCTCGCAGGCTCCGCAGCCTATGCACTTCTCCTCGTTGACCACGGGGATGAGCAGTGCCTTCTCGCGCGGGACTTCCTGGTTGTCGGAATCCAGCCAGCGTCCGCCCTCCTGGTGCATGCCCTGCTGCAGGGGCACCATCTGTATGGCCTGTGCGGGGCACTTGCGCGCGCACAGGCCGCAGGTCTTCCCGTCGCGCACGGGGACGCACAGGTCGCGCGTCCACACGGCGTGTCCCACCTGCGTGGCGGTGCGCTCCTCGATGGTGACGGGCTGTATGGCGCCGGTGGGGCACACCTGGCTGCAGCGGTTGCACTCGGGGCGGCAGTAGCCGCGCTCGTAGCTCACCTCGGGCTGCATCAGGCGGTCAAGGCTGCCGCTGGGGCGCAGCACATCGTTGGGGCAGCTGTCTATGCACAGCTGACAGGCGGTGCAGTGGGTGCGCAGGTGTCGTATGGAGAGCGAGCCCGGGGGCGTGATGAGGGTCTGCCGCTGTGGCTTCTGCTTGGCGACTATCGTGGCCAGCCCGCCGTCGGTGGTCTTGTCCTCGGCATGCAGCAGCGCGGTGGAGGCCAGCAGCGCGGCGGATGTGAGCATGGCCCTGCGCCCCTGGTCGTGGCTGTCCTGTGCCTTGCCCCCGGTGCTTGACGTGGCCTTGGCCGGTGTGTCCTGTGGCTCCTCGCGGCTGGGGAAGCCCAGGTGGTGGCCCAGGCGGATGGCCTTGCGGCGGCACACGTCCATGCAGTCGCCGCACATCACGCAGCGGCTCATGTCCACCTGGTGGCTCTTGGGGTCGATGCACGCGCTCTTGCAGTTGCGCGCGCACAGGCCGCATTCGTTGCAGCGGCCGGCGTCTATCACCGGGCCATGCAGCGAGTGCCGCGAGATGAGGCCGAGCAGGGTGCCCACGGGGCACACCGTGTTGCACCAGGTGCGCCCGCCTCGCCATGCCATCACGCTGATGACCAGCAGGGCCAGCAGGGATATCAGCAGGGCGGGCAGGCTCTTGAGCCACACGTCCACGCCGTAGAACGCATAGCTGCCGTAGTGCTCTGCCAGGGCGGCCAGGCCGTTGTTGGCCAGCTTGTAGAGGGGCGCCACCAGGGTGCCCACTATCCTGCCGTAGGTGCTGTAGGGCATCACGAGGCCCGCCACCCAGCCCATGTTGGCCACGAGCGCCACGCCTGCCAGCAGCAGGAATGTGAGGCGCAGGGTGTTGCGGGCGGGGCTGTAATGGTACTTGTTCCTCTTCCTGCGGAGCCGGGCGATGGCATCCTGCATCACGCCCAGCGGGCAGATGATGGAGCAGTAGATGCGCCCCAGCAGCAGGGTGAGGGCGAGGATGAAGAGGAGCGCGCCCACGTTGAGGGCCAGCACAGCGGGCATGAACTGCACGCGCGCCATCCAGCCCAGGTAGGTGTGTGCCACTCCGGTGAAGTCCACCAGCAGCCAGGTGATGAGCAGCCAGAATGCTGCGGCCAGTGTTGTACGTATTTTGCGCAACATAGTGATAAGGGGTAAATGTGTGTTGTGACAGGGCATCCCGTGGCGTGCGGCCGTCATCATTTCTGATTATTCGGCATCCCTGCAGGCGGGAAACTCCACTGCAAAAATACTTGTTTCCCATTAGACAGCAATGGGAAAAGGGGATTTGTTGTCCGTGGAAGACTCAGATTTCCGTGATATTGGGCGGTTTTGTGGGGGAAAAGGTAAGGTCAGGCCACCTTGCCACATTCACAGGGCGTGCCACTGGTGTGGGCAGTCTCATGGATTCAGCACAGACGGGAAAGGGTAGAGTCAATCTGCTCCTGCCGATAAAGGCCATGGCCCTGCCCCCATGTGCGGAATGCGGGAGGTGTGCCGACAGGCTTTTGGGCTTGCCAGGGTCAGATGCCAGGGGGACTTTCATGTGCATGCTCATATCCTCAGGCGCACCTGGAAGGCGAGGTCGTGGCGCCAGGGGCTGTATATCGTCTGTAGCCCCGAACCCTGGGTGCTGGCATCCAGCACGCGGCGCACGCAGTAGCGTGCCTCTATCCTCCAGCGCTCTGCACGGCTTCGCCAGCGGCCCAGGAGTGTGCCGTGCACCGTCTCGCCATAGAGGAACACCTGCCCCATGGCTCCCGACAGCGTGGGCAGGTACTCGCTCATGCCGCTCCTGCTCTTCCCCGGACGGGCATACCCGGCCACGGCCGATAGCATGAGCGAGGGGGCGGCATGCTCATAGCGCACTCCATGCAGCAGGGAGAATCCCGTGCCGTACTGGGTGTGCAGCAGGCTGGCTGTGCTCTGCATCCGCCAGTGGGATGAGGGCTGGGTGGTGAGCTGGAGGCGCATGCGGTGGCGTGAGTTTTGGGTGTCGTCGGTGGTGTGGCGCAGGATGTAGCGCCCCGTCAGACAGGTGCTTTCGCCCAGGGGGTGCGCCAGTTGGAACTGGAATTCCTGCCCCGTGCGGCTTATCTGGCATCCGTAGGGAGGCCAGGGATGGTAGAAGAAGTCGGCATAGGAGAGTATCTGCCAGGTGTCCCATGGTTCGGCGCGCAGATGCAGGAGCAGCCCGTTCTCGTTCTGCACGCGGCTGCCGCGTGACAGGGCCGACGCCTGCATGGAAGTGTAGGACGGTGCGTAATAGCGTTGCACCGCGCTCAATGTGTAGCGTGGGCCAGGACGCCAGGTGAGGCGGTGCAGGGTGGCCACGCCCCGGGAGCCGCCCCGGCGTGTCCCGCTGTCCTGCACACCCGTGAGTCCCTGTTCGGTGCTGAGGGCGGTCTCGCCCGCCACGGCCAGGCGGTAAACGGACTTTCCATAGTGGATGCCCATGGCGCCAAACTGTCTTCCGCGTGGATAGTACTTGCGGTAAGCTTGCTCACCGGGATTGAGCGGGCGGCCAAACTGCTGGTAATAGCCCGTGGTGCCCAGGTGCCATCCCTTGTGCCGCCAGGTGAGGTTGCCGCCATAGAGTTGTGTGCCGACACTGTTCTTGCGCATGCGCTCGCTGCTGGTGCGGTGCAGGCCAGTGGTGAGCAGGGTGCGTACTGAGCCGTCGGCCTGTAGGGTGGCATCTGCCCTCCGTGCCGAGGCGAAGAGTGTGAGCTCCAACTCCTTGCCCAACGCGAGTGTGGCTGCCGCGCCCCGCAGGAAGCGGGTCTCGTCGGTGCCGGTGCGGGCGCGTATGCCCGTCTGGGTCCTGGCTGCGGGTGTTGTGCGGGAAAACCACGAGACTCCGCCTGCCACCAGGCCCTCGGCAAAGCCCATGCGGAAGTCGCCTGCCACGGCCTTCCGGAGCACTCCCAGTTGGCGCAGTTCGGCATGCACCCCCCAGGAGTCCACCCACCGTTCGCCCGCGTCCTTCTCGATGTGGCCGCCCACGCGCAGGTGCTTGCCCGCCTTCAGGTGGTAGAGGGTGCGGTGGTAGAGCGGGTCGCCCGCATAGCCGTCGCTCACCTGGTAGCCACGGCGGTAGTAGAGGGGTACGTCGAGGCGGGTCGTGAGGGTGTTGGTGACGGGGCTGAGTGGCTTGTGCCTGCGGCGTCCCGCATCCTGGTCGCCCCCATAGGTGACAAAGAGGGACAGGAAGCGGCGGGTGCGGCTGTCCAGCAGGGGCACCAGGCGCAGTTCGCCCTGTGCCTGCAGGAAGCCATGCAGATAGACGTAGGCATGTATCTCCTCCACCTGCTGCTCATCGAGAAAGGGCAGGCGCAGGAGTTCCTCGCGGGTGGCCGTGTTGATATTCACCGGATTGTCGTGCAGCACGCGCAACTCCTGCAGCTGCCCGTCCCATTGTGCGGGAATGCTGTTCGAGCCATCGCCCGCCGGTGTGCTCTCCCCTTCCTCATCTGCCAGCAGCCCCCCGGTGTATTCTTCCACAAAGTCGTCCCATGTGTAGGACTGGGCCGCAGAGGCTACTGCCATGCAGGCGAATGCCAGCATGAGCAGGCCGCGCCGTACAGCCGCACGCATGGGACGGTGGCGTCTCACTCGGTGACGATGGTGAGCAGCCCGGCCTTCAGGAGTTGGTCGTGGCCCACAAACCACCCCTTCAGCTCACGCTTGCCGCAGCGTATTTCCTTGATGGCCTCACCGTCGCCCTGCCGCACAATCTGGGCCGTGCGCCCGTCGCCGGTGGTGATTGTGACACGCGGGAACAGGGGGACGCTCACCAGGTACAGCGCGTCGGCGGGCGAGTAGGTGTACAGGCCGATGGCGTTGAGCACATACCAACTGGACATCTCGCCCGCATCGTCCATGCCCGCATAGGCCAGGTGGTCAGCCCCCATGTCGTAGTATTTGTCCATGAGGATGTTCAGGATGTGCTGCGCCTTGGGCTGACGGCCGATGAAGTAGTAGGTGTAGGGGATACTGTGGCCAGGCTGGTTGCCCTGGCAATAGTTGCCCAGGAAACCCGTGAAGTTCCATGCCTCGTACTCCCTCCAAGGTTCGCTGAAGAGCGAGTCCAACTTCTGCTCCACAGCCTGGTGGCTTGGGTAGAGTGCCACCATGCCGTAGGGGTCGTGGGGTGCAAAGAACAGGCTCTGCCAGGCATTGGCCTCGCGGTACTGGTAGGCGTAGTAGGGCATGTAGGGGTCAAACTCCTTCACCCACTCGCCATTGGCGGTCTTGCCGCGCCAGAAGCCCGTAGAGGGGTCAAAGAGAGTCTTGTAGTTGGCCGACCGCTTCAGCAGCAGGCTGTAGTTGCTCTTGTCCTTGAGCACCTGTGCCACCAGGGCGGTGGCATAGTCGTCATAGGCATACTCCACCGTCTTGGTCACGGCGGCCTTGTACTCGTCCTCGGTGGGGACGTCCGTGGTGTCCTTCTCGGCTATCCATCCCTGGCTGATGTACTCGTCCAGGTAGGGGCGTCCGCCGCGTCCCGGGACGGTGGCGTTCTTCAGCAGCAGCCTGTATGCCCGTTCCAGGTCGAAACCTCTCACCCCCCGCTGCCATGCGCCAATGACGAAGGTGGAGGCGTGGTCACCGTGGAAGAAAGTGGGCATGTAGCCTCCGCGCTTCTCGCCCATGTCGGTGATGGACTTGATGATGTCGGCTGCCACGTCGGGGCGGATGACGGCCAGGAGCTGCAACTTGTTGCGGTAGGTGTCCCAGAAGGAGGGCTCGGTGTAGTAGCGGAAGTCGGCCTTCACCACCTGGCCTCGCGCGTCGCGGTACTCCCCGTTGGCATCGCTGCGCAGTGCCGGCCACAGGAAGGCGCGGTAGAGCGTGCTGTAGAGCAGTCCCCGCTGCCGCTCGGTGCCGCCCTCCACCTGTATGTGGGAGAGGATTCTCTGCCAGGTGGCATCGGCATCCGTGCGCACCGAGGCAAAGTCGCGGCCGGCCATCTCGGCCTCCAGGTTCTGGCGCGCGTTCTCGACGCTGACAAAGGAGAAGCCGATGCGCAGTTCCAGGGGATCCGCTCCACGGCTGTTCTCGAAGTCAACCACGGCCACGCGGTGCTTGTTGTCCTGCTTCATCGACACAGATGTGACAGGGAGGGAGGCTGTGGCGTAGAAGTAGATGCGTCCGTGCCCGTCCTGGTAGCCTTCGAAGGCGTTGGCATCCGTAGGGCTCTTGTGTATGTCCCAGTGGCGGGGATTGCCGTTGTTGCGGGTGATATCGACCAGCAGCCGCTTCTCGTCCTCGGGGCGGAACGTGTAGCGGTGCATGGCGCAGCGCAGGGTGGTGGTGAGCTCGGCCTGCACGTGGTACCGCTCCAGCCACACACTGTAGTAGCCGGGATGAGCCTCCTCGCGCTGGTGTGAGAAGTGTGACGCGAAGTTGCGTGGATAGAAGATGCCTGTGACGGGCAGTATCGGGAGGTGCAGCAGGTCCCAGTGTCCCTTGGCCGTGTGGGCGAAGCCGTATATCTCGCGGTCTTCGTACTGGTAGCCCGCGCCGCTGTGGTACTTGGTCACCGGGGTGGCCTGTACCATGGCGTTGGGCAGGGTGGAGCCGGGGTAGGTCTCGGCTCCCCAGGCACGCTTGGCCTCGGTGTGGGTGTAGCCCAAGTCGGCGGGTTCCCACAGTGTGGCCGTCCCCAGGAAGGGGTTGACGTAGTGTGTGAGGCTGGGGTTGCAGGCGGGGTCGGAAGTCTGGCCGTGCAGGCTTGCCGCGAGAATGGAAAGCAGGGGCAGGAGTAATACTCTTCGTAACATGTGCTTCAGGTTATGGGTGTTATGGATTATGGTTCTGGTTGATGCCCGGCACTTGCCTGCGATTGTGATTCCAGCAGGGCATACTGGCTGGGTGGCATTATCTGGGCAAGCGGTCGGGTGACAAACTCACGCTGCAACATCAGCGGATGGGGCAGCGTGAGCTGTGGTGTGGAGAGTGTGAGGTCATCATAGAGCAGCAGGTCGATGTCTATCACACGGTCGTGGTACTGCCCGTCCACGCTCTTGCTGGTGCGCCCCATCTCACGCTCTATCTGCTGGGTGCGCTCCAGGCACTGTGTGGGGGTAAGCCTGGTGTGTACCGCGCAAGCGGCGTTCAGGAAGATGTTGCCGCTGGTGAAGCCCCATGGCTCGGTCTCCAGGAAACTGCTGGTACGGCAAACCTGCCCCACGCGATGTCCTATGAGCACCAGCGCGCGAAGCAGGTTGTCACGCCTGTTTCCCAGGTTGCTGCCCAGTGACAGGTAGAGCATGTGTGGTTGCGGGCCGCCGCTCCTTGTCATGCTGTCAGTCCTGGATGATGAGCATCGCGTCACCGTATGTGCCGAAGCGGTAGCGGTGGTCGGGGTCGTTCTCGTTGAACTTGAGGGCTTCCTTGTAGGCGGTCATCACCAGGTCGTATCCTCCGTAGGCGCAGGTGAGCATCAGCAGGGTGCTGTAGGGCATGTAGAAGTTGGCTATCATGGCATCGGCCAGCGTGAACTCGTAGGGCGGGAAGATGAACTTGTTGGTCCACCCGTCATATTCCTTCAACTTGCCGTCGGCACTGACGGCTGTCTCCAGCACGCGCTGTACGGTGGTGCCCACGGCCACCACGCGGTGGCCTCCGGCCTTGGCATTGTTGATGATGTCGCATGCGGGTGCCGTCACATGCATCTCCTCGCTGTCCATCTTGTGCTTCGTGAGGTCTTCCACATCGATGTCGCGGAAGCATCCCAGACCGCAGTGCAGGGTGACATAAGCGAATTCGACACCCTTGATTTCCAGCATCTTCATCAGTTGCGGCGAGAAGTGCAGGCCAGATGCGGGGGCTGTCACGGCTCCCTCGTTCCTGGCGAAGATGCACTGGAAGTTCTCCAGGTCATCCTCGCGGGTAGGGCGCGTGATTATGTTCTTGGGCAGTGGAGCCTCGCCCAGGGCATACAGGGCTCGCTTGAACTCGTCGTGCGGGCCGTCGTAGAGGAAGCGGAGTGTGCGCCCGCGGCTGGTGGTGTTGTCTATCACTTCAGCCACCATCGACTCGTTCTCGCCGAAGTAGAGCTTGTTGCCAATGCGTATCTTGCGTGCGGGATCTACCAACACATCCCAAAGCCGCATGTCCGCGTTCAGTTCGCGAAGCAGGAACACCTCTATTTTCGCGCCTGTTTTCTCCTTGTTTCCATAGAGGCGCGCGGGGAACACCTTGGTATCGTTGAACACAAGCACATCCTTCTCGTCCACGTAATTGAGAATGTCTCGGAACGACTCGCGGTGCTCTATGATTCCGCTCTTGGCATGTATGACCATCAGCCGGCACTCGTCACGGAAGCGCGCGGGCTCCTGGGCGATGCGCTCTTCGGGCAGTTTGAATTTGAATTGGGACAGTTTCATATGGGTTTTCTGTTCTTGATGTCCTGCACGCGCGGTCTATAGGTCTGGGGGCGCCTTGGGCTAAGGTCGGTTTTGTTGACGCGCGGCGATTGTTGTGTAATGTACTTCACTTGTATCTTGCGGAGTCATTCCTTTTCTTGTGTGATCTCCTGGCTTTCCAGCCATGCCGAGAACCCGTTGACGCTCATGCAGTCCTCCACTCTCACGTCTCCCACCTTCGTGCGCCTGAGTGAGAGCAGATGGGCTCCGCTGCCCAGGGCTTCACCGATGTCGCGTGCCAGGGCGCGTATGTAGGTGCCCTTGCTGCAGGTGACGCTCACGGTCATCTGCATGGTGTCGGGGTTGAAGCCGAGCAGTTCCAGGCGGTCTATCACGAGCGTCTTGGGCTGCAGGTTGACCTCCTTGCCCTTGCGTGCCAGGTCATAGGCCCTGTGGCCGTTGACCTTGCAGGCCGAGTATGAGGGGGGCACCTGTTCGATGCGCCCGGTGAAGCGCGTCAGAACTTCCAATATGCCCTCGCGGGTGATGTGTGCCGTGGGGTAGGTGGCATCCACCTCCTTCTCCAGGTCGTAACTGGGAGTCGTGGCACCCAGTTGCATGGTGGCCACATACTCCTTGGTCTGCGCCTGCAGCTGGTCGATGAGCCTGGTGGCCCGTCCCACGCAGATGGTCATGACCCCAGTGGCCAGGGGGTCCAGCGTGCCCGCGTGCCCCACCTTGAGTTTCTTGATTCCCGCCTTGCGGCATATCTGCCAGCGCAACTTGGCCACCAGGTTGAAACTGGTCCAGCCCAGTGGCTTGTCCAGGTGCAGTATCTCTCCCTTGTAGATGTTCATTATGTGTGCGTTCTGAGCGCGGATCCCTTATCCCAGCGTGAGCACCAGCAGACCCGCCAGGGCGCAATAGATGCCGAAGTACACCAGTTTTCCCCGCCTTACGATTCCTATCATCCACTTGCAGGCGGCGCACCCCGACAGGAAAGCGGCCACGAAACCCACCACCAGGGGCATGGTGTCAATGCCCCCGAAAACCTCGTCGCCCTTCATCGCCTTCAATATGTCGAGCAGTGCCTCGCCCAGGATGGGCGGAATGACCATGAGGAAAGAGAACTGTGCCATGCTCTCCTTCTTGTTGCCCAGGAGCAGTCCTGTGGCGATGGTGGTGCCCGAACGGGACAGGCCGGGCAGCACTGCCACAGCCTGGGCGATGCCTATCACCAGGGCATGGAGCGGGCTGATGGTCTCGCGCTGCCTGGGCTTGGCAAAATAGGAGAACGTGAGCAGGCATGCCGTGACGAGCAGCATCACGCCTACGATGGTGAGCCCTGAACCAAAGACGCGCTCCACATCCTCCTTGAAGCACAGGCCCACGATGCCCACGGGCACCATGGATATGAGGATGTTGAGCGCATAGCGGGTCTCCATGTTGAGTCGCGCGTACAGAGGGTGGCGGCTGTCGTCCGCACCGGAGAACCCCACGGGCACGGCCTTGCCTGTCAGCTGAAGCCACACCCCGCGTAATATCCACGCGATCTCACGCCACAGAACCACCAGGGTGCTGAGCACCGTGGCCACATGCACCACGATGGTAAAGGCCAGGTTTTCCTCTCCTTCGATGCCGAAGAGAGCCGAGCCGATGGCCAGGTGGCCGCTGCTGCTTACGGGCAGATACTCGGTGAGTCCCTGCAGGAGCCCCAGGATGAGTGCTTGCAAACTATCCATTCTGCTCCTCCTTCTTGTCTGCCCGCTTGTCCGCTGGCTTGTGCATGATGGCGTACATGATGAACACGAAGCCGAAGAGGCACACTGCGGGAGCCACCTTGATGCGCCTTGCGCTGAAGATATCGGGGTTGAACGTGTTCTCACTGCTGCCTGGCCCCGACATCAGGATAAAGCCCACTATGATGATGAGCATGCCGATGGCCAGCAGCAGGTAGTTTTTCTTGTCAAATGCGAAGTTGTCCATATTCTGTTACATATTAATCCTTGGATATTGCCTGTTGGGTCTTTGGGTATGCTTCTCAGTAGAGCGATGCCTCACGGGCCTTCAGGTAATGTGTCACCGATACGAATGTACAGGTCACAGTCATCAGCAGTCCTGCGGCCAGCACGCATCCGCCGGTGATGGCCAGGTTCTGCGTGTTGGCAAACCGGGCCACCTCGGGGTCTTGTGTCACGGCCCAGTGTATGGCTCCCAGGAGCACACCATCGGCCAGCAGTGCGGCCAGCACGCCTGTTCCCACTGCCCTCCACAGGAACGGGCGGCGTATGAAACTCCAGCGTGCGCCCACCAGCATCATTGCGCGTATGGTGAACCTCTGGCCATATACGCTCAGCCACACGGTGTTGTGAATGAGGCTCAGCGAGATGATGACCAGCAGGATGGCGATGACCAGGAGCACTGCCGTCACGCGGCGTATGTTGTCATTGACGCTCTTCACCAGGTCGTCCTGGTAAATGACCTCGTCCACCATGTCGGCCGATTCCAGTTGCCTGCTTATCCACAGCAGGCTGTCAGAGCATGAGTATCCAGGCTTTACCCTCACCTCCAGGGAGATGGAGAAGGGGTTGGAGTCCAGGAACTCTGTCGAGCTTATGCCCATGCTCTGCACGTGTTCGCGCAGAGCCTCTTCTCGGCTGATGTACTGCAGGGCTGCCACATAGGGCTTGCGACGCAGGGTGTCGGCTATTCTGTGGGCGCGGCTGTCGTCGGCCTCGTCGTCCAGCACGACGGTCACGGTGAGGTTCTCCCTCACCGAGTCGGCCAGCATGCGTGCTGCCAGTCCCAGCAGCACCATCAGTCCCAGCAGCACGAGCACCATGCCGGTGCTGATGATGCTGGTGAGTGTCTGTATATTGAAGAAGGGTCCTCCCGTGTTTCTTGCCATTGCGGTGTTCCTCCTGTGCCTTACTCGATTACCTCTCCTCTGAGTGTCGCGCTGCTGCTCTCCAGTATGCGTGCCCTCACGGTTTGTCCTACATGATGGCCGCCGCGCGGGATGATGACGACCTTGTTCTGCCCGGTGCGTCCGAACAGTTCATCGTGGCTGCGTTTGCTTACGCCCTCGATGAGCACCTCCACCGTGTGGCCTATGCAGCGGCGGTTGCTCTGGGCCGAGAGTTCGTTCTGCAGCGTGATGAGCTCATTGAGCCTGCGCACCTTCACCTCTTCGGGTATGTCGTCGGGCAGATGCTTGCTCGCGTAAGTTCCCGGACGCTCGCTGTACTTGAACATGAAGGCGCTGTCGTACTGGCACTCGCGCATCATGCTCAGGCTTTGCTGGTGGTCTTCCTCGGTCTCGCTGCAGTATCCGGCGAAGATGTCGGTGGTGATGGCGCAGTCGGGGATTATGCGGCGTATGGCGGCCACGCGCTCCAGGTACCACTTGCGGGTGTACTTGCGGTTCATGAGTTTCAGCATGCGGTCACTTCCGCTCTGCACGGGCAAGTGTATGTGGTGGCAGATGTTCGGTTCTGCGGCTATTACACGCAACGTGTCGTCGCTCATGTCCTTGGGGTGGCTGGTGGTGAACCGCACGCGCATCTCGGGCACCTCCCTGGCCACGGTCTGCAGCAGCATGGGGAAGCCGGTCGCGTGTCCCTCGCTGTCCACCGCGTGGTAACTGTTGACGTTCTGTCCCAGCAGGGTCACTTCCTTGACCCCCCGGTCGCGCAGGTCGCGGCACTCGCGCAGGATGCTCTGCACGTCGCGGCTGCGCTCGCGTCCCCGGGTGTAGGGCACGATGCAGTAGTGGCAAAAGTTGTTGCATCCGCGCGTGATGCTTACGAACCCCCCGATGTGGGTGCCGCATATGCGCCGGGGCACGATGTCGCTATATGTCTCGGTGAGAGAGAGGTTCACGTTGACGGCCTTCTGCCCGCACTCCACCTGTGCCACCAGGTCGGGGAGCGACATGTAGGCATCGGGGCCCGCCACCAGGTCGGCGTGGTACTGCTCGATGAGTTTTTCCTTGACCCGCTCGGCCATGCAGCCCAGCACGCCCACGATAATCTTGCGTCCTTTTTTTTGCAGGCTGTGCAGGAACTCCAGGCGTCCCAAAATCTTCTGCTCCGCGTTGTCGCGCACCGAGCATGTGTTCAGGAAAACCGCGTCGGCCTGCTCCATGTCCTGGCACATCTCGTACCCCGCCATGCCCATGATGCTTGCCACCACCTCGCTGTCTGCCACATTCATCTGGCACCCATAGGTTTCTATCAGGAGTTTCTTCATTTGCACAATATGCCCAATTTCGGTGCAAAGGTAGTAATAAAAGTTCACATCCCTGCACGAGAAATGCCGCTAAAACCGGGAAGGCTCGCCCCGTGTGCGTTAAATTGTGTAAAAACAGAAGCACGGGGCGTTCCGCGCTCTTTGTTGTAAACGGCCTCCTTGTTTGCTTGGGATGCTGTGTCTCATTAGACATTTCGGGCTGGCACCCATGCGGATGCCAGCCCTCGTGTCGTGCCGGCCGCTTGCCGTCCATGCCATCCGGCGGCTCGTGGCGGCTTGCTTTTGGGAAAGTTCCCGATGCCTTTATGGTGTCGGGGGAGATGCGTTCATTTGACCATCACTTTGGTGACGGCCCCGCCGGGGCGGAGCAGGATATTCATTCCCTTGCGTGGGGTGGTGAGGCGCATGCCGTCGGGCGTGTATATCCGCGTGTTGGCTGCGGCAGTTTCCTGCACCATACTCTCTATGGGCGAGGCCAGGTCATGGCGCGCCTGGCGCAGGTCTTGGGTGGTTTGCACCAGGGAGGCCACATCGTCGGCTGTCGCTGCGCCCTCGTTGGCCAGAGCCTGGATGCTGTCGGCCTGGGCGTATATCGCGTCCACAGCCTTGGCCACAGCCCCGCTCTTGGCATAGTCGCAGGTGGCCAGGGGCTCGAGGGCGTACATCTGCAGTTCCGAGAGTGAGTAGCGTGGCGCGCCGTTGCTGAGCAGCATGCCGGGGGTGCGCATTATCTGGAAGCGCACATGGCGGTATGGGCGGCGCATGTGTATGTTGGCCGTGTAGGTTTTGTTCTGCACGCCCGAGAAGCCAGACAGCTCCGTCACATAGTCCCACTGCTCTCCGTCCTGGCTGGCATACACCAGCACGTCATCCCAGCGGTCGTCCTGTCCTGCGTCCCCGTCCATGCTCTTGTAATACTGCAGGCTGAAGGCCGCCTGTGGGCTGTCCAGAGCCACCTGCAGGTAGTGCGGGCGGTTGGGTGGCAGGGGAGTGCTGTACCGGCTGCGCACATAAGTTCCGGTGTTTCGGTCAATGATGCTCCTGAGCGATGTCGTGCTCTCGATGCCGTCGGTGCTGAACTGGCCGGCTGAGGTTATCAGTTTGGTGCGCGAACTTTTCCATGAGAAGGTGCTGTCGGCGGCGGCGCGTGCCTCGCTGGCGGCGGCGCGTGCGTTGTCGTTCACAGAGGTAGTCCAGCTTACGTCGGCAAAGACTGGGTTGTGGTCCGACATGATGAAGCCATCGGGTGTCCACCGGTTCCCCAGTTCGGCATAGGAGCACGACACGCTGCCATAGGCGAAGATGAAATCAATCTCGTTGTCGGGCGTGCTGCTGAACCCGTCCACGCCCTTCTCGGCCCTCTTGCGTGCGGACACCCACATGTCCTTGGTCGTGAGTTTGTACTTGAGCAGGTAGTTATAGACGCTTGATGTCCTCTTCATGTTGAAGTCGGCGGTCAGGAACTGTGGCAGTTTCTTGCCGAAGAGTGTGGCCAGGCTGTCCATCTTCTCCTTCACGACCTTTGCCTGCGAGGTGCGCACCTTGTCGTTGCTGTGGTCCAGGTGCGTGTTGGTGTAGATGAAGCGCGCTCCTGTGGCCTTGTCGGTGAAGAGTGCCCAGGTGGCTATGCGGATGCAGATGGCTCCGTCTGTCATTGAGGGACGGTCGGGGGTGCCGGTCAGCCAGTAGTTGCCGCTCTTCTCCAGCAGGAAGCGGCTGGTCTTGTACAGGATGGGGGTGTACTCTCCCAGTTCGGCGCCATCGGTGCGGGCACACCCCACCATGGCATAGCCGGGCGTGCCTGCCAGGATGCTGGTGAGTTCGGCCTTCACTCCCTCCTGTATGCCCAGCAGGTCGGGCGACACGCTGTCGATGTAGTGGTGCAGGGCCTTGGCGCGGTTGCCCCAGCTGTTCTGTCCGTTGCCGTCGCTCTCCTTGATGTTTCCATAGGGGATGTTGAAGGTCATGATGCGCAGTTTCTCTGTGGCCGCCTGGGTGGTGGCGGCTATGGCCAGCAGGAAGGCCAGCATGGTGGAAGTCTTTTGGAAAAAGTTCTTCATAAGCAAATTGTCGTTTCGGGTTTGTGCCGCAGACTGATTGTCCAGCGGGCATGAACCATCCGGTAAATGGAAAGATTGGGAGTCCCAGGCTCACAGGCCTGGCACCCCCAACCGTTGTCATACTTCTTAGGTCGTTTCACTTGACCATCACCTGGGCTGTGCCGAGGTTGCTTGCGTTCGGGAATGCCCTCGAAAGCCCCTGTGGGCCTTTCGGCGCACTCCACTCACTTGACCATCACCTGGGCTGTGCCGAGGTGACTTGCGTTCGGGAATGCCCTCGAAAGCCCCTGTGGGCCTTTCGGTGCACTCCACTCACTTGACCATCACCTTGCGGCTTGCGGCGGTGCCGCGCAGGATGTACATGCCCTTGGGCAGTCCCTGCAGGGCCCTTTCGGCAGCCTGTGCCGGGCGCACCAGTCGGCCCTGCACGTCATATACGCTCACCAGGGCTCCCACCTTGGCTGCCACGCTCTCGACGGCGTCGGCACCCTCGTTGGCGTATCCGCCGTCCTTCTTGACCACCACGCCACTCTCGGGATAGAGCGTGGGGTGCGGGTCGGTGCCCAACCGCTGGTACCACACGGGAGCCTCGGCGCTTTGACCGTTGAGCATCCAGGTGACCATGCCGCTGGCAAACTCCTCGGCGGTCTGCTTGTTGGCCTGGGAGCCGTCGCCGTTGTTGCTGTAGCAGTTGACCAGCATGGTGTTGCCTCCGTATCGGCAGAAGAGCCTGTCCTGTGAGTCGTACCCCTCGATGTCGGCCGTTGACCAGCAGTTGCTCACCCTGGCTCCCACGCTGCCCATCCAGCCGCATATCTGTGCGGCGTTCTTGCCGTTGCCGGCCTTGATGCTGCCTGTGCTGTAGCAGTTGGCGATGAGTGCCAGGCTGCCCGCGTTGGCGTTGCCCAGGATGCCGGCGGGTGCCTGGTACACGGCCTCCACAGTGCCCTCGTTGCCCAGGCGCTCCAGTTTGATGTTGCCTGTTCCGGTGCTTCGTCCTATCAGTCCCACGCGGTCGTAGCCCTTGATGCGGCAGGTGGCGTCCAGTACCAGGTTCTTGATCTCGGCGGGGGTCATGAGTGTGCCGAAGAGACCCACTCCCACCGATTTCTCGCGCTCGATGACAAGGTTGCTGATGCGGTGCGTTTGTCCGTCAAACACGCCCTTGAAGGTCACCTTGTTGGCCTCGGTGTCGCTGGAGTTTTCGGTCTCGGTGTTGAAGCCTATGGGCAGGAAGTTGGTCTCGCCCGTCATGTCGATGTTGGCTGTGAGTTTGGCGTTGATTGTGCTCAGCCCGCTGTTGACCATGGCAGAGAACACCTTCAGGTCGTGCGGAGTGGCCAGCAGGTAGTAGCCCTCCTCTGTCTGGGGGAACACATCCAGCAGGAACACGCTTCCGGCCTTCTGGAGCGCCTGCTCGGCATCGGGTGTGCCGTTGCTGTAGTCGGCCCACATTTGTTCCGACACGCTGTTCATCTGTTCCAGTTCGGGCGCGTTCTCGTCAAACACGCCCTGGTTCGCGAAGGCACTTGCCATGAGGCTGAGGTTCTCGGCCGCCCTTGCCATGGCGATGTAGGCCACGCGGCACTCATACACCTGCTTGAAGAGGCCCGACAGGCGGTTGACTGCCTTGATCATCGCCTCGCCGTCAGTGGCCTTCTCGGCCTCGGTGATGGCGGCCTGCAGGTCGGCCTTGATGGCCTCGGCATAGTTGGGGTATTGCGCGAAGTCCACACCGTCACTCCATGCGAACTCGTCAATGACGCGTGCGCGTTCCAGGTAGTTCTGCAGCACGGAAGCCAGTTGGGTCTCGCCCTCGGCGGGTGTGCCCAGGTAGGTCAGGCGGAAGTTGCCGAAGCCCATCCAGTCCCTGTCCATGCCCGTGCCCTGGTTCTGCACGCCTATCACCAGCGAGTCACCCTCCTGGATTTGCACAGCCACGAGGTTGCGGTAGCGTCCCCCGTTGAAGGCATAGGCGCAGCCGATGGGGCCCTGCGGTATCCACCCCTCGCCGTTGTCCGTCACCACGCTGTAGTCAGTGGCCTCGCCGGTGATGTGGCAGTTCTCGCCGTCCACGGCCACCGTCTTGTCGATGGCGTCCTCTATCTCTCCCATGGCATAGTTGATGTTGTCGCCCAGCATGACCTGTCCGGCGTAGAACTTGCTGTAGCCGTCGGCTCCGGGGCGGAAGGTGGCGTGGGACTCCAGCATATACACGCCGGCCTTGAGTCCCCTCAGCGTCTGGCTCATGCTGAAGTTGCAGTTCCAGGCCTCGGCCGCCGACATGATTCCCTCCACCGTGAGGATGCGCGGCTGGTCACCGCTGGTTGACTCGATGTCCCATCCCTCGCGGCCCGCGTCCAGGTTGGCGTTCACCATCAGGTCGGTGATGTCGGTGCCGGGCTGGTAGTCGGCGGCGATGGCGGCCGCGAGCAGGTTCTTGACGAACTCGGTCTCGGCCGTGATGGTGGAGTCGTTGAGCAGGTGCGTGTCCATGATGTGGGTGTAGGTGCCGTTGGGGAAGTCCTCGCCGGGCTGTCCGTCCTGTGTCAGGTAGGCTTCGAGCCTGTCGGCCTCCTCGCACTCAAAGGTGTTGTTGTTGATGTAGTCCAGCGCATACTCGGCCTGTTCCCTGTAGGCCTGGTACAGGGCGGCGGAAGCCCGTATGGCGGCACGCTCCCCGTCCGCACTCGCGTAGGCCTTGAGGAAGTCGGCCAGTGTGGGCAGGCCGCCCATGCCCTCCAGTGTGGCGGTGTAGGCGGTGAGCAGCGCGTTGTCGGCCACGGTCTCGGCGGTCTGCTGTGTCTCGGATGAGACGATGTGCTCGCGGAACTGCTCGTAGGTGTCCTGGTCGTGCACGTCGCTGTAGGTGCCCTCCTCGCTCTCATATACGAGGCCGTGCTCCATCCATGTGGGCTGGTCGTCCTCGCCGAGGGTCTGGTACCACTGCGCCGAGACGAACGACTTTCCGTTGAGTTTCCATGTCAGTTCGCCTGTCGCGGTCTCGCTCTTGTCAAACTGGGTGAACTGTCCGCCCCGCGTGCTGAAGCAGTTCCTCACCGTGGCCGTGCCCCTGTAGGCTTCCTTGTCGCCGTCCTGTCCGGTGACCTCGGCGGTGGTCCAGCAGCCCTCGATGGTGGTGCCGCTTGCGCCGCCTATCCATCCTGCCAGGGCTGCGCTCTCGCCCTTGCCCAGGCTCACCACCCGGCCGGTGGTGTAGCAGTTGCGCATGACGATGATGCCCTTGGAGCCATGGTTGCCGCCCAGCAGTCCGCCTGCGTTCACGCCGCCCACGGTCACGCTGCCCTCGTTGGCCACGTTGAGCAGGGTGGTGGTGCCCGTCTGGTCCCAGTTGGACGCGCCCACGATGCCCGCATACTGGCCTGTGGTCTTGATGGAGCAGGTGGCATCAAAGGTGATGTTGCGCAGCACCATACCAGAGTTGGACGCGGAGATGAAGCCCGCATCGTCGTTGTCCACATCCAAGGTGAGGTTCATCACGCGGTGGTTCTTGCCGTCGAAGGTGCCGGCGTAGCCCACCTTGAGGCCAATCTGCTGGAACTTGTCGCCGGCCTCGGCGAAGTCTATGTCAT
>ERZ808252.116-NODE-116-length-86798-cov-4.452647_pt1 | contig 86798 bp, 49 predicted proteins | sample MGYA00521242_ERZ808252 | MGnify/ENA primary metagenome ERZ808252 (study PRJEB31516, sample SAMN03275581) | gut metagenome | biome: mammalia-associated habitat; material: feces | host: Papio cynocephalus | place: Kenya | collected 2012-08-07 ... | reverse complement strand
AACAATTCATTAGATGGCATCACCATGAATTCAAATCGATTCTTGTCTTAATAAATCCACCATATAGATAGGGAAATATGTCTTTTCCCCGACGACTTCTACGTTACAATCACCAAAAATGAAGGCTTGATGAATGCCATATTCTTTATTCGCAAAAAGATTATTTAATGCAGAATGTTCCTTATAGTCTTTGCCCGATTTTACTTCGATTGGCAGTACCTCATCTTTATAAGTCACAAGGAAGTCTACTTCTCCTTGCTTCTTGCTAGAAAAGTAGAACAAATTATTGAATTCAAAGCCATGGCATAAGAGTTCTTGCGCGACGACATTTTCAAAAATACCACCGAAGTTAATGTCTTTATCATGCGCTAATATTTTTTCTTGTATCCCCGTAGACAATAAGCGGTAGCAAAGTAATCCAACATCATTTACGAACAACTTAAGCAACTTGTTGTTTTTGCTTAATAGTAATGGAACTTTAGGTTCATGGACGTTATAAACAGGAATTGCTATTCCGGCATCTTTAAGCCAAAGAAAATCGTTCTCACAACGCAACAAGGAATAATTTTTATCTACTTTGGAAAGGATGAAACGCTTTGATTTGCTATTTAATTCGCTAGGTATCAAGTCATAAGCGTTAACGATATAGGGGCGATCAAACTCACTCGCGTATTTTGTGATGTCTTTTTTGTAATAAATTTCAATTGCTTTATGCGCAAGATGCGTTGCCGCTAAATCATTTGTTTTTACGAACGTTTGTACAGCGTCAGGCATTCCACCAATCATAAGGTATTGATAAAAGAGATTGATCATTTTTTCATGAATGAAAGTAGGAACCTCTTTCCTTTTTTCGTAACAATCCTTTACCTCTTGGATGATAGGATCTTGAACACTATTGGCCCAAAGAAATTCCTCAAAATCAAGCGGATACATTGTTTCTTCGTAAAGATATCCAGTAGGTTCCAAAGCGATATTGAATGTGGTTACACCTAATAAGGAGCCAGAAAAGATAAAACGATAACGGCCATCCATAACAAAGCCTTTTGACATTGTTTGGAAGTCAATATCCTTGGCTAATTGAATTTCATCAATGAATATGACTGTTTTTGAAGGAACGAGGGGAGAAGTTGCAAAAGCCGAAACGACAAGTAAAAAATCCTTTACACTCTTTGCTTGAGCAAAAGCAGGGATAGCTTGAGGACTTAAGGCAAGATTTATATAAATGTAGTTTTCAAAGTGTTTCTTACAAAAATCATCGATAAGGTAAGTCTTACCGACTTGGCGTGCTCCATCCACCAATAACGCCTTGCTTGTTGCGAGCCATTTTTCTAATCTTTCTTTAAATTTTCTCTTCAACATATTCGCCTTCTTAGGACTATATTAAACTTTTACAACCCAAAAAACGATAAAAAACTAAACTTTTCCAACCTTAAAAATGCTGCTTTTCTAAACTTTTCCCACTTTTTAGAAAAAACAAGGAATTATCGGAATATTTCAAGATACCACTAGGTCACATTTATCAGGTAACTAGCAGTTTTCCGTCTTTTCAGGCTATTTTTGCTTGCAGTTTCCCCAATTTTGGCACAAAAACACTTGCAGTTTTCCACCATAGACCTTCATAACGTGATTTCATTTATAAGTCTTTATTGTTTTTAAAGATGATTGCTTAGTTAAGATTTGCCAAAATAGATTATTATCTTCTAGTCGGAAATTACTTCGTATTTCTTCGTGATATTATTGGTATTAACTTAATAACCAATTGATTAAATTAATCGCTTTTATTCCTTCATAAACTTCTTCTGTTTCATCTAAAGACAATATTATTTTTTCGTAGTTGTCATTTATTTTCATAAGAGGGGCTAATTCTCTATTTCGAGTTTCTTCGCTACTTAATGATTCACTTACCTGGAAATATATTTTTTCTTTAGGACTAGTGGCAATAAAATCAATTTCTTTATTATCGATTTTTCCTATCGCGACATCATATCCTCGTCTTAAAAGTTCAAAATAGACGATATTTTCTAAAATATGTCCTCGGTCTCTATCTCGTAAACCCAATAAATAATTGCGGAATCCAACATCGGAGATGTAATACTTTCCTAATGTTTTTAAGTACTCTTTCCCTTTTATATCAAATCTTTTTATCTCGTAAAACAAATATGTTTCGGTTAATGCATTGATATAGCTTTCGATTGTATGTGCGCTTGGACTACCTTTTTTCTTTCTTTCCATAATCATTCCCTCATTCATTAATTTGTTACCAATTGATGAAAAGGAGACGCTTAAGCCAATGTTATCCGCTAAAAACAAGACTACTTTTTTTAGTAACAATGGATCAGTTACGGCTTTTTGCCCTCTTCTTTTTTCTCTTTCTAGAATGTCTCTAGTTATAATCGTGTTGTAGGTTCCTTCAAGGAGCATGAACGCTTTCTCTTGGTCTAAACCGACGTCTTTTATAGCAGGCATGCCACCAAATCTTAAATAGGCAGCAAAACTTTCTTTCAATGAATAGTGCCCCCCGTTTTTATCAATCACTTCCGTTTTTGTTTCACCAAAGGCACCTGTGATTTTTTTAACTTCAAAGTCATAGAAATATAAAAATTCTTTGAAGGACAAAGGAAGCATCTTTATTTCGACACATCTTCCCGCCAAATAGGTTGAGTATTCGCTCGATAATAAGCAAGCATTGGAGCCTGTAACGTAGATATCGGTATCGAACTCGACTCTTAAAGCGTTAATCGCGTTTTCCCAGCCTTCGATTCTTTGTATTTCATCAAAAAAGAGATACATCCTTTTATTAGGAACGATCTTCTTTTTGACATATTCATAAACCTCTTTATAGGACATTAAGGAGAATTCCATTTTTTCAAAATGCATTTCTACAATTTGGTTTTCGCTTTTACCTTCTTCAAGAAGATGTTTTACCATCAATAGCAAAAGCTTAGACTTTCCGCTTCTTCTGATTCCGGTGATAACTTTGATGGGTTCTTTGTCTTGGAATGCAATCAGTTGCTTTAAATAGATGTCTCTGTTTTTAAGATCTTCGTTATTTATCATACGGTTTTCTCTCTATGATTAATTCTAATAAAAAGTAAAACATTCTTCAAAGTTTTTGCATTCAAAAGCAAAAACTTTTAAATTAAGAAACTTCTTGCACTGAAATGCAAAAACACCTGATTTGTTTGCCCAGAACGCTTTTGATTCATATTTGGATGAATTTGGGGAATTTAAGAATAATCGTCTAAAGCAAATAGTGGTGGCACAAAGTGCGCAAAAAGGTTTTTGGCTATTAGGAGCTACTATTCCTCTACGCGTTTGCGCTCATGTTTATTGATCGAAACAGCCTATAAAAAGTTGAAATTATTAGAGACGTGGCCTATTGAAAAATAAAGAAATTTTGGTATTAAATCAGGTAATACATATTGGCAAAGACGACCATTTCTCTTTAACCGATATTGTAAGGTATAAAACTTTGAAGATCCTGCTGATGTCGTGAAAAATTGGCTAAGGCGAAAGGATACAATAGAATTCATAGGCTTGTGGGGGAGACTAAATAACCCTGATTTTAACCTAGTCGAATTCGACCAGTTTAAAAATGAAGCTGGACACAATTACTCCACATTATTCCCAAAAAATGGATAGAAGGGTTGGACGCTATCGGTATTGTTTCAAAGGCTCGCAAATATAATATAGACACGTATGCACACAAAGACATCGCCCTACAATTTGCGTCCTGGATTTTGCCCGGAACCAATTTATATATCATCAAAGAATTTCAAAGGCTAAAAGCGGACGAGCAAAAATAATTCAGTTGGACTATAAAACGCGAACTTACGAAAATAAATTACCACATTCTCGCGGATGCCATTAAGGGCAATATCATCATTCCACTTATAATATCCAAGGAGCAAGCGTCCATTGTCTAGGCGAATGAAGTGGACGTTCTAAACGCTCCCTTGTTTGGGATGATTGCGCGTGAATGGAGAGCCAAGAATCGAGAAAAGAATGGTAATATTCGCGACTACGCTACCATTCAAAACTTGTATGTCTTTCTAAACTTGAAAACCTGAACGCTTATCTATTAGAACGCGGATTAAATAGGAGAAACGGATTGTCGAATTGAACAAAGCGACAATTCGGCAAATGAAAGCTTTGGCGGAAGAAAGACTTGAACTAACTAGTGACTCGAATGGGTAGTTTGTGACATCTTTCTTGTCTTTGATTAGGCTCAAAAAAAGATTCCTTCTTCAAACCTTTAAAATTGCGAATTTACTTCAGAATATTTTTCATTAATGACGTAGTTAAACCGAATGTTAATTCCAATCTTTCATCATGTCTTCGATAGTTAATAAGGTGCAATTTTTCTTTCTTGCCTCTTTTTTAACGCCATCCGTAAAGCCTTTTTTCACGAAAGCATAGAAATATGCTTCGCTGACATTTTTAAAATAAGTGCAGTAGTGCAGCAAATCGTTATATTCACCGACATCGAATAATTCGTTTTTAAATTTGCATTCAGAGAAAATATATTTATTTTTATCAATCCCTAGAATGTCGATGTCGTCAGGCTTTTTGCTAGTTGGATCTGTTCCCCACCATTTTCCTAAAGAAGAAGGAATAAATGGAAGTTTCTTGTTTTTTGCTAAGAAACGCAAATATTGGTAGCAAATTCCTTCGAATTTTCGCCCCGCATAATCTTTAAGTTCTTCTTCTATAGAATTTACATAATCCAAAGGATCCATCAAATCAATTTTCGTTGTTCTCGCGAAGATAAATCGATACCAAAAACTGAAAAAGTTATCACTTATGATGTATTGGCTTTTCCTCGATGTGGCTTTTTCTCCGCATGGAGTGACCCTTTTTATAAGCCTCATTTCCATAAGAGCATTTAAATACATTGGAATATCTGTTTGTTTCATAGATGCCTTATCGGCAATTTCTGACATTTTGTTTGCGCCTCTAGCAATTGCTTCTAAGATACTATTGTAGGTAGCGGGTTCACGAAGTTCTGCTTTTAGTAAAATGATTGGTTCTTCTTTTAAGGCGGCATTAGCATCTACGATTGCGTAGGCGATGTTTTCTTTTAATGATAAAGAGGAAACAAACTTTTCTAAATAATAAGGTACTCCTCCTAAAACGCAGTAAGCAGTCATTTGGTCTTCAATCGAATAAGAGGGCAAAAACTTTCTAGCGACATTAAATTCGAATGGCAATATTGCCATTATCGCCGTATTTCTTCCATATAATGGGCTTTTTTCGCCCATGATTTCATTGACCATAAATGAAACCGAGCTTCCGCATAAGATGAGGAGAATGTTCTTCTCTTTCCATAGATGGTCAATCGTATTTTGGAGGATGCTTTTAACCGATGGTTCCATTTTTGCAATGTAGGGGAACTCATCAATGATGATGACTTCTTTGCTTTTCGCGTGATCGTAGATGTAACGAAATATGTCTTCCCATCGTTTGAACGTCATATTTGCGTTTTCCTTAAAATGCCTTAATGTCGTAGACGCAAAATCGTCAAGGTTAGACTTTTTCTCAACGGCAGAATAAAAAAGAACGTTTTTATCCTTCGCGAATTCTTTTAGAAGCTCCGTTTTTCCTATTCTTCGCCTTCCATACATAATAAGAAATTCAAAGGACGATTTTTGATAAAGGGACTCCAGTTTGTTTAATTCTTTTTCTCTACCGATGAACATAATTGACCTCTATATAAACAAGATTATTATAAACTAGATTATATTAAAGAAAAACGCAATTTTTCCTCGCTTTTAAAATAGCGGTGGAAATATAAATCATTTTTTCTTATAAACAAAATAGCGGGCTTTGAGGGCCCGCTATCACTTTAAACATACAGGAACAAACTTCTGTTGTTTAAGCATTATTAAGGGTAAAGTAGAATCCACCTTTGAGAATCCCTGCAAATCTCACTTTGATTTTGCCTAGATTATATTCTTCAGCGCCGGGTAGAGATGGCGTTTCAGCCTTTTTAAATCCTTTTTTAAGGAGCGCTTGTCGATACATTTGATAGAAATTGGCATCAATTCCTGATGTGGTCTTATTCGACAATTGAATCTGATCGTTTACGGAATAATCGCTTTGCCAAAGCTTATAGGTCTCTTCCGTATATAGATAAGGGATATTTTTTGCTTCTTCGCCATAGAAGGATTCAAAGTTTGTGGCAATTGATTCTTCTTCATTCGCCCAAGAGGTTGGTTCTTCAAAGTTAGGCAAGGATAGTAAAGTGTTTTTCACATCTTCTGGCAAAGAAACATCATCATATTTGAATGTCACTTCTTCCTCTCGCGAGTTGATGATGTCCCAGTCATAAGTGAATGTGACTTTACTGAGTAATCCATCATCGCCTAACTTGAATTTTGCAGTTTCAGGGAACATAAGCGAGGCATTGTGATTAAACGGCAATCCTTTGCTCACGTAAGAAAGGGTATGGTCGCGAAGGACGTATGTTTTATCGCCTTTCTTTTCGAATAACGCACTGGAGATAGAATGTGGGCTAACGGAAGCGATATCTCCTTCTTTGCTATTTGAGCGAGGATAATAATTCCCGTCTTCCGTCATAATGAAAGATTGGATGCCATTGTCCTTTTGATAATAGCCATTCGCGGTTATTTTCTTCCCGCCAAATGTAGTTGTGGTTTCTTCCTTGTAATAAACTCCATCGACGTAAGTAATGGTTTGGTGAGGGGAAGTGGCTAATGTATCTTGAAAGGATACCTCGTAAGGCTTAGAACCGTCAAAAGCGGCAAAGGCATTATCGAGCTCAGGGATCTTTAATGAATCGGATAAATCCGTTAAAACAGTGAAGTCACTTTCTTCTTCTAATTGGCAATTCAAGATGTAACGGTAAACGAAGGAAGTGGTACCATCATCAAACTTTGAAAGAGCGAATTCAAAACGAGCTCCATTAACTTGATTATTATCATCAAGCGTGAGATACATTCTTTCCGGCACGCCTTTGATATCCATTTGACCAAAGAAATCCTTTAGTCGATTGGCTAAGCGACCATAATAAACGTATTCGCCATTCTCTAATCGGTAACACTCTTTTTCTTCTAGAAGTTTTGCCTTTAAATCAGGGACAAGATCATTCCAATCAAGGTATTTTTCGTATAGTTTTTCTGTGACTTTTCCTTTTTCATCATAACCGATTTCATAAGCGTAACCATCTTCGTGACGAGCAATGATATCGCTAGTGGTGGCTTCTGTTTCGGGATCAATCGTTATGATTTCGGCTTTGTTTTTGCTTAGCAAAAGCTCTGAAGCGAGATTAACGCCTTGGTCAGTTCCATCAATATAGACATGAGCTTCGTTATGAAGCTTAATCCTCTCATTATTATCTAAATCAAAGCGAGATAGAACTTCAGACGTTAAGCTTGTTTTCCCAATGGAATAATGTTCAGCGACGTATTTATCCAAAGTCGGATGCGTGGCCTGGCCGATATTGCTAATAAGAGTTTGGGTACCATAAAGATTTGTGTATTTTTCTCCGGTCTTTCCCATAAGATTAAAGCCAAAAGAAGTACCCTGTTTATAGAAACTGACACGTAGAATTTGCTTTAATGATTCATCATCAGTATAACCAATCGACGCGCTGAATAGTTTGACTACGTAGCGGTTCTCGCTATAGGTAACACCATTACTTTCCGTAATAAAGCTTGAGACATCGATCTTGTTTTTGTAGTCCGTCTCATAAGCGGGGAAAACATATAAGCTAGAAAGATCGTTCACGTAAGTAAGCTTTCCGTTTGGGTAAGAGTACTTCGGTCCGCTTAGTTTTACTTCATCGTCTTCTAACGTGAAAGAGTAGACGATGCTATCGCCATATTGCTTATCAAAAGATTCTTTCAACAAATACCCATAACCCAAGGAGGTATTGTAGTAATACCCCTTGGTTAGCCATTCATGGTATTCGCCTGTCGTCTTGATGGCGGACGCTATTTCATAATTAGATGCTTTTGAAAGCTTCTTGAGCATCGAGAAGGCTTCTTGTGCGGTGACGTTCTCTTTCTTTGCTTCTGGCGTAGGGGTGGGGGTAACGCTTGTGTCAGAGTTATCGCCAGTGGATGGAAGACTAGATTCAGGGGCGCAAGAAGCAAGGAGAAGACTAGATAAACAAAGGAATAGAATTTGCTTTTTCATCGATTAGTCCTATCTAACATCTGGAGAAACGATAATTGAAACAGAATCTAATGGCATATATTCATCTTTCCCGTTATCAAAAATTTCTACGATTGAGGAAGAAATTGCATATGTGTGATAAGAAGTGAAATCGGTCCAAGTTCCCATGAGATAGAAACCAGCGTTATCTAAATCTTTGCGATCTTCTTCTGTCAATTCTGAATATCCAGCCTTTTTCATTAAAGAAGCGTAAGCTCCAACGAGATTTGTTCTCTCGTCTTCACTAGAAATTTCTGACGAAATTGTTAGTGTTCCTTCGGTGTCGGAATGTGCCTCTATAGTCCATTCTGCGCCTGTGTCCCAATATGGCAAATCAGCATCGTTGCCAAGGATGGCCTTTAGATAATTGCCAATTTCCGTATATCCTTCGCTTTCCCATGTTTTCGCTTCGGTAATCTTTGTAATATCCACTGGTAAGGTGGTTTCTCCGATATTGCTCCATTCACAAGTGGTGGTTTTATCCCCGTTTTTTAGCGTTAAAACCAAGGCTTTTTTATCTGCTGTTAACGCTAGAGTTTGCATATCAGCGTTTTGGAAATATGACGATAGAGTGGCGAACTGTAGATGCGTTAATACATCATCTTCATCAACAAGCGGAGAAACGGAACCATTAATTATGACTTCGCCAGCAAAATCGTAATCCGGGAGTAAGGAAGAAAATAAGTCGGTTGATGTTCCATCTTCCTTAACCGTTTCGCCATCGACGGCTAGAACTTTGAATCCTGTTTCCGTCTTCAAGTATCCTTTTGTTTCGTTATCTTCGACATCTAATAGACGGTCACTATTGACGTAAAGAGTTTCTTTTATAGCCTCGCCTTCTTTTATTTTGACGGTGTAATTGCCTTCTTTGATTTTGTCGAGCGCTACTTTAAGCGCTTTTGATTCGTCGGTTTCAGGTAGGGTTTTAAGCTTTGTTTCTTGATAAGATGTCGGTTTTACAAAAGTAGCAGTGAGAGTGGCAAGAGTGCCCTCAACATCTTTTAGCGTCATAGCCAAGGCGACACTCTCATTAAAACTAATTGAGCCTGTCGCCTCAGTGATTTCTTTTAGGGGAGCGCCTTTGAGAAATAGCTTTACAAAGGACTTTCCTAAATCGTTTAGCGTGTTATTAGCGGCTAAATCCACTTCGTTTTCATTTGCGTGGTCGGCGGCTAAGTTAACAAAAGCATTCGGGAATGCTTCGTCGAATTGTTCTCCGAGGACGGTTTCAGTCGACTTCTCGTTATGCTCGTCAAGTGTAGCGAGATTCACCCCCCCCATTACTATCCTTCTCGAAAAATTGCCCTTTCGCGTCCACTGAGATATAGGAAACGTGATCGGAAGCATAGTCGATAGTATAATCTCCATCAACATTCGTAGTCCCTTTCTTGATGGAGGCATTTACTTTAGCGTTAAATTTTGTCGCGAAATCGCTCGCTTTTAAGTTTTCCTCGTTTGTTCCAATAGGCGTAGAGGTGCTCGAATCGTTTTCACCACAACTTGTGAGAATTGTTAGTGCGCCTAGAGCGATGATTAAGTTGCGTTTTTTCATAAATAAATCAATCCTTTCCTTTAAATTTGAAACGGATTGTAAGAAGAATTTCGCTCTTTTCAATGTTTATTTTCTTTTTTCACTAAATTTTCATTTTGGCTCGCTTGATAAGCACCCAAAGCATTACCAAATATTCAAAGAATCCTCGCTTGATAGATGCATATAATCGTTTTCTTTGACTTGATAGGTCTCTAAGAATTTCGTTGAATTCATGAATAACGGGTTGACTCTTCCTCTTCCGATAGGATGGCTATCGTCTTTTAAATAAGAATAATAAGTAGGTAAATCAACATAGTAGAGATTGTTTCTCGCTAAGCGGGAAAAGAACTTTTTGTAATCAAAATTCTTTTGCTGCTCGCTATAGTCAGTGACGATATTCAAGCCTCCTAAGTCAGCAATCGCCTCATTGATCTTGATCGCTCCGTTCTCTTTAAAGCCAGGCACTTCTTCAAAATTACTATAAAACGTTGATGCTTTTTCGCTTTTTGTTTGGAAGGATGCTAGGTTTTGCTTACCAAGCCAATCCTTATTGAAATTACAATTTTCATCGTACATCAATCCGTTTTCATCAAAGCCATGAACGATTTCGTGACTTAACGGGAAAGCAAAATCCGCGAATAAATCTTCTATTGATAATGAATAGGCGTTTTCTTTTGAAAAAAGATAGCCAAGAGTTAGGCAAACGGTGTTATTGCTTATGTCGTTAAAGGCGTTAGCCTCTAGGGGATTTATGGAATATAGATATGGGTTCGTAGTAGATTCGCTTAGGCTATTTTTGATGGAGATCATCATTTCTTGCCGATAGATATTCATGTTGCGGTAAAGAGAATCTTTCTCGTATTCATGCGGAGGGAATAGATAAAGATTATCTCCTAAGTCCTTATCGAACAAAACCATGTCCGTGTTCTTAAGCTTTTGCTTTGCTTTTTCTTTCCCCGCTTCATCTAGCCAAACGCTGGTGTCTAGGCGTTTTTCGAACGTTATTTTCAAATTTTTAAATAGTTCGTTCAGTGTGTTGTAGTTTTTTTGATATTCTTCGCTATTTCGATAGGAACTCGCAACCTCGTTTGCGATATAGGGGATAACGTAGTTATAAAAGGATTCTTCACTACCAACGTCGTTATATATACCAAGCGCCTCCTGCTTATTTTTTGGTAAGCAAGAGGAATAATTGAGCCCGTATAAATAAAGCAAATACGCTTTGCTGTCGTTTAATCGATCTTCTTTTGACAAAGCTTCGATTAAAGCATCGTATTCAGAAGCATAGTAGACGGATATTTTGCTGACATCGTATCCCTCTTCCTCATATAGCTCTTTTAAAGAAAAGCATCCATTAATCGAAGCGGAGTCCCCAATGGGTTTATTAGTAATGATCTCATTCCCCTCCTGATCCTCTTTTATCTTATTTTTCAAGCAAGAGAAATATGTGCTTAGAAAAGAGCGAAGATTAGAGGCGTACTCGCTTGCATTGACGGCGTCTAACACTTTTAAAGCGCTCGTCAAGAAAGATATATCATTGAGGCATGTCTCTTTATAAGCATAAGGATAGGCGTAGCGGTTTGCGAGATAGATTGCGTTATTTCCGTTTTGGCGCATCACCGATAAAAAGGGAGCGAGCACGCTAGAATGGCTTTGATTGAAGTCAGTGCGAAGTTGGGAACAAAGTTCAGGTAAGCTACTAGCGTTTTTGATGTTATCGATTGCCGTTTTCAAACCGCTATAGTCGCTCTCTTTTTTCGATTCATTACGGTATGAGGCCAAAAAGGAATCGATCCTCTTCTTGTTATCGTCTTTTATTGACGCCATAAACTCTTTTACGCTTTTCACAAGAGCTTTTGTGCTAACGAGATTGCTTCTTTGCGCCGCGTTAGCAGAGAATAATTCATCGTGATTGATATAGCTATAAAAGTCATCCTCTGGGTTTTTGCCTATATAGCCTTGAATCCGTTCCAAAATCGTCCTCAGTTCTTCGCTATCAGCTTTCTCTTCTAGCGGAAAATAATAGTAGTGGGAAGAAGCGTCACTACCTTCTTTGGGGAAAAATAACGATCTGTTCTTGAAATAAGCAATCGCTTCTTGCACATCTTTCGGCAATTTTTCATAGTTTTTGATTGGGTATAAGTCATTATCTTCGTATTGATGATAACTCTCGTAATAGGGGCTAGGTTCTTCTAAAGAGGGGAACGCCTTTCGTAAAGCGACTATCATGGTTTTATAGGTAAATTCTTCCTCCCCTTTTAACCCGAGCGAAGACAATAACCCGTTTGTGGTTATGGAGGGATCGTTTTTGCTAGCGACTCGCGCGATTTCTTTCACCATGGAGTAAGACTCTCCAATTGGTTCGCTGCTACTAGTGGTAGATGGAGAACAAGAAAATAGAACCCCCATCATCAAAGCAAAGACTCCTAAACTCCTTCCTTTCATGATATCGCTCCCTCCTATAACAATTAATGCGCCTAAAATGATGTAACCGTATAGAACAAAAGGCAAAAGAATTTTTGAATAAGGGGTATAGTTTCTGAGCGCCAAATAGCGATGGAATTTGAGCGCGTTTTCCTAGTTTCTTGATTATCTCGAAAAGGGCTATGAAGATATTTCCAATTGAACTCAGCCTCCTGTTTCTAGATTAATTTTTAATTAATTTAATTAAATGATTCACGAATGTTTTCATATATTCGATAAAATGGGTGTCAAAAAAATAAAGGATTAATTTCAAAATTATTTATTGATTTTCTTTAGAACGATGCTTGTCATAAAGCACTAATTTATCATGTTTCGTTATTTGAAAATAGAATGAAAATAATAATATTTACAAATAAATAAATATTAAGTTAAAAACTATTGATAAGATATAAACAAAAAGATTTATTCAAATTAATTATTGACAATATTTCAGACAATTTTAATTTCTTTAAACATAAAATTGAAAGGAGGTAAATCGCCTTATTCTCTCTTTGTTTCAAAGAGAATGAATCCTTGAATAAGGCAAGCGATTGATTATGAAAAAGAGATTATTAATTTTATCAGTCGTTGGTATTTCTCTATTGTTCAGCTGCGGTAATAACGAAGCTGATTCTAATGGCAGCTCGACAATCGATGCTAGTCAAACCGAAATATGTAGCAAACCGGCAGCGGAAGAGAAAACGCAAATCTACCAAAAACGCGCATTCCCGGTTCTGCGTAGGGGGATGACGATCAAGCTTGATGAGTTCTTTGGAGTGGTGCCTGGGAAAAACGAAGACCAGAATGCGACGGCGCTACAAGCGTATATGGTGAAATCCTCATCCGAGAATTACGTTGGCTATTTAACGGGTGGAGATGGAAAGAGCCTCGATCTTCTCTTTGTGCGTCCAGGCGAGGTGACGATTAACCTTTACGCGAATGGGGTCTATAAAACCATCACCCTTAACGTTGAGGAAAACGAAGAATGCGGAAATCTCGTTAAAGTGCTAAGTAAAGTCAAGAGCAACTACACGGCAACGCAATTCAAGTACAATGATGATGGCGAGAAAGTAGTTGTCCAAAAAGTGTATCGTTCTTCGAATTACATTTATGGCGCTACGACGAAGAGCGGGTACTTATTATCGAAAAAGGACGATAACATCTACTCTTTCTCATTACCAAGCGTCGAAAGCGACGAACTCGATATCGATATGTCTCCGCAAGGGGATAAAGCCGACTATAACGGTACGTTCTTATCCCTTGATGCAACAGCCGATAATTCTTATTGGCAGTACAGACTAGCGCAGTCTTAAAGAAATACAAATATGCCTTCGTTGCTTCCAACTCTTTGACCAAGCGCTTATTCAAGTCACTCTTTTTGATGAACGATAGCTACGAAGACTCTTCCCCTTATCTCATGTTTGCAAGCTATCAAAACAACGAACTATCGTTCTTGCCGGTTCTTGCTAATAGCGATGGGACAAAGCTGAGCTATATGTACGAATTCACCATTTCTAGCGTTGATTCGACTCGTGTAGCCTCTTTAGATGATTATGTTGACCAATACAAAGCGCCGACGCCGGCCGATGTGAGCCAGATTCGAAACGCGATTAAATACATGAGCGGACTCGTGAATTGGACGCTCGATGCAAAATTATCCTACATCGGCGAAGATGGGAAGAAACTATCAAGCCGCAGTCCTTATATGAACATTTTCAAAGGTGGAAACAAGGTGGCTGGTCTAAGTGGGTCTCTCCCCGATTTAACTCGGTACGCAGGGATTAAAAAGATCACCGAGAAAGCTTATTTTGGAACCCGGTATGGTGGAAGCGAAGTCACTGGATTTCGTCAAGGCGGATTATGGAGCACAAACAACACCACCTATAACTACTATGAAACCGAGACCGATAGCGGAGTTTATAAAGTAACTAGAGAAACGATTGAGGCCTCTAATAGCTCTGGACAATCGAGAAAGTATCCTAATTGGTGGTCTTATGCGTTTATGCAGCGCCACCTCATCGGGCTCAGTTTGAGCACAACCTCCATCAACAATGCTTTCCCACTTTACGATGAAGGAAGTAATACCTTTACCTTTACTGGCAAAACAGACTCCTCTTATAGCGTGATTATTTCGGTGATTGCGATGTGCTACCACGCGGATATCACCCAATATTCCAACCCTTTCCGCGATTTCTTCGTTAAGAATTACGGGACGTTGGATTGGTCTTTCACTTATTCGAACGATAAGGTTCTCACCGGCATGAATTTGGTAGTCAAAGTCCGCCTCCCGAAAGAGTATTTCCCTTCTTTTGATCAGGATTACTATTGGGTTATGGATTGCGCTTATAGCGATATCGGGACAACAAGCTTAGATTCGATCATCTCGACGCTCAGCGTTCCGACGGACTTATAGGAGGACAACAAGATGAAAAAGAATAAATTATTGCTGCTTTTATCAAGTTCCCTATTTTTATGCTCTTGTGGGAACGCGCCCACTAGCGATAGGGGGGCCTCGTCTTCTAATGAAACGGAGGAATCCTCGATTGTCGTGAAAGATATTCAAAACGTCACTACTGGCACGACGATTGACTTAAAAGACTATGTGGAAACGCCTTTAGGAGAAAGCTGGACTTATGAGCTGCTCACTGATTCGGTGCATCTTCCCTCCGCTTCGATTGAAGCGGAAGAAGCGCCTTCTTTAGAGCAATCAACGAAGCTATTAGCGATTCGCCCTGGGCGCGTGAATTTCAAAATCAAGTGCGGCGAAAAAACAAAAACGGGATATTTCGATGTTATGGCTAGCTCGGAAATGAGTGCCCTGGTCTCCACCTTCCAAGAAACGGTTTTAACCAATTACACAAGCGTTAAAACCTTTGAGGTCGATAGCGATTATAACTTGAAAAATCTATCAGATGGGGAAGCACTTCTCTATAAAAACGAGGACTATGTTTATCACCCTTCTAGCTACTATGGGGAGATGATTCATAAAAAAGATCATCAGGGTTATTATTTCCAGCTCAATGGGGTTGAAGAGAAATACGAAAATAGTTTTCGCGCATTGACTAACGCAAGCGATTCCCCGTTATTGGAGACGATATTCCGCAATACCTATCAAGCTTTAGAAAATTACTTCACTTTGGATTCGTTACGGTATTACGAAGCCTCGAAAACGTTTATCGGAGATGAATTCGCCTATGCTCTTTGCTATGAAGAGGAGACAAAAAATGTATTCCTCAATGCGTTAACGAATCTTGGGTTATCCTATTCTCATACGGTGAATGGAACAAGCTTCTACACGGTCGCAATCGCCCCAAAAGTCGAAAACGGCTTATTCTCTTTCTATACCTTAAGCGCAACCTATAGCGGCTATGCTTTAACGGAAGGGCCTTATGTCTTAAAAGGCGTCGGTTCTACAAAGATTTCTGCTGTCGATGATTGGGTTAATAGTAACTCATCGATGGTTTACGCCAATAACGCGAGCATCAACAATCGCTTGGACGGCATCACAAGTTATACTGCTACGTTTAATGGTCAATACGAGGATTTGGACGGGAATAAAATCGATGTCCCTGAATACTTCGCTTCCTCTTTGCCTGAAATCCATTCGACGTTGAAATGGAATGACCGCTATTTCTATTCCGACAACATGAACCTCATCGATGGCAGAAAAGAAAACAAAGTCCTGTTAGAAAACGGGACCCTAAATGGAGAAAATACAGTTATCCGTTATGTTCTGAACGATGAAGGCAAGTACGTAAGCAAAGAAAAATACGGCAAAGACGCTACTAGCAGTTATGAACTGACTGATTGGAAAAACGGCCAAACGTTCTCTTGTTACCTACCATTAAACGTTTTTAGAGACTCGAATTGGAAATATGCTTCGATTGAAGATAAAGGGAATAGTAATTATTTCTTAAGCGGCTTCAACGATTCAATCGGCAAACACGTTATCCAATATCTCCTTGGTGGGATCAGTGCCTATCCTTGTTTCAATGATGCGAGCGCATTCTATTATTATGGCGAATACGCGACACTCGATTTGCATCTTGGGAAGACGCTGACCGATGAAATTACTGGTGAAGCCTATACAAGGCTTATCGATGGCAGCTGTTCACCTCAAAAATACTACATATACCACATCAATTTCGAAATTACCGATATTAATAGCACACTCATTACGACTCCAAGTGCAGCGTAGAAAGGATAATAATTATGAAAAAGAATGTATCTAAAAAGACATTGCTTGTCTTAGCGACAGGCTTATTGACTCTATCTTATGTTGGAGTGCTAGCTGCTTGTGACAACAACTCTAGCGATTCTTCTTCAGCAGGAGAAAAAGTCCCAGAAGTCAAAAAGCTCTTAAAAATTGTAACCCCTCCAAAGAAGACGGTATTTACGGTTGGTGACGCCTTTGATTTAAGTGGGATGGTTGTGAAATACTTCATCGAAACCGATGGTGTAAGCGATGAAGGCATTACGCTTGATGCAACCCAGTATCAATTAAGCATTGCGGAAGGAACGGTATTTACGAAGGAAGATATCGCTAACGATAAAGAGATTCTTATTTCTTACAAGGAGGACTCTGGCGTTATTGGGGCTACGCTCCATATTGTCGTTAAGGATTACGAAACCTATAGTGTCGTTTTCGAAAATGACGACGGCACCGTTTTGGATTCCACCAGCGTAAAAGAAGATAAGACCGTCGCTTATGAAGGCGATTATCCTAGCAAAGAAGCGGAAGGGGAAACTTCTTATTTCTTCGATGGATGGTACGTGAAAGGCGATCCTGAGAAAAAGCTCATCGACTTAGCGACCTATAAGATTACAAAGGACACCGTTTTGGTTGCCCATTATATTGCTGGCTCTAGCGTCGCTAGCGATGGAGTGCTTGATTATAAAGCAATCGAAGGCAAAGGATATGCGGTAGTGGGATTCCATGAAAATGCCGACAAAACAAAAATTGACATCCCTGCCACGATTAATAACCAGCCTATTATTGAGGTTGCTGAAGAGGCTTTCGAGTATGAAAGTGATGTTACATCTGTAACGATGTCAGATAATATCGTAAGAGTCGGGGCTAGCGCTTTTTATGGAGTGGAGAATGCAATTTCACTTCATCTTAGCAACAATCTAGCTTCTATTGGCCAAGAAGCTTTCTATGGCATGAGCAAAGTCACCTCATTAGAAGTCCCTGGCTCACTAAAAGAGATACCAAAGAGAGCTTTTGCTGAGATGACAAGTTGCGCCTCTTTGACGCTTCATGAAGGCATCGAAACGATTCGTGACGAGGCTTTCTCTGAAATGCCTATCACTTATGTTTCTATTCCTGATAGCGTCAAAGAGATTGTTGGGACGAAATCTACTAGCTATTTCGAAGAGAACGAAAAATATGATGGCTGCCCATTTCAAGATTGTAAATTGCTCGTAAAGATTCATCTTGGCGCTGGAATAAGCGACATCAACGAGGGCGATTTCAATTACTCTTGCGCTAGTCTTCAAACATGGGAAGTTTCCGAGAATAACCCGTATCTTGTCGCAAAAGATGGCATCTTGTATAGCAAAGACATGACCACTTTGCTCTCATTGCCTTGCATGTGGGCGATTGAAAATGCCGATGGAGAAGTCGACAAGGAGAAGACCGCTACATTCGTCGTCCCCGATTCGGTTACCACAATCGGAAGAAGAGCGATGATGGGATGGAATTCTTCAACCTCTTACATTACAAAAATTGTAGTGGGTAAAAACGTTAGAACAGTTCAGTCATCTGCCTTCTATCAAAGGAAGAATTGCGACATTGATTTCTCCAATAATAATATGCTAGAAGAAATTGGATATCGTGCTTTCGCCTACATGGATGGCATCAAAAATCTTGAGCTTCCGGAGTCCACGAAAGTGGTTGGGGACGAGGCTTTCTATAACTGCGAGAACCTAGAATCCGTCGTTTTCGGCAAAGCCATGACCCATTTTGGGGAAAATATGTTTAAGTATTGCGAAAAGAAGCCCACCGTTTCTTTCCCAAAAGACGCCGATTACTTTATGGATGGGGAGCTAATCTATAACAAAGCCAAGACGGTTGCCCTGTATTTCAATGGTGATCGTTCTAATCCTAGCAAAACCGATATCGTCATTCCTAATACCGTGACTGAAATTGCTGATAATTTCTTAAACGGCGTTGCCATCACAAGCTTGACACTAGGGAAGGCTGTCCAAAAGATTGGCGATTTCGCTTTTGCGGATACGGGCATCACTTCTTTGACATTGCCTAGTAGTGTTACGGAAGTTGGCGAAAGCGCTTTTGAAGGATGCAGCGATGTGGCTACGTTGCTCATTAGCGACAACTTGGAAAAAATCGGTGCAAATGCTTTCTCTGGACTAAGTGATGCGCAGATTGATAAAGTCACAATCAAAGAAGATGCGACCGTGGGCGAAAAGGCGTTCTATCGTTTAGGATTATTGAAGGAAGTTGACTACAAAGCCAAAGTATTGCCTATTTCTTGCTTTGAAGGTTGTTCCTCACTAAAAACGGTGGCATTAAGTGATGAAATCACCGAATTGCCTGACAATGCATTCGCTGATGCAACTGAGCTTGCTACAATCAACATTCCGAGCAAACTGGCGAAAGTCGGGACTGACGTTTTCTCTTCCAACCGCGGGATAACGAATTTAACGTTGCCGAACACTCTCACTTCAGTTGCTGATAACGCTTTTGAGGAGATGGAAGGCTTAATGACGATTAATGTCCCTTCTTCTGTCACGAGCTTTGGAGAGGGTGTGTTCAGTGGCGATTCAGCACTAGCGAACGTGATATTTGAGGCAAAGCTAGAAGGACTACCAGTAGATACCTTCTACGGCTGCTCCGCATTAAAGACTATCGCCCTTCCAAATACGTTAACTTTTGTGGGCGATGAAGCTTTCAAGAATTCTGGACTAGAAACGCTCACTTTGTCTAACGCCGTTACCGAATTAGGCAATTCGGCTTTCGAAAACGCGAAGTCGCTCACGCAATTTACTGGTGAAGGAGTGAACAAACTTGGCACCAAAGCCTTTGCTGGCTGCACTAAGCTAACCCAAGTTGCATTAAGCGATAAACTAGAGGTTTTATCAAGCCAGGTGTTCAAAGGCTGCTCTTCCTTGGAAGAAGTAGTGCTACCTACATCCCTTAAGACGATAGGCACGAGCGCTTTCAATGGTTCGGGAATTACTTCTTTTACCCTACCAAACGGTGTTAATTTCGCAGAAAACAATTACGCGACCTTCCAGGATTGTCTCTCTTTGACTACTGTGGATTTAAAAGGGGCCGTTACGCATCTTGATGGGTATTTCTTCAGCGGCGATTCTTCACTTGCCACGGTCAATGGGCTTGAGAATGTTACGGAATTAGATTCAAACGTCTTCAAAGGCTGTTCATCGCTAGAGAACAAAAACTTGAGTTTGGATTTAAGCAAATTGACTAGCATCGGATCTTATGCTTTTAGTGGCTGCACCTCCTTAACCGAAGCGCCTATTTCCACAAATTCAAACTACACTGAGATTGAATATAATACCTATGAAGGGATGACAGGCCTAGTAAGCGTGACGATTCCCTCTAACGTAACTCTCCTCCACGATAATGTCTTTGATGGTTGCACGAATCTTACTTCTTTAACGATCTTAGGCGATACTTTGGATTGCGATGCTTGGTGGTCTAATTATGGTTTCCTTACTGGGACAAAAGTGAGTGAAGTCACTTGGGCAAATGGCACGATGGAGCAAGCTAAAGCGTTATTCACTTATGACAAAACTGGCTTGGAAGAAGGAAAAAAGATCAGCGTCAAATGCAAAGACGGAACTGTTGATATCACGATTACGGCTGGTGAATGAGGAGAGTAACCTATGAAAAAAATCATATTGTTTCTCTTTAGCGCCTTATTAACCGGTGGGCTCGTTTCTTGCGGGAACGACGCTTCTTTGAAAGTCACTTTCGATGCAAGGAGGGAAGAGAGCAAACCTCTCACCCTCGTTGCGGGGAGCGACAACAAAATCACCCAAACTGATGAAGTTAAGGCGCTTACGGAAAATTACCCTTACCATGTTTTTAAGAATTGGTACAAGAGCCTAGACGCCGCTAAAACGTTAGATGATGGTGAAAATAACGAGAATATCTACACTTTTAATGAGACTATCAGTAGTTCTTTCACGGTTTATGCTGGGTATGAAGAAACCTATATCGATGCCGCTACGAAAAAGAAGATCGATCTTACCCTTGGGGTATATCAGACGCTTGGTTATTCCTCTCTTCCTCTATTAGAAAATACGCCATACGAGAATTTGAAGGATGATTATTCTTTTAAGGCGGTGGGAGTAAAGGATGAGCAATTCAAAACGTATAAAGACACACTCGTAAAAGCGGGCTTTCAAGAAGCATCCGACAACAAGTTTTTGGATAAATTAGGGCGCTATTTCGTGAGTTTCCTCTATGAGAATGACGAATTGACCTATGCCATTTCTTTCAACGATGAAGCGGGCGAATTCCCCGCGAATTTCCTTGGAACAATGTCGCCTGCATTAGACGCCTCTTTGTATTTGGATCCGTCACAATTTAGTTTGGCGAAAAATGAATTAGGGGAAGACAAAAGCAAGAAATTCATCGTTAGCCAAAAAGAAGCATCGCTTCTAGGGCAAGGGAAAACGCAAGCCAAAGCTGTTTACTATATGCCAAAAGACAATGATGAAGAGCCAGATAAAACTTTTGGCGATTATCTGTCGAATAACGGTTTTTCGCTCGCTTCAAGTTCGAGCCTTACTTACGTGGACATGTTCCTTTCAAGCATGGTCACGGTGAACGTCGTGAGCGATGACGAGCTCCTTATGAACCCATCCTTAACGGATTTAGGGGTGAAAAAAGGGATGGTAGAGGCAACCTTCTACCCCAAATACACGACCTCTCTTAATAGGAAAGAGCTTGCGAATTATTACCAAAAGCTCACTGGCAAAGAATATCCTTCTTCCTTCCCAGAATGGGGCAAAATCGGAAAAGCGTTTTCTTTGTTGAACGGCTATTCGAGTGGCAATAATTATGGGCCTGGGTTCTTCGTTAGCGGTGCCTCGAAAGCGAATTTCGACGCAGTGATGAAAGAACTATATAGCCAAGGCTATACCTATTCGAAGTCGGAAGGGACCTATTCCACTTCGTTTACTTTCATCTCCTCGACTGGCGAACACCATATCCATTTCACCTATTACGATTCTAGCAAAGTCAAAGGTCTATTCTCTGATTTGTGCCAAGTCGTGATCATCCGCGCAAAAAGCGTCTATGAGACTCTTTCCGAATGGCTAAGCAAGCAAAATGTCGGCGGTGGAAGCCTAGCATCAATCCCTTCTCTTCCTGGGACTTCGGTAACGGGTGGGAAGAATAGTTCCTATCCATATATGTATACGTTAATGGGGGAAGGGGTGAGCGAGAGCGATTTCCTTTCTTACCAAAACGCTTTGACGGAAGAAGGATTCGTTAGCGAAGGGGAGAAAGAAGGTTATTACTATTATCATACTCGCGATAATTATTATAATCTTGCCCTCCGCTACGACACGTCAACCTCTTATCTTTACCTTGTGATTAGCTATAACGCTTATTCAAAGGGGCAATATACCGCGAATGACCTCTTATTAGCGGCAAAGAAACGGCTAGCCGTCGATGAATTAACCATACCTGGCTTAAGCGAATGGATTGGGGAAGAAGGCAAAGAATTAACCGCGATGAGTTTCTATGATGGGAGTTCTCAAAGAATTCTATTTTATGAAAATGTCCCATTAGAAGAAACATCAAAAGCAAGACAAACCGCTTTATTAGAAGCAATTAATAAGGATTCTAGTTGGGAGAATGTTGGTAGCAATAGTAGCGGCATTACTTTCTATAAGAACGCCGATGACGTCTATCTATACACAACTACAATCAAAGAGGAAAAAGAAGACGGAACAACCACTTATAGTTTTGTTCTTGGCTTATATAAGTAATAGAAAGAGCCTCAAAGGGACCGCTACGAAAGTGGCGGCCTTTTGCTTTGACTAGGAAATTCTATTTGAAGCGAAATCCAGGCGAAAACGGTCCGATTGGGCAGCCATCTTATTTTCTAGCGGCCTTATAGACGAAATCGTCCTTTATTTGGTCGTAAGCATCCTTCGGAACAAGTAAATCGTGATCACATCGCGGGCCGTCAATGCCGGGTTCTCCCCAATCTCGGGATCGAACAATCCTGAAAATATGTCTAGCGGAATTTCCTCCTCATATCCGCATTCTAGGCATTTCATATCGATGACGTATTCGCCCGTGCTTTCGTCTTTCCTTGCCCTGAAGTTGTATCTCATCAGCCAAAGCCCCGCTTCCTATGATAGTCCTGGGTTGAGGAGCATGCAGCTGCCGCATTTGCATAGAAGCGGGTCGTAGCCGAACGACTTCCTCAACCCGTTCGCCCATATTGTGTCGCTCGCCGTCCTTTTCAGCTCTTTGCCGCTGAAGAGCAATCCATTCGCTGCCTCCCCCCGCTTCATTCCCTCGTCTTCGATATCGTCGTCCTCATGAGGGCCGAAGAACCAGGTGACGGTGCCGTTTTCCATGTCGCTAGATCGGCTTAAGAAGTCCTAGAGCCATTCATTTGATGAGATTATGATGCTTTATGTTATTAACTTCCTAAAGAGAATCAAAAAAGGAAAATTATTTTTTTGTCAAAGGGATTCTTTTTCGCTAAATTAGAAAATTTTTTCGTTAGAGTCAAAAATTCAAATTAACTTAATTAAATATCCATTTATTAAACGAAACATAATTTTAGCGAAATGCTATAGAAGAGAAAAAGTTCAATATTTAACTAGATAAATATCATAAAAAAGAAAAAGATAATTTAGGTAAATTTAATAATAAATATATATTAATTAAACGATAAATAAAAATTTTCAAAATAGTAAAAACAATAGATAATAACTAACTTTTTGCTTTAAAAAATAATTTAATAAGAATATGATTTGTTTTGCTCGAGCAAGCACAGACTTATGAAAAATTAATTAAGGAGAAATTTTATGAGAAAACGTAATTTAAGTTTATTGGTGTTTGCCTTACTTGGATCTGGGTTGACTGTTGGGTGCTCTAACATCATTAAACCTAGTTCCCCTACTAAATATGAAATATTCGCGGCGTATCGCATAGAAGGAGGAACATTATCTTATTTCGAGTGGATCAAAGCCGGTTGCCCAGAGGGCCCTAATACCCCTAAAAAGAAAGAAGAGAAGCGCGAAGTCGCTTCCAAATATTATGATGAAAGAGGCCACTTAATCATCGTCTTCAAGGATGGGACGAAGATCGATGCGGGGATAGCGCAATGTAAACACTCGACGGTCAATTTCTATTACGATGATGTTTTGCTCACTAGCAAGGAAATTTCTTTTGGGAGCAAAATTAAAGAACCTGCCTTTGGAAGTTTCTTCGCTAGTGGCTGGTTTCTCGATAAAGAATTGACAAAAGCCCGCCGATTTTGATGCACCAGTCCTTACGGAGAAACTCGATTTATACGCTCGTTGCGAAGCAAAGAAAAACGAATCCATCGTCAATTTTTACGATGGAACGCTTAATTTGCGCCCCTTCCCAAAGAAAATCGCCATCGGTGAAGAATATGAGCTCCCTTCTTTAGTGGACATGAATTCTAAACTTCGCTTTGAGGGCTGGTACTATGAAGGACAAAAAGTCGATTTGGAAGGAAAGTGGAAGATCATAGATCACGTCACTCTCGTTGCTCGTTGGAGAGAGAAAGAGGCATTCGAAGAGGATTATTTCGGCTTATATCCCCAAAGCGCGGTTATCGACAAAAAAACAAGTGACGACATCGATAAGTACGGCGTTCAGTATTTCCCTTTCGGCAACAAAGAGAACGGCGATATCATCGAATATGGCGGAGAATGGTATCGGAAAAGGACGGTCTCTGGAGAAAGAGGGACTTATAGCGATTATCGCCTCCACGATGGCAGCAAAGTGGAAAACGGCAGAACCTATTATTTGAAATTCGAACCAGTGAAATGGATCAAGAAAACCCTCAAAAGCGGCGAGACAATCGCTTTTTCCAAGAACGTATTCGATAATTACTACTTTGTTTACGATATTAGGGAAGTCCGGAAAAAGGGCGATGTTACCGTTTCGAATAACGATTACCGTTATTCGGTCATGCGTTCCTACATTAACGAAATCAACGGGAGAGAGGAATTCGGACCCTGGGGCTGGGATTTCAGTAGAAGCAATGGCAAAGGCTTAGGGAGTCTAAGGTTCTTCCTTAACGAAAAGGAGAATAATGTCCTTACTCCGCACGACAAGTGCTATGGCGACAAAGTCTTCCTCCCTAGCAAAGAGGAATGTGAGGAATGCTTGGGCAAAGAGGAAATGATCGCGGAAAAAACCGATGAGCTTGCGACGGCGAAGAAACTTGAAACGACGAAGGCGACTTCTTATGCGACGCGGAGCGCAAGCGAAGGGAATACTGACATCGTATACGTTAACGATAAGGGCGAGTTTGCTACTTGCAGCGCGGAAAAACGCATCAGCTTCCGCCTTGCCGTTCGCATCAAATAATTCTTCATTCGCTAGTCCCCTACGAGTGCTATTGAAGGGGATTTTAGAAGAAATAGCGCTTAACATAGCAAGTTCGCTCATTCTAGCGACGATTTTAGCAATTAATTCTTGAAACGAAGAAAAAAGCCTTTATAGTTGCGGAGTAGAAATAACGCTACTCAGATAGAGGCGCGGCAAAGAAGAGTAATCTTGGATTGGGGGCACCCGATAATCCTCGAAGAAAGGCAATGCCGCCGAAACCTAGGAGTTTGCAGCTCCTAGGATTGGGCTATGGAAGAACATTCCAATAGACTCTCTGCTACTTATTAGCATTGGAACTATCGATGTATGAGCGATTGGTCCTCTAATAGAAACCAAGCGGCTGCATCGATACATGCAGCGCTTGTTTCTAAAGGAGGATTTTTATTATGAAAAGACATTTCTTGCTGTTTTTACTCGCTTCTTTCTCTATCTTATCTGGATGCAGTGACAATCAAGATGAAGCGAGCTTTGTCATTGGTATGGAAGCCAATTATCCGCCCTTCAATTGGACGGAGCAATCAAAGACAGGCGATAATGTCTTAATTGAAGGAAAGCAAAACGAATACGCTTATGGCTACGATGTGAGGGTCGCTCGCTTCATTGCGGAAGATAATGGCTGGAAATTGAGCGTCAAAGCGATGGGGTGGGATGCGCTTATTCCTTCGCTTTCTAGCGGCCAAATCAGCGCAATATGCGCTGGTATGTCAGCTACCTCAGAGCGCTTAGAATCGATTGATTTTACGAATCCTTATTACGATTCAACGTTAGTGCTTGTCACTCGGAAAGACGATCCTCGTTTCCTAGAAGGAAAGAATTTCGATTTCAAAAGCGCTTCAAAAGGAGTGAAGCTCATTACTCAATCCGGAACGTTTGAAGACGATATCGCTAGCGATTGGGCAAGGGATTATGAGGCGATTCATTGCGGGGCAACGGACACTTATCCCGATGCTTTTTACCAAGTCGAGAGAGGAAACGCCGACGCTGTTATTTGCGAAAAGCCCGTCGCGAAATCGACGACATCTACTTTGACTGACCTTCAAATCATCACCTTCGATAATTCTTTGCTTGATGAGAAATATCAAGAGCAAACCAAAATTTGCCTAGGGATTAAAAAAGGCGATCCCAATTCCATCAAAGAGAAGATTAATGCCTCTTTAGCTAAGCTAGACGAATCCACGAGGGAAAAGTGGATGGATGAAGCTATTGCGAAGGCGAATGCAAAATAAGGAGCAAGGCGATGCTAGAGCATATCGATAAATTATTAAGCGATTATTGGGTTACGTTTGGCTATGGCGTGCTTAATACTTTGATTCTTGCTATCGTTGGGACGATTGGCGGCCTTATCATTGGCGTTTTCGTTGGCCAATTAAGAAATCTAAAGAGCGAAAAATTCGACCATTGGTGGGTCAAAATCATCAAAGGCATTGGGCGATTTTTCGCTTGGTGTTACGTCACTTTTTTCCGCGGGACCCCAATGATGGTTCAAGCGATTATTCTTTTTACCCTTACTAGCGTCTGGACGAATATCCCGGCGGCGCCTTTTGGCTTAGGAAACGTCTTCAATGGCTATATGTATTGCGGCCTTATCATTATCACCATCAATACTGGCGCTTATATGAGCGAAATCATCAAGTCCGGGATGAACGGAGTTCCGAAAGGACAAAATGAGGCAGCGCGTTCTTTGGGGCTAAGCAATAGGCAGACCCTATTTGGCATTACTTTGCCTCAAGCCTTGCGGAATTCTCTTCCAACGATTGGCAACGAATACATCGTCAATGTGAAAGATTCTAGCGTTTTAAACGTCATTGGCTTAACGGAGCTATATCGTTCCGTGAAAGTCGCCACAAACCGCAACTATTACTTGGTGGAAGGCTATGTTATTATCGCTGTCATTTACTTACTATTGACTTTGATTGCCTCTATGGCGCTTAAGCTCGTTGAAAATAAGCTCTCAATGAAAGAGAAAGTCAATTGGTTTGGGATACGTCGCTCTTCTATCGATAAGGCGAAAAGGATTTTCAAAGCGATCTTCTCCTTCGGTAAAAAGGAAACAGTGACTGATAAAAAAGAATCCATAACCCCATCGATTAATCAAAACCTTGTTCCTATTGAAGAAGTGATCGCGAGCCAAAAGGAGGCGTATTCTAATGAAAACAAATAAATTCCCTTTGCTATCGGTGCGCAACCTCACGAAATCTTATGATGGCCAATTGATTCTAAAAGGGATTTCTCTTGATGTCTATCAAAGGGATGTCATCGCCCTAGTTGGTGCTTCAGGCGGAGGAAAATCCACTTTCTTAAGATGCTTGAATCTATTAGAAGAATCCGATAGCGGCAGCATTTATTTCCATGGGCATGATATTCTCCACGAGAAAGTAAATTTAAACGAATTGCGCACGCATATTGGGATGGTATTCCAATCTTTTAATTTGTTTAAGAACATGAATGTCTTGAATAACTGCGTTTACGCCCAAAGAAAAGTGCTTCATCGCTCAAAACTAGAAGCGATATCTAGGGCTATGGATGCGTTAAAGAAAGTAGGGATGGAAGAATATCAAAAGCAAGACCCTTCTTCTTTAAGCGGTGGGCAAAAGCAGCGCGTCGCGATTGCTAGGGCTCTAGTGATGGATCCTGAAATCCTTCTATTTGATGAGCCCACTAGCGCTTTAGACCCACAGATGGTAGCAGAGGTGCTCAAAGTGATGAAAGATCTCGCTAACGAGATGACGATGATCGTGGTGACGCATGAAATGTCATTTGCGAAAGACGTCTCTAATCGCGTCGTGTTCTTTGATTCGGGCCTTATCTGCGAAGAAAGCGAAAATCCAAGGGAATTCTTCCTTAATCCCAAATCAAGCCAAGCGATTTCCTTTTTAAAAAGCGACCCTGAACGCGATTGACAAAACAATTAAATTTCTTTTCAAATAATTTATTCAATCAGCGTTTATCGATAAAAAAACATCTTTGCATATCTTATTCTATTGCTTTATATTGTGCTCATTAATCGCAATATAATGAGGATAATATGAAACATAGAAATTTTAAGTTTTTGGCATTATTGATGATTGCTTTTTCTTTCTCTAACGGGTGTTCTTCTCCTAGAGACGATTATGATTATGAGAATTATATTTCTTATCGAGTTGATGGAGGAAAGCTTTCTTATTTCGAATGGGTTGAAGCTAGTCGCCCAAAAGCTTCCAAACAAGTGACAAAAGATAATATTTCGATTTCTTCCGTCAAGGTGGATAAAAGAGGACATTTAATTATCACTTTGACGAACGGGAATATTTATGATGGAGGAAAGTTGCCTCCAAAAAAGAAGAAATACTACTCAGTTAATTTTTACTGTGATGATGTTTTGATAAAACTGAACGCGTGAGGGCTAATAAAACGGTTGAGAGGCCTTCTTTTGATGGAGTGGATATCAAGGGATGGTATTTAGATAAATAAAAGACGAGGGAGTGGGATTTTGCGTTCAACCCAGTTACGGCTATAACGAATTTATACGCGAACTATGAAGTGAAAGGGACGCGCATTCATCTCCTTGACGACAAATGTGGGCACACTTTCCCGATGAAGATATTTAATGTAGGCGAAAAATATGAACTCCCTACTTTGATTGACCGTAGCTCTAAATATCGTTTCATAGGCTGGGAGAATAAAGATGAAGTCATCGCTCAAAACGGCGTTTGGAATATCGCCCAATCTACGACACTCGTTGCAAAATGGAAAGAAAAGCTTCCCTTCGAAGTCTCTTATTTTGGTATCTACCCTCAGTCTTTGGTGACCGATCATACTCTTCTAAAGGAATTAGATAAGAAAACCTCATCTGTGAAGGAAGCGAGTTATATCTCTTATTTTGAGCACGGAGGCGCGTGGTATCGAAAGCGTCCAAAAAGAGGAGCGCCTAGTAAAACCTTCCATAAGACGCATTACTTTTTGGACGATAAGACAACAGCGACTGAAAAATCTCATTACTATTTCAGATTCGACCCAGTGAAATGGATTCTGATTCATACAAAAGAGGGCGAAACTCTTGCAGTGACAGAAAAGATTTTAGATGTTCATTACTATGCAAGCGGGAAAAACGAAGAATTGAAATATAAAAGCGGAAAAGCCTCTAACCAAAACGAATATGAGAATTCCTATGTCCGCAGCTGGCTAAATAACACTAATTTCCCAGGCATGTACTACCAATATGGAAACGGTTTAGGGATGCTTGACTCCGATTTGTATCTTAATAGTAGCGAAAGAGAAATCCTAAAAACTCATTGTTTTGGCGATAAGTTTTTTCTTCTTAGTAAAGAGGAAGGCGAACAATATTTAACAATTGAAGAACGCAAGGCCTCCTTAACGGATTTTGCGATTTGCTACCGCGAATTAGAACCAGACTATAAAGGCGTGTGGGGAACTAGAAGCAAAGGAAAAGGGAGCAAAAAGATCATCGTTTTTAGTAAGGATGGAGAGGCTTTAGAGTGGGGGAGCGACCATGAATTCTTCGGTGTTCGTTTTGCAGTGAAATTAAATCAAGAAAAGCTACAAGCACTTCAAAAAGCAAAAACACGATAACCGTTTCATCCCATAGCGAATCCATCGTTTTCTATGAACTAACTCCTAAATTTTGTTTTTAGTCGGGTGTGGGCATATTAGCAATCGCTACGTAGCGTTTTAACGCCCAAAATGCTAATTCAGAAAGATTTGAATCAAAACAATTTGAATAAAAATAACTATTCCTAATCTTTCGTGTTAAAATAATTCAAAACAATTTGAATCAAAACAATTTGAATAAAAATATATTGGAGGGTAACAATGTTCATCGGAAGAGAAAAAGAACTAAAAACACTAGAGAATTTCTACGAAAAAGATGGAACGGGAATGATTGTAATATACGGAAGGAGGCGAATCGGCAAATCCACTTTGATAAATGAATTCGTGAAAGGAAAAAAGGCCATTTTTTATACAGCCACAAAAGTAGGCAAAGATAGAAATATTGAATTGTTTGGAAAACAAACCATCTCTTGCTTATTGCCTCAAGTGCATGACATTAAATTTGATTCTTTAGAAAGCATATTTGATTTTATCTCCCAATCTGTGAAAAAGGAAAAAACCATTCTTGTCTTCGATGAACTTCCTTATTGGGCGGAAAAAGATGAATCATTATTGTCCATTCTCCAAAAATACATTGATACGATTTGGACAAATAAAAACCTCAAAATCATCCTTTGTGGCTCCTCTTTAAGCTTCATGGAGAATAAAGTTTTAAGCGAAAAGAGCCCTCTTTTTGGAAGAAGGGACTCCCAAATTAAATTAGATGTTTTTTCTTACATTGATTCTGCAAAATTCGTCCCAAATTATTCTTTTGAAGATAAAGCAATCTGCTATGGGGTGACGGGTGGAGTGGCAAAATATTTATCCTTAATCGACCCAAAACTCAGCATCAATCAAAATGTTATCAACCTTTTCTTTTCCACAAGCGGATATCTTTACGATGAAGTGAAGAACTTGCTTATTCAAGAATTCACTGATGTCGCTTTAGTAAACAACATCATTGAGCAAATCGCGAATGGCGAAAACACAATTAATTCCATCGCCACTAAAATAAAAGAAAGAGAAACAACTGTTCTTTATTCTTTAGAAAAATTAATTCGCGTCGATCTTGTCGAAAAGAAAACCTCTATGGGCGAAGAAAAGAACAAAAAGAAAACGCAATATGTATTAAAAGACAGCATGTTTAAATTTTGGTACGAATTTATTCCTAAGGCTGTAAGCGCGATTGAAATGGGTCAAGGCGAACTCTATTTCAACAAAATCGTCAAATCCCAAATTCATACTTATATGGGCCCTATATTTGAGAATATGTGCCGACACTACACCTTAATGGTGGGTATTACGGGAGGCTTGCCCATTTTTATCAATCAAGTTGGTTCTTGGTGGGGAAACGAAGCGATAGGCGATAAAAAGGACAAAAACTTTCAGCCAGCTGACGTCGACGTGGTTGCTTTTTCTTCGCTAGACAAAAAATACATCGTTGGAGAATGCAAATTCAAAAACGAAAAAATCGATAAAGAGATATATGAAACACTTGTCAGAAGATCGTCTTTAATTCCCACTAAATACAAAAGATCATATCCTTTCTTGCTCTTTTCCTTGTCTGGCTTTACCGATTGGGTCAAAGAAAACGCGAAAGATGCTAGACTCATCACTATCGAGGATATCTATAACGATAGAAACGATTGAACGTTGTTATTATCATTTTCCCTATTGTTATTGACTCAAATTATGATTCCCTTAAAATCATCCTTGTTTTCAAGGGAGGAACAACAATGTTTGATAAAAAGAAAACGGCGGTTTTAGTTGTGGATATGCTGAATGATTTTGTCACTGGTTCGCTTAAGTGCGATAGGGGACTTGCAATCATCAAACCCACTTCCGAGCTTCTCGACGAGGCTAGAAAAGCCAATATCCCCGTCATCTTCTGCAATGACGCTCATATAAAAGGCATTGACAAAGAGCTTGAACTTTGGGGCGATCACGCGCTTGCAGGAACTGTTGGTGCAGAAGTTATCCCTGAGCTAAAAGTCAGTGATAAGGATTATATCGTTCCGAAAAGGCGCTACAGCGGCTTCTTCCAAACTGATCTTGACCTTCTTTTAAGGGAATTAGGGGTGAAAACCGTCATTCTCACTGGCTTGCATACCCATATGTGCGTCCGTCACACTGCCGCTGACGCTTATCAATTAGGCTATCAAGTGGCGGTGGCGATAGAAGCGACCGATTCCTTCACCCAGGAAGATTACGATAACGGCTTAAAATACCTCAAAGAAGTCTATGGGGCAGAGCTATATACAAACAAAGAGCTTTTCGAGATATTTCATCGATAGGCAACATAAAATCGCGGCATTCTACCTCTAAGGGATGCGATTTTAATAAGAGGCCATTACTATTAGGAACTAGCATTTGCAGTGCCTAGTATTTTGCTATTAATAGATTGAGATAACTATAGCTAATGAAAAGCCAAGGCGATACAACATCCTTGGCTAGTTACCGAACAAGCGTCGATTCGGCTTATTTTGATAGATAGCTTTCTAAAAATTCGATATTGGTCTTCGTAAAATCAGTCGCACTCACTTCATACCCTTGCCCATTACTATAGCTAACGTAGAAGGTGACGCTAGGATTATCGCTTTCTAAGGAACCTACGATATACATCCCAGTCGCGCTTGTTTTGTCGCCGAAGATGCTATTTGCGAATTCCGTCGCCAAATCGCTCCGATTTGAGTAATAAGCATCCTCTCCTTTGAATGGCTCTTTGTAGCCGCTATAGAAGCTAGAAAGGTATTTCGAATAGGTTAAAGACTGGTAATAGGGGTATCGATCGACTAATTTTGCATTCGCGATCGTTTGCGTTAAATCAGAGTCCTTTAGCTCGGGCTTATTTGAGGCATCATAATGATTTACTTCAAACGAATATATGCCGTTTTGCACGTTCTCATTGTTTTCGATTTCGATATATCCTCTCCGTTTTAGCTCTTTTCCGCTGCTTTTCAAAACGTAAGACAAATAATCGTCCGTGTAGTCTTCATATATGTATTTTGGAGCGAAATAACGGGTGCCTACTTCGATAAGCTTATCGCCATCTTTAACTGATCCCATCGGGGAAGAATAATTATAAGAAGAGAATAGTGCCATTAAGTCGATAAGGCCTTTTTCGGCTTGGCGTGGTTTCCCGCCTTTTGCGATATAATCCTCATATTGAGGGAGAGAATAGGAAGCGTCATCAATATGCGTGACGGTCTCAACAATCGTGCCATTGACGCCAAAATCAATAGAAAACACTACCCCGTTTTCATTCGCTTCGACTTTTGCTTCTTGGATGATTGAGAATAATCCGGTAGATGGCGCTAAACCAGCCATGCGCAAAATCGCGCCAAGATTCACGGAATCGCTTAAAGCGTAAACGTGAGTGTCGCTTTCCCCTACGCGCGCGGCATTTAACCCATCGTAATAATTTCTGATTGCGTTTTCTTCCCAAATCGATTTGAGATCGATATTGGTGATAGGGCCCGCGATGAATTCGTTATCCGCGATTTGAAAGCTCCAAATTCCATCCTCACCATTAGAAATCCCGGCAGTTTGGCCGTCTTTTGAAATCGCATAGTAATTAGGGGTGTAGGTATAGGTATAGACGCTTCCGCGATTGTTTGTGCCGTCTTTTAAATAATATTGGAGGGTTAATTGCAAGGTTTTCGCGGTTTTTAATTGATTAAGTTTCCCCCTTAAATCGTATTGGCCTTTTATTTCGCTAGATGGAGCAATAGACTCGCTAGAACTAGGGTTAGTCCCGCAGCTTGCTAATAAGGAAAAAGAAGCAAGCAAAATAATAGAACGCTTATATGACATTGAAACTGCTCCAGTACACTTGATATTGAATCTCTTCATAGTTGAAAGCCTCCCCCTTATAAACTTGCTTCGGGGCGTGAAGGAAGACCGCTTCATAAGTATCGCAATAATAGGTATTACTATGGGTATTTTCTTCCATCTTCAAAGAGAATGACGTTAGGTAATCGCTTTGGATTAAAAACGACCATGTGTTTGTGACGCTGGCATTAGAATTATCCAATGTGATTGCGCTAGTTGCTTCTAAAGTGATGGAATTGCCGGATTTATTCCCTTTGACCGAAAGGTTCAATGTTGATCCGTCGGACTTTGTTTTACCCAATGGGTAACTAGAGAATAAACTCAATTGCTTTTTAAATTCGCTGTCTTTGAGCTCTCCGCCATCCATTTCGCCATAGAAAAGAGGATTTGCATCGAGATAGGAACGCAAATCCGTGATGTACTTCGCATCAACCCCAGCATAGCTAGAAGTGATCCATTTATCGAATTTACCGCCCTTTTGGATATAGCCTTCTTTCGCTTCGGCAAATATCCAATAAGAAGCGCTTTCTCCATAAGGTTCATCTTTACTATTGACCTTGCGCATAGAACCATGATTATCAAGAATATCGTTTTGATAAGCGATCAGTTTTCCTTCAAAAAGAACATCCCCGATCGAAGTTTGCTCTGAAGAAGCGAAATCAAACGCATCATGATAGATAAAAGAATATTTGGTCTCTCTAGTGTCGCGGGCGTAATAAAGGATGTTGTTCACAAAAGAAAGAGCGGTCTCTCCCGTTAATTCTCCATCAGCGATATTCGTCAAATCGATTTGTCTAGCGGGAGCGCCGTGCACTTTTTCAGTCGGGAGCTCTTCGATTGTGTGCTTTGTTCCAGAATACGCGTTTTTCTTACCAAACGATAGAGAAGAGATCGTGTAGCTTTGTAACATCGCAGTTGAAGTTTCATAAGCCCCATCGATATCGTCTTTGTAGTAACGGAGACTCATTGTAATCGAATCAAGCGTTTTGCTATTTTTATCGAGCGTAAGATCATAGCCTCTACTGTAAGCGACATAAGTAGTGTCGCCAGGATAGCTCACTTCCACGGTATAATGCTCTTTGTCTCCTTCTGTAGTAATAACAATGTCTGGATCAAGGAAGCCATCGTCTTTTGGGAATGCTTTTTCTAAATTGCTTAAAGCGGAAGCCGAATCTTTTAAAACGCTGTCGTAATTTAGATAATCGCTTAGCGTTCTATAGCGGTGAGAAGGGTAGCAATTCGCGTAGGATTCTCCTTCCACGTCCACTAGGAAAATGTCATGGATGTAGTTATCTTGTAGATAGATTTGCTCTTCGGCATTGAAACTATTTTGCGTGGATGAGCTCTCTACGCCTGTCAAAGCGTCGATCGTAACGTTATCTTCCACGAAATCGCCTTCATATAGCTTAAAGGCATGGCTCGCTTTGTAATTGACTAGCGCGCCCCCTCCCGTGACCATGTATTTGGAATTGTAGTAATAATTGCTCGCATAACTTCGGTCCACGAAAGAGAAAGCGTTAACCTCATCCCATGATAGCGTTTGGAGGAAAGAAGAGGCTTTCGCTAGGCTTGCTTCTTGATTCCAATCGAAAGTAGAAGAAGGTTCGCCCGGTTTATTCTCTCCGCATGATAATAGTAATACGGAAGCGATTAATAATATGGAATAATGTGATTTTTTCATTGTCAAACCTCTTAATTTAGATTCGTGAAGGAAGCTTCTTCAGGATCTTCCCCATTTTCACTCCACACAAAATTTCCAGTGAACGATTCTCCACTATCAGCGATGGTGAAAGACGCGTTTTGTTGCGGGATATATCCGCAATAATTATCGAAGTAATCAGTTAAAGATTCACATCTTCCACCAACAAAAGTGATACTCGTGAAAATAATCGTTTTGTTCGCGTCATCAATGGAACATTCAAAAGTGAATTGTCCACCTGCGTCACTATCATCGCCTTCTATAAATTTAGTTGCGCCACCTGGCACATATCCTTTCATTTTGCCGCTTGTTTTAGAGTCAAAATGTAGTACGACTTGCCAGTCTAGCGTGGAGGCTGAGAAATCATGCTTAATCACTTCAGTAGATAAAGATGAATCACCACTGACAGGGTCATTGATATTTACCTTAAATGATGCTTTCACTTCTCCATAGCTAGCAGTAACGGTGTAAGTCCCTGCTTTTGTTGCTTTGAAGCAATAAGTAGGGTGATTCTTGATTGTTTCGCTTGATTTTGTAAAAGAGCAAAAGGAACTTGCGTCAACGCCTTCATTATCGACAAACGCAAATGTAGGATCAGTGCCGGTTTGAGCAGAAGTAGCGGGATAAGTCTCGAAATAGAATCCACTGATGGCTTCATTTGTGACGCCCGTTATTGTAGTGGTATTAATTGTTTTCCCTTCTGTACCTTGTTTAATGGTAATAGAGGTCGCATCAGGGAGCGTTGTGGATACATCCAAAGTAAACGACTTGTTATTCTTCGCTGAATAGAAGGTTAAAGTGGTTGAACCTTCTTTTAAGACTTTGAATTTTAGCCCTCCTTCTAAGATAGAGATAACACTCTTATCACCAACGTTTGTTAATAAAATTGGGTCGATTTTAGAAGTGGCGATGTTCGGTGTTTGGCTTGTTTCTTCAAAGGCATAGGTTTGATTGACCACAAGCTTCTTTGGGTCAATTATGGTGTTTCCTAAAGCGAGGTTGACTTTAAAAGACGTAAAATAAAGTTCGTTGACATCTATTGCGTAACGCCCCTCTAGTTCCTCTTCGTTACCGATTTCACCGAATTCTTGCGTATATTTAATGGTGTAGGTGTTAATTGGCGTCGCGTTTTCTAAAAGGGTGTTATTTGTAAAATCAAAGCCAGTTTTGTCATAGACTTTGTCAACGACAGTGACGCTGGTGAGGAGGTTATTATCATCAAAAACAAAGATTCCTTCGTTAAAGAAAACCATGCCGTCACGATAGCTATTTGGTGTTTCTTCGATTGTGTATCCCTTGACTTTGAATCCGTCTACGGTCGTTTCGTAAGTTGCGGTGTTTGCAACTGATCCACCAAAATAAAACGGATAGGATTTGCTTGGAACGAAATAATCGTAACCGCTATTGGAGGGATCAACCATCGCGGAAGCGATATTGCTTAGTCCGAATCTAGAATTGTGCTCTAATAAAGTCCCTTTCTTTATAGCGAGAGCGCGCGTGATTTCTCCGCTTCCTGCTTCTTCAGTCGTGACTATCTTTTTTAGAGGGTCTTTCTCATGCTTATGGGTATTGTCATTGATTTCGAGTTCATAGTAAGCATTGTCTTGCCCGATCCCCTTGAATGTCGTTAGGAATGTATTTACTTGCGGATCAGAACCGACTTTCTTAGATTTCTCTTTTAAGCCAACCATGTAAGAGTGTTGGCCCTCTTGATAAACGGTGTAATCAATGGTTTCGCTTTCTACTGTTTTAATGCCGTTTGGGTTTCCTTCGCTTTTGAATTCGAAGGTGTATGCATTCACGTATTTATTCTCCTCTAGCTCTGCCGATTTCTTGAGTTTAGCGAAGGCAATGGCTTGGTCGGCTTTTCCTTTGCTTAAAAGACGGAAAACGTATTTTTTAACGGGCAAAGCAGTCCCTTTTGCGGAGAATGTGACCTCTAAACGAGTGATTTCTTTTTCTGCTTTTAATGTATTGGTCGAGCTATCGAAACTTGCAAAACCTGGAGTGGAAAAACTAGCCTCAAGAGTAGTGGTGTCGTTTCCAACGAAAGTTGGATTCAAAGCGTAAGAGGAGCCAATAATGAGTTGTTTATAGGTGGTGCCGTTTAGATTGAATTCTTCGATCTCTTCTGGGAAAGCGATATCGAAGGATGTGATGTCTTTCGCTTTTACTTCTAGAGTTAGCGTCGCTTTAACCTCGGGGTTAGCGTCACTAGTAACTACGATTGTCGCCTTGCCAGCGCTTTTTGCGGTAACTAGGCCCAACAAAGAGACGCTTGCGACGTTTTCATTGGAAGAAGAATAAGAGACAAGCGTATTGGTTGCATTAGAAGGAGTGAGAGTAGGAGTAAGTTGATATGTTTCGCCAATCTCAAGCTCTTTTGACGTTTCCTTTAGCGTGATGCCGCTGACTGAAATGTCCTCGTTTTGACTTGGAGTGTCTGATGAAGCGGTGGTTTGACTTGAATTCTCTTCTCCGCACCCAGCAAGAAGAAAGGAACAGGCTAGCAATATAATGGTTTTCTTTTTCATGGTTTATGCCCTCTATTGAATGGTAGATAAATATTGATCAAGGAAGTTTAGCTTTACCCCTCCGAAATTGGTGTAGGCAAAGTCGCTATATGATATTTTGCTTTGGTAACTAACGAATACGCGCAAAGTGATTGAGCAATCTTCGTCACGAGTCGCTTCCTCGATGTTGAGCCCAGCGCCGATGACATAGTATTGGTATTCGCTTTGGGTATATATATTCGTTAAGTTGCCAATGAGCTCAAGGACTGCGCTATTGTCGCTATAGAAGTCGTAATAGTCTTTGAGCGCTTCGTTTTCGCCATCGAATTGCTTGAGCACTTCTTCTAGCGCAAGGAAGCCAGGGGTGATGGTTAGATCGTATAAAGAAGATGCGGAGACATTGCTGTATTTTTCCCCGAGTTTGGTATCGCCACCTTCATTTGTAAATGGATAAAAGCCATCGTCTAAGGTAGATTTGTTTGTGATCTGGACAATTCCCTCGTCAACGTAATTTTCATCCGTTTTGTTTTCATAGGCAGGAGTGAAATCTTGATATAAGGCGTTTTCAACAAAATAATTATTCGAAACTAAGACGTTGGAGCTGTCATACGTTTTTGATTCGAAATTGTGCTTTCCAAATAACGTTCCGATGCGTTTGATTTTCCCGTTGAAAGGGAGAGCCCCTCCTAAATAAGCGCCCGCTAGCGGAATAGAAGTCGTTCCGATATCGGTGACTGTATAGCGGACTTTGCCTAAGATTACCCCTTGTGTAGCGAATGTTAGATCGCCATAGAAGCTATTTTTGCTTGTGACATGGATTTCTAAGGCTGTAGGTATGAAAGTATTCAGTTCCTCTTCCGTCACCAAATCGCTTAAAAGGGCAAATTTGTTCCTGGCTTTTCGATCCGTCACATCATATGTATTCGCTCTATTTTTGAAGGTATCGATTGGAAAGTTAGCGTACGAGCAAGAAGAGATGTCTTTGACGACTTTGTGATAATCTTTAATTGTGTCACTTATGGTGTAACTCGGTTTGAACGCTTCATCACGAATGCGATATTTATAGAAACCGTGCTCACTGTTTTTGTAACCGAAGTTGTCGCTAGAATAAGGGGATTCGAAGTAGCATTCATCTTTTGTGAATTTCTTTGTGGCGTTATACGTAAGCCCTGTAATTGAGCTTTCAATCGTTAAGGTGTAATTTTTCGAATCCCCGATTTCTGTAATTAGATCACGGATTGAAGGAATTGCTTCACTAGAGATTGAATTTCCTCCTCCGTTTTGACAAGAAGCTAACGCTAGTAACGGCAATAAGAACACCATAGGGGTCCATCGTTTTTTCATTTTCACTCCTTTCTTTTTCTTGACAATTAATGTCGTTATCTTAAAGAAGGGGATAATATTGTCAATTTTTATTTCTTAAATTCACTAAATAATCTTGATGCTAGGAAAGGAATCGCTCCAGTCTTATTGATTGACTCTCTACGTGTTTTAAATTGAATCAATTCTTGTAAAGATTATGGATAAAGAAACCGCTACTAAAAAGGCCCCTCAATTTGAGGAGCCTAAATAGCTAGAATTACGCGGTTTTTTGCGCTTTCTTGCATCCTAGATAGATATTATCGGAAGTATCATAAGTGTTGTTGCCACTTGCTTTTTCACCAAAGCGGATCCGAACCGTATAGATGAATTCGACTTCTTTTTCATCACCGTTAGCGTCCGTTACTGTTTCTTTGGTCTCGTAATCTTTCACAAGATAGTCGTATTCGCCGATAGTTTGATTCGAGTAGCCATTTTCGCTTAATAGCGATTTGTAGTTTGCTAGATAAGTATCATCCATTTGTTTGTTATAGATGCAGATATCCCCCGAGCGATCATAATTCGGCGTTGTCTCCCAAGAATAGGAAACGCCGAATTGCGGTAAATAAGGAATTAAGTCAGTCACAGTCGCTCCGAACGTTTTCACCATGATTGCTTTCACTTTTGATTCTTCGGACCATTTGGTAGGCAAATCCGTGCTTAAATTGTTGAACGAATCTTCGTTTACGACTTTGCTAGGGAAAGCGAGTTTTGTTGCATCATCATATTCGAACTTGAGCTCTTCTTTTCCCGTCATGACCCCGCCATAGACGTATTTGTAATTGATTTTGGAAAGACGATTACTCTCATCCAAGGTGATCACAAGGGATTTGTCGACAAGATAATCGAGCTTTACGCTCCCCATGATGTTAGAGGAGATATGTTTGACGTTATCTCTTAAAACGAAGGTGTTCTCTGTGCTTCCTTTTTGGAATACTTTGGAAGAGAAATTGAAACCAAAATGCGCCTCTAAAGTGTCGGTGGTGTCGATTTGGCTTACTATTGGGTACGCTGTCCCTGGCTTTTGAACCCCTTGGACATTAGCTTCGCGCGTGATTTTAAAAGGAATAATGCCGCCTTCGACTTGCTTATAGCCTTGTCGCGTATATTCTTTGGAATCTTTCGAGAATAGTCTACGATTAGCCCAATCTTGGATGAAATAGGAACCTTTTTTATAATAGTAGTTTGTTTTTGGCAATTCGTTCGATGGCTCGCCCTCTTGCCCCTCTTTGGTGCTTAATCCGTATCCGTTAGCGGTCCAGCTAACTTCCTTTAAATGATTAATCGCCTGATTGAGTTTTGCGTTTTCTGCATCTTCCGACTCATAACTAGAAGGAATCGCAATCGAGGCATCTTTGATGATGGATGAGGTCGCAAGGAGCTTAAGTTCCGTTTCGTTGCCGTTTGCGTCAGCGTAATAAGCATCGAGATAGGAACGGAACGTTAAGGTATTGCCGTTTATCTCTAGCGTCATGGATGTGACGTCTTGCATAATGATGTCCGTTAAAACGGTTAAGCCAGCAAGTGATTCGAATAAGCGATCGGTATTGAATCCGAAATAGGTGAATTTGTTATTCTCACCTAGGAAGGAATCAGCGTCGATTTCATCTTGGAATGAGAAAATCCCGTTCCCCCAAGTGAAATCTTTCTTTTCGAATTCTTGGGTTGCCACTTTGTTTTGCCCATCGATATAGTGATCGATAGCAGGCGTTAAGCCTTCTTTCGTCTTCTCGCCTTTTGTTAAGATGTAAGTGTAGGTTTCTTCATTGGTTTTGTCTTCCAAAGAATAGGCGATTTTATCCTCTTTGCGGTCACTTCCGATTGCGGAAGTGATTCCGGTTTTCCCATAAGAAGTCCAAGTAGAGGAAGAACTCGTGCGATATTTGATTTCGGTATTGAATCCGATAGTCGGTGCTTTCAATAATTCTTTTGTGCTTTGTTCAAGATGAACGGTCGGTAGCTTGTAGGTGGCGACGAAATTAGCGAGTTTCTCATCGGAAGTCTCGTTTAATTTCCCGAACTTTCCTGTAAGAAAAGCACTTAAATTAGAACTATTTTCGTCTGGTTGGTTATAAAGAGTAAAAGAAAGGCTGCCATCTTCTTCGACTAGGAATGTGACATCGTAGATTCTTGTTTCTGAATCGCCATACGTATAGCCCATTAAAGAGCACATGATGCTTAAAACTTCTTCGTCGTCTGAATGAACGGCTCCGTTTTTATAATAGAAAGACGCTTTCGTTAGACCAAGGCCGTTATTGAAATCCTTATTGCCTTTTTTGAACAATTTAAGCGGGTTCATGTCGGTGCAGCTATTCACCCCGACAAGCTTATCATTTTCGTCATAATAAGTGGTGGCTTTGCCTAGTTCGATATCCCCTTTGCTATCATAGCTAAAGGAATAGACGAGCTTATCGCCATAATCCTTGTCGAAGCTATCTAATAGAAGATAGCCGCTTTTGCTCCAGCCGAAAGAGACATAGTCCGAAGTATAAATATCAACGAGATTGACGTCTTTTTCGTTCGTATCTTTTTCGGTGTAATAAACGCTCATGGAGGAAGCTTCAACCGCCTCTTTTAACCCATCGATAACACCAGCGACTAGCGCTTCTTTATCCACTGGCGTTGGGGTGAGTGAGCTATCGGAAGACGATGGCTCGCTTGAGACGGGATCGCTGGATTTATCCGTGTTTTCTCCGCAAGCGGCAAGTAAACTCGCTACGCATAGAAGCAATAATGTTTGTTTCTTTTTCATTCTTTATCTCCTTTGTTTATCGTTAGTAAGAAAGCAATTAATTCGTTCTATTGTCTATTGAGTGTCATCGGCGACGTAGTAGAAGTAACTTTGATTTGTTTTCCATCGTTAGAGATGATGTTTGGGTCAAGGCGCGCTCCATTACCCTCATTTAATACGTTTTCTGTGTTCGTTTGGGTGGTAGCCGTCACATTAGAGAAAACGAGAACGTATTGATTGGAAAGAAGTTCGACATTGTAATTGAAGGAGTATCGGTTTCCCTTATATAGAGCGGCTGTGCCACTCGTTGCATCAATGAAAGTCAATGTGTTAAGCGAGTTTTTATAAGTCGCTCCGACTAGCATTGCCTTAATCGCTTCTAATCCGTCTAGCTTCGCTTTGATAACGACTTCGATACTATCACTAATGGAAGGGTTGGATTTCGCCGTTACGATTACTTTTACTTTCCCAGCTTTTAAGCCTTTGAGAGTGAATTTAGAATTATTTTGATCGAGGGTTAACGTTGCGTATTGGCTCATGCCTTCGTTTTCGAAAGCGGCTTCAAAGCTTCTATCGGCGGCATCGAGAGGGGTAACGCTTACTTTATATTCCGCGGTTTGATCGATTTCGATTTCCTTAAGCGAAGTGACACCGATTTCGATCTTTTGGGCTGGGACATCGATCACCTTTATTTTGATCTTGGATGTTTTTAGATAGGAATTTTTAATCGTGACGGTCGCTTCTCCCTTTGCAACGGCCGTTAGATAAGTGATGTTCCCTTTCGTGTTATAGTTAATAACGCTTGAATTGGAGATGCTTTCTACCGAATAAGTATCCGCTAAATGCAAAGCGGGGCTGACGTTAGTGACTTCAACCGGGACTTCGTCTCCGATATAAAGGAGAGCTTCGCCTTCTCCTTTATTTCTCCAGCTTTTGGTATCAATATTGAAATTTTGCACCAAATAGTCGGAGCGATTGAGCGTGTCGTTATCTTCTTCTTTGCGTTCCCCATAAGAAATCGTAAAAGCGAATTTGTCCGGCTTCGTTGCTTTGGCCCCATCCTTTTTCTCGTTTTTTGTAAAGTCATAATCGGTTGAAGAAAATGGCTCAATCGAGTAACTGCCTTTTGTTAATTGCCCATTTTGATTTATCGAGAAAGAGAGGCTATTTTCGTAATAGCGTTTGTCATAAGAAACGGAAGCGTCAACATAGTTTGTGGTTAGCGCGTATGTGGTTTCGCTATTTTCGCTATTTGAAACGAATTTGAGATTTTCTTTTGCATCCTCTAAGCCAAAGAAATAAGTGTCAGATATCACTGTCGATAAAAGCGAAGATAGTCCGAACACCGCATTGTTTTTGTAAACGTAGGAGAATAGCTTTGTGTAGTTATCGACTTGTTCTTGGCTTAAGTCTTCATCTAGGACTCCGATGGTTGTTTCTTCCACGCTATCGGGCTTTAAATTCAAAGCGGTCAAGGATTTGCCTACCATGTAATAACGAACTTTCGTATTCGCGTCATAGTTGATTTGCAGTGAATCTTTATAGACATTGAATTCGATAGAGGAGTTAATCGTCCCATCCATCGCTTCTTCTTTTTCGTGGTCTAGCCCTTCTAGTAGAATAGACTTTAGTTTGCTTAAGAGAGCATCCTTTGTCATGATGACTTGAAAATCGATGGAATCGCTTTTGTCGGTTCCCTCAAGCTTTATGGCAATGGTGGCGTTTCCTTCATCTTTGGCGGTGAGTAATCCCTCGCTAGAAACAGCTAAAACATTTTCGTTAGAACTAGTAAAAGAAACGGTTTTCGTTTCCGCTTCCGCTGGCTCGATTTCCCAAGTAAGCTTTAGTGTCTCACCGACTTTTAATTCTTTCTTATCCGCGATTAATTTGATTCCAGTGGCTTCAATTACTGAGGACGTCACGTCTCCCGAATCTCCACCTTTTGGATCAACATCATTATCGCATGAAGCAAGTAGTAACGCTGAAGATAGGACTGCCATTACTAGGTAATACCTGCGCATTTTTCGTCCTCCCCCTAAAACAATACTTCATTAACTTAAATTAACTTAATTTAATGATTTTCCTAATATAATAACGATGTCTTAATTGTCAATTTTTATTTGCGATATGCACTTTATATTTTACGTTTTATCAGCAATGTTCCACTTGCTTTTGCTTAAAGCCATTGCGATATTTGCTGCTATTGTCGCAAACTCCTTCCTCATAATTTACCAAAAATATTAAATAAAAAGTCAAAAAATAAATTAATGATTGACAATGATTACCCCTTTTTTATAGTAGCCCATATCGAGGGTTTTAGCTTCGTAAGGAGGGGGTTTATGAAAAAACATCGTATTGTGCTTGTTGCATTAGCGTCACTATTGACTTTAGCATCATGCAACGAAGAAACGCCTGGTTCCGATTCAACGGATAGCGGCGTATCCACGGGAGAGGTATCGTCCCCGGGAAACACCGAATCTAGTGAGACGGAAGTAACATATAACATCGCGGTTAATAATCCAACTGGCGCGACGATCACTACAAACGTCAACGAGGCAAAAGCAGGGGACACGGTTACTTTCACAATCGCGATCGCCGATACTTATCACAAAGCTTTAGGCGAAGTGAAAGTCACGAAAGGGAACGAAGACATCGCCTATGAATTAAATGATGGAACGTATTCGTTCACGATGCCAAAAGGCGATGTTGCTATCCAAGCGACTTTAATTGATGTGAATCATAGTTTTGGGATTACTGTCAATAAGGATAGTCACATTACTAGCGCGACTTTTAGAATCGATGGTGTAATACTGCAAGATGGCGAAAAAGTCTTAGCGGGCAAGAAAGTCGAAATGATCGTGTCTATGGAAGAGAACTATTTCTTGGATGGAGAGCCTACTACTTCCCTAAGCGGATTAACTTTCGAAAAAAGCGGGGATACCTATTCTTTCACGATGCCAGAAGAGGATGTGACGATTACTTTAAAGAGCAAATACGTTGCTCCAAGTCATAGCATTTCTGTAAATCCAGTGGAAGGTGCGACCGTCAATTTAAATCAAACAACCGCAAAAGCGGGAGAAACTGTGACATTCACCATTGCGATTACCGATCAGGAAAAAGAGCTTGGTGAAGTAAAAGTTTTATTCGGAACAACGGAAATTAAATACGCTCTTAATGATGGCGTCTATACATTTACCATGCCGGAAGGCGACGTCACTATTAACGTAACTCTTAAAAACGTTATTCACACTTACTCTTTGTCTTATACGAAGGACGAGCATATCACCGCTGTAACTTTCGAGGTCGATGGTACTACTCTAGGCGAAAATCCACAAATTGAAGCAGGGAAAATCGTCACTATGACTTTAACGTTATTAGACGGCTATGAGCTCGATGGCGTTCCAACTCTTAGTGTCGCTGGTACCACTTTGTCCACCATTACCGAAGGAACAAGCTATTCTTTCACGATGCCCGCTGAGAACCTTACTGTGACCTTAATTAGCAAAGCGAAAGCCCCGGTTTCTACAGAATATAAAATCACTACCTTTGAGTATTGCTCATTTGTCACTAAGGCTACGATAAATGGTGTAGATTCTACTTCCTTTGATTTCAACCAAAAATTCGAAGCTGGAACTAAAGTTACAATAGTCGCAACCATTCCTAGTAAAGCCTACGATTATTACATTGTTTTGAATGGGGAAGTGCAGGAAAACAAATTACCCAATAGCAATACTACCTATACCGGCTCTTTTGTAATGCCAAGCTCTGATGCGACTGTTTTCATTGTTCCGGTTAATAAAAAGGGTAGCAAATTTAAGGTTAACTTTGAGAATTCTGAAAGTTATACAATCTATGGTGCTACTTCTGGTCAAAAATGTAATTCTTCGACTCTAGCGTTGTTCATTATGCCAAAAGAAGGGTATGCAATCGGCAAAGTGTATTTCACAAATTCGACTTATACTTCATACGTTGAAGGAAAAAATAACTTTGTTGATAAAGGGCATAACACATATACGAGTGTAAAGTATTATAACGAAACAGCTACGATTACATTGCATGTAGAAACAAAAGCCGCCACAACAGTCTTTAGTAATGTTACATTCGCTGATCAAGACAAAATCCAAGTGACGGGTCAGACTCAAAATCTTGTCGCTGGCAACAAAGTAACATTGCTTGTTAAAGGGCAAACTCCTTATTACGTCAAAGGAATCAAATCCATAAAAGGAAGCGATGGAACCGATTATACAGCCAATGGTACTTTTGACATTTACGATGGCAGTCTCGTTATTGATTCTTTACCCGATCAAGACATCGTTGTGACCCTTGATATTGATGAAGGAATACCTGTAGAAGTGGAAAAAGGCGATTATATCGAATCTTACACGGTTACAAATATTACTAGTGATAATAAAGAAGTTCCACAAGACGCTGCATCTCCTTTAGCCTATAAGGGTGCAACGCTAAAAATCGTTCCTACTTTAAGTAGCGGCGTCACAACGAGCAAATCCGATATTACTGCATATTGCAATGGCGAAAAGATGGTTTATTCCAGTGGCGGCTTTACATTCGCTATACCGGAAAGCCCGGCTGTGGAGAAATACACCATTACCTTCTTAGTTCCTACAAAACACACGATTGGTTATGATGCTGCAGCGAAAGAGTATTCGCTTACCTCCCTTAGCGCCTCTAGCGCTTTTGCGGGTGAAGATATCAGTTTCTATCTTAAGGCGAATGTTGGATATAAGATCGAGACGGTGAAACTAAGTAATGGCGGAGAAGTCACAAAAGGAGATGATGGCAAATACCATTTCTCAATGCCTGATGAAGACGTGAGCGTTGTGGTAAAAACGATAGCAGTAACCACTTATACGATTACGCTCGAGAAAGACGAAGGCGTTGCATCGCTAATGTTCACTGACGAAAGTGGCGACACCGTTCTTCCTCCTGAGAATGGCAAAATCGTTATAAACGAAGGGACAAAGCTTACTTTAAAGGTCACGACGAATAATGGCTATGATCTTACGAAAGTTCTTTTCGGTGAAACCGATATTACTTCCGATATGGAATTTACGGTTACTATGAACCAAACGTTAAAAGTAACGACAACAGAGCAAGCGAAAGCAAAGGTTAATGTCGTGATTACTGGTCCTAGCGAAACCGAGGTTACCGTGAATGTTTTCGATAACAATAATACTAGGAGTGACAGCACTTGCTATATTGGTCACACCGTGAACGTGAAATTCTACCTTAAGGGAACGATTAGCAAAAATTACGAGACCATTGTCAAAAGCCAATTTAAGGTCACTAGTGGCAAAAATGATGTTTTGTTTACTTATGATATCACTAACGGCGTTAGCTTCACGATGCCTGATGGTGAGGTAACGATTACCTTTACTCCAGTTCTTAAAGATACGACTTCTTCCTCGAATTAATAAGTATTGGACCTTGATAAGGATCTAGTGAATAAACTAGGTCCTTTTTTCGTTGAAAGAAAAACAAAGGTTCCCTCCTTTTCTATCAAGAATTTTGCTTTCCGAATGATTTTATAACGGCGGTTTTCTTCTATATTCGAAGATTTTGTTCCCTCCACTTAAAAAGAAAAAGCAAGGAGCGATTTCCTTGCTTTAACTTTTATCAATTAGGCCAAAGTGATTTTAAGCGTGACTTTAGCGCCAGTATCGGTCGTTTCGATCTTCCCGACCCTCATCTTGAAGTTGCAGGTGATCGATTCGTCGATTGTGTACTTCTGATTCTCGCCATTCCCGCTTTTTACGACTTTGGACTTGTTCCAAAGATTGGATTGGCTTGGCATGAATTCTTTGGCGAGCGCATTATTTTCCCCGGTCAAAGTGAAGGTATGGTTTGTGGTGAATAAGGCATCGTTTTTGGCGTTATAAGAGGTACTATTCATCCAGCTATTCCCACTTGTCCAGCCGCTTGACATCATCATCGATACTTCGCTGAAACTTCTTTTAATGACACTATTGCCGTTTTTGATTGGATAGAAGTCGCCATCGATTGTTAATCCTTGACGCCCTAGATAGCTATTGCCAATACGAAGATCCTTTGCGTTTTGGCCAACATCATCTGCAGTGAGAAAATCTCTCGTAAGGCGGTCAGCGCTAGGACCAGCAGAACCTTGGGCTCTCGCGTCAACGTGGAGCACGCGGACCCCAGGAGCGGTGAAGCCAGTTGTACCTTCATAGCCATTTAGGTAATCGTTTTTGGCTAATCCATATGGCCCGACGAGTTCGACCATGAAATATTCGTCAAAGGCTGTCATGTTGTAATTTGGGGACGCTAAGACTAAGCAATCGCCTGTCGTTACGGCATCACCAAGGGTGATTTCCGCTGTTTTTCCACCAATAAGGTCTTCTTCTTTGAGGACCCATGGATTCACCCAGCCGTATTGGAATTTGCTGAAGCTATTGTGGTCGCCGAGGTTTTGGTCCATATAGTCAACACTTGCCATCGGTTTCCAAGTCTTATTGTAGTCATAATAGTCATCGAGCCCAAGCGTATGACCAGTTTCATGAATGAAGGTGTGGGGGTCGCAACTAGATTTCATGAAGTTTGTGCTTGCCCAGCCTAATGTTTGTACGGTCGGAGCTGCCTTGTTTGGTTTATTTCCTGTATAAGTGACATAGGCCCACCAAAACATATTGTCACTAGACGTATTGTTATCATAAGGATAAGCGTAAACGTTCCACATGAGATCGATAAAGCCATCGTTATCGCTATCAAAATAGGTGATAGGTTCAGCGTCCGCTCCTAGTGAGCCGTGGTTTGTTTTATCATATTCTTTGATGTACCAATCACGAACCAAATTGCTCGCATAGACTCCGCCATTACCGCCAGATTTTTCTCTAAATTCTTTTGCGGTCATCCCTAAATCTACCCAACTAGGAAGCAAAACCGCATCGAAAGCCCCTTTCCCATAGGAAGATTCTTCATAGAATTCGCTGACGCTTGTGAAGCCTTTGCCCGCCATTTCCTCTTTTGTCCCATTGAAAGCAAGCCGAATATTCTCGTAAAGAGCGTCATCCGCATTGATGGTATCTTTGTCATCGGTACGATCTTTCGTGAACTTGATTGGGGCAACGAGTAATTTTTGCTTCTTCCCATTCGTTGGATGGCTTTCAACGTGTGGGGTTCCGGCATTGGTATAAAGGGTGTTGCGGTTAAGTTGCTTTTCCGCGCCACTTTTGTCTTTATAGGTGGTAACGCCTTTTGCTAAATCATCGTTTGTGATTACGTTTTCGTTAGGGGTATCGCCGCAAGAAGCGAGGAGCGGTAACAAAATAACGCTGGTTGTGAGTAATAATTTTTTCTTTTTCATAAATATTTCCTTTCTTTGCTATTTATTGATTTCGTAGAGGATAAGCAAGATTATCGCTACGATTAGAAAGAGAATCGCTACAAGCAAGATAGAATGGATCGGTTTCCTTTCTTTGCTCGCCTTTTTGAGTTTGTAGTCGTAATAGGTTGCTGGGAATCCGTGCTTTTTATAAGAGGGACGGAAGGCAACGTTAAGGACGAGTAGTACGGCGTAAGTAAGGGCGTCAAATGCCCCGAGTGTCGCAAAGTAATTGAGGAGATAAAGAAGTAGTAGCAATAATCCAGATATTCCGAAGGCATCAAGCGCAATCGCATAAGGATTGATGTGATAGCCACTTCCTTTTTGGGCATAGTATTCGGTAAGAACGATAATTGTCCCAACAATTAGCCCTACAAAGAAACTGATGACAAATTCAATCCAGAATATTTTCGAGAAGAAAGGGCTCTTTGTTTCTTGACTAAGCTCTTTCTTTTCTTCTTTCATTTTTTCTCCTTCAGCTCTTTTAAGTAGCGCTCCGCCTCTTCGTCATTACATCTAACGTAGTGCCCTGGCACGATTTCTCGGAACGTCGGACCTTGCTTAGAATAGTCGTGGTCTTTGGCTGGATTATAGACGATCCTAGTGCGCGAGGCTTCCGTGACTGGGTCAGGGCAAGGGACGGCACTAAGAAGACTACGGGTGTAAGGATGGAGCGGATGGAGAAAGAGTTCATCGCTAGTAGCGACTTCTACGAGGTTCCCGAAATACATTACGGCGATTCTATCGCAGAAGTATTTGACGACGCTTAAGTTATGGGCGATGAAGATAATCGTTAAACCTAAGTTGTTTCTTAATTCGTTAAGTAGGTTAATGACTTGTGCTTGGACGGATACATCTAGGGCACTGACCGGTTCATCCGCGACGATAAGCTCAGGGTTCATAATGACCGCTCTAGCGATACCAATGCGTTGGCGCTGACCCCCTGAGAATTCGTGAGGGTAGCGGTTAGCGTGCTCTGGGACGAGCCCGACTAGCTTTAGGACACGCGCAACTTCTTCATTGATAAATTGCTTATCGTGACAACCTTGGATGATTAACCCTTCGGCGATGATATTGCGCACCGTCATACGGGGGTTAAGCGAAGCGATAGGATCTTGGAAAATCATTTGGACTTTGTTAGCAAGATTCGCGTGCTTCGCTTTTCGCTTTTCCTCCTTGTAGTTACTGAGCGTCTCTTTTTCGGAATTGGAGAGTTCTTCTTCCTTTTTGTTTTGAATAGAAAGGAGGAAATCTTTGTATTTCTCTTCGACTTCTTTTAAGGCGGCTAGAGCAATGTTTTTGTTATAGTTGCGGTTATCGCGTTTCGCCTCTTTGATTTTTTCGACTTGCTCGTCGCAAATCTTTTTCGCTTCCGCGATTTTCTCTTTGATTTGCTCTTCTAGAATTGCGTTTTTCTTGTCGTAATCGTCTAGAAGCGCTTTTTTCTCTTGATAGAATTCAACCGTTTCGTCTTCGAGCTCGTGACGGATGCCCTTTAAGTCTTTTTTCTCCCACTTGGATTCATAGGAAGAAAGAAGAGTTTTGAGGTTTTCTTTTTCTTCAAAGCGGAGGGTTTTTACCGCGTCTTTGGCGCGGATATTCGTCCACTTGATTTCTTTTTCGTTCCAACGGGTACCGGCACTGATGCGGATGCCATCTAGCCATACATCGCCGCTAGTGATGTCATAGAGCTTCATGATGGAGCGGCCTGTTGTGGTCTTTCCGCACCCTGATTCTCCCACAAGTCCGAAGACTTCGCCTTTGTAGACTTTAAAGGAAACGTCGTGAACGGCTTTTAAGTATTTTGAGCCGCCGATTGGTCCGCCGGAAAAGCGGAAGTATTGCTTAAGGTGAGAAACCTCGAGCAGAGGCTTAGCATTTTCGTAATCGAAGCTTTTGTGCAATGCTTTTGCATCTTTATTTTCCATGCTTTACCTCCTTCTTTGGTTCTTTTTTGGCTTTTGTCGTCTTAACGCTTTTTGCCGCTTTTGCAACTGGCTTCTCCTCTTTTTCCGCTGGAACGGGTTTTGCCTTGATATCGTTAAGAATCGAGTTCTTGTAATTATCAGGGAGCGGAGTTGCTTCAGGGTGTTTCATTAAGGCGTCTTTGATACGCGCGATAACGACATCCGGAGCGTGAAGGTCTCTAGCGTTTGGATGCAAATTCCAAGTCGCCGCGAAATGGGTTTTCGACACTTCGAAGAACGGGGGTTGCTCTAATTCGTCTATCTTTAAAGCGTGCTCATTTCTAGCCGCGAAGGCATCTCCTTTTGGAGGGAGAAGCATATTGGGAGGAGTGCCAGGGATCGCATTAAGCTCTTCTTTGGTATTTAAATCTGGCATTGAGCCGAGCAGCGCCCAAGTGTAGGGGTGACGAGGATCATAGAAGATTTCTTTAGCGGTGCCATATTCTACGATTTTGCCCGCATACATGACGGCGATGTCGTCTGCCATATTGGCGACGACCCCTAAGTCATGGGTGATGAAGACGATGGATAAGTTACGTTCCGCCTTGAGCTTATTGATGAGCTCAAGAATTTGCGCCTGAATGGTGACGTCTAGCGCGGTAGTGGGCTCATCGCAAATGAGCACTTCTGGAGAAGAGCATAGAGCAATCGCGATGACGATACGTTGTCTCATTCCGCCCGATAATTCGAATGGGTATTGTTTATAGCGGCGTTCAGGCTCATCGATTCCGACTTCTCCTAACATCTTGATGGCTTTTTCTTTCGCTTCGTGCTTTGTGAGCTTCGAAGCGCGGATTTTCAAAGCCTCTTCGTAAACGCTTAGAGCCTCTTTTGCGTAGGAGTTAACGTAATCGTCATCCAATTTGAGAAGGTTCTCTAAATGAGCGATAAGCTCTTCGAGATCCTTTTTGTAGGAAGCGATTTGATTTTCTACGCTTAAGATGATTTCAGGGAGCTTCGCTCTTTCGCTAGGCGGGAGAGAATAGAAATCGCTCACATGGTATTTCTCCATGGCCTTAGCTTGCTTTGCTAAGTTCTTCTTACTATCGCGATAGGTCTCTAGATGGTTCTTATTGACGGTCGGGAAGACTTCGACGATGTTATCGCTTGCGTTAGCCATATGGAGGACGCAGCGTTTTGTCTCTTTTGCTAAGGCTTTAAGAGAAAGATAGATCGTCTCGATGGAGACGTTTTCTTTTCCGAATTCTTCCGTGAGGATTCTCTTTAGTTTCGGTAAGACTAATTCGATTGCTTTTGCGCGTTCTTTGCAATCGAGCTCGGCAGCTTCCTCGAATAGAGGGAGGTAATCCTTGATGTTATATTCCTTCTTTTCCGTAATGGGCTTCTCTTTCTTAGAAGAGAACAAAGATAGGCATTTGTCGCGTGCTTTTTCCAAAACGGAAAGATATTTTGTGGAACGAGTAGGATAGGCTTCATCGCTTTTTTGGCGTAATTCCTTTCCTATTAGCTTATCTGCAAGAATTAACGCGTGATTAAACCTAGCAAGGTCTTTTTTGGCCTCTTTGACATCGGCTTTATGCTTTAATTCGATGGCTTCGGTAAGCTGTTTCCCCACAATCATGATTGGGTTAAGGCTAGAAAGAGGGTCTTGGAAGATCATTGAAATCTTAACGCCTCTGATTTTATGGAAATGCTCTTCGTCGATTTTGAGCAAATCTTGTCCATCATAAAGGATTTGGCCGCCTTCAATGATTTTGTTATTCGCCAAGATTCCTAAAATCGCTTTGGAGGTAACGCTTTTCCCAGAGCCAGATTCCCCAACGATCGCGAGCGTCCTTCCTTTATATAAGTCAAAGGAAATCCCACGTACTGCCTTTACGGTGCCTCCGTTGGTGCGGAAGGAGATACGAAGGTCTTTCACTTCGAGGATTTTATTATTTTCTATGCTCATTATTCATCCGCTCCTTTCAAAGACGTATTGAAGGCATCACGCAAGCCGTTTCCAAATAGATTAAAGCAAATCATAAGTAAGGAAATGATGATGCAGGGGAAAAGAAGCACGTGCGGATAGGTCTTTAAACCCGCGCTTTGCCCTTCGTTAAGAAGAGTGCCGATTGAGGATAAGCCGCTTGTCGAGAAATTGATAATGCCTAAATAAGACAGGCTAGATTCGCTGAAGATAACGCTTGGAATCATTAAAACGCTAGAAGTGACAAGCGTTCCAATCGCGTTAGGCAAGATATGCCTAAAGATTAATCGCGAGTCCTTTGCGCCGAGCGTTCTACTCGCTAAAACATATTCTTGGCCCTTGAAGCGATAGAATTGCATACGGGTCGTAGAAGCTACGCCAGTCCATCCTGAATAGACGAAAGCGATGAGGAAGGAAAGAATGATAATCCCTGCTTCGCCCAAGGCGTTTTTGAGTTCAAGGTTATTCACGAACTGGATGGAGCATATCGTCAAAATGATAATCGAGGGGATATTGGCGATGATATCGGTGATGCGCTCCATCACTAGATCCACCGTCCCGCCATAATATCCAGAAATTGCGCCCCAGATTAAGCCGATAATGAAATTGATCGCACTAATGACGATACCTAGTAATAAGGAGAATCTAGTGCCTTCCGCCAAGCGAAGGAAGATGTCCTTTCCTTGGTCATTTGCGCCGAAGAAGTAATATGGCTTGAAGCCGTTTTTGTAGGTGAAATAATCAAAATAATCGACACGAATCGTATATTCGCCGTTTTCGATTTTGCCATATACGTAATTGCCATCAGCGTCTTTTTGATAGATTTCTTTAAACGTTCTATCGTGACCTTTGCCTTCTGTCACAGGGACAATGTTATTTTGATTCCAAGTGTATGGTTTTTCTTTCCCAGAACGTTTTGCGATGACTTCGTAATAACAATTTGGGTTTTGGTTATAGTACATCTGCACTTGGTCGATGATGTTATTGATGATGTTTTCGCTAGCGCCATCGTTTTGTAGTTCCTCTTTATAGCGAGCGATATAAGTTTCGCTATCGACAAGAGGATGGAGGATTTTGCTTCCCTCCGGTTGTTCTTTGTCGTAAGCAACGAGATTATTGTACACTTCAGGTGTGACTTTCACGATTTTGCAGCCGACGGCATAAGAATCGATTCTCACGTTATAAGTCGTGGTTTTGATTGCTCCGACTTGGGTCACGGTCGTCGATTCTAATTTCACGAATGGCTTATGGTTAGAGTCATCGTTCTTTTTGATAAGATAATCTGCTTCACTATAGGATTTCACTTCCGTCCCATCCCAGAAACCGCTGCCTTTGAACATCGGGTTATAGGGGAGAGCGTACTTAAAGTTCGTATCCTCGTAGCCATCGGGGAAATCTTTCGTAGAGACATGCGCTTTTGGTGAGGCTAATGGAACAATAATTGCAAATAAAGCGATTAGCAAAATAATGATTGCTGCAACGATAGACGCTTTGTTTTTGGCAAAGCGGTTGAAGCAATCGCGAAGATAAGAAACCGGTTTTGTCTCAAAGGCTTGGTCATGAAGACTTGCGTGATCAGGGAGTTCTTGGAATAGAGACTTATCCAATTTGGAGACATCCATAATGGATTCGTTTGTCGTTTTCATTTGATTCTGTTCCATTATTTTTTACCTCCCATACGAATGCGTGGATCAACTAAGCCATATGAAACGTCTACGACTAAGCTACCAACAAGTCCAATCAAGATGTAGAACATCGAGACGAATTGGAAAACGTCGTAGTCGCGTTTTTGGATGGATTCAAGATATAAGCCACCCACTCCAGGGACGCTGAAGATGTTTTCGATGATCATTGAGCCGCTAAGAATGCCGATAATCGTTCCTAAAATCATTGGGAAGATTGGGACAAGGCTATTGCGGAAAGCGTGACGAACGGTCGCTTGCGTCTTCGTTAAGCCTTTTGTTCTAGCAAGCAGCATAAAATCACTTGTGAGGACTTCCGTTAACTCAGCACGAGTATAACGGGCAAATCCCGCTATGGAACCAAATGACATCGCTAGAATCGGAAGAATCATTGATTTGAATACTTCTGGGTTGCTCCATCCTCCAGGGTAGAGGCTATAGTCATAAACCATCGGTGGAAGGACTTTCCAAACGTAGCCAAAATAGTTTTGAAGCAAGAAAGCAAATACGAAAGAAGGGATGGAAATGAAAAGCATAACCACGATATTTAAGACATGGTCATCCCATTTGTTTTTGCGTAATGCCATATAAATACCAAGAGCAATTCCAAGAGGAACGCTGATGATGATGCTATAGAGATTAATCAAAATGGTCGGCGTCATGCGCTTAAACAAAACTTCAGGAGGGGTAGAGAGCCATTCGACCTTGTAGCTATAGCCCCATTTCGATTGATTGTTCGGATTGAAAAATGCCACAATCCAATTTCCAAGTTGCTCGAATACGGGGATTGTCTCGTATTGCCCGTTTGGGAGTTTCCTCATTCGCCCTTGATTTACTAGACTCATATAGAAAACTTCCGGGTCTTTTAAACCGCTATCATTGGTGATCGGAAGTAGTCGAATCATGATAAAGCAAAGGAAAAAGATAACTAGGAACGTGAAAATCATGAGGATCACACGTTGAAGGATATAAAGAAGTGTTTGTTTTGTTTGCCTCATTTTGCTTTTCCCTTCTTACAAATATTTGGATAGACGCCTTTTTAGCGCCTATCCAAATGAATACCAATCGAAGCAATTAATCTTCGTTTTGATATGAGATGTAAATGTTAGAAAGATCTTGGTTTTGGCTATTCACGAAATTCCTCCATTCACCGTTATTGTAGTTGAACTTCATGAAGCGGATTCCGCCATAGCCGACGAGGTTGATGTAGCTCTCCGTCGCGTTTTCGATCTTTAAGCCCGTTAGGCTGGAAGTGCCGCGCGCGACAATCGGAATCGCCTCGAAGCGGTTGATGACGCCAGCCTCGGTGCCGGCGAGGATGGCGAGCTTCTTCTTGTGGGTCGCTTCCCAGGCTGGGCGAGTCGCGTCGGTGAGCTCGTCGTAGTCGCCCTCGGTCATGTTGTTCATCTCCTGGTACCAGGCGTCGTAGCTCTTCGTCTCACCGGCGCCCTTTTCCCCGTCGCCGTTGAGGTCGATCCAGAGGTTCTCGTTGTCTTGCTTCCCCTTGAAGCCGTACTCGCAGGTGCTCGTGAAGCTCTTGTCGAGGTAGACCTGCATCAAGCCGTAAGGGTTGATGGCGGCCCCGCCCCAGATCGAGAAGATCATGTCGTAGTTGCCTTGCTTGGCGCTATTGTAGTAGTCCTCGTCCTTCTGGGTGTGGAGGCTGAGCGTGATGGCGTCTTTCTCGCCCTTGAGCAAGCCGTCCCTGCTCCTCAATAGCTCCACCGCCTTGTTGATGGCGTCGCTCCAGGATTTGTTGATGAAGGCGTACATCGCCTTCGTCGTCTCGGTCGTGTCGTCGTAGACGCGGAACTCGATGTCGATGCTGTTGCCGGGGGCAAGGTGCCCGTCGGAGGCGCTATTGAGCTCGTCTTTGATGCCCTTGGCGATGTATTGGACCGCGAGGTTCATGTTGTAGCCGCAGGCGCTTTCCGATAGCGCCTTCTCTTCGCCGATCGCCTCGCCGCCTAGGCCCTGGTACACCATGCCGTAGACGCTTTTGCCCTCCGCGGTGTTGCGGTACATCTCGCCGGTCGCGACGTTGGCGATGTAGAGGTCGTTGAGGAGCCCCGTGAAGCCCTTCGAGCCGGCCGTGGTGCTCGCCGCGAAGGCGTTGCGGTCGATCGCGAGGGAGAGCCCGGTGCGGAAGTCCTTGTTGGCCAATATGGTCTTGTTCCCGCTCCCGCTCTGCCGCTCCCTGAGCTTATTCCGCTCGGTGTTGAAGGAGAGCTTCTGGGTGTAGGACTCGTAGGTCGTTGTGCGCCTGCCGGATTTCCCGTATTTCTCCATGTCGGTCTTGTTGAGGTCGATGTCGTCTAGGTTCCCTTTCATGAATTCCTCGACGGCGGTCTGGTGGTCCTTGATGATGCGGGTGTAGACGCGGTCCATCTGGAACTGGCCCTCGTGCGCCCCGTCCGAGTAGCCGTACCATCTGTCGTTCTTCTCGATGGTGATGGAGGTGCCGCTCTCGAAGCCGGTGAGGCGGTACGGGCCGTAGGAGAGATAGTTCTCGACGCTGTTGGTCGCGTATTTGGTCGATTTGGCGTTGGCCCCGGTGCTTATGGTCAGCTTGTCGTAGAGAGGGAGGTTGACGAGCCAGTTGCTCGTGAGGGCGAACTTGAGGTCGAGGGCGGAGATCGTCTTCGCGAGGTATAGCCTCAGCGTGTAGTCGTCCTTGGCCTGGATGCCGATCTGGTCGCTTGTGATGTCGACGGATTCGTGGGCGATGTTGGCGAACAGCGGGAGCTCCCAGTACCAGCTCGGGTTCGCGAACTGGTTCGCGGAGCCGATCGCGCTGACGACCGTCTTCAGGTCCGCCTTCAATTGGTCCTTGCTGTATTTATCGCTCCACTGCGCGTTTTCCTTCTCTTTTGTGGTGATCTTCGTGAGGACATCCTTACGGTCGAATTCGTCGATGTCGATGCTCGGCTGGCTCTCGAAGACCCAGTCGCTGACGCTAGCGGTCTTCGCGAACTCGTCCCATTTGTCCTTGTTGGTGGAGTTGGAGTGGTCGACGTATTTCCATAGATAGTAGGCGGTCCCGTTGATGATGCGCTGCGCGGCCGCCTTCGCCCCGGAGTTGAAATTGTTGTCGTATTGCTTCAGGAGCGTGTAGAAGCTCGGGGAGTTGTCGCCGATGTTGTCGCCGAAGATGGCTTTGACGTAGGCGTTCTCGCCGCCGAGGTTGATGTACCAGTAGCCGTCGCTATTGGAGATGACGCCGTTGGTGGTCTTCGCTAGCTCGGTGTAGGCGCTCTCGATGGTGCTTCTGCCGTTTTTGTAGTAGGTCTCGGCGTTGGCCAAAACCAAGTTGCCGTTGTAGTAGCTATCGGCGCGGAAGTTCGCGAGCTGCGGGTTGAGGAGGCGCTCCATGGAGTCGACGTAGTCCTTGGCCTTGATGTCGGTGCCGTCCTCCCACTTCGCCTTCTTGTTGAGCGGGATCTCCCAGACCTGGCCCTTGCTCCAGTCCGTCGAGTAGTATTTGCCCTTGATCGAGTCGTACTCGTCGCCGCTAAGATCGGCAGGGTCGATGGAGAGAGGCATGTCGCTAGCCATCTCGGCGACGAACTTGTAGCCGTCTTTGCTGTCGTTGAGGATGCAGTCGTATAGGCCGATCTCGGTGAAGCTAGTGATGTAGGATTCGTCGTTTGTCTGCCAGTTGTGGACGTTCCAGTTGGTCGGTGAAGTCGACAAATAGGTGCGGTAGGTGTAGCCGCTATCTTTCTCTGCGGTTGGGCCTTTTCTTCCGCCGCATGCTACTAAAGCAAGGATTGCCGCTAGCGAGAGAAAGCCGGTGCCTAATAGTTGTTTTCTTTTCATATTTTTTCCTCCTAATTTAACGCCAATAAGGGCCTCAAACTGAGACCCTTAGGTTTTATCGAATGTTTTTATGCAACCGTGTATTTGCTGAAGTCATTGGTGGTTGTGCCAACGTTGCTAACTGTGTAAGTGCAATCAATATAGGAACCGCTGAATTGCTCCACAGGGAGATAAAGCAATGCTTTGACTACTATTTCCTTGGTTTCGGTATTCACGGCAAACGAACTATAGTTGCTCGATGTTGTGCCAGCGGCACTTTGGAAAATCATTCCAGCATCCGATAGAAGCGTTCCGAATCCATTGTCTTTCCAAGAGCGGAGAGCAAGCTGATCGAATAGTTGTTGGAACAAGGTATTAGTCTTATTTCCAGCGCCATCGTCATCGCCAATATCACCTCGATAGGTGATTAATTTGCCTGTCGTATCTACTTTCTTTGCTTTCCAGACGGTTTCGTCGATTGCATCGCTTGTAACTGCTTTTGCGGTGAAGGCGTTGATTCCTTCCTCATCCCAAACGCTAGTTTTCCCAACGATTTCTTTCGCGACAATTCCCGATTCCTTGGTTTCGGTTTTGTATGCTTTGCCATCCTTATTGAAGAAAGCGGCTTCGGTAACGTCTTCTCCTTGCGTCAACTTCATGCTGATGCCGTCTTCTGTGATTTTGTTCACTTCTTGGATCGGAGCAGTGACGCCTTTCCCGAAGAAATATTCATATAGAGCGGTGGAAGAGTTAGATTTAGATGAGGATGGAGCTAAGTCAATCGTGACTGTGTAATTCTTCGCATCCGTGACATCTTTGAATGCCGTCGTGATTTCAGGCGATTCAAGTTTCTTTGGATAGTAGCTAGGATCGCTTATCGCTTTTTCAAGTTTAGCCACTCTAGCGTTTCCGACATCGCATAAGCGAAGTGGAGTATAACCCATTATCCCGGTTTCGTTTGTGGCTACATTCGTGGCATTGCAATAGGTGTACAAATAGAGCGTATCGATTTCGTCATCATTATCCGTATCGTCCATGCCAAGCAAGATTGTGCCGCCAGTTTCTAATTTATAAGTCGTCCCATCGCTTGTGGTATAAGACTCTGGGATTCTACTGCTGCAGCCATAGAGGAGCAGATTGTCGGTGAATAAAGTATCGGCAACGAGCGTCTCGACTTCTTCCCCATCATCACCTTCGCTCATTTCCGAGGTGAAGGAATAGCCATCGACTGGCATATCCATATTTACATAATAATAGGCATAATTAGCGAGAGCTCCTGGATAGAACACAGGGTCCCCTTTCGTATTGAAATAGCCTTCGAAGCCGTTTGTCTCACCTGCTTCATTGGTAAGCATTGCAAGAATAAAGGAATTTGGATCACCGTTTTTATACGTTTGACCAGGGTCAGATAAATTGAATGCCGCGGTATAATTTGGAGTATGGACATAGGAAAGCCCGCCATAAGTAAGAGCGGTTCCAGCGCTATTGAAATCCATGAAGTCAATTTCATAGTTGGTTGGAGTTTCTGCTAGCTTATCGAAGAACTTGATGAGCGTCATGTTGTCTTCGCTGCGGCTATCGAGCGTCAATTTGTTATCGAACTGCACGCGGTCATCCTTAAGATGGAGATCGAAGTTCCCAATCTTTGTCGGCGTGATTTTGTGGCCATCAATTTTGACGCTCTCATCGCTACAGGTGACGGTGTAAGTCTCGTCTTCCTTTTTATTTTGACGAACGAGCGATAGATAATCGTCTAAATCGATAGTTGTGTTGACTTGAACTGCTTTCAAGTCTTGTTTGTAGTTTACTTTGTAGACATTAGATATCTCTTCCTCACCACACGAAACCAAAAACATGCTCGCGAGGAATAGGCTAGATAGAGCTAATGATTTTTTATTGATTTTCATAACTATCGCCTCCCTTTCTTTCGTTATGTGTAGCAAGAATACAGCCAAACCGCATATTTTCAATGATTATTTTCGCGATTTTCATTTTCTTTAGAAAAAACCGATATTTTCATTCGTAAATTTGTTCCTCTTCTTATAGAAGAAAGGGTAAAGAGCTTTCTAGTAAGAAAAAGAAAAAACAAGGAGGAATTTGGCCGTTTCAATTTAGTGAGTAATAAAAATAGCAAGCATGAATCGCTTCCAAACGCTGATTTATTTTGCCTATTAAAGTTAAGGAACTCGATGAATCCTTGCTTTTATATGGGAGGAGTAGCTATAACGATTCCGTTTTTATAAAGCCTATTCAGAGCACGTCAGGGATAAGACGTTCAGCCGCTTTGCTACTTTCAGTTTCTAGACCGAATAACATTTTGGCGTGCTTTTTAGTCATCACCCTATAGGAATGCTGAAGAAAGTCAGCTATAACGGGTTTCACTAATGGAATTCTCTAAATGAGCGTATTTGTTAAAGGGTTCTAGAAGCTCTATTAGGGATAAGGAGAATAATCGCCATCATAGATTATGCCAAACTCTTCTACGGTTATCTTGTAGCTATTAGGATTATCGATCCGCCCTCAATTTAAATTCTTTTCTATAACTCACAAAAGAAAAGGACATTTTGTTAGTTGACCTAACAATTGGGTCTTGCCTCAAAACTACTGGTATTTTTTGTTAAGTTTGTTAAACCTGTTAAACTTTAAATTTTGTTAAGTTTGTTATATTTATTTTAGTAAGGAAGGCGCAAAAAACAACATCTATCATGTTAGGCCAAATTAAATTGAAGAAAGGGAACGAACGTTTCTATAACGATTAAAGACCGCGAACATAGGATTGGTAAAACTTGTGCTGTTTGTAATGGTTGTCGCTTCCCTGACGTCGATGCATGCGGTTATTAAGGAAATTTGTTTTGTCTCGCCTTTTCCTTGCAGGGCCTTTGTCAATAAGTCCGTCACTTTTTTCTTAGTGGCACACTATTGCGCTAAATGCCAAAAGCAAAAATCTAGAATCATCCCTTGTATGCACTTTGAAGCTTTTTCATCAATGACATTTGTACCAAAAAACTAAATTCATGTGGAACGAATGAAATGAGAAATCAATAAATTAATTTTTGGGTAAATAGAATTAATTTCTTGCTGGAATCGCTTTAAGTCCTAGAAGTTTTGTGCATGACAAAATAAGAAAAACACTAAATATAGTATTAATATTAAATAAAAAATTAACAAAAATATAAAAACTAACGATAAAGACTACAAATCTAAATATCTTAGAAACATAGTTAAACAATGCTTGACATTTAAATAAAAACCTTGAAATTATCCTTTATAAAAACGCATCTATACGCGGAAGGAGAAGCGAAATGAAAAAAGCTAAATCACTACTCCCTCTTGGTTCAATCATGGTCGTAGGCGCCATATCTTTAGGAGGGTGTAACGGTGGCTTTAGCGATAAGCGCTACACGCTTTATGAAGCGACTTCGCTAAGTCCGAATTTATGGGGGCCAGGGCATCGACTATATACGCACGACGCCCTTGTGTATTCGCTAACGGAATCTGGCCTTGTCGATTTTGTACCTGACGAAACGAAAACGACTTTTAAGATTATCCCCGTCATGGCTAAGGAGCTCCCTCTTGATGCAACAAGCACCCTTACTGATGAAGAAGTAAGCCAATATCACATGGAAGTGGACACGGATAAAAACGGGGAAAAATTCACCAAAGGTCAAAAATGGCTCGTTAAGCTTAACCCAAATGCCGTTTTTGAAGATGGTAGCAAAATAACCGCCGATACCTACTTAGGGTCCTTAAAAAGGATACTGGATCCCAAAATGCAAATGCCGCGCGCTAGCGATTTCACGACTGGCAAATTAGCAATCGCGGGAGGCGAGTTTTATTTGAAAAGCAATCGTGCCTCTATAGAGCCGTATTTGGACGAAAAAGGGCAAGCGAACAATAAACAGGTCGCCAAGGAGGGCTGGTTTTTCAATATGTTCAAGCCGCTGCCTTTCTTTCGCGATGGCGCTTCCTTTTTTTCAATGTGCAAGAGCGATCTGTCCAACGATAAAGAAGCGATGGCTCTCATTGAGGATAAAGAAACCTTTGGGAGAGAATCCGAGCCAAAAGACGTCCGTATCGATAGCAAAGAAAGCGAAGCATTACGGAACCGTATTTTCGTTATCGCGAGAAAAATTGTCGAGAAGTTAGGCTTAGTCGATGCTTCTCGCTTCAAAAATGAAATCCGGGAGCGTCGCTCTATAAGGTAAGGAGAGCCTTTCTCTTTAGAAGCGTTCTTATTCCGCTACTTTAAAAATGGAGAATACTCATTTGACAATGTCGGCATCAAAAAAATAGACGATTATTCTTTCTATTATTATTTCAAACTTCCATTAGGAGCTTTCTTTGCCCAGCAGTTTTTCGGGAATAGTTGGCTACTCAAACCTGATCTTTGGGACAAATTAAGAAAGCCTATCGCTGATAGCGATTTGTATTCGACGAGTTACGCAACATCGATAGAGACTTATGTAGGCTATGGCCCGTATAAATTAGAGTCTTTTCAAGCGGACAAAAACTTCAAGTTTACGAGAAATGATTCTTGGGTTGGCTATAAAAACGGCCTCAACGAAGGCAAATACCAAATCGATAGCGTTTCCTATGAAGTCGTAAGCAATAACGACACGGTTCTTACGATGTTCCGGAAAGGGGAAATCGATAGCTATAGTTTATTAGGGACAGAAAAAAAGATTTTCGATTCCTCCTCGCGCGTAGTCAACTCTCCTACTGGGCACGTCACTAAGCTCACCTTAAATAGCGTCTATGACTTTTTAAAGGCACTACAAGACAAAGAGAGCGACGGATCGAACCATACGATTTTATCAAACATCAATTTTAGAAAGGCTCTTTCTTTGGGATTTGACCGAAAAACGTTTTGCCAAGTGAAAACCGAGGCGTGGATTCCTTTCAATGTGCCGATTTCTGCCGTCTCTTTAGCAGATCCCGATAACAAAACAATCTATCGTGATACAAAAGAAGGGAAAGCGGTTGTTGAAAGGCATTTTGGCTTAGACGAAGGGAAGCCAAATTACATCTCTTTCGATTTAATGGAAGCAAGAAAGCTCATTGATAAGGCAGTAGAAGAAGAAAACGCTTCAAATCGAGAAGGATCCTATAAAAAAGGGCAAAAGGTCCATCTCATTTGGGAATGCCCTACGGAAGGGTGGAAGGATAGGATCTTTTGGATCATCGAAAATTACAAAAAGCTCATGCAGGGCACTCTACTAGAAGATAAGTTTGAAATCGAAATCAAATCCACTTCCTCGAATGATTTCGTGAAGCATATGCGCAACGGAATTTGCGACATGGCCATTTCCACTTGGACTGGCGGTAATGTTGACCCGTTCACCTTCATTGGGGTCTACACCGATTCAAAAAGAGCTTTCGAGCCTTACCCGGTCTATCGCGATTATCTAGAGATTGATTTAGACACTGGCGAATATAGCTCAAAGCGTGGCGATTTGGTTGGAATTCGGAAAAATGCAGTCGGCATGAAAATCGATAGTGAAGAGAGCGGACAAGAAAAAGGGCATTGGTACTATGAACTTACTAGTGGGAGATACAATGCAATACGCTCCGACATTAAGACGCGCCTGAACATTTTGTCCGCATTAGAAAGCCATATCGTTGGCCAATTCAATTTCATCACCTTCGCGATGCGCCAATCTTCTTCGATTAATAGCTATCGTCTAAAGGAGGGAGTCGATAACTACATTCCTTTGCTTGGATATGGCGGAATCCGCGAAATGCGCCTACTTAAAAATAATAGCGAGTGGAAGAAGTGGGTTAACGCGAATACCGATAGTGCTGGCTATATCGACTACAACAAATAACTTCAGTCCTAGAAAGGAGACTTATGCTTCGCTATATCGTAAAAAGAATCGGGTTAATGATAATCACTTTCTTTATCATTATGACCATATGCTTTGTTTTGATTCGCCTTCTCCCCACATCTCCATGTAGAGATATAGATAGTAGCTGCGCTTCCATTAACGCGTGGAGAGAAGCTTTAGGCTACAATAAGCCGATTGCTATTCAATATTTGCTTTACTTAAAGCACATTTTCCAAGGCGATTTTGGCGTTGGGTTTACGATTTATGGCGGGAAAGAGGTAACTTCCGTTTTGTTAGAGAAGCTGCCAAATACGATTTATCTGAATCTATTTGCGACTTTCCTAGCGACGCCTATAGGGCTTCTTTTAGGGATATTGGCGGCTTTAAAGAAAAACAAATGGCAGGACCAGCTGATTTCTTTTTCGGTGGTGCTACTCATTTCCGTCCCCAGTTACATCTATTGTTTCCTTCTTCAGTATCTGCTTTGTGTGAGATTTGGTTTATTCCCTCTTATCGTTCAAGGTGGATACGAATTCTACCATCCTCTTTTCTTCTATAGCTATTTGCCGCCGATTTTATGCTTGACGATCGGGAGTATTGCGGGATTAACCCGTTATACGCGCGCAGAGCTTACGGAAGTGCTAACGAGCGATTATATGCTTTTGGCTAGAGCGAAAGGATTGACGAAGAAGGAAGCGACTTATCGCCATGCTTTACGAAACGCGATGGTACCGATTTTCCCGATGATTTTGGGCTCTTTTATTTCTTGCTTAAGCGGAAGTATAGTCGTGGAGAACTTCTTTGCGATTCCAGGGGTAGGCTCGCTTTACTTATTGAGTATCAATAACCAAGACTACAACTTCTTTATGTTCTTGACGATGTTCTACCTTTCTATCGGCTTATCGGCAAGCTTATTGATCGATCTTTCTTATGGCTTTATTGATCCACGGATCAGAATGGGGGCAAGATAACAATGAAAAACTCAGGAATGGATAATCGCTTTCGCTTTGCGACTATCAAGAACAGGGATAAAGAAGCGAGATTTACCAATAGACGCGTTGGCTATTTTAGGGATGCGATGAGTCGCTTCTTAAAGAATAAAGGCTCTTTGGCTGCGGGAGTGGTGATTTTGTTTTTGCTCCTATTCTCGGTTATCACTCCCTTCGCCACTCGTTATAATGCCGTTGACTCTGACATTTATTATTCAAACTGTTTGCCGAAGATATTTAACGATAATGGCGCCTTTTTCGATGGCACGGAAAGGCGCACCATAGGAGAGGCGGAATATTATCTTTATAAGGAAGCGGGCAAAATTCGCGAGACTTATCAAAAGTATAAAACCGGCGATGGTTTTTCGGGCTTTAGTACAAAATACGAAGCGCGGGTGGATACTTACGTCATTGGAGCGGTACATCACACTTTCACGAAAGAAGAATTAGCGCGCGTATTAGAATACGATAAAAAAGCGAGCAAAGAATACAAGGTGATGCTCCCTCTTATTGATACTTCTTGGATCAAAACCGAAAAGCAAGAAGAGCGGATGGCGGAAAATATCATTCGTAGTAATGCCAACTACGATTATCGTTTTAATTCCCGCACGAAATTACCGATTTTTAAGGATGGAAAAACCCAAAAAACCTGGAAAAAAGACGCAAAAGGGAACTATGTTTATTATGAAACGACCGGTTTAAGCAAAAACGTCTATAACGTTCGTCTGAATTATGATAATTACTATTATTCGATTCATCGTTTTCGACCGGCATTTGGTTTAGGGAGCGACCAAAACGGGCGCGATATTTTGACTAGGCTTGCGATTGGAGGGAGAAACTCGCTTATTTTTGCTCTATGCGTCAGCGTGATTAATTTCGTGATTGGCTTAATATACGGGGCAATAGAAGGGTTTTATGGTGAAAATGTCGATATTGTGATGGGGCGGATTGCCGAGATTTTAGGGTATATCCCTTTGATTGTCGTTATTGCTTTGCTTAAGAGCTATAGCGGCATCTATTTCAATATCTCCGCCCCAGTAATGCTATTCATCGCGTTTATGATGACGGGCTGGCTAGGGACGGCATCGTTAGTGAGAATGCAGTTTTACCGTTATAAGAACCAAGAATACATTTTGGCGAGTCGAACGCTTGGGACAAGCGATAAGCGGCTGATTTTCCGTCATATCCTCCCTAATTCCATCGGCACGATAGTGACTTCCAGCATTCTTATGATTCCAGGCGTAATTTTTGCGGAATCGTCTCTTTCTTATTTAGGGATCATCGATTTTGACGCCTCGGGCGGCTCTTCCATTGGCACAATGCTTGCGCAAGGGCAAAGCACATACACGACTTATCCAAACAATATTCTTTGGCCAGCCTTATTCATCTCCGCCCTTATGATTTGCTTCAACTTATTTGGAAATGGGTTACGCGATGCGTTTAACCCGCAGTTAAGAGGTTCGGAATATGCAAAATAGAATTGGAAATAAGATACTTTCGGTCAAGAACCTTCGCGTGAGCTTCTGGACCAATAACGGAACCGTTAAAGCGGTGCGGGGCGTTTCTTTTGATTTGTACAAAGGGAGAACGCTTGCGATTGTTGGCGAATCTGGCTCAGGAAAAAGTCAGACCTCCCGTGCGATTATGGGCTTATTGGCCCCAAATCGCATTATTGAGGAAGGAGAAATTCTTTATGATGGAAGAGATATATTGCGCTTAAAAGAAGAAGAGCTTTGCGGAATACGCGGCTCTCGTATCGCGATGGTTTTCCAAGACCCGATGAGTTCGCTCAATCCGATTGTCAAAGTCGGGAAACAAATTGTAGAAGCGATGTACATCAAGCAAAATCGCTCACTAAAAGAAAGCCGCGCGCGAGCCCTCTATCTAAAGAAAGCTTTGCTCAAAGACAATCCAGAGTCTAAAGGCATTTTAATCCACTATGAAAAAGGGGAGATAGACCAAAGCGCGCTTCTCCCTCTAGCGAAAAAAACCGTCGAACGAGTTCGTAAGGAGATTCTTTATAATGCCTCAAGCTACCGCGATGAATTAAAACGTCTTTTAAATAGCGGAGTCTTTTTAGAGGAGAATCACGCCTTTTTAGGTTTTAAAAAAGAGCTTCCGATCCTTAAAAAAATGAACAAAGGAATCGAGAACCGCCTCAGTGAAACGAAAGACGATTTTGTTTTTACTTTTGTTTTAACGATGCATTATTACTTTCGTGAATATAAAAAAGCCTTAAAACGAGAGAAAATCGCCGCAAAACTTGCTTTAAAAAATGAAAAACGCCGTCAAAAAGGCAAGAAAGCGAAGGAGATGGATTTAAGCAAGAACATGGCTTACGCAAGTGAAATCGATGATTCATCTTCCGCGATAAGCCGACGTGCTAAAGAATACCTTTCTTCTTTTATATCTCATTTGGAGCATCGCTATTCTTTTAAAGAAAAGGCTGATGTAACTAGTCAAGCGCAAGACCTCGTAGGCTCTTATTTTAAAGCGCTTCATAATGCAAAAAAGAAAATCGACAAAAAAGGGCTTACGGAAAAAGCGATCGAATTATTAAGCGAAGTCGGAATTAAAGAGCCAGAGAAACGGATGGAGCAATATCCCTTTCAGCTATCGGGCGGCATGAGGCAGCGCGTTGTTATATCCATTGCTTTATCTAGCGATCCTGAAATTCTAATTTGCGATGAGCCGACTACCGCGCTAGATGTCACGATTCAAGCCCAGATTCTTGATTTAATTAATGATTTAAAGAAGAAGAGAAAACTATCCGTTATCTTTATCACGCATAACTTAGGAGTGGTTGCGAATATCGCGGATGATATTGCGATTCTCTACGCCGGAAAGATCGTGGAAAGAGGGACGGCAGAAGATATTTTCTATCATCCCGCTCATCCCTACACTTGGGCTTTATTATCGTCCCTTCCTGATTTAGCAACCAAAAATCGCCTCGATTCGATACCTGGTAGGCCTCCTAGTATGATCGTCCCTCCAAAAGGAGATGCCTTCGCTAGCCGCAATAAATACGCCTTAGAGATTGATTTTGAGGAAGAGCCGCCTTTCTTTATTATCTCTAAAACGCATGAAGCAGCAACGTGGTTGCTCGATAGTAGGGCACCTCAGGTGGATCCTCCAAAATCCGTCACCGACCGTATCGCTAGATTTAAGAAATTAAATGAGCGCGAGCTTACCCTTAGAAAGGAGAAAAGCAATGAAAAGAAGCATAAAAACATCTCCAAAAAGCAATAATTCTTTACCACAAGAAAATAGGCCTTTGCTTTCCATTTATAATTTAAAGCAATACTTTCGCTTTGGTAGCGGGGCTTATAAATATAACAAAGCCGTTCATGGCGTCTCTTTTGATATCTATGAAGGGGAGGCATTCGGCTTAGTGGGAGAATCAGGATGCGGGAAGACAACAACGGGAAGAAGCATCGTTCGTCTTTATGATATTACGAGCGGCTCAGTTTATTTTGACGGGGTGAGAATCTCTGCAGGAACCCGCTATAACGAAAAAGAAATCAAATGGAAATCCATTCGTTATCATGAAGAAATCCGGTCTTTAAAAGAAAAAAAGAAAGAATCGCTCCGTGAATTTACGAGTAAAGACGATGAAGACGCAAAAGCGGAAAGAGACAAACTAAAAAAGGAGTTTGACGACAAAATCAAAAAACTAAAAGAAGAGCTTCTTGACCTAATAAAAGAGCAGCGTCAAGCCATTCGCCTAGCTCATTATGATAACAAGCATTGCAATAAGCCATTTGCGCAAAAGGCGATCGAAAAAGCAAAAGCAAAGCATCAAGCAAAGCGCGAGGCTTTAAAAGCGGAAAAAGCCTCCTTTTTGGCTAAGGTAAAAGAACAATTAATTTACTTAAAGGAGCGATACATTGCTTCGAAAAGTAAAATTACAAGTCAAATTCAAATGGTCTTCCAAGACCCGATTGCTTCTCTTGACCCGCGGATGACGATTCGAGAGATTATCGCTGAAGGATTACGGATTCAAGGAATTCACAAAAAGGATGTTATTGATAGCAAGGTGAAAGAAGCCCTTCTAAAAGTCGGTTTGCAAGAAGAAATGGCATCGCGTTACCCTCATGAATTTAGCGGGGGCCAAAGGCAAAGAATCGGCATTGCTAGGGCACTTATGATGGAACCACGCCTATTAATTTGCGATGAACCGGTGAGCGCGCTTGATGTCTCGATACAAGCCCAAGTGATTAATCTTCTTAACGATTTAAAGAAAGAATTGCATTTATCGATTCTTTTTATCGCTCACGATTTAAGCGTCGTGAAGTATTTTTGCGATAGAATCGCCGTGATGTATTTTGGGAATATCGTGGAAATTGCAACTAGCGATGAGCTATTTCTTCACCCTCTTCATCCGTATACTCGCTCCTTGCTTAGCGCGATCCCTCTCCCTGATCCTTCTTATGAGAAGAAACGAAAACGAATCGACTATGTATCTAGCCTTGAGCATCATTACGAAAAAGAAAAACCAAAGCTTCAGGAAGTGAAGGAAGGGCATTTTGTGCTTTGTAGCAAAGAAGAGTTCCTTTCCTACAAAAAGCATTTAGCTAAGGAGAATCATCATGAAAATAAATCAGTGCATATCGTTAAACAAAAAAGAACGGCGAGAGTATCTTCATAAGCTATCGCTTCGTTTATTGCTTTCCTTTTTATTCGTGGCTTCTTTATTCACTTTTACGTTTTGTTTAGAGGCTTTTGGCTCTAGGCATATATCGTTATCCTTGCATAAATTACGCGTTTTAAGTGATTCCTTCTTTGTAGGAGGAGCTGTCCCCATTCTTTTTTGGCTATTAATTTGGGTTAGCGAAAAAGGGGCTTTTGATTTGCTTAGCTATAGCGTTAAGAAAATATGGTCATCTCTTTTTCGCACCAAGAAGAATTATTTTGTAGGCAGTTATTATGATTACGTGAGCAAGAAACGAGCAAATTCAAAGCCAATTCATTATGAATTATTGATCATTGGGGGGATATCCTTATTATTGGGTGTCATGTTTGCTTATTTCTCATTATGCTATGAAGCGACGATGATTCGCTAATAATATGAACTTATGGATTTTTTCATCCACTCTCGTTAGACTTCCTTTGTATGAAAAAAATTAGTGAAGCGGTGCAAGTTGCCTCAATCGGCAAAAGAGTCGGGGGTTTTCTTCTCGATTTCGGGATTACTTTTGTTTTATATCTCGTGGTTCTATATTCTTTGGGCGCGAATGTGCTTACGGAGGCTTTTGGCGCGAAGCAAGACACAACGAACTATTTCTCCTATGTGACGGATTCTGGATTATTTGAATACGGCGATGATAAGAAAATGTCGGTTCAAGTGATTGGGACTAATGTGATGAATCGCTCCTCGGACGCAAATAACCCTCCTTCTTTATATAAGGATAGCTATTACCGAGCCATCAAGAATTTTTATTGCTCCTTCTTAAAAAACGACAGCCGTGTTGATAACCGTGAAGCCGCTGGACAAGATTATCTTTATACGACTGTTTTTGGCTTACCAAGCTTTGATTCGATTAATGGGCAATCATTGAAGTCGGATGATAAGAAGCTTTGTGGCGAGAGCAAATATTATCGCTACTCATTGAATGAGGAAGGGAAAGTCGATGTTACACTCGATTTATCTCTCCAAGACAAATACCAAAATGTGATTGACAATGGCTCTAATGGAGAAAAGGCCAAATTGATCAACGAACTAAATTCCTATTACTATAGTGACACTAATTCCTTGATTTATCGCGCGAATGCTATATTGCTTAACCAAAACTATTATCGCATTTTGAGTAATCACTCTAAGATGGCAAACTGGTCCATCCGCTTAATTTGCTATCTCCCTTTATCTTTCACTTTCTTCGCTTTAATTCCTTTCATTCGGAAAAACGGGGAGACGCTTGGCAAACTTGTCTCTAAGACTTGTTTGGCTAATGAAGAAGGATATCAAGTTACAATGAAGGAAAAAGCGATTCGTTGTGCTTTTATGTTCCTATTGACCTCTTTATGCGTCATCGCTCCAATTTCCCCATTTTATCTATTCTTCGCTTTCGCGGGCGTATGTTTGGTTGATTATGTTTTGATGATTGTCGGGAAAGACGATTTGCGCAGGGGGATTCAGGACCGTATCGCTAAAACCCTTGTTGTGGACAAATTGCATAGTCAAATCTTTATTGATAGCCAAGACGAAGAACTCCATTTTTTAAATCAAGGCAAGGTTTCTATCCCTAAGGAAGAGATAGAGAGCGATGATGTAGTCGATTACGATTCCATCCAAAAATCGCGAGAAGAATTATTCCTCAATTCCGAAGTAAAAGCTGTGGAAGTAGAAGATAAAAACAAGGATTAAGCCTCGCTCCTATAAGGGCAAAAACGTTAAATAACGTCCCTATTCTCCTTATAAGAAACTCCTTGCGGTTACTGCCCTTTTAGTATATGATAGTCCGCGCTGGTCCCTTAGCTCAGTTGGTAGAGCAGCTGACTCTTAATCAGCGGGTCGCGGGTTCGAGTCCCTCAGGGATCACCATTAAGTGATTATTCCTTTCTATGTATGGCGATATAGTGATTACCATGGGCGTAGAGAAGTTAAAACGATGGCAAAAGCCGTCAAAATAGAGCCTCAGCCTCACGCAGGTTGAGGCTTTTCGATTCTGGAATAGGTGGAGGTCACTAGAGGATTTCAACCCGAGGCCTAGGTTCGATTCCAGGTACCCCGAATGCGGATAAAACAAGAACTGGTATCTAAAGAATCTAATTGAACTTACGATTTTTGACAGAGACAATGCCCTTTACTAAGTAAAACGCCCTAGAACTTCGATTTTCTAATGAAAAATGGCTCTTTTTCGAGTTAATTTTCCTTTTCGAATGGGCAGACATATTGAAAACATCTAAATCTCTTTAAGAGAATCTCATTGAGTACGAAAAGAGAAAAGCTTATTTCTACAAAACGCTTGGTCTTCGATCCAATGGGTCACTCACTCAGCAAAGAAATCAATCCTTCGCTTCGTGCGCCTTGCTTTTCAATAAGATGCTGCGATAACATGGCAATCTGTTTTTTATGCTTCTTAAATTGATGCCTTCCAAGACGGAAATTTATCTTGATAAATCTAACGACTCAATCATAAAAAATCCTGTTCGCCTTGATAGACATATCCTCGCGATCCCAATAAACACGAGAGGAACAACAAAAGCCCACTTTTCAATAAGATAAATGCCTTTTAAGGGTATCTTTTTTACAATTTTTTCATTTTGATACCCGGAAACGCCATTTATCAAAAATATAGATTCGGTTGCTTCTTAAAAACAAAGAATTGCTTTTCCTTTGTCTTCTTAAACAAATCGTTTCCGCAACCATATTAATGTGCGTGCAATATTATATTAAGCGCTCTTTGCCTAACATCAAATCAATGGCATTGATGTGTTTTGCGCCTTCTTGTTGGTCTCTATATTTATCTAAAGAAATAATGTATCTTGGATACCCATCACGAATATACCTGAAAGGTCTATATTCTCTTTCTTTAATTTTGTTTGTCGCTTTAGCGTCTTCGCCTTGAAGCGTATACGTCACCTGAATGTATGCGTATTCCTGGTTACTGTTTCTAATGATAAAATCACATTCTAAATTGCCAATTTTGCCTATGCTAACTTGGTAGCCATTACTAGCAAGATAAAGATAGATAACATTCTCCAATGAAGGCCCGTAATTTAGCTGATTGTTTGTATTCAAGGAAAAATACAAAGACAAGTCCGCTAGATAATATTTGTTCTCCTTTTTAAGGGATTTTTTGCTCTTTAAGTCAAATCTATTGCACTCATAAATTATCTTCGCACTCTCAAGATAATTTATATATTTTCTAACTGTAGATGGTTTCGTGTTGATCCCATGCTTAGTAAGCTCATCCACTATATTTGATATCGTTATTTCGGACGAATAATTATTTAATACAAAGTTTTGAACCCTTTCAAATACCGCGACATTTGAAACCCTGTTTCTACTTTTCACATCTTTTTTAAGAATTTCTTGAACGATTTCTCGTGTATAAAATTGTCTTGCCGACATGCTATCGAATTCCAAAGATTTTGGGAAACCCCCATTCAAAACGTACTCCTTGAACTCTTTATCAATGTCCTCATCAACATCCTTCCTTAAAAACTTTTTCATTTCGACATATTCTTTAAAATCCAATGGATACGTTTCAAACGTCAAATACCTTCCAGTCAATTTCGTAGAAATTTCATCGCTCAGCAAATAGGAATTAGATCCAGTTAGAAAAATGGAATACCCTTCTTCTTGATAAGACAAAATCACTGATTCAAAACCTTCAACGTTTTGCACTTCATCAATAAAAAGATAATATTTTCCTTCATCTTTAATGTAAGATTCGATTTTTGCTTCAAGCTGTTCAGGCGTTTTTATGATTTTAAAGCCTCTTCTATCAAGCGGCAGATAAATAATCCTATCGGCAGGAACTGCAGATTTTTTCAATTCCGAAATGATTGATTTCAATAAGAAGGATTTACCGCATCTTCTTATTCCTGTAATCACTTTGACAATATCGCTTTGGTAAAAAGGCCTAATTCTTTGCAGATATTTCTCTCTTATGAAAATTTTGTCTTCCATATGCATCACCAGTAACATTATTATGAAGAAAAATCGCGTTTAAGGGTATCTTTTTTACAATTTTTTCATTTTGATACCCGGAAAAGGCATTTTTCGTGTGAATGCCATCGCAAAGACGAACTAAATGAGTGATAGCCATAAGTCCAGAGATGAGCATGCCCATCTTCTCTATGGCGAGTAGAGTTATTTCTATTTTTTAGTGTAGGAAATTCCATTTCCTTTATTTTTGAATAGGATTACAAGTAATGGTGAAAGCGAGAAGAACACGATGAAAAATAGAAAAATGTACATATATTTATTTCCGTTTTTGCCAATTTTATTTTTAGTAGGGTGCCGACCTAATCAACAAAGTTCTAATTCTAATCATGATAGGAATTCCTCTTCTTACCCCATAGAGACCTCTAATGGGAATCAAGAATCTTCCTCTTCTAGTGGGTCTAGTTCAGGGGGTAATAGCGGAGAAATTGCTCCTCCTATAGAAGAAAAAAGCGAATCGCAGGAATTATTGGAATTTGATAAATACGAAAACAATCGTTTTTATACGGTAACCGGGTTTAAGGACGATGTTAATGAAAAATACGTAAACGCGCGAAAGCTTGTTATACCTTCTCACTACAAAGGACTTGCCGTAAAACAGATTGCGCATCAAGCTTTTTCCGGAAATTCATTTATTGAAAGCGTTTCATTGCCTTCTACCATAATAGAGATAGGATCTGAAGCGTTTAAAGGGATAAAAAGCCTTACTTCTATTTACGTGTCTCCGCAAAATAAGCGCTATAAGTCAATCGATGGTGTTTTGTTCCATATAGAGAAAAAAGATGATAATGAATTATTGGTCTTTCCGCCTAAAAAGCGCGCAGATTCATTTTTGATCCCCTCTGATGTTACTTCGATTAGGGAATTTGCTTTCTTGCATTGTTTCTCTTTGAAATCGATCAAAATCCCCGCAACAATCACTTCTATTGGTTATGGTGCCTTTAGCGACTGCAAATTGTTAGATTCAATCGAGGTGGATGAAAACAATCCGCTATTTAAGTCAATCGATGGAGTCCTCTATTCAAAAGAAAAGGAAACGCCGAAAGAGCGATACGGAAGGAAAGTCATCGTTTATCCTAGCGGAAGAAGCGCGGAGGAATATGTCGTTCCGGAGAATGTAGTAGAGATTGGCAGGAATTCCTTTTCTTATAATTCTTATTTAACGAAGATTGTTATCCCTGATACGGTTGAAAGGATTTCAAATTCTGCTTTTCAAGAATGCAAATCTCTTCGCTCCATCACCATCCCTAGCAGCGTAGATGAATTAGGGAGCGAAATATTCCGTAACTGCGAGTCTTTAGTAGAGGTGACAATATTAGGGGCGCCAGATGAAGTAGGTACCAAACTGTTTATAGGGTGCGAATCGCTCAAAAAAGTGATTTTTAGCAAGTTACGTGGACCGATGCAAAGCTGGAAGAGCTCTTGGAAAATCGGCTGCAAAATAGAGATTACTTGGGCAAAATGAAAATCAAATATGTCTCTATGTGTTGAAGAAAATCTTAAGAATGAAGATAGAACGATTTGTCGCTGCGCCTTCTTAGGCATTTTAAATTACTGATACAAAACGGGATAAAAATAAAAATGAACAAAATAGTTATAAGTGTCTAAATATCGATAATGACTTACGATATTGGTTTGTCTTAGGGTTTTTGAATTGGAGCTAAAAAGGAAAATAATTTTCAAAAATTTAAAGAAATTTCAAAAAAAATACTATTTTTCCTTTTCGCTAAATAGATTAGATGTTAATTAAGTGAAATTTCGTTTTAGGGATTTTGGGCAATGTTTCCCAAAAAAACAATTATTATCGGATATTTTAATAATTAAATAGTAAAATTATATTTTTGTAATTTATTTAATTAGAATAATTCAAAATAAGAATAAATAAAAAAATTAAAATCATAAAAAATATAGAAAACATCGCATTTTTTGCTTCAATATCCTTTTGCTTTAATTTATGATTTTGCTGCTCGAGCAAGCACAATGATTAAATTTAAATTAGAAGGAGTTATTTTATGAAGAAAATGAATTTAAAACTATTTGTCCTTGCGATGATGGGATCATTTATGGTGATGGGTTGCTCTATTTCTCCGAATAACTTTGAGAATAAATATCAAGCCTATGTCATTTATCGCCAAGCAGGTGGTGAATTATCCTATTTTGAATGGGTTAAGGCAGGTTCCCCAAAAGAGCCTAACAAAAAACCAGGGAAGAAAGATAATACGATTAAATCCACCCGTATCGATGAACGCGGTCACCTTATTATTGAATTTAACGACGGAACCATTCTTGACGCTGGTGAATTCGAATGCAAACACCTTCCTGTCAATTTCTTTTGCGGCAAAGAGCTATTGAAGGTCGTCAATGTGAAAATGGGTGAGAAAGTAGAAGAGCCGACTTTCGCTACGTTAAACATCAAAGGGTGGTTCCTTGACGAGGAGCTTACGAAAAAGTGGGATTTTGCCAATCAATCTGTTTTGGCTGCGACCTCTTTGTACGCGGATTATGTAGCGAGTAATATCCATCTTAATTTTGTCGACGCCACTCTTAATATCCCTTTAGAGCCTTTAACGGTTACTTTTGGAGAAAAATATGAACTACCAGAGCCAATCGATTATACTTCCAAACACCGTTTCCTTGGCTGGTATTACAATGGAAAGCAAATCGATAAAGAAGGCATTTGGAATATCCCAGACCACGCGAGCTTGCTCGCAAAATGGGAAACAAAAGAAGATTTTGATTTCAATTATTTTGGACTATATCCTCAGACGGCGGTCGTCGACCCCCTTCTTGCAAAGAAAATAGAAGAAAAAGGCAAGAAAGTGTATGAAAATAGAGAAAGAGTCAGTTATTACGAATACGGTGGATTCCGTTACCGTAAACTTCGATGGGGGAAAGCTTACGCTAGCTATGATAAACCTCACTATTTCCATGATGGAAAAACCAAGGTAATAGTAAATAAAGACTATTTCTTTAAGCTTGAGCCACTTCGCTGGAAGACAATAAAAATCAGCGATAACGAAGCGATTTGCCTCACGGAAAAAGTGATCAACACCCATTTCTGTTCTTGGAACTTAGACGATAGGACGATTGACGGGAAAGCGGTCCGCCCAAACGAATACGAACATTCCTATTACCGGGCGTGGTTGAATAGCATGAAGACGGAATATAGCGGCGACTATGGTTTTGGAAACGGCTTCAAAGACAGCGACCTTTTCTTAAACGAAGAGGAAGAAGCAATTCTTCAACCGCATACGCAATATAACGACAAATTCTTCTTTTTAAGCAAGGAGGAATGCGACAAATACCTTCCAAAAGAAGAGGATCGTATCGCTGCTATAACCGACTTTGTTATCAACTATCGCGAACTTCCGCCAGAAGAAAAAGCGCAGTGGGCGACTCGAAGCAGCGGCAACGAGAAAACAAAGGTAATTCTCGTCAATAGCGATGGAACGTATGGAGAGTGGCTAAGCCACACCTATAACGGAGTTCGCCCCGCCATTAAGGTGAAACTGAAATAAATCGCAAAGAACCCTCTACTAGCTTAGTGGAGGGTTTTATTGTCCATAATAATTTTTCTTCTTAATTGCCTATTTTTCTTTTCTCCCTAAAAATTCGTGCCCATCCTCGATATAATGGAACGCGTATGAAACGAGTGACGTTAATCAATATTAAAAAAGCTGCTTCTTATTTGAAAAGAGAAAGCAAAAGAAAATATGTTTCCCTTGATATGCTAGGAGAAGGGATCGGGGTTTATCCAGATGTTTTGGCGGATAACCTTTCCTCAGTTAACCCCGTTTTACTGATGGATCCTAGCGTAAATATGAAAGACCTTCTTCCCGCGATTGAGGAAATGATCCAAAAAGAAGAACAAAAAAGGAAAGAAAATCCCCGCCACTATGAGGTGGTTCGCAAAAAAGAAATGGCGGAATACCCCACTGTGGCGAGTTTTGTCTATGCGAAAATGACGAATGCAGGGGGGCTAGTCGACACCTCGATTTCCCTTTCCGATCACGATATGCGCTTGCTTAAGAAACTTGTCATTCGTGAATTATCATTACGTAGAAAAGCAAAGCGCCTACTCAAAAGCAAAAAAGCCAATTGACGTTCTTGCTTTTAGTTTTTTTGCATTGGGGATTCTTTTATCGTTTCCTAATTGAAAAACTTCTTTCACATCCTTAAGTGACCTTTGATTTTCGAAGATGTGTGTTGATTCAATCCGTTTTTAAAGGCATTCGCTCGCAAAGGCTTATGGTAAAAAATCTTGTTAGCTAACATCAAAAAACCGGCGATAAGCGGTAACGGTCCATTTTATTTTTGGGGCAATAGCGATGAGAGAATCGAATTCATTGGCGTTCTTTTTCTGTTCTTTCAAGAAAATTTTCATGATTAATGACGCTCCCTCATTTTCTTAAAATACAATTGAATGAAAGCGCTTAAAATCTTATACTAAGCCCGTATAAGGAGACATATAAAAATGTCTGAGATTAAAAAGACTTTTCAATCCGTGGACGGCAATACTGCGGCCGCTATGGAAAGCTACTACTTTTCGGAAGTGGCGGCGATTTATCCGATTACTCCTTCTTCTCCGATGGCCGAGCTCGTTGACGTATTGGCAAGCAAAGGGGAAAAGAATTTCTTTGGTTCGACGGTAAAGGTCGTGGAGATGCAAAGCGAAGCTGGCGCTTCTGGCGCAGTTCATGGTGCTTTGCAAGCGGGCGCCTTAGCAACGACCTATACGGCTTCGCAAGGATTGCTCTTAATGATCCCTAACGTTTATAAGTGGGTTGGAGAGATGCTCCCTGCGGTTCTCCATATCGCTGCGCGTAGTCTTGCGACCCGCGCTTTATCTATTTTCGGCGATCACGCTGACGTATATGCCGTTCGTCAAGCAGGCGCGACGATGATTTGCTCAGGCTCGGTCCAAGAAATCGCCGACCTTGCCCCCGTTGCTCACCTTGTCGCTATCGATTCTTCTCTCCCCGTGATTCATTTCTTCGATGGCTTTAGAACGTCTCATGAAGTTCAAAACGTCGAATTCGTGGACAAAGAAGAGTGGAAAAAACTCCTCCCAATGGATAAAGTCGAGGCGTTTAGAGCAAACGCGCTTAATCCTCATACCCATCCTGTGACACGCGGCGGAGCAGAAAACGATGATGTCTATTTCCAAGCCCGTGAGGCACAAAACCTCAATCACAAAAACGCGATTAAAGTCGCGATGAAGTATTTTGAGGAGGCAACTCGCTTAACGGGCCGCTTTTACGCTCCATTCGTTTATTGCGGCGACCCTAACGCAACCAAAGTCGTCATTGCGATGGGCAGCGTTACCGAAACGGCGAATGAAGTCGTTGACGCTCTCAATAAAAAAGGTGAAAAAGTCGGCTTAGTGAAAGTTCATCTTTATCGCCCGTTCAGCGTAGAGCTCCTTTCTAAGGCGATTCCTGCTTCGGTTAGAAAAATCGCCGTCCTTGACCGCACCAAAGAAGATGGTGCGGAGGGGGAACCACTTTATTTGGATGTCGTTGCCGCTTTGAAACAAACTGGGCGTGGCGATATCGAAGTGCTTGGTGGGCGATATGGGCTTAGCTCCAAAGACACCCAACCAAAAGACATCAAGAGCGTTTTCGATTTCCTCGATAATAAAGACCATTGGACAAGTTTCACGGTCGGAATCCACGATGATGTCACCCATCTATCTATCCCGGTCGATGAAGAGTTCCTTATCGATCACGATTACACCTCTTGCTTGTTCTATGGCTTAGGGAGCGATGGGACGGTCAGCGCGAACAAGAGTTCCATCAAGATTATCGGCGACGCGACTCACCAATATGCTCAAGCCTACTTCCAATATGATTCTAGGAAGAGCGGCGGCGTCACGCGTAGCCACCTTCGCTTTGGCAAAACGCCAATTCATAGCGAATATTATGTTAAAGACGCCGATTTTATCTCTTGTAGCTTAGATAGCTATATCATGCAATTCGATATCATCAAGAATTTAAAGGTCGGTGGGACTTTCCTTCTTAATACCGACATGAGCGATGAGATGCTTTATAAAGTCATGCCAAACCGCATGAAACATCTATTGGCGAAAAAGAAAGCCAAATTCTATGCGATTGACGCGAATAAGATCGCTGCCGAAATCGGCATGGGGCGTCACACAAATACCACACTTCAGGCTTCTTTCTTCAAATTGAACGAGCAAATCATGCCGTATAGCGAAGCGCAAAAGTGGATGAAAAAGTTTGCGGAAAAAAGCTATGCGAAAAAAGGACAAGCGGTTGTTGAGCTTAATTACAAGGCGATTGACGCTGGCGCAGAAGGTTTACGCGAAGTCAAGGTGGACCCTAATTGGATTAACTTGCCTGTTGCGCGCAAGAAGAGTGAAACAGGCGATGAATATCGCGATGAATATTACAATGTCATGGGAGCGCTTGATGGCGATAATTTACCAACAAGCATCTTCCGTCAATTCGATCTTCTCGATGGTTCGATGAGGCCAAACGCGACATTCTTAGATAAGCGCGCTATCGCATCCCTCGTTCCAGAATGGAACCCGCAATATTGCATTGAATGCAACCAATGCGCCTTTGTTTGCCCTCACGCGACAATTCGTCCGTTCCTACTTGACGAAAAAGAAGTGGAGAATGCGCCTGATATTGTGAAAGCCGGTTTAAAAGACGCGATGGGCGGTCCAGCCGTAAAAGGATTAAAATTTCGTATCCAAGTTTCTACCGAGAACTGCGTAGGATGCGGCTTATGCGCGAGCGAATGCATGGCGAATCAAACCGCTAAGCGGCTTGGCAATGACCATTTCGCCTTAAAGATGGTGGAAGCTAGAAGCCAATTTGATCAAGAAGAAGGCGCTGATTATTGCTATAAGCATGTCACTTATAAGAGCGATAAATTCCCTCTTACCTCTCCAAAAGGCGTCGGTTTCTTAATGCCCTATATGGAAGTGAGCGGCGCTTGCGCAGGCTGTGGAGAAACCCCATATTATCGCTTGCTTTCGCAGCTATTCGGAAAAGACATGCTTGTGGCAAATGCGACCGGATGCTCTTCCATTTATTGCGGTTCAACCCCTCTTACCCCATTTGTCAAAGACAAAAACGGCAATGGCCCGGCTTGGGCGAATAGCTTATTCGAAGACAATGCCGAATATGGCTTTGGCATGAGAGTCGCTAGCGATTACAAAATGATGCAGATCATCCGCATCCTTAATAATGCGATCGCTAGTAATGAGGTTGCTAGCGAACTCAAGGAAGTAGCGAAGAAATACCTTGATAACATCAAGAATCGCGATGTGATTCGTACCATTGTTCCTACTTTGATGAAACTAGTTTCCGAAAGCAAAAACGAGGCGGTCAAAGAACTCAAAGAATACGAGCGTGACTTAATCGATAAGAGCGTGTGGATTGTTGGAGGGGATGGATGGAGTTATGACATCGGGTATGGCGGACTTGATCACGTTTTGGCCAATGAGGCAGATGTCAATGTGATGGTCCTCGATACTGAGCTCTATAGCAATACCGGCGGCCAAGCTTCAAAATCCTCGCAAACTGGCTCTATTAATAAGTTCACTGCCTCTGGAAAGAAAGAAGCGAAGAAGAACCTTGCGCTTCTAGCTATGGCATATGGTCACGTCTATGTCGCTCAAATCGCGTTAGGCGCAAATCCTATGAAAGCCATCCAAGCATTTAAGGAAGCAGAATCCTATAATGGTCCTTCTCTCATTATTTGCTATTGCCCATGCATCAACCATGGCGTGAAAGGCGGGCTCGTCAATTCCATCAAAGAGGAAAAGGATGCGGTGGAGTGCGGCTACTTTGTCCCATTCCGTTACGATCCGCGCAAACTCGAAGAAGGGAAACCAGCGCTTGAATTTGACGCGCCAGAGCCACATTTTGAACATCTCCGTGACTTCGTGATGCATGAAACGAGATTCGCGCAGCTTCCAATTGTTAACCCTGCTCACGCTGACGAATTACTCTCAAAATGCGAGAGATACGCCCGTCAACGTTACGAAGCCGTTAAAAAGTTCGGCCTCTAATTCATTTTCAAAGTTAGAAATCGCGTTCTCTATTGACGCGATTTCTTTCTTTTTTTCTTTGCGATAAAGAAATCTATCTCGTGAAAACGGCATTTAACGGTATATTTTTCTTCGTATTTCAAAAAAATATCCCCTTAACTAGCAATTTCGAAATATTCAAATTAAAAGAAAGCCCCATAGATTTAGGTAAATCATGGGGAAATTTCAAATTGAATGGTCGGAACGATGAGATTTGAACTCACAACCTCTTCCACCCCAAGGAAGCGCGCTACCAAGTTGCGCTACGTCCCGAACGCTAAACTATTATAGCGATTAGAAAACTAAATTCCACTTTGAGAGAGTTTCTTGAATGAGTTTTTATAAATACTCATTATAATTTAGTCCGTATGGATTCAAGAAATTACATTATTGTTAAAGGCGCTCGCGAAAATAATTTAAAAAACGTTGATGTCACCATTCCTAAGAATACTCTTACCGTTTTTTCCGGATTAAGCGGAAGCGGAAAAAGCACACTCGCGTTTGATACGATCTATGCGGAAGGACAAAGAAGGTATGTTGAATCCCTTTCCCCATATGCCCGTCAATTTTTAGGGGGAGTGGATAAGCCAGATGTCGATAGCATTGAAGGATTATCTCCTGCCATCTCCATTGATCAAAAAACAACTTCTCATAATCCGCGGTCAACCGTAGGAACGGTTACCGAAATCTATGATTTTTTAAGACTTCTTTTCGCACGCGTTGGAGTTCCCTATTGCCCAACGCATAACATCCCGATTGTCTCTTTTTCTCCGACTGCAATCACTGATATCATCATGAAACACAGGTTAGGAGAAAAAATCCAGCTCCTTGCTCCGATTGTAAAACATGAAAAAGGAACCCAAAAAGCTATTATCGATAAATTAAAGAGCCAAGGTTTTGCGCGCGTTAGAGTAGATAAAGAGATTAAGCTACTTGACGAAGTCACTGACTTGGACAAAAACAAACGCCACGACATCGACTTGGTTATCGATCGTCTCATCATGAAAGAAGATATTCGTAGCCGTGTATCGGATGATGTCGCTATCGCTTTAGACCATGGACATGGCGAAATCATCATTCTTTCAGAAGAAGGGGAGCGGCTTGTCTCTAGTAATCACACCTGCCCAGAATGCGGGTTCAGCGTCCCCAAACTAGAGCCGCGCTTATTTTCCTTTAACGCTCCCTTGGGGTATTGCGAAGCTTGCAAAGGCTTAGGCATCAACCGCTCGGTAGCTGAAGATTTGCTTGTTCCAGACCCAAACAAAACTATCAATGAAGGCGCTATCCGCTACTTCAAAAATGTTGTGGGCACAAGCAATATCGAATGGCAAGACTTTTGCATTTTGATGGATACTTATCACATTCCTTATGATGTGCCTTGGAAAGATTTATCAAAGGAGCAAAAGCATTACATCCTTTACGGCAGTGAGTGCGAAGTAAATAGAGAAATTCGCACTTCCGGCGGAAATATTATGCATAAACGCGGCGTTTTGGAAGGAGTGAAAACCAAAATCGAGCGCCTTTATGCTAACACGACATCGAAATGGATGTTTGATTACTATGAATCATTTATGCGCGATAGCGTCTGCGAGCATTGCCATGGGGCTCGCTTAAATGAAAAAGCACTTGCGGTCAAGGTAAACGGCTTAAATATTTATGAGGTAACTTGCCTTCCTATTGATCGTTTGCTCGCTTGGGTGAATCAAGCAAAAGAAACATTAAGCGAGAATCAATTAAAAATTGCCGATTTGGTGCTCAAAGAAATCTATAACCGCGCAAAATTTTTAAGCGATGTCGGGTTAGATTATTTGACTTTATCGCGTTTAGCGATGACTCTATCTGGAGGAGAAAGCCAAAGAATTCGTTTGGCTACCCAAATCGGAAGCCGTCTTTCGGGCGTTCTGTACGTTCTTGATGAGCCTTCTATCGGCTTGCATCAGCGCGATAATGCAAAATTAATCGAAACGCTGAAAGAAATGCGTGATTTAGGGAATACATTAATCGTAGTTGAACACGATGAAGATACGATGAGGGCGAGCGATTACATGGTCGATGTTGGCCCTGGCGCTGGAGTGCATGGCGGGCAAATTGTCGTGAGTGGAACAGAGAAAGAAGTTGAGAATTGCAAGGATTCTATTACTGGAGATTACCTTTCAGGGCGAAAATACATTTCTGTTCCGAATAAAAGAAGGAAAGGAAACGGCAAGAAAATTGTCTTAAAAGGCGCAAAATGCCATAACCTTAAAAACATTAATGTCGCTTTCCCGCTTGGAAAATTTATCGCCGTTACCGGTGTATCTGGCTCGGGGAAATCCTCTTTAATCAATGAAACATTAACCAAAGCGATTCAAAAGAAATTAAGCGGGGCAGAAACTTTCCCTGGCGAATATTCTTCGATTACTGGCTTAGAAAATATCGATAAACTTGTGAATATTTCGCAAGAGCCAATCGGAAGAACGCCTCGGAGCAACCCTGCAACCTACGTTAAGGTATTCGATGATATCCGCGCTTTATTTGCAGAGACCGAAGAAGCGCGAGCGAGAGGCTTTGATAAAGGAAGATTCTCTTTTAATGTTCCCGGGGGAAGATGCGAAAAATGCCAAGGGGCCGGGGTGACTTACGTTCCGATGAATTTCCTTCCTGATGTTTATGTTAAATGCGATGAGTGCGATGGAAAACGCTATAACGAAGAAACGCTTTCTTGTCTATACAAAGGAAAATCGATTTACGATGTTTTAGAGATGCGAGTGGAAGACGCGATGCATTTCTTTGAAAATCGCCCAAAAATCTATCATTCCATTAAAACTTTATACGATGTTGGCTTGGGTTACATTAAGCTAGGCCAAGCAGCTACCACTTTATCTGGCGGAGAGGCGGAACGCGTTAAACTTGCTAACGAACTCCAACGTCGCCCAACCGGGAAAACCGTTTATGTTCTCGATGAGCCAACGACAGGACTGCATACTGACGATGTTAAACGCCTTATCCGTGTGCTTTCTTCGATTGTCGATCATGGTGACACAGTAATTGTTATCGAGCATAACTTAGACGTAATCAAAGTGGCTGACTATATTATTGACATCGGGCCAGAAGGCGGAAATCGTGGAGGAAACATTATCGCTACGGGAACGCCTGAAGAAGTGAGCGAAGTGGCAAATTCTTACACTGGGCAATACTTAAAGAAGGTTCTTCAAGAGGCGAAAGACAAAGGGCAATACGAGTAGTACAATAGATTTATTATGATGACATTTGGAATTATTTTACAGATCGCCGGTTTGCTCGGCGTGGCGGCGATTGCCTTCTATTTAGGGAAATTCGTTCATTCTTTCGTTTCTAATCTAGGGTGCAAGACGTTTTCTAGCATAGAGCGAAAACGATATTATTCCCTTGCTATCGGAGTTGGGGTTTCTACGCTTCTAGCGGGCCTAGGCACTTACCTTATCCATGAAGAATGGGTTAATAATCGTGCGACTTTTATGGCTTTATTTTTGATTGGCCTATTCATTTTCGGAGCAAGCGCGAGTTTACTGATTTCTAGTGCGATCATCCGGGTAAAAAAGAGCAAGAAAGAGGAAATCTTTGCAAAAGAGCTCTCTTTTGTCTTTTATTTTTCGATTGCTTTGGTTATAGCGGGTTTCCTAACCTTCATGGAAGGGTTATCGCCATGGCTCAATTATCCTTTAATCAGTGGCTTTGCGATTGGGAAAGACGGCTTTTATTGGGTAAGCGCCTTAAATCGCGCTAAATCTGGCGATTTCCATGTTGCCTGGTACGGCATCATTATCGTAAGCGGGGCGCTAGTTTCTTATGCGATTGCCGATCGCACGATGTTCAAAGAATATGGTAGACACGGCCTTCTTGATATTGTGATCCTTATCGCTTTCCCAGCCGGGATAATCGGTGCGCGTGTGTGGTATGTCGTTGGCAATTTCGAACGCGAATTCGCAAATGGGAAAAGCAATCCCTTTGCCATCTGGGATGGCGGATTGACTATTCTTGGCGGGGCGGTAGCAGGCGTTTTGGCTGGATATTTGCTCATTAAATTTGCCAGAAAATATTGTGATCCTCGTTTTACGCTAGATGCTTGCGTTCCTACGGTTTTGATCGCTCAAGCAATCGGACGTTGGGGGAATTTCTTCAATAACGAAGTCTATGGCCAAACCGTGAATGAGTCCGCTTGGATGTGGCTTCCTTCCTGGATTAGAAATCAGATGCATTTCGATGGATATACTGGCCAATTCCTAGCAGCAAATATGATTAATGTCCCTCTGTTTTTGATTGAGAGTCTACTTAATATCGCTGGCTATTTCCTTATTGTTTATGCTTTGGGCAAAGGCTTAAAGAAATATCTTGTTAAAGGGGATCTTGCCGGTTTCTATTTCATTTGGTATGGAATTGTCCGTGTCATTATGGAGCCAATGAGAAATTCTTCCTTCAATATGGGAGCCGATAATGCCTGGAGCGTTTGCAATTCTCTTATCTATATCGTCATTGGACTAGCGATGTGCACGTATTTCCATTTTTATGATTACTATAAGAAAAACGAGAAACATAAACCCTACGTTTTGCCGCTTGTTTCTAGTTGCATCACTTTGTGTGCGATTTTCTTCCTTTTCTTACCTTCTCTCAGCGGAGGATACACTAACGGCCATAATGACGCGAAGCTTTTAGAAACGTATATGGGTTTTGAAGTGCTTTTCTCGAATAAGGCCCCGTTATTGCTGACCGGTTTCATCTTTATGATCGTTGGCGCGTTAGTAATGGCTGCCTCTAGCATCCTCATTATGAAAAAGAACGAGAAATATTCTAAAATCGCTGCAATTTGTGGTTCGATTTCTTTGATAGTCGGAGTTTGCTTCTTCTTATTTGGCAAAGGGTATACGCCAGGCCTCCCTGTTGAGCTAGAAGGCAATCCTATCACGTATTCTTTGAGCTATGGCTTCTTCTTATTGATTGGTTTTAGTAGCTGGAGCGCGGTTTTAGGAATTGATTATCTATTGACCTATCGTCCGATTAAGCCC